>Ga0207428_10000641_pt1 | contig 41168 bp, 39 predicted proteins | sample RhiMethybrSRZTD1_FD_187600 | JGI IMG/M metagenome (GOLD analysis project Ga0207428, IMG submission 187600) | Populus rhizosphere microbial communities from Tennessee, USA - Rhizosphere MetaG P. TD hybrid SRZTD1 (SPAdes) (version 3) | ecosystem: Host-associated > Plants > Roots > Rhizosphere >...
GAACGCGCCCGGGCCTGCCGCGGAGAAATACAGGAACAAGAAGCAGAACAGCACCGCGACCACACCTTGGTTCAGCACGGGCCAGAAGCCCTGCGACGCATGACCCATGAAGTAGGCGAACGCCATTTCACCCGAAAGGATGAAGGCGACTGGCCGCGTGAAGAGGCCAATGAGCAGCAGCGCGCCGCCGACCATCTCGAGCACTGCGGCCACGCCCATCAGCGACATCGGCTCGACGGTGCTGCCGTCGGGACTGAGCGGTCCGGGCAATGCGAACATTTTCGCCGTGCCGTATTGAATGAAGAGAAAGGCAGTGACGATCCTCAGCAGTCCCAGCAGGACATGCGATTTCATCTGCCAGCGTGACGCAAGGGTTGGAGTTTCCACCTGAGCCTCCCGGGTCCTTCCCTGCAACATGGGTTCCAGCCTGTGACAATCGCCGGAGCCGGCAGGACTAGACTCGCTCGATGACCAACCCTGCATTCCGGCAGCCACCAGCGAATCACGACATCGAAATACAGTTCGAGGGCAAGACCCACAAGGGCCAGTACCACCTCGAGCACGACAACCTCGTCGTGTCTTACCAGGGCGCGAGCAAGATGATCGCGAAGGGCGACGATAACGACACCCTCGCGCGGACGATCCTCGCCGAGATCGTCACCGCGAAACACGCCCGGCATTAAGCCCTGGTCGGCCGCGCTGTTTGTTGTTCACGCGTGGTGAAGAGGCAGCCGCGCGTACCGCGCATGGCACAGCTGATACAGGCCGAAGCAGAGCAGTCCTGATCCCATCGCCGCGAGCAGCCACGGATCGGTCGTCGCCAGCGTCGACAACACGTCGCGATAGCCGGCGGCTTGCGATGGCTTTTCGTTCGCGCCCGCCAGTGCCAGCGCGATGCCCATCATGACCAGAATCACGCCACGCGCGGCCGCTCCGGCGCGGCCCAACGTCAGCACCCAGCGTGCTTCACGGCGCACGCGCGTCACGTCAATGTCTTCGTCGGCGCGGCCTTGCCACGCCATGTTGATTTGGGTGATGCCGTACGTCGCGACGCCCGCGCCGATCAGGACCAGCAGGACCCATCCGAACGGGAAGTGCATCACCGCGTTGGCCGGATACCGAGGATCACTGCTGGGGCGATCGCCGGCAAAGACGATTCTGAGCGCCTGCACGCCGACGGTGCCGTACGCGATCGACTTGATGATGGTCAGCGATCGATCGCGCCACCCGCGCACGCCGCCGCCCTTGCACCGCAGATCGGCAATCGCCTCGAACAGGTAATAACCTGCGTAGCCGACGATGCCGATGCCGATGATGGTGAGCAGCGCGATGCCGAACGGCTGCCGCAGGATTTGCAGCAGGACGCCGGCTGGATCGGTGAGGCGGCCGCCTCGCATGCCGAACGCGACGCGCATCGCCAGCGCGCCGATCGACGTATAGATGACGCCCTTGGCCAGGTAGCCGAGCCGGACCAGACGGGATACCCACGGCTGAACCGCAGGATTGATTCTCAAGACGTGCGCGCGCAGTTCACTGCGGACCTCTTCGCAGTGCAGCTGCAACGCGCATGCCCGAGATTCAAAAAAGGTTGACGGCCGGCGTGCCTCTGCAGAACCTCAACCAAAGTGCCGACAACCGGAATACACACTCATGTCGGCAAAGATGCGTCGTCTCTCACCGGCGTTCCTCTGCCTGCTGGCAGCGCTCCTCGCCCTGCCGGCCCGGGCCGAAGCACAGGGCCAGAGTACCGCCGTCTACATCAACAACCGCTCCACCCAGACGATCGAGAACATCTTCCTGTCGCCGGTCGGGAATGACCGGTGGGGAGAGGATCGCCTTGGCGACAAGACATTGCTCGTCGGCGGGCGCTTCAAGGTCGATCCCGGCATGTCGAGGGGCTGCGTCTACGACGTGCGCGTCGTTTACGCCGACAAGGAATCCGAAGAGCGGCGCAATCAGGACCTCTGTCAATTAGAGGACATCACGTTTGCCGGCGCATCGGAGATCGATACGGCGATCGAGGTCGTCAATGCGACGACGTTGATGATCCACTACCTGCATATCTCGCCGACGGGCGCCAACGAGTGGGGCCGCGACTGGCTCGGCGCCGACACCGGGCTCGCACCCGGCACGCGCGGCAAGGTGAATCCCGGCCGGGATGCCGGCTGCAACTACGATCTTCGCGTCATCTACGAGAACAAGCAGATCGAGGAAAAGCGCAACCAGAACCTCTGCGCGGTCTCAGAGATCGTGTTCTCCGGCAACGCGGCTGCTGCGCCACGTGACAATGCGGCGGATCCTCGTCCGGCGACACGATCGTTCGGCACCGGTTTCTTCGTCACCGCCGACGGATACGCGCTGACCAACCATCACGTGGTCGAGGATTGCCGCACGATCTCGATGCTGACGGATCGCGGCGCGCTGCCGGCGCGCGTGGTCCGGCTCGACGAACGCAACGACCTCGCGCTGTTGTTTGTCGAGAATGCATCGAAGGTGTCGTTTGCGAATTTCCGCGCGGCGCCAGGGATCAGGGCCGGCGACGGCGTCGTGGTCGCCGGCTTCCCGCTGCCCACGGTGCTGCAGAACGGTCTCAACGTGACGGTCGGGAACGTCAGCTCGCTGGCCGGCGTCGGCGGCAACAGCGCGCTCCTGCAAATCACCGCGCCGGTTCAGCCCGGGAACAGCGGCGGACCGCTGTTCGACATGGCCGGCAACGTCGTCGGCGTGATCGTCAGCAAGCTCGACGCGGTGGAGATGATCAAGGTGACCGGTGATGTTCCGCAAAACATCAACTTTGCCGTGCAGGGATCCGTTGCGCGGCTGTTCCTCGAGGCGCAGGGATTGCGCGTCACCGAGAGGTCCTCGGCATCGTCACTCGTCGCCGGCGACGTCGTCGACAGCGCCCGTGCGTATACGTTCCAGGTGGAGTGCCGCCCCTAGCTGCTCAATGGCTATCGCCACGGATCCGCGAGCGCGACGACGTCGCCCCGCAATGTCCCAACGTTCGTGCATCGCATGCTGAACGATGCGCGGAAACGCTGAACAGCGTCCGGCGTGATCGCGATCTCGTGAATCGTCACGCTACCGGCGCCGCCGTAGCAGTCGATGTGACCGCCGATCAAATCGAACCCCCAGCCGCCGTCCGTCTCGAACTGCGTGGTGGAATAGGTGCCCGGCGCGAGACCGCGGCCGAATGGCGATCCGAGCAGCAGCGTCCACGGCCCTGACTTGTCGGCCGGGTCGGTGGGACGCACCGTGATATCCAGCGCGCCGCCCCCTCGCATCGACAGTGCGCGGAACGTGGCGTTCTGGAGTGTGTAGGTTCGTGACTGGCCCATGAGGCTCGCCGGGTCGCTGCTCACGGACAACATCGTCGAAGACGAGCCCGTTGCCGACGGCGACGGCGACGTCGGGGTGGCTTTCGAGCACGATGCTCCGCCCAGCGCGGCCAATGACAGGCACACCAACAGCGGAAGAATCCTTGTAGTCATTTCCGACATGGATAAAAAATTGCGGCCAGGGAGGGACGCCGCCAGAGAGTGTATCGGCGTAAAGACGCGCGATCTTTAGCTCGAAGGCACGGAGATCGGAGCACGATCTCCGTGCCTTCTTGCCGTTATTTCTTCCGTCTTGCGGCCTTCTTCTTGGTCGTCTTTTTGTTTGCGGCCTTTTTCTTTGCGGCCTTCTTCTTCGCCGGCTTTGCTTTCTTCGCGGACTTCTTCGCCGGTTTGGCTTTCACCTTTTTCGCTGCGGACTTCTTGGCCTTCTTCTTCGCGGGCGCGGCGCTCTTCGCAGCAGCCGCCTTTGCCGCTGGCTTCAGCGAATGCACCGCGAACATCGCGCCTTGCGGATCTATGCCTTGCGCGATCCAATCGCCGCCAGGCACTTCCATTGGACCGTTGATGATCTTTCCGCCGCTCGCTGTTGCCGTCGCGGCTGCAGCCTTTGCGTCCTTGACCATCGCATAGGGCATCCACGCCGCCGGCGCGCCCGGTGGCGGCTTCATGATTCCGCCGTTCGGGATACCGCCGCCGCGGCCGAACATCTGGTAGACGCCCATCTCGCCCATGTCCATGGCCGACGTCTTTTCCCAGCCAAACAGCGTGTTGTAGAACTTCCACGCGCCCTCGGGATTCGGCGTGTAGAGCTCGAACCACGAGAAGTCACCGATGGGACCCTTCTTTGGTTCGGGCGAGCCAGGAGCAGGTTTGGGTGTGAAAATCGCGAACGACGCGCCGAACGGATCCTGGACGACGGCGAAACGGCCGACAGTTGGAATCTCTTCCGGCTGCTTGTGCACGCGCCCGCCAAGTTGCACGATGCGCATTGCCATGCCGTCGACGTCAGGCGTGCCGATGTACATCATCCAGTGCGGCGGCGCCCCCATCTGTTTCGCCTGGTCGGGCAGCTTCATCATGCCGCCGACGCCGCTGCCGGAAGAATTGTTCAGAACCGTATAGGAGCCATCGGGACCGAACGGCTTCGCCGTCCATCCCACCACTTTCTTGTAAAAGGATTCCGCTGCAGCGGTATCCGTCGTCAAGAGTTCGCACCACACGAACGATCCGAGGAGTTTGTCTGCCATAGGTGCGAGATCCTACCGCGATTCGCACCCGTCCATTTCACGTTCGTTTGAGAGGGAATCCCGTCCGCGCCGCGATGGCGCGAAGCGACGCGGTTGAACCGTCGATGTCTGTGCTCGTCTGCACGTCGCCTGACAACCTTTAGACTAGCCCTTCTTCCTCGGGCCGCCACCGGCATTGCCGCCCTGGCTCGAGTTGCCAGAACCGCCACGATTGCCGCCGCCATTGTTGCCGGTGCTGCCGCCGCCCTGGTTGCTGTTGCCACGATCGCCCGTCGGCTGCCTGCCGCGCTCGCTTTGACTCGTCCCACCGTCGCCGAGGCCCGCTGTGTCCTGGCCGCGGCCCAGATCGTTTCTGGCGCCGTTATCGGTTTGCCGCTGCCCGCCGCGCTCACGGCCTGCGCCGCCGCCGCTATCCGTCGACTGTTGTCCGCCGCCGGCCTGCACATTCTGTCTGCCGCCGCTCTCTGTCTGGCGTTGAGTGCCGCGCTCACCGCGAGCGCCGGTCTGGCCGCCACCTGATTGCTGATTGCGCCCGCCACCTCCGCCGCGCGAGGTGTCCATGCCGCCTGCCTGTTGATTGCGTCCGCCGCCGCTGCTGCCTTGCAGGTTGTTGACAGGCGCACCGCCGCCACTGCCGCCTCGAGTGGTCCCGGCATCGCCACCGCCGCGATTACTTCCGCCGCCGCGATTGTTGCCGCCACCCCCACCACGATTGTTGCCGCCGCCACGGTCGCCTCTGGCCCCGCAGGATCCAATCCAGTCGCCGTGACCAAGATGCGCCGATAACGCCGCGTCAGGAATCGACAGCGTTCGTGCGTTGTCTGGATTGCCCGGCGGCATATGACAGACTTCCATCTTCTGCACTCCCTGCGCCGCCGCACTGGCCGGGAGAATGGCCGCCGAGAATGCAAAACCGAGCAGGAGGGCTCTAATCTTCATCCCGAACTAGGGAGCAACGTTGATACCAGTCACCAGCCCTGATAACCGGCGTTATTTCGTTGCTCCCGTTGCCGGACCGCCCGTTGATTGTCTTGTTCCGAAGCAGGGAACCACGGTTTGCGTCGACTACCAGATCTTCACGCGATCTTCCGGCGCGCGATACAGCTTGTCGCCCGGCTTCAAATTGAACGCCGCGTAAAACGCGTCGATGTTCGTGAGCGGCACGAAGGCGCGGTATTGACCGGGCGAATGCGCGTCGGTCAGCAGCTGATTCCGCAGCGCTTCGTCGCGTGACTTGAATCGCCAGATCTGCCCGTAGCCGAGGAAGAAGCGTTGATCGCCGGTAAAGCCGCCGATGATCGGCGCCGGCTTGCCGTTGAGCGAAATCTTGTAGGCGCGATAGGCCACCGCGATGCCGCTCAAGTCGCCGATGTTCTCGCCCATCGTCTGGCGGCCGTTGATCTTCATTCCGGGCAGCGGGTTGTACGATTCGAACTGCGCGCCGAGCTTGCTGGCGCGCTCCTCGAACTTCCGCGCGTCCTCGGCCGTCCACCAGTCGCGCAGGTTGCCGTCGCCGTCGGACTTGCGGCCCTGATCGTCGAAGCCGTGGCTGATCTCATGACCAATCACCGCGCCGATCGCGCCGTAGTTAATGGCATCGTCAGCATCCATGTCGAAGAACGGCGGCTGCAGGATGCCGGCCGGGAACGTAATCTCGTTGTTGGTGGCGCTGTAGGACGCGTTCACGGTTTGCGGTGTGAAGCCCCAGCGCCATCGCTCCACGGGTTTCCCCAGCCGCGCCCATGCATCGTCATTCTGAAATGCGCGCAGGCGCATCTGGTTGCCGGCGTGATCGCCCGCCTTGACCTCGAGGCCGGAGTAGTCGCGCCACTGATCGGGATACGCGATCTTCAACCGGTACTTGGCCAGCTTGGCCTGCGCCTCACGCTTGGTTTGCGGCGACATCCATTCGAGCTCCTCGATGCCGACCTTGAATGCCGCGAGCAGGTTGCGAATCAGCGCGTCCATGCGTGCCTTCGCTTCCGGCTTGAAATGTTTTTCGACATAGAGTTTGCCGACGGGCTCACCGAGGGCCTGCTCGACTTCCGTGACGCCGCGCCGCCAGCGCGGCTGCTGTTGTTGACGCCCGGCCAGCACCCTGCCGTTGAATTCAAATTGGGAGTCTGCGAACGGCGCCGAGAGGTCGTCCGCGTACGCGCTGATCAGGCCGAACCTCAGATACTCCTTCCACGTCTCGACCGGCGTCTCAGCGATGATCGCGTCGACCGCCGTCATGTAATCCGGCTGACGGACGATGACCTCTTTGACCTGGTCCTTCGCGTTGGCGGGCAACGCCGCGAGATACGCCTGCCAGTCGAAGTGCGGCGTCGACGCCTGCAGCGATTTCACGTCCATCTTGTTGTAGGTCGCGTTGCGATCGCGATTGCGCGCGCGATCCCACTGCTTCGCCGCGATCCTCGTCTCGAGCGAGAGGATGCGCCCGGCGGCGCCTTCCGGATCCGGCTGATTGGCAAGCGCGAAGAGCCTGGCGATGTACGTCGTATACGCTTTGCGCGTCTCGGGAAACTTCCCATCGGTGCGCTTGTAGTAATCGGCGTCGGGCATGCCGAGGCCCGACTGTCCAACCTGCACGATGGTTTGTTCCGAGTTGCGCTGATCGGCGCCGACGTTGACGGAGAAGGGCAGCCGCACGCCGATGCGCGCGGCGTGCGCAAACGCCGCCGGCAGGTCGCGGGCGTCCTTGATTCTGTCGATCGCCGCAAGTTCGCCGCTGAGCGGCGTGATGCCGAGCGCCTCGATGCGCGCGTCGTCCATGTAGCTCTTGTAGAGATCGCCCACCTTCTGGCTCGTCGATCCGGGCGCCGACTGCTTGCGCCCCTCTTCTTCGATGATGGTCCGCACGCGCTCTTGCGCGCGCTCGCGAAGGATCGCAAAGGTGCCGTAACCGGATTGATCGGCGGGGATCGGGACGTTGTCCGCCCACTTGCCGTTCACATAGCGAAAGAAGTCGTCCTGGGGACGGACCGACAAATCCATTCCCGAAACATCGATGCCAGGAACCTGCGGGACGCGGTCCTGGCCGGTGACTGCGGCGACTGATGCGATGAAGACGATTGCGAGAACCAAACGATGGCCGCCTTCGCCAGGGCTACGGCGCCTAAAGGCATTTTTCATGGCGGCGATTTTACTCTGCCGGCGCGCGTGTATTCCGCGCCGAATCGGTGTTTAATCTTTGGCGATGCAGGCCGCGCGACTGGCGCTCCTCTCGCTGGCGTTAGCTGCTCTGGTTTCAGCTGCGGCTGAGCCGGTCCGGCTTGACGCCGTTGCGGCTGTCGCACACCAGGCGCCCGACAGTGATCTGCGCGCCTTCGTTTCGACGTATTGCACGACTTGTCATAACGATCGCTTGCGCACCGGCGGTCTCACGCTCGCGGCGCCAGAGCTCGCCGATCCGATCACCCATCCGGAGCTGTGGGAAAAGGTACTTCATAAGCTCAGCACCGGGCAGATGCCGCCGCCGCGGCAACCGCGTCCCGATCCAGCGAACCTTCGCCGCATCGTCACGCAGATCAGCGGCACGCTCGATCGTGCAGCGGAGATGCATCCTGATCCTGGACGCGTCGGCGCGCATCGCCTCAATCGAACCGAGTACGGCAATGCGGTTCGCGATCTGCTTGCGGTGAACATCGACACGGCGGCGCTGTTGCTGCAGGACGAAGCCGACGATGGCTTCGATAACGTCGCGTCCAGCCTGGCGCTGTCGCCGGCGCATCTCGAGCGCTACCTGACGGCGGCGCGTGAGGTCAGCAGGCTCGCCGTCGGCGATGCGTCGCTTGGAGAAGCGCCGCGCTCGGCGACCTATCGCGTGCCGCGCCTGCTCGAGCAGGACGTCAGGCTCGGCGACGATCTGCCATTCGGATCGCGTGGCGGCCTGGCGGTGCGCCATAACTTTCCGCTCAACGGCGAATACGGATTCAAGATTCGTCTCCGCCGCCAGGTCTACGACTACATCGTCGGCATGGGCCGCGCGCAGGATCTCGATCTGCGCATCGACGGTGCGCGCGTCAAGCGATTCCGTGTCGGCGGCGAAGCCAGGGGCACTCGCGGACCGGCGACATGGAACGGCGAAATCGTCGGCGACACGCCGTACGAGCTCTACATGCACGCGGCGGACGCCTCGCTTGAAATGCGCGCGCCGGTCACCGCGGGCGTGCACGTGATCAGTGCGTCGTTCGCCGATACGCCGTGGGAGCCCGAGGCGATCGAGCAGCCGTTGCCCGTGGACTTCGGCCGCGGCTCGGATGAACAGTTCGACGGCCTCGCGGCTGTTGATGCGTTGACGATTAACGGGCCCTATCGCGCGGCTGGAGCGGGCGACACCCCGAGCCGTCGTCTGATTTTTTCCTGCAAGAAGCAGGATGTCGCATGTGCGACACAGATCATCAATCGATTGGCGCGACGCGCGTATCGACGCAGTCCAACGCCTGAAGAAATGCAAACGCTTCTGGGTTTCTACGAGAACGCGAGCAAGGAACGGGGCTTTGAAGCCGGCATTCAGTCGGCGATCGAGCGCATGCTCGTCAGCTTCAATTTCCTGTTTCGAATCGAGCGGCAGCCGTCTACCGGCCCAGACGGCGTGTATCGCCTCAGCGATCTCGATCTCGCCTCGCGGCTGTCGTTCTTCCTGTGGAACAGCATTCCCGACGATGCGCTGCTGACGCTGGCCGAGCGCAACCGGTTGCACGAGCCCGCGGTGCTCGCCGAGCAAACCGCGCGAATGTTGCGCGACCCGAAAGCGTCGGCGCTCGTCAGCGGCTTCGCGGGGCAGTGGCTTGGCGTCCGGAAGGCCCAGACCTTTCTGCCCGACCCCAACATCTTCCCGGAGTTCGACGAGAACCTCCGCCGCTCGTTCCAGCGCGAGACCGCGCTCTTCGTCGAGAGCCAGATCGCCGCCGATCAGAGCATCGTCGATCTGATCAGCGCCGATTACTCGTTCGTCAACGAGCGTCTCGCGCAGCATTACGGCATCCGCGGCATCAGCGGCGATCGCTTCCGCCGGGTCACGTTCCCGGATGGCATTCGCGGCGGCATTCTCGGCCAGGGCACGGTCTTGATGGTGACGTCGTATCCCGATCGCACGGCGCCGGTCGTGCGCGGCTACTGGGTCCTCGAGAGCCTGCTCGGCATGCCGCCACCGCCGCCACCGCCGGACATTCCCGATCTCAAGACCGTCACCGATGATGGCCGGCCGTTGTCGATGCGCGCGCAAATGGAACGGCATCGCCAGAGCCCATCGTGCTCGGTGTGTCACGTGCGCATGGACCCGCTCGGGTTCTCGCTCGAGAACTTCGATGCCATTGGACGCTGGCGCCTGACCAGCGGCGGCGTCCCCGTGGACGCGTCCGCGGTCTTCGCCGACGGCACGCCGATCGACGGCGTGAAGGGATTGCGCGCGTTCGTGCTGAATCATCGCGATAGTTACGTCCAGACGTTCGTGTCGAAGATGCTGACCTACGCGCTGGGCCGACAGATCGATTACCGCGATCAGCCCGCGATTCGCCGGATCGTCCGTGACGCGGAAGCATCCGGGTATCGCTGGTCGGCGATCATTCGGGGTATCGTGTCGAGTACGCCGTTCCAGATGGGGAGAGCCACCTCATGATGATCACCAAGAAGGCGCTGTCGCGGCGCACCGTGCTGCGCACGATCGGCGCCGCGCTGCCGCTGCCGTTTCTCGACGCGATGGTGCCGGCGCTGACGGCCTGGCAGCGGACGCCCGCGCAGGCGCCGCTGCGCTTCGGCGCCGTCTACATCCCGAATGGTGTGATTCCCGGCCAGTGGTTCCCATCCGCCGAGGGCCGCGCCTTCGACTTCACGCCGAGCCTGAAGCCGCTCGAACGCTTTCGCGATCAGGTGCTCGTGCTGAGCGGGCTCGACAGCGTGCCGCCGCCACCGCCGGGCGAGCGGCAATACAACAATCACGCCGATGCCAGCACCCGGTTCCTGACCGACGTCACGCCGAGCCGTTCGCTGCGCGCCGGCGTGTCGATCGATCAGATCCTGGCGAAACAAATCGGCCAGGACACGGCGCTCCCTTCGATGGAGCTCGCGCTCGAGTCCGTGGATTCGGGATCGTCGTGCGACTTCGGCCGCAGCTGCGTTTACACCGGCACGATTGCGTGGGCCGGTCCCACGCAGCCGTTGCCGATGGAGCATGATCCAAGTGCGGCCTTCGTCCGGCTGTTCGGCGATGGCACCGCGGATGCGAAGGCGCGCGAAGCCCGCGCGCGGCAAAAGGGCAGCATCCTCGATTCCTTGATGGATGAAGTCTCGCGGCTGCAGGCCTCGGTGTCCGCGCCCGATCGCTCGCGCCTCTCCGGTTATCTCGACAGCGTGCGCGACGTCGAGCGCCGTATCCAGAAGGCCGTGACCTTTAATGCCGCCGAGCCGTCGTTCGATCGGCCGGCGGGCGTGCCCGAAACGTTCGAGCAGCACGCGCGCCTGATGTTCGATCTTCAGTGGCTGGCCTACCAGGGCGACGTCACGCGCGTGACCACGTTCATGATCGGCCGTGAGTTCAGCGGCCGCACCTATCCGGAGATCGGCGTGCCGGATGCGCACCATCCGATCTCTCATCACCTGCGCGATCCGATCCGCATGGAGAAGTGCGCGAAGATCAACCAGTATCACGTGTCGCTGTTCGCGGAGTTCGTCGAGAAGCTGAAGGCCACGCCCGATGGCGACGGCTCGCTGCTCGATCACGTGGCGATCATCTACGGCGCGGGCATGAGCGAAGGCAACGGCCACGTGCCGACCAACCTGCCGATCCTCGTCGTCGGCGGGGCCGGCGGGCGCATCGCCGGCGGCCGTCACGTGAAGTTCGCGGGCGGCACGCCGCTGGCCAACTTCCATCTCAGCATGCTCGATCGCTTTGGTGTGCGCATCGATCAGCATGGCAATAGCACCGGGCCGCTGACGCTCGATTAGTCCCAGGGCCACAGAAAGCACAGATGGCGCAGATTGCTGTCCTCATGCTTGCCGCGTTCGTTGCGGCGACTCCGCTTGTCGAAGCGGTCAAGCAGGGTGACGTACTGGCGGTGCGCGCGCTCATCAAGAGCGGCGCCGAAGTCAACAAGCCCGAAGGCGACGGTGCGACGGCGCTGCACTGGGCCGCGCATCGGGATTCGAACGATCTCGTGCGCCTCCTGCTCGATGCCGGCGCCTCCGCTCAGGCCGCCAACGACCTGGGCATCACGCCATTACATCTCGCGGCCGCCAACGGCAATGTCATGACGCTGCGGTGGTTGTTGGAGAAGCGCGCCAACGCCAACGCTGCGGCGGCGTCGGGAGTCACGCCGCTGATGGAGGCGGCGCGAGCCGGTGCCGTCGATGCGGTGCGGCTGCTGCTCGCCCATGGCGCACAGGTCGACGCGCGCGAATCCGCGCGCGGGCAGACCGCGTTGATGTGGGCGGTGTCGCGACAGCATGCCGATGTCGTCAAAGTGCTGTTGGAGAATCACGCCGATGTGAAGGTGCGGACCGAGGCGCGGCCGGTCACGGTCATGCTCGATCGCGGTCCGCGGCGAGCCGTGAAAACGGCGGCCCAGGACGCGCGGGAGATCCAGGCCGGCGGCAGCACCGCGCTGATCCTCGCCGCGCTCAACGGCAGCACGGAATCGGCGCGCTTGCTGCTGGCGGCCGGCGCCAGCGCGAACGATGTCGCCGCCGACGGCAGATCGGCGCTGGTCACCGCGGCGTTCTCAGGTCACACCGAGGTCGCGCGGCTGTTATTGACAGCGGGCGCCGATCCGAATGCCGCCGGCGCCGGCTATACCGCGCTCCATGCCGCGGCGCTTCGCGGCGATGTCGCGCTCGTGAAGGCGCTGCTCGAGAAGGGCGCGAACCCGCACGCGACGCTGACGAAGGGCAGCCCGGTCCGCCGCTTCGGATCGCAGTGGGCGTTGTCGACGCCGTTCACCGGCGGCACACCGCTCGTCGTTGCCGCGGCCTATCTCGAGACCGGCGTGATGCGCGCGTTGCTGGATGCGGGCGCAAAGCCCGATGTCAGGCTGGCGAATGGCATGAGCGCGCTGTTGCTCGCCGCGGGCGCGCCGATGGAGAAGGAGGCGCGTCCCTCGGATCTGGTCCGCTGGAACGTGATCGACAACGACACGCCAGAAATTCCGAGGTCGCCGGAGGATGCGGTTGCCGCGGTCAAGATGCTGCTCGATGCCGGCGCTGCGGTCACGCAAACGAATGATGCCGGGGACACCGCACTTCATGTGGCGGCATCCGCCAACGAGCCCGCCACGATTGAGCTGCTGGTTTCGAGGGGCGCCAACATCAACGCGATGAACAAGTCCGGCCAGGCGCCGTTGTCGTTGACGTTGCCCCGCAAGAGCGAACGCGGTCCCGGTTTCCCCGGTTACCCCGAAGCCGAAGCGATGCTGCGCAAGCTCGGCGCGCTTCAACAGTAGTTCCGTTGGAAATTGGGAACTGGAAACTGGGAACTGGCTACTTCTTGTATTTCTGAGGTATCTGCTCGGGTCCCGGCGCCAGCAGCAAATCGCCATTCGTCATCACGGCCATGCCGTGATTGCCTTGCGATTCCACATAGCCCATCAACGCGCCTTTGTCGCGGTTGATCTTGATCAGCCAGCCGGGAGCGGAATTCGGACCGCGTGGAATTGTTGAGAGCCACAGCGCGTCGCCGGCGAGTGTGAGCCCGAAGGTCTTGCCGTACTGCGTCCACTCGCCGAGGAACTTGCCGCTGCGATCGAAGCGCTGGATGCGCCCGTTCTCGCGATCGGCGACGTAAATGATGTCGCGTTCATCGATCTGGATCGAATGGGGCAGACGGAACTCACCGGGCCCGGTGCCGGCCTTGCCCCACTCGTTCAACTTCTTGCCGTCGGCGCTGTATTCGAGGATGCGCGCATTGCGATAGCCGTCTGAAATGAAGATGTGGCCGTCACGAGCGAACGCCACGTCGGTGGTGCTGCAGAAATTGTTGCTGCAGTTTGCGGGCTGTCCGCCGATCTCGATCGTCATCAGCAGCGTGCCGTCGTTCTTGAACTTGTAGACCATCGAGCTCGACGCGTCGGTGGTCCAGATGTTGCCCTGCGGATCGACGCGGATGGCGTGCGGCATCGTGTACATGCCCTTGCCCCACGCGCGCACGATGTTGCCGTCGCGATCGACGGCGATCACCGGATCCGCCTTGTCGCCGCGCTGCAGCAGGTACGTCAGTCCGTCTTTGGAGGCCGCGACCCACGACACCATGCCGATCGCCCAGCCGGCCGTCGACGGCGGTTTCACCGCGATCGGCGCGGGCGACATCGGCAGCTTCAGCGCCGGCGTGAGCATCTCTTTCAGCGCGGCATTCTGCTGATCCATCCGCGCCTGCTCTTGCGGTGTCGGTCCGCCGCCTTGCCCCGCGGTCGCCGCAGAGAAGGCCAGCGGCAGCAACAGCAAACCGATCGTGATGCGGCTCAACATGGCGGCAGAGCGTACTACATTGCGCTATTCCTCGCGAAGCGCCGTCGTCGGCTCGATGCGAACGGCGCGACGTGTTGGCCCATACGTCGCCGCAAGCGCGGCGGTGAGGAGCGTGGTGACCGCGATCGCAATCGCGCGCGGATCGTTCGGCTGCATGTCGAACAGGAATGACGTCACGAACCGCGATGCCGCGCGGGCAAGCGGAATGCTGATCAGCAGTCCCAGGGCCGTCAGGACCAGCATTTCGCGAAGCACCATCCAGATCACGCCGCCGCGCCGCGCGCCAAGGGCCATGCGGATGCCGATCTCCCTCGTGCGCCGCGCCACCGCGTAGGCCATCGTCCCGTACAGGCCGACGGACGAGATCACCAGCGCCAGGATCGCGAACGCCGTGCAGAGTCTCGCCAGCACGATCTCCTGGTTGATCGTCGCGTCGATCTCACCGGACTGTGTCGTCACCCGGGTGAGCGGGATTCGCGAATCGGCCTCTCGAACCATCCGGCGGATCGTCTCGACGTGACGGATCGGATCGCCATCCGTCCGTAACGCATATGTCATCTGCCGGACCTGCTTCATCGGCAGTTGCGAATAGGGCACGTAGATCACCGGCGGGTTCGTGTACTTGAGCGGGCCGTAGCGGGCCGTTGCCGCGACGCCGACAATCTCGAGATCGAGGGGACCGGCGCTGCCGCCGACGGTGAGGTGATGCCCCAACGGATTCTGGTTGGGCATAAACGTCTTCGCGAATTGATCGCTGACGACCACGACGGGCTGCGACCCGGCCCGATCGCGATCGTCGATCTCGCGGCCCTGCAGGATCGGAATCTGCATCGTCGAGAAGAAGCGCGAGCCGGTCTGCATGAAACGCGTTCCCTCTGTCGGCACGCCGTTGACCGCGACCGGATGTCCACGGCCGGCCCTGAGGAGCGACGAGTGGGAGAGCGTGACCGCGCGGACCCCGGGAATCTCCGACATTCGGCGCTGCAAGTCCGCGTAAAAGCCGGCGACGGTCTGTTCCGGGTATCCCGCCTGCGGCGCGTTCATCTCGACGAGCAACAGGCCGTCGGGATTGAAGCCAAGCGGAATCGATTGCAGGTTCGAAAGCGTGCGGACGAAGAGCCCGGCGGCCACGAGCAGCAGCATCAGCAACGCGATCTGCCCGACGACGAGCACTTGGGGTAGTCGATAGCGCGGCAGCCGGCTCATCTCCTTCAGTGCCGGCACCAGCGCGGGCCGCGTCGATTGAATCGCCGGCGCGAGGCCGAACAGCACGCCGCACAACACCGAGAGGGTGATGGTCACGGCGAGCACGCGCCAGTTCAACCCGGCGTCGAGCGTCAGGCCGTCGCCGCTGTTGGCCAGGAGCAGCGTCAGCACACGCGTTCCCGCGATCGCAATCAGCACGCCCAGCGCGCCGCTGATCACGGACAGCACCAGGCTCTCCGTCAGCAGCTGGCGAATCAATCGGAACCGGCCCGCACCGATGCTGAGCCGTACGGCGATCTCACGCTGACGCGTGGTCGCTCGTGCGAGCAGCAGGTTGGCGGTGTTCGCGCACGCAATCGCGAGGATGAGGCCAACCATCGCCAGCAAGAGATACAGCGGCTTCGAGTACTTCCGCCGCAGCGTGTCGAGGCCGCCGGCGCCATCATCGAGTCGCAAGACTGGAAGGTTGGCGAGTTCCTCGCCCTCTGCGGTGGTCGGGATCCATTGCGCGAATCGCGCCGCCAGTGCCGATTCCGCCTGGGCGCGGCTCACGCCATCACGCAGGCGCCCCATGATGCCGGCCCAGTAGTAATTTGGATGGATGAATTTTGTACCGCCTTCAGGATCGAACTGGCGCAGTGCCTGCATCGGCAGGTAGACGCTCGTCGTGACACCTGGATCGATGCCTTCGAATCCGGGTGGCGTCACGCCGACGACCGTGAACGAGATGTTGTTGACCTGAATCTGCTTGCCGACGGCAGTGGCCACATCTCCAAACCGTCGCGCCGCATAGCCTTCGCTGATCACCGCAGCCGGCGGGGCGGACGCGCGATCGTCGTCAGCCATCAACAGGCGGCCCGCGGCCGGTGACAGCGCGATACCGCTGAACAAGTCTCCGGTCACGTATTCGGCGCCGGACAACTCGGCCTCGCCATTGATCCTCACGGTGAGCTTGCCCGCCGGGAATCTCGCGAAGATGCTGGACAGCACCGGCGCTGACGCGTCCCGCAATTGCTCGAAGGCGGGGTAGGGGAAGATACGTGCTTCGACGCCGCCGTCGCTGGAGTCCCATGTGCTGCCGTCAATCGAGTGCAGCACGAACTTGTCGCCCTTGCGGAAACTGAACGGCTTGCTGTGCCACGTCATCACCACGAGCGACGACGGATCGCCGACCGGCAGCGAGCGCAGCAGGATCGCGTCCATGAAGCTGTAGATCGCGGTGTTGGCGCCGATGCCGAGCGCCAGCGACAGCATCGCGAACACGGCGACGATGCGGTTCTTGAACAGCGTGCGCGTCGCGAATTTTAGATCCTGCGAGAGCTCATCGAGCGGCCGCCACGTCCAGATCGTGCGGACGTCTTCCCGCAGCTTCGCCTCGTTGCCTAGATCGCGCCGTGCGGCCCACGCCGCTTCGTCCTCGGGCACGCCGGCCTCGCGCCGTTCGCGCGCGTCCTGCTCGAGATGGAATTGCAGCTCCTCGCGCAGCTCATTTTCCTTGCGCGAGCCCTGCAGCCACCATCGCAGTCGTCTTAGCAGCGGGCTCATGGCCCCTCCTCGCCGGTTGGCTTCAACAGAGTGGCCATCGCGCGCACGAACGCATCCCACTTCGAGTGCTCGCTGGCCAGCTGCTTGCGGCCCTTGAGCGTGATGCGGTAGAAGCGGGCGCGCTTGCCCTTGTCGGATATCTCCCAGGACGCCGCCACCCAGCCGCCGGCCTCCAGCCGGTAGAGCGCAGGGTAGAGCGACCCCGTTTCCACCTGCAGTAAGTCGTCGGTGGTCCGCTGGATGTGCTTGGCAATCGCGTGGCCGTGGCTCGGGCCCGGCAGCAGCGTGCGCAGGATCATCAGATCCAGCGTGCCCCGCATCAACTCGACCTTCGTTCCCTTCGTAGTTCGCGGCACTTTGGACATTCTGTAGAGACCCTACACAAGATTGTGTAGGAAGTCTACCCAAGAGACGGTGAGCGGGGCTCCAGGGTTGCAAGGCCCGGGATAAAATCACCGCGCCATGCCGACCACCGATCCCGCCCGCATTGCCCTGCGCCAGATGGCCGCAACGCTCGCCTATCGCGCCGCCAAGGTCCTGCGCGACGTACCGCCCGATTTTGCACACAAGAGTTTTGGCGACGCGACGCGTCAGCCCGTCCGCATCGTCGCCCACATGGGCGATCTGATGAGCTGGGGTGTGTCGATGGCGGGCGGCGGCAAGGAATGGAAGCCCGGCGGCGGGGATGACTGGAAGACCGAGGTTGAGCGCTTCTTTACCGGACTCGCCGCGTTTGATGCGGCGCTGGCCGCCGACGGCGAGTTCAAGGGCTCGATCGACAAGCTGATTCAGGGCCCCCTCGCCGATGCGCTGACCCATGTCGGACAGCTGGCGATGCTGCGCGGCATGGCGGGCACGCCGGTGCGTCCTGAAAGTTACGCGCGGGCGACCATCACCGCCGGCCGCGTCGGTCTGGACCAGGCCGCACCAAACGCCGAATTCGAAGGCGATGCCTCGCGCAGGAAATGATCATGAGCCACATCTTCCTTGCCAGTCTGCTCCTGGTGCTGGCGCAGGCGCAGCCGCCGACACGCATCCTCGATCCGACCAATGCGAACCCAACGCCGAGCGATGCGCGCATGATGCAGTTCGAGTGGCCCGAAGGAGCAACCTGGCGCGTGTTCGGCGTCGATGCCTATCCGCAGGGCCCCGTGAAGATCGCCGGCGTCGCCGAAGTGCGGCAGCAGAACCCGCCGAGCACGTGGGCCGTGCACGTCACGAACCGCGCGTTGATGCCGGTGAATTCGCTGACGCTCGCCGCGGCCGTCGTCGACGTGAAGGGCAACGTCAAGGCCACGCAGCCCCTGGCCGCGATCAAGAACCTGAAGCCGCAGCAGGTGATTCGCAAGGAGATCCCGGTGCGCGTCACCGTGATCGCGCCGACGGATCGCGTGGTGTTCTTCGTGAGGGAAATCAAGAGCGAGACCGGCGACTGGAAGGCGGTGGATGCCGAAGTCGCCGCCCTGATCAAGGCGGCGGCGCTCCGCCTCCCTGTCCCCTGATCGCTGACCCCGATCCCTGATCAGTCCCCGGTCGGGACGATCGCCGCGGTCTCGACCATCAGGATCACCGCGCGCTCCGGCGCACGCGTGCGGTGCACGACACCTTTCGGCACCACGTAGCCTTGTTGAGCCCCAAGATCGATCGACTCGGTCTCGAGATCGATGATGAACCGTCCTTCCAGCACGAAAAAGAATTCATCGTCGTTGTCGTGCTTGTGCCAGTGATATTCGCCCTGCATCACGCCGAGGCGAATCACCGAGTCGTTCACCTTGCACAGCGTCTGGTTGTACCACTTGTGCGTCACGGCGCTGACCACCGCAGGGACGTCGACGAGGGTGAGGGCCGGGAATTTGATATCGAGAAACGTCGCGTAGGGGTAGTCCTGTGTGGAACTCATGGCGCCATGCTACCGTAGCTCGCCGTGTTTCTTCTGCGCGCATTCGCGATCATCCTGGCGGCGTCGTTCGTCACGCAGCCGGCGTCGTGGCGTCCATCGTTCGAGCTCGTCCAACCCGATCTGTTTGCCGCGGCCGGCGGCCAGGCGAACGCGTGGGCGGACGTCGACAACGACGGCGACCTCGATTACTTTGTCGCTTTCCGTGGCAGACCGAACCGTTTCTATCGCAACGACAAGGGCACCTTCCGCGATGTCGCAGCGGAGGTGGGCCTCGCCGATACGCTCGAAACGCGCGCGGCGGCGTGGGGTGATTTCGATGCCGACGGCGACGCCGATCTCTTCATCGGCTTCGCCGATCCGAAGATCCCGGCGAAGGTCTATCGCAACGACGCCAGGGGAACGAAGTTCACCGATGTGGCGAAGCAGATTGGTGTCAGCCTGACCGGTGTGGTCAGGCAGCCGGCGTGGATCGATTTCGACGGCGACGGCGACCTCGATCTGTTCGCGGCCTTTCGCGACGTTCCCAATCGACTGCTGAGAAACGATCACGGCACATTCATGGATGTGACCGATGCGGCCGGCATCGGCGATCCGCGCAAGACCGTCAGCGCGGCGTGGTGGGACTTCGACCGCGATGGCGATCTGGATCTGTTTACCGCCAACCAGGAAGGCGATGCGAATGGCCTCTATCGCCAGGCCAACGGGAAGTTCGAGGACGTCGCCGCGGCCCTGGGCGTGGCCGGCACGCCGCGGCCGAAGGAGGATGGCGGGGTAGGGCCAAGCGTCGCCGACTTCGATCAGGATGGCGATTTCGATCTGTTCGTCGCCAACTACGGTCATAGCGCGCTCTATCGCAATGATGGCGGCCTGAAGTTCACGGAAGTCTCCCGCGAGCGCGGCATCGACTTGAACGGTCACGGCGTGACCTCCGGCTGGGGCGATCTCGACAACGACGGTCTCCCGGATCTCTATGTCGCCAACTTCATTGCCGGACAGCCGCGGTATCGCGATGCGCTGTTCATCAATGGCGGGACGTCGTTCATCGAATCCCTGCCTGACGTGATCCTCAAGCACGACGCGACACATGGCGTGCAGTTCGTCGACTTCGATCAGGACGGCCGGCTCGATCTGGCGCTGGCCAACAACGATCCCGATGGCGGCGGGCATCCGCTGCTGCGCAATACGTCCGCGATGCGAGGCCGATCGATCGATGTCGAAGTCACCGATCCGAATGCGCGCCGCTCGCGGGCGGGCAGCGAAGTGCGCGCGTATCGGGCGGGCACACGGCGGATGCTGTCGTCCGCGCTCGTCGACTCAGGCAGCGGTTATTGTTCGCAGAGCGACATGCCCGTGCACCTGGGCATCGCGAGCGATTGGAAAGGGAAGGTCGATATCGAGGTGATCACGATCGCCGGCGGCACGCGCCACGCGAGCATCGTCCGCGACGTCAATCCCGATGACTATCGCGGACGATCCCTGCGCATCATCACGACGCGCTGAGTCAGCGGCGCCCCAGTTGATTACTTGGTCAGGGCAAACGTCCAGGTGTCGGTGGCGAGCGGACTCGCGAGATCCGGTCCGACGCACGGTGGCGCGAACGTCATCGTCATTGTTCCGGTGATCGAGCTCGCCGACGCCGTCTGCGTGCCGGTGCCCGAGAACGAACATGCCGGCAGTTCCCTGATCGCGCCTGCTGCGAGGCTGAAGGTCGCCGACGACAACTGCGCTCCAGAAACCGTGCCGGTGATCGACGCGCTGACGAGATTGCCTCCGCCGATGTCGATTACCACTGGACCGGAGATGCTGCTTCCGGTCTGGGTTGCGATCCACGACCTCACCGGTATCGTCTCGCCCGGCCTGGCCGCCGTGCGCAGTGTGCCACTCCACGTTCCGGACAGGTTCAAGGCGGGCGCCGGCGTTGGCGCCGGTGCGGGCGCCGGTGTCGGAGCGGGCGCGGGTGTCGGTGCGGGAACAGCTGCGACAGGCGGCGTCGTTGCCGTCGGCGTTGTCGGAGTACTCGTGCCTCCTCCGCAAGCCATCATCACGGAACAAGCCAATATTATGAACACGCGTTTCATGTTGATCATCACTGCTTTCTGAATGAGGCACTTGAGCTGCTGGCCGAGGTGGTCGGCCCAGGGCAGAATTGGCTGCCGACGCATACCGCCGTTGCCGTGCTCGACACCGGACCCGCCATCGCGGTGCTGCTTGTCAGCACCAGCGAGAACACGCTGGTGACCGTGCTCGTGATTGTGGCGCCTTCCGCGGTGGTTCGTCCCGCGAGGGTCCACGTCATGTTCACGTTGTTACCCGACACCGAACCGCTCAGCGTATTCGTGATGATCGGCAGACCGCCGGTCTGCGAGAGCGAGACGGTGCCGCTGATCGCGCTGCCGGTTTGCGTAATCAGGAAAGCGTCCGAGCCGCTGACATCTCGCCACGTGCCAGTGATGTTGACGGTCGTCGGTGTTGGCGCCGGCGTTGGTGCCGGCGTGGGCGTGGGTGCCGGTGATGGCGCCGGTGTCGGTGTCGGCGTTGGTGTCGGCGTGGGTGTCGGTGTCGGCGCCGGCGTCGGAGCCGGAGTTGGCGCCGGAGCCGGACATTGCGGTGTCGGCACGGGCGTCGGGCAAACCGGCGGCGTGGGATTTGGCGGCGGCGGTGTGTCGGCCACGCCAACCGAAATGCCGCCCACCGCGCCGATGAAACTCGTGCCGGTGGCGCCATCGATATCGACGATGCCAATCTCGTTCACCGTCAGTTGCCCTGAGAGACGCACCGGGGTCGAGGGCTCGGTGGCGGTCCAATTACCGTTCGCCGACAAGGTGCCGTTCGCGATGACGCTCCTGCCGTTCAGGCTGCGCGAGCAACCCGACAGGATGACTGGAGTGTTGGCGAGGCTGACGCGTCCACCGCCCGGCGCCGGACTGAGATTCTGCACGCGGATGGTGCCGCCGCCGGAACAGTTGGCGACGAAGCCGGTTTGCGCATAGAGCGGTACGCCCACGAACATCTCGATCATCATCGTCAGATAGTCCGCGTGTCGATCCAGATCGCGAGACGCGACCGGCATTCCGCTGCGCATCGCGGCGATGAACGCGGAATTGATTTCGGCACCGAGCGCCGGTGCCACGGCGGCGATGGTCAGGGCCGGGGCCGCGACCGTGGGCGGGGTTGGAGCGGTCGGCGAGGGGCTGCTTCCGCCACACGAAACGAGGAGTACAACCGCGGCGAGAACCGCAAGACGAGAAAGATTGTTCATGTGCCACCAACCGTGGCGCATTTACGAGGGTCGCTCAACCGGCATCACCGCGCAACTCCGCGCATGGGACACCAATCGCGGCCATAATCGGCTATCCCCATGAATCAACCGGCCAAAATACGCGCGCGGCTCGACTCGTGGAAGGCGATCGCCGACTACCTGCAGCGCGATCTCGCGACCGTCCGCCGCTGGGAAAAGAAGCTCGGTCTTCCGGTCCATCGTGTCGGGGGCATCGGCCGATCGGTCTTTGCCGATCCTGATGAAATTGACGGCTGGCTGCGCAAGACCAAGCAGACGCTGTCCAACGCGCGGCCCGCGCCGCTGCTCACGCGTGTGCCGGTGTTCCGGCAATCGTGGTCATGGCTGATGCTGCTCGCGGTCAGCATCGCGTTCGTGGTCGGACTCCTGGGGCGTCCCGAGCGAACCGTCGCGGCCGGGTCGCTGGATGTGGAGATCACACCCACCGGGCTCATCGCGCGAGACGCAGCGCGCGTGGAGCAGTGGCGCCACGAGTTCGCCGCGGGGTATGTGACGATCCTGCCGCCGGGCGCCCCGGTTCAAGTCGTCGCCGGGACCAATCCCGGCGTCTACGCGGCGACCAGCTATCGTGCACGACAGAACGAGGATGGGGTCGAGAGCGGCGAGCTCATGCTCTTCGACATGACGGGGCGCGTTCGGCACTCGTTCTCGTTTGCGGACCGGGTCGGCTTTCAGGGGCAGCTTTACAGCGCACCGTGGGCGCTCAGCTCGTTTGCCGTCAATCCCGCCGGCGGCGAATACGCCGTGGCGGTGACCGCACATCACTACACCTGGGATCCCGGCCTGCTGACCATCCTCGGCGCTGACTTTCAGCGTCGTGGCACGTTCGTTCATGCCGGCTGGATCGAACAGGTGCGGTGGCTCGATCGACAGCGACTCGTGATCGGCGGGTTTTCGAATGCGCATGACGGCGGCATGGTGGCGCTGCTCGATGCGGCGGCGCTCGATGGCCAGGGACCCGAGCCGCCGGGCAGCCGGCACTTCTGCGATACGTGCGGGCCCAACGCGCCGGTGAAGATGCTCATCTTTCCGAGGACCGAGCTGAATCGCCTCAGCGGTTCGCCGTTTAACCGCGTGCTGCTCGGCACGTCCGGCGATCGGCTCTCGGCGCGAACGATCGAGATGCCGGCCGAACGCGGCGATGCCGACGCCGTCTATGAGTTCACACCGTCACTCGAGCTCGTGAGCGCACAGTTCAGCGAGCGTTATTGGGAGATGCATCGAACGCTGGAAGCGGACGGACGGATTACCCATCGGCGCGATCAATGTCCGGACCGCGATGGTCCGCGGCAGATTCAGATGTGGGAGCCGGCCAGCGGATGGCGCACGGTTCGCATCCGCTGACCTCTGAAGCGGGACTCGTTACGGTTTCTTCGTGGTGTCTTTCTTGCGAAGGTGTCCGTACATCAGTTCTTCCGCGAAGGGCACGCACTTGTATTCGATCAACTGCATGTTCGGCTCGCGGCGCCGATAGAGCGGCATCTTGATCTTCCACGGCTTCGAGAACACGTTCGGGTCCTCGATCGTCGCTTCGTAGTTCATCGTGTTGGCGTCGATCGGCGTGTAGCGCTCCGTGACCTTGAGCGCGTCGCTGTGGTAGTTGCCGGCGCGGTCGAACCACGTGTCCGGCATGTGATCGGTCACTTCGACGACGAGTGATTCGCCGTCCCACTTGCCGACCGACCATCCCATCCACGCCGGTGCGGGACTCTTCTCCTGCGTGTTCATGCGCACCACGCGGCTCGCCGTCGTGAACTCGTAGGTGAAGAGCACGTTGTCCTTCGCCTGCACGATCTGGAAGGGATACGGCATGTAGGTCGCGCGCGGGATGCCGGGCATGTAGCACTTGATCTCCGGATCGAGCTTGATCCAGTCAGCGCGGTTCTGGTTGCGTTTTTCGAGGGCCGCCGGCAAGTACGGAATCTCGTCGCCGTCGACGACGCCCAGGCCGCCGGGGATGCTGAATGCCGCGGCGAGCGCGACCACCGGACCCATGCGCGCCTCGTGCGGCTCGAGATCCCAGTTCGCCGTGTTGTTGGCTTGCCAGATGCCGCTGATGTTCGGCGCGCCGTCCGGTGTGCGCGGCGCGCGATACGCCTGTTCCTGCCCGGCGCCAACGGCGAGGCCATCGCACGCCGCCGACACCACCACGGCGAGCGCGAACCCTGCTACACGAAGTCGCATCATCACTGGCCCTTCGGCTTGGGTTTCTCGTTCGGATCCTTGCCGTCGCGCGGCGCGCCGGTGCCCGACGAGCCCATGAACAACGTTCGGCCGTCCGGGAACGTGATGTCGCGGCCGTTGGCGCGCATGCGCCCGTCCTTCGCCTTGTATCCCGACACCACGATGATCGTGCCGACCTTGATCGACTCGCGTGTGATGCCGTTTCTCTGCAGCGTGTTCGGCGTGCCGCCTTCGACCATCCACACCTCGGTCTTGCCGTTCGGCGCCTGGTTCTCCATGTGGATCCACGCGTGCGGGTTGATCCACTCGATCTTGACGATCGGTCCCTTCAGCGTCACCGGCGCCTTGGCGTCGAACTCCGCGGAAAACGCATGATGAGCCAGCACGGGGCCGGCGGCGGCGGCGATGAGGGCGGCCCCCAGGATCAAGGGTTTATAAGACATCGGTAATCTCCTGCGAGCAGGAGGATAATCCAAAACGGGCAACTGGGAACTGGGAACTGGGAACTGGAAACTAGTTTAAAATCCGCCTCATGAAGATCCTCTCCGCCTTCGCCGTTGCCGCCGCCGTTGCATTGGTTGTGGTTGGCCTGAGCGCCCAGGAGGCCGCCAAGTACGGCGCCGACCCGAACTACAAGGTGCCGCGCCTCGCCGACGGGCATCCCGATCTGCAGGGCGTGTGGGGCAACAACAGCGTCACGCCAATGACGCGTCCGCGCCAGTGGAAAGACAAGACCGTGATCACCGACGCCGAGCTGACCGAGATCAAGCAGCTCGCCGCCCAGTCGGTCGATCAGGGCGGCGACGCAATCTTCGGGAACTTCATCCAGCAGATTCTCGACGCGAAAGAGAAGGGCGCCTACAAGCAGACGTCATACGATCCGTCGACGGGCAACTACAACCAGTTCTGGATGGCCGATCGCGAGTGGGATCATCGCACGTCGCTCATCATCGATCCGCCCGACGGCCAGTTCCCGGCGTTGACCGCCGAGGCGCAGGCGCGCCGCACCGCGGCCGCTGCGCGGCCGCGCACGCGCGGTCCGGCGGATGGCCCGGAGGATCGGCCGCTCTCGGAGCGCTGCATCTCGTACGGCGCGCCGCGCACGCAGGCCAACTACAACAGCTACACGCAGATCATTCAGTCGCCCGAGACCGTGGTGCTGCTCCAGGAAATGATTCACGACGCGCGCGTCGTGCCGATGACCAACAAGCCGCACCTGCCGAAGAAGGTCCGCCAGCTGCACGGCGATCCGCGCGGCCACTGGGACGGCGACACGCTCGTCGTCGAGACCACCAACTACATCAACGGATTCCAGGGTTCGACGCCCGACGTGAAGATCACCGAGCGCTACACGCGCGTCAGCCAGGACTTCATCAACTGGCAGGTCACCGTCGACGATCCTGCCACGTGGACCAAGCCCTACACGTTCATGGTCCGCTTGAAGAAAACCGACGGACAGATCTACGAATACGCGTGCCACGAGGGCAACTACGCGATGGAAGGCATCCTCGGCGGCGCGCGTCTTGAGGAAGCCAAAGCCGCTAAGAAAAAATAACTGGCAACTGGGAACTGGAAACTGGCAACTACGGCCAGACCGCTTCCCACTTCTCTCCCGCGCGGGCCGCACCAACGCCCGCGCCAATCAGTCCTCCGAAGAGGCCGCCTGACCACGCGCCGAGCGCCGCGGCCTTGCCGACGCTCGATCCGTCTTCACCGATCTCCTCGTGCTGCAATCCGGCGAGCACTGCGCCTGCGGCAGCCAGGATGATCGCGCCCCGGAGCGCGCCCTTTTTCGCGCCCGCTCCTTTCGACGTGCCGCCGCGGCTGACCTCGATCTTTTTCACGGCGGACCTCGCGATTCGCACGGGTGCGCCGCCCGCGTTGGAGACTTCGAATCCGTCGGCGGAAATTGAAGCCACACGTCCGGTGAACGCTTCGGGCGCCGCGGTCCATACCCTCACGCGCTGATCGACGCTAATTGGCAGGTTCGATTGCGCCGCCGCCGTCACCGACACGCCGCAGATTCCGACGACGAACGCCAGCAGAGTCCGGGTCATCTCACCACCTCTTATGCCGCAATGTGCGGGCACCGGGAGTTTCGGCTCAGGTAGTTCTTACACCACCATGAAAAAATGGCGTCTCCGATCCGGACGCCATTTCATGTTTCGGCAGGCGCGGCCCCGCGCTTCAATTTCAGGATCGTTCTCGGACGTACGAATCCTGTCAGGAAACAGGCCCAAAACTGCAAATCTGGAACGTTTGAGCCATGGAACATCGATTGCACCACGTCCCCTTGGTCGCCCGCCAACCCCCCGGTTGCGGCCGACAGGAGATGCGATGACGACTCTCAAGATCACTTGGTCGCTGGTTCTCACAGGAGCGCTTGTGACCGCCGCGTGCGGCGATTCGAAATCTTCGATGCTGCCGACCGCGCCCTCTGCGGTGGTCTCTACGACGCAGAATGCTGAAACGGGCGGATCGGAAGACGTGTCGAATCCGACCGCCAAGGGTGGCGTCCCCGGACCGCCGGAAGACAAGGGCAAGAAGCCCGATCAGACGCCTGGAAAAGCGCCGACGAACTCCACGCCCGGCGCGCCCGGACTCAAGAAGGTCGAGATCGAAGGCCTGATCACCGCGAAGGGCGGCGACTCGATCACCGTCAACGGCCAGCAGGTCACCGTTCCCGCGACCTGCCCGATTCGTCACGGGCAAACGATGTTCACGTTCGCCGATCTGCACCTCGGTGACCGCGTGCACGTGCGCGCGCAGAAGACCACGACCGAAACGAGCCGCGTCTTCGCGGTCACGGCGCTCGAGGCGACCGAAGTCATCCTGCAGAATCCGGGCGACGGTGTCGGCAGCGGCGACGATACGCCGAGCGACCTCGTGTCGGTGACGGCGACGGATGCGTTCGCGTCGGAAATTGCCGGCAACACCGGCACGTTCACGTTGACGCGCTCGGGCAGCGCCGCGCTGCTCGCGGCCCCGCTGACCGTCACCTATACGCTCGGTGGCACCGCGACGAGCATCGCCGACTACGCGGCATTGCCGGGAACCGTGACGTTCGCGGCCGGTGTCGCCACGGCGACGGTGACCGTGACGCCCGTCGCCGATCAGACCGCGGAAGGCGCGGAGACGGTCAAGCTGACGTTGACGACGGTGGACCCGTACGATCTTGGCTCGCCGGCGGAGGCGACGGTGACGATCACCGATACGAACTCGCCGCTCGTGACCGTGACGGCGTTCGATTCCACCGCCGCGGAGACGGGGAACAATCGTGGCACGTTCCGCTTCTCGCGCGTTGGCAGCACGGCGGCGTCGCTGACGGTGACGTTCACCGTGACCGGTACGGCGACCAACGGCACGGACTACGACGCGTTGCCGGTGACCGTGACCTTCGCAGCGGGCCAGTCCACGGTCGATCTCTCGGTGGTGCCGAGACAGGACGGCGTCGCCGAAGGATCGGAGACGGTGATTGTGGACCTCACCGACGGCGCGGCGTATGACCTCGGCGCGCCGGCGACGGCGACCGTGACGATCGCTGGATAACGCTTAACTGTCGACTCTCGACGCGGACTGGGACAGGGCCTGGAGCGGTGCTCCAGGCCCTTGGTGTTTCAGGCGGTCTGGCTGACCGTGCCTTTTTCCTGTGCGGCCGACAGCAGCATCCGAATCGCGGTGTAGAGCACCACGACGAGCACCAGGATGCGCAGCCAGAAGAGCGGAATCTTGTCGACGAGCGGCGCCGCGATCAGTACCGCAAGCGGACCCGCGATCAGGAAGGCAATCGCCGTTCGCAGATCGTAGCTGCCCTTGCGAATGAACTGGATGCTGCCCGACGGCATCAGGAACGCGCAGGCGCCCATCATGATCGGATACGACACGCGCGGATCCATGCCGAGCAGGCTGATCATGATCATGCACGGTCCGTAGAAGCCGATCCCGAGCATCATCAACGCCCCGAGTACCATCGAGATGCCGACGGCAATGCCAAGTTTGGCGCCCACCAGCCCGAGCGCCTCGCCCGGGGCAGGGCCTTTGCCCGACATCGACAGCACCATCAGCGCCGACGCCACCAGCAAGGCGCTGCCCATGCCGATCTGCACCTGGCGTCGATTGAATCCAGACACGACGCCGGCACCCAGAAATGCGCCGAGCACCGCGGCACCGATGATGCTGATCAGCGTGACGAAATCGACCTGGATGATCGTCATGAAGATGACCGCCTGGACGACCGTCGCCATCACATAGCCGACGTTCAACGTGCCGGGAATTTTTTCGTCCCGCATCACGCCCCACAGCTTCGACATCGACGTCGTCGTCGCGAAGGATCCGATGCCGAGCGTATCGAAGAAGTTGGCGATGAACGCGACGGCGAGCGCGATTGGCGTTGGCGTCAGCGGTCCGTCATGCCGTCGACGGCGCTCGGTCAGAAACCAGTAGGCGTGAAACACGATCGCGATCACGATCAGCAGCAGGATCAGGATGTATTTGGGTTCCATCTGTGCGGCGATTCTAACGTGGATTCATCCACGGATTTCGCGGATTTCACGGATGGCAGGTCGCGGGGATCGGACCCGCGCCGGCCCTGCGGGCCGGCGGCGAGACCGAGAAACAGGATCAAGAGAGCGTGGGTCCACCGTACTGCTCTCTTGATCCTGTTTCTCGATCTCGCCGACAGCGCCGGGCGAAGCCCGGCGTCGCGGGTCCGATAGCGATCCGTGTAATCCGTGTAATCCGTGGATAAAAAATCAGAGGACGAACTCAGCCGACGAATTTATATCCGGAGCCGTGAATCGTCAGGATGTGCTCCGGCGCGTGCGGCGCCTTCTCGATCTTCTGCCGCAGCTTGGCCACGAAATTGTCGATGGTGCGCGTCGTCGGGAACTCTTCGTAGCCCCAGACCTCGTTGAGAATCTGTTCGCGCGTCACGACCTGGCCGGTGTGCTGGACGAAGTAGCGCAGCAGGTCGAACTCCCGCGCCGTGAATTCGATGCGCGCCTTGCCGCGGCGCGCCTGGTGCAGCTTGAAGTCGATCTCGATGTCGCCGATCTTGATCGCGTCGGCGGTCGGCTTCTGCTGGCCGGTGCGGCGCAGCACCGCGCGCACGCGCGCCAGCAGCTCGGTGATCGAAAACGGCTTGGTGACGTAATCATCGGCGCCGAGCTCGAGGCCGAGCACCTTGTCGGTCTCGGCGGACCGCGCCGTCAGCATCACGATCGGCGTGGAGATCGATCGCGCCCGCAGGTCCCGGCACACGTCGAAGCCGTTCTTCTTCGGCAGCATGACGTCGAGGATCACCAGGTCCGGCGTGAAGCTGGCCGCCTTGTTCAGGCCCTCGTCGCCATCCGCGGCGGTCTCCACTTCGTAGCCTTCGAGCTCGAGGTTGTCGCGGAGACCGAGCCTCATTTGCGGCTCGTCTTCGATTACCAGAATCCTTTTCATTGATCTGAGCTTTCTGTGCCTGCTGTGGCTATCTGCCCTCGGTGGCGAGCGTTCCGTGGAACGCATTCTCACTCGGGATGGGGAAGTGCAGCGAGAACGTGCTGCCGCGTTCGGGCTCGCTCTCGACGCGCACGAAGCCGCCATGGCCGCGCATCGTGTGGTCGACGATCGCGAGGCCGAGGCCGGTGCCCTGCGGGCCGCCGCCCAGCTCGCGCTGCACGCGATAGAACTTGCGGAAGATGCGGCCCTGCTCGCGCCGCGAGATGCCGATGCCGTGGTCGGTGACGCTGACCACGATGTGGCCGTCGGCGCGCTTCGCCTCGATCTCGATTTTCTTGGCGTCGCCGGAATACTTCATCGCGTTGGCGAGCAGGTTTTCGATCGCCTGCTCGGCGGCGCCCTCGTCGGCGAGGATGCGCGGCAGGTCGGCCTCGACCTTCGGCGTCACGGTGAAGTTGCCCTGCGAGAACTGCGTCTCCATGCGGGCCAGCACTTTGTTGACCGACTCGGACAGGTCCGCGGGCTCCATGCGATACGGGCGCAGGCCCGCTTCCATGCGCGAGAAGTCGAGGATGTTTTCGATCAGCCGCGTCAGCTTCTTCGATTCGCCGTTGATGATGCGGTAATACTCCTGGGCGCGTTCGGGCGTGCGCACGCGCCCCAGCTCCAGCGTTTCCGCGAACAGCTGGATCAGCGCGAGCGGCGTCTTGAGGTCGTGCGACACCGACGCCACGAAATTCGACTTCAGCTCGGCGACGCGCACCTCGCGCGCCGCGGCGCCGGCGACCAGGAACACGCCGAGCGCCATCGCCACCGCCAGCACGATCATCAACGCCAGCTGCGGCCGCGTACTGGCGCTGACGATCTCGTTAATCGGCTGCGGGCCGTAACTGGTGCGCAATCCCCAGATCTCACGATGCTGTTCGTACGGAGCCGCGAACTCGAGCAGCTCCTTGTCGAAGAAGATGATCGCGAAGCTGCGCTCGTCGACCGGCGTCACGTGCCCGCTGCGCTCCGGATGCGAGGCGTAAATGTGCTCGCCGTTTTCGTCGAGCACCTCGGTTTCGAGATGCGGGAACCCCGACGGCTGCTGGACGCTGGCCAGCCAGTCGCGCAGCACCGCCGGAATGAACTCGGCGCGCAGCTTCTCCGCGTCGACGGCGAAGGCGATCACGCTCGTCATCCGCTCGCGCGCCGGTCCTTCCCAGCGCAGCTGCGCCTGCACGTAGTGCGGCCGGCCATTGATCGTCTCGGTGAACGCGACAATGGCGCGCTTCGTCTTGACCAGCTCGCGCAGGCGGCGCAACAACGGATCGCCGACCACCTTGTCTTCGCGGAAACGCTCGGGCGATCCTTTCGGCAGCGACTTGCTCGCCTGATCGAACACCAGCCACTTGTTGGCCTGCGGCCCGACCTCCGTCCAGACGAAGAACGATTCCACAAAGGGGCTTTCCGCGAGCGCGTCGTCGAGGATCGGGTCGATGAACGGCAGATCGAGCGGCTCGGTGCTGCGCTGCTGGATGCGCAGCAGCACGCTGATGTGCGGCCGCTTCATGTAATCCTCGATCGCGCGCGTCAGCGAATCCGCGGTCTCGCTGCTCAACTGCCGCAGCACCACCGCCGACGTGGTCTCGATGTCGTTCAGCGACCTGAACTGGAAATAGAACAGCACCGCCATCGGGATCGCGACGACGACCGCGAGGCCCGCGGCGAGACGGATGCCGCGATCGTAAAAGACCTGGGCGAACGGACTTGGACGTGTGCCGCTCATCGTCTTATCCCTTGAGTTCTTTCGTCAGCCATTCGTGTACGTCTTGCCACTGCTGTAACTCCGGATGCTGCGTGACGAGCGCCCACAGAATCGCGCTCGTGTCGGCCAGCAACTGCCGCCGGTAGTCGCGCGGCAATCCCGCCGTCGCCCGCTGCAGTTCCCGTAACGCGCCGGCCGCATCGCCGGTGGCTAGCTTGCAGAGTGCCAGCCGCGACGCCTGCACCGGGTTTCTCTCTGCGTCGCGCGCCTGTCCTTCCGCATACGCCGAAAGTGCGGCCTGAAAACGTCCCTGCAAAAACAGTGTATGCCCGAGATTGTAATGGCCAAAGGCCATCCCCGGGGTGAGTTGGATGACTTGGCGGAAGGCGGCCTCCGATTCGCTCAAACGGCCGAGCTCGCGCCGAACGACGCCCACATTATTCAGGGCCTGCGGGCTGGACGGATCGAGGGCGAGCGCCCGTTCGAACGCGGCCAGGGCTTCCTGCGGTCGATCCAGCTCCCCGAGCGTGCCGCCGAGATTGGCCCACGCCGAGCCGAACCCTGGCAGCAGGTTCGCGGCGCGCTGAAACGATTCGCTGGCCTTGACCATGTCGTCGGCGCGAAGCCGCAGCTTGCCGCGCTCGAAGTGTGCGGCGGCCCAGTCCGGCGCCTTGTCGATCGCCTCGTCGAGATCGCGCGCGGCCGCGTCGTAATCGTTGACTTCAATGCACACGCTCGCGGTCGCGACCAGCGCCGCGGGCGTTCGACCGCCTTTCAGAAACTCAACGCATTGCGCCAGACGCGCCGCCGGATCGGGAAGCCGGAATGCGAGCGCGAGCGGATGTGCAATCAATTCATCCGATCCGGCTGTCAGCAGCAGTGTCGCGTTCCCGTGCTGTTCGAGCGCGCGCCTCCATTCCTCTTCGAGGTATCGACGTTGCGTTGTAACGAGATGTGTACCGCCCGTTTGCATATTTACGAACGCCGTGTCGGCATTCGCCGCGCGTAAGAGCACGGGCCCTGGCGGCAGCTCGGGACACAGCGGAAAACGGAACGGCCATTCGCTTGGTGGCGGCGTATCAATCACGTTCCCGGCAGGATGTTCGCGCTCCCACGTGGTGATGAAGTCGTCGCCGCCCTCGACGATCGTTGGCACGATTTATTCTACTGACAACGGCGATAAGGAAGTTTCTGTCATCTCGTGTAACGAGCGTTGCCAGCCAAGCGCCAGCTTGCCGCTCCGAAGGGAGCCTGATGCATCGCCGAACTGTTCTCGTTCGTTTCATTCAGAGCATTCATGCATTGATCGGCGCCACGCTGGCGTTCGTTGTGGGAGGTGCGGTGGTCGCACCGAGTTTCACGCGGCGCCAGAGCAGCTGGCTGCCCGCTGCGGAGCTATCAGGTCTCGAGGAAGGAACGCCAAAGCCGGTGGGCTTGCGAGTCGCGCGCAGTGACGGCGCCACGGAAGTGATCGATCGCCGCATGATCTATCTGGTGCGCGAGGGCGATTCAGTGCGCGCCCTGGATTCGACCTGCACGCACCTCGGCTGCCGCACGCGCTTCAATTCGGAAACGCATCGCATCGAATGTCCGTGCCACGGCGGCATCTACGACGCGACCGGCCGCGTGATCGGCGGGCCGCCGCCGTCGCCGCTGCACACGCTGCCGACGCGCATCGACCACGATCGCGTCTTCGTGGAGCTGTAGGCCACAGAAGGCTCAGAAAGCCCAGACATGCTGAACTCCTTCTTCAATTGGCTTGACTCACGTACGGGCTATCGAGCGCTCGTCGACTCGGCGCTGCACGAGCCGCTGCCGCGCGGCACCGGATGGTTCTTCACGACCGGCAGCATCGTCACGCTCCTCGTCGGCGTGCAATTCGTGACCGGCGTCGGCCTGTCGATGTATTACGTGCCGTCGCCGGCGCTCGCCTACGGCAGCGTGCGCTTCATCATGACGGGGTTACCGCTTGGCTGGCTGTTGCGCGGCCTCCATTTCTGGGGCGCGAGCTTCCTCGTGGTCGCGGCGATCGTGCACATGCTGCGCGTGTTCCTGTTCGGCTCATACAAGGCGCCGCGTGAGGTCACGTGGCTCAGCGGCGTCGTGATGCTCCTCGTGATTCTCGGGTTTGCGTTGAGCGGATATCTTTTGCCCTGGGATCAGAAGGCCTATTGGGCGACCACGGTCAGCATCAATATTGCGGGGAGCACGCCGCTCATCGGCGAGTACGTCGCCGACGTCCTGCGCGGCGGATCCGATCTGGGCGCCCTCACGCTCGGCCGATGGTTTGCGATGCACGTGCTGCTGCTGCCGGTGACGCTGGCCACGCTCATCGCCGCGCACCTCGCGTTGATGCGCAAGCATGGCATCTCCGGTCCACTGAGGGCGACACCGGGTCCGGGATCGGCGTTTTTCCCGTGGCATGTGATCAAGGACACGCTGGTGATGGCGGCGGTGTTCGCGTCGCTCATCACCGTGGCGTTCCTCGCTCCCGCGCCGCTCGACGCAATCGCCAATCCAGCCGACGCCAGCTACGTGCCGCGGCCCGAGTGGTATTTCCTCTCGCTGTTTCAACTGCTGAAATATTTTCCCGGTCCGCTCGAGCCGGTCGCGACGATGGTGCTGCCCGGAATCGTGATCGGGTTTCTGATCCTGTTGCCGTTTCTCGATCGCGGCGTCGATCGTCACCCGTGGGCGCCTTCGCGCCGCGCGTTCACCGCCGCGTTCGTGGCCATCGGCGCCGGCGTGTCAGTGCTGACCGGCATCGGTCTGTCCGATCGTCCGCGCGATACAACTGCAGCGGTCGTCGCGTTGGACGAGGATGCGATCGTGGCGAAGGATATTTTCGACACCGTCTGCTTTGCGTGTCACAAACTCGACGGCGACGGCGGCACCGTGGGGCCCGACCTGTCGCACGTCGGCAAGCACCGCGATGCGGCGACGATCCGGAAGATCATCGAGGATCCGTTGAACGCATTCGACGACTCGGAGATGCCGCCGTTCGAGAAGCGGCTGACGCCCGATCAGCTCGACTCGCTGGCGCGATACCTGGCGTTGAGAAAGTAAACAGGGGGGCGGGCCGGCTGCTATCCCTTCGTGCGGCAGTCGGTGTGCATGCAGTTGCAGTGCAACTCGACTTGCGGCGCCTTCTTGCAGTATTCGCTGCAGTACTTCGTTCCAGCCGGCACAACACAGTAGCAGCTGGGATGGGCGCACTTCTGATCGGGCTTCTGCTCAGCCATCGGACGCCTCCTCCGCGGATTATGCGCCTGTGCCTCGCGCGGCAAAAGCTCAGCCTTGCGGATTTGCTCGAATGCGCTATTTCACTTCGATGATCTCGATGGCTTCGCGGCTCGGTCCCTCGATCATCACCGCGCGCAGGCCGCCGACGATGTAGGGCTGCTCGAGGAACGTGACGCTCTCCGCCTTCAGCTTGGCGATCCATGCATCGAGATCGGCGACGCCGACGGCGAAGTGATCCATCAGCTGGCCGCGCGTCGGGCCGAACGGCGTGCTGCCTTGATTCATGTAGAAGTACAGATTGACGTCGCCGAAGATTGTGGTCTGCACCGCGGGCGTGCGGTACATCCCGTCCCAGTCGAGCGCGGGCAGCGTCTTGTCGGGCCCTCGATCCACTTTGCAGTTGTCCTCGGTGCGAACAGGCTGGCCGGGCCGCGCCGCACCGGCAGGCACGTTCAAGTGCCTCTGGTACCAGAGCGCCGCGCAAAACGGCTGCTCCTGATACATGTGCACGTGATTGAAGCGCTCGGCCGGCATGTTGCCTTGATATTCGACGAGGGCATCATCGGGTCCGCGCAGATACGCGAAGCCGGCGCCGCCATTCGGCTTCACGCCTTTCGCTTTCGCCTCTGCGACTTGCGCGCGCGTCAAACCCAGCACGCCGCCGGTGCCCGGATACGTGTCGCTGCTGACGAACACCGTGCCGGTGCCTTCGCCAGTGCCGGTGTAAAGCGGCACCAGCGGGATGTGCTGCTTCAAATAGCGATCGAGTGTCGCGCGAACATCGGTGACGTGCCAGCCGAAATGCCAGAACGCTGTTTGCGGTTGCGTCGCCGGCGGCGCGGCAATCTTGTTGAACAACACCCACACGTTGTTCGGCGATCGCAATGCGGGTTGCCCCGCGAACGTTCCCTTCGATGTCGATGGAAACGCTTTGACGTAGAAGTCAATCGCGGCTTCCGGATTAGCCGAGTTCAGGTGAAGGTGATGAAAGGAAGGTGGAGGTAATCGAGCCTGGGCTTGCAGGCCCAAGCCCCAAGTCCCAAGCCCCAAGCCCGCAACGATCAGTTTTCGAGCGAAAGGGCCCATCTGATTCCACCAAGAATGTGAGCTCGAAAAACAGGATCGTTTGACCAGATGTCGTCGCGGTGGCCGAGCGAAGTGTAGAACGTGCGTCCCTTCCCATACTCGCGCGTCCACGCCTGCGGGTAATCGCCGCCGCGCTTCAGGTTCGGCTGCTTCGACATGTCCATGTGCTCGGTGTCGAGGCTGAGGAGCACGTGAACCTTGTCGCGCGAGAAGCCCATCGGGATCTTGTTCTTGAACAGCACGTCGATGTTCTCGTCGGGCCGCGCCGCGTCCCACGGCGCCGTGCCGAACAGATAGAACTCGTCGACGAGCGGCCAGCTCGTGCCGAGCATCTTCGTCGCGGGGTGGTTGGCGTCTTCCACCTTCAACACCGCGATCGTGCCTTGAGGAAGGTTGCGATTGAAGTAGCCGCCGAGCATCTCGCCGAACTCGGGATAGTTGTAGAACGTCAGCGACGCGCAGTGCGCGCCGATGAACGCCTTGCCGCCCTTGACGAAATCGACGAGCGTCTTCTTCTGCGCATCGGTCATCGGCAGGTTGCCGTTCGTCATCATCATCACGCCATCGAATTGATTCAGGTACTCGGGCGTGAAGAACGAGAAGTCGAGCTGCTTGGAATCCTGCTTGTAGCCCTCGACCGTGGTCACCTCGAAGCCGCCGCTCTTCCCGAGCTCGGTGACCGCTTTTTCCGCGGGCCCGAGGCTCGTGTGCTTGTAGAGGGCGGCGTGGGTGAGGAAGAGCAGCTTCTTTGGCCCCTGTGCCGTCAGTGCCGGCACGAGGCCAAACGCCACGAGGCAGAACGCGGCAACGGACAATGCTCGTTTCATCTCAATGTCCCGGTGGGAGTTTGGGAGTCTGCTCGCCTTGATGACACGTGTAACAAGTCACCCGCCCAAGCACTGACTCGCCATCCTTCGGCTTGTGGTCGGGGAAGAACTCCTTGTTGATCATCCGCGTCATCTCCAGCATTCGCCTGGCCGTCTGCTTCAGCGGCTTTTCTTCGCTCGCGAAGTTGCCGCGCACGTGGCAGGTGTTGCAGTTCACGCCCAGCGCCTGCGTGATGAAGTTCATCTCTTCCTGAAATTGCTGCGCATACAGCCCGGTCAGGACCTTCACGGCCGGGCTTTCGACGATTTGTGGCTGAGGCGGTTGTGCGAAAACCGGCGAGAAAGAGCCTGATGCAATAGTGAGAAAGACCGCGCCGACGACGAGTTTCATGGGCGAGAGTATAGGCGGAACTTGCAGGTTTTTTGCTCCGCATGCTATATTCGTCAGGTTCTCGTGAGCCTAGGACACCCTATCTAGGTTCAATTGCATCGTGATGCGTTTGAGTTGGGCCCCGTCACAGGGGACCTTCGAGCATCCGCCGGTGCCGAAAACACACATTAAGTAGGGTTTTTCAGCTCGGGGTGCCAAGCGGAAATCACGCTTCAAGGCCTCGCGCGCCACAGCCTGCCGCGGCGGCAAACCGCAAGGTTTGCTCGCCCAGAAGACGCAGGGCTTGTGGTTGTTTTTTCGTTATTGCGACGCGGAGACGTCCGCGCGCAGTGGCGGCAAACCGCGAGGTTTGCTCGCCCAACCAAGTGGAGTGCTCGTGCCGACCATTAGTCAGCTTGTCCGCAAAGGACGCGAGAAGGTCGTCTTCAAGACGAAGAGCCCGGCGCTGCAGAACAGCCCGCAGAAGCGCGGCGTCTGTGTGCGCGTGTTCACGCAGACCCCGAAGAAGCCGAACTCGGCGCTTCGCAAGGTCGCGCGCGTGCGTCTCACCAACAAGATTGAAGTCACGACCTACATCCCCGGCGTCGGCCACAACCTGCAGGAGCACTCGCTGGTGCTGATCCGCGGCGGCCGCGTGAAGGATCTTCCGGGCGTGCGCTATCACGTCGTCCGCGGCACGCTCGACGCCGTCGGGGTCCAGGGCCGCAAGCAGGGTCGTTCGAAGTACGGCGCCAAGCGCCCGAAGAGCTAAACAGGATTTAAGCCATGCCGCGTAGACGAGAAATTGCGAAACGTGAACTGCTGCCGGACGCGCTCTATCAGAGCCCGCTCGTCACCAAGTTCATCAACACGATCATGAGCCAGGGCAAGCGCTCGACGGCGGAGCGCATCCTCTATCAGAGCTTCGATCTGATCAAGGAGCGCTCGGGTGACGACCCGCTCAAGGTCTTCAAGAAGGCCGTCGACAACGTCAAGCCGGCCCTCGAGGTGAAGTCGCGCCGCGTCGGCGGCTCGAACTACCAGGTGCCGATCGAAGTGAATCCGAACCGCCGCCTCTCGCTCAGCATCCGCTGGCTGGTCGGCTTCGCGCGCGCGCGCGGCGACGGCAAGACGATGCAGGAGAAGCTGGCCAACGAGCTGCTCGATGCGGCGAACCTGCGTGGCGGCGCCGTCAAGAAGCGCGAAGACACGCATCGCATGGCCGAAGCCAACAAGGCCTTTGCTCACTATCGCTGGTAGTTACACGTTCAAGGTTCAAAGTTTAAAAAGCGGAAGCAGTAAACCGTAATGGCGAGACAGGCACCACTCGAACGTACCCGGAACATCGGCATCATGGCCCACATCGATGCCGGTAAGACCACGACCACGGAGAGAATCCTCTTCTACACGGGTATTACGTACAAGATCGGCGAAGTCCACGAAGGCACCGCCGTGATGGACTGGATGGAGCAGGAGCAGGAGCGCGGCATCACCATCACCTCCGCCGCGACGACATGCTTCTGGCGCGACCACCGCATCAACATCATCGATACGCCCGGCCACGTCGATTTCACCGTCGAAGTCGAGCGCTCGCTGCGCGTGCTCGACGGCGCCGTCGCCGTGTTCGACGCGGTCTCGGGTGTCGAGCCCCAGTCGGAAACCGTGTGGCGCCAGGCCGACAAGTACCGCGTGCCGCGCATCTGCTTCGTCAACAAGATGGACCGCGTCGGCGCGGACTTCAAGGAAACCCTCTCGCAGATCGCCAGCAAGCTCGAAGGCAACCCGGTCGCGATTCAGCTGCCGATCGGCGCCGAAGACAAGTTCAAGGGCGTCGTCGATCTGATCCGCATGAAGGCGCTCGTCTACAAGGACGAGACCATGGGCGCCGACTACGAGGTCCAGGACATTCCGGCCGACATGCTGGAAGACGCCAAGGTCTATCACGAGAAGCTGGTCGAGAAGGTCAGCGAGTCCGACGACAAGCTGCTCGAGAAGTACCTCGGCGGCGAGACCATCACCGAGGACGAGCTCAAGGCCGCGCTGCGCAAGCGCTGCATCCAGTCGGTCCGCAAGGAAGACTCGCCGTTCGTGCCGGTCGTGTGCGGCACCGCCTTCAAGAACAAGGGCGTGCAGCCGATGCTCGACGCGGTGGTGGACTACCTGCCGTCGCCGCTCGACATTCCGCCGGTCACCGGCACCGATCCCGACGCCAAGGAAGAGTCGCTGATCGAGCGCAAGGCCGACGACAAGGAGCCGTTCTCGGCGCTCGCGTTCAAGATCATGACCGACCCGTTCGTCGGTCAGCTGACGTTCTTCCGCGTCTACTCGGGTACGTTGACCTCGGGCTCGTCGGTGCTCAACTCGACCAAGGGCAAGACCGAGCGCATTGGCCGCCTGCTGAAGATGCACGCCAACAAGCGCGAGGAAATCAAGGAAGTCAACGCCGGCGACATCGCCGCGGCGGTGGGCCTCAAGTCCACGACCACCGGCGACACGCTCTGCGACGAGAAGAAGTCGATCATCCTCGAGCGGATGGTGTTCCCGGAGCCGGTCATTTCGCTCGCCATCGAGCCGAAGACCAAGGCCGACCAGGAAAAGCTGGGCCAGGGCATGGCCAAGCTGATGGCTGAAGACCCGACCTTCCGCGTCTCCACCGACGAACAGACCAACCAGGTCGTGATCGCCGGCATGGGCGAGCTGCACCTTGAAATCATCGTCGACCGTCTGAAGCGCGAATTCGGCGTCGAAGCGAGCGTCGGCAAGCCGCAGGTCGCCTACAAGGAAACGCTCACCGTGCCGGCCGAAGGGCACGGGCGCTTCATTCGACAGACCGGCGGCCGCGGCCAGTTCGGCGAAGCGAAGATCCGCCTCATTCCGCTGGAGCCGGGCACCGGCTACCAGTTCGAGAACGACATCAAGGGCGGCGCGATTCCGAAGGAATTCATCAAGCCGATCGACCAGGGCATCCAGGAAGCGCTCACCCGCGGCATTCTCGCCGGCTACCCGATCGACGATGTGCGCATCGAGCTCTACGACGGCTCGTTCCACGAAGTCGATTCGTCGGAAATGGCGTTCAAGATTGCCGGCTCGATGGCGTTCCAGGACGCGGCCAAGAAGGCCAAGCCCGTGCTGATGGAACCGATCATGCGCGTCGAAGTCGTGTCGCCGAAGGATTACCTCGGCGACGTGATCGGCGACCTCGCGTCGCGCCGCGGCAAGATCCAGTCGCAGGAGGATCGCGGCGGCACGCAGATCATCTCCGCGCGCGTGCCGCTCAGCGACATGTTCGGCTACGCCACGGACCTCCGGTCCCGCACGCAGGGCCGCGCCGCTTACTCAATGTTCTTCGATCGGTACGAACAGGCACCGCGCAACGTCAGCGATGAGGTTGTGGCGCGCGTTCAAGGGACGAAATAACCATGCTGGGCGACAAGATTCGAATTCGTTTGAAGGCCTACGACGCGCGCGTGCTCGACCAGAGCACCGGCGAGATCGTGGAAACGGCCAAGCGCACCGGCGCGCGGCTGGCGGGCCCGATCCCGCTGCCGACCGAGATCAACAAGTGGACGGTGCTGCGCTCGCCGCACGTGGACAAGAAGTCGCGCGAGCAGTTCGAAGTGCGGACGCACAAGCGCCTGATCGACATCTTCGAGCCGACGCCGCAGACGGTTGACGCGTTGATGAAGCTGGATCTGCCGGCAGGCGTCGACGTCGAGATCAAGGCGTTCGGCAAAGAGCACGGGAAGTAACCAATGGTCACAGGAATCATCGGCAAAAAAGTCGGGATGACCCAGCTGTTCCTGGAAGACGGAACGCTGGAGCCCGCGACCGTTCTGCAGGCCGGCCCCTGCATCGTCGTGCAGTCGAAGTCGGCGCAGACCGACGGCTACGATGCGGTGCAACTCGGCCTGGTCGAGAAGAATCCGCCGCGCAAGGCCAACAAGGCCACCGTCGGCCATCACAAGAAGGCCAACGTGCCGCCGACGCGCGTGCAGCGCGAGGTGAAGCTGGCGAAGGGCGCTGAAGCGCCGAAGCCCGGCGACCAGGTGCTCGTCTCGATCTTCAACCAGGGCGAGCGCGTCGACGTGATCGGCACCAGCAAGGGTCACGGCTTCCAGGGCGTCGTCAAGCGCCATCACTTCCGCGGCGGCGACGCCACGCACGGCTCGATGTTCCACCGCGCGCCCGGATCGATCGGCGCGTCCTCGTATCCGTCACGGGTCATGCCCGGCATGCGCGCGCACGGCCACATGGGCGTCGATCGCGTCAC
>Ga0207428_10000642_pt1 | contig 41153 bp, 42 predicted proteins | sample RhiMethybrSRZTD1_FD_187600 | JGI IMG/M metagenome (GOLD analysis project Ga0207428, IMG submission 187600) | Populus rhizosphere microbial communities from Tennessee, USA - Rhizosphere MetaG P. TD hybrid SRZTD1 (SPAdes) (version 3) | ecosystem: Host-associated > Plants > Roots > Rhizosphere >...
GAGCGGGGCCACCTCGGCGCGCAGGTGCTCGTAGAGCACGTCCAGGTCGCGGCGCGCGCCGAGGATCGCGCCGAGCCAGTCGAGCTCCTTCCGGAGATGGGCGACCCAGCGCGGCTCGAACATGTCCCGCACCGCGCCGAGGACGGCGCGCAGCCGCCGGACCGCGGTGCGCATCTTGTGCGTCTCCTCGGGATCCCGGCCGAGGCGGACGCCGGGCTCGGCGTCCCGGAGCGCACCGATTTGCTCGCGCAAGAGCTCGACGACGCGCTCCCGCGCCGCGCTGCTCTCCGCCATCACGACGCCTTCGACGATCTCGTCCGCCAGCATCGGCCTCAGCATCGCACGCTCCGTGAGAAGTCTCGACGGATTTCGTCGGCTCGGGGCGCCCATCGCCCTCGCCCTTGCCGCGGAGTTATAATCCATCGATGGTCTCGCTGAGCCCCGAGCGGAAGACAGCCCTGCGCCGGGAGATGGAAACCCTCCTCGGCAAGGGGGCGGTGCTGTCCGATCCCGACGAGCTGCTGGTCTACGAGTCGGACGGGCTGACGCTGTTCCGCGCGCTGGCCGACTTCGTAACATTCCCGCAAACGGCCGAGCACGTGGCGGCGCTCGTCCGCCTCGCCAACCGTGAGGGCATGCCCTTCGTCGCCCGCGGTGCCGGTACGGGGCTGTCCGGCGGCTGCCTGCCCGCCGAGGGGGGCCTCGTCATCTCGCTGATGCGGATGAATCGGGTGCTCGAGGTCGACTACGCGAACCAGTTCGCGGTGGTGGAGCCGGGCCTGGTCAACCTCCACCTCTCCTGGGCGGTGGGGCCCAACGGGTTTTACTACGCGCCCGACCCGTCCAGCCAGCAGGCGTGCACGATCGGCGGGAACATCGCCAACAACTCGGGCGGACCCCACACCTTGAAGTACGGCGTCACCACCAACCACGTCCTCGGCCTCGAGGTCGTCCTGCCGGACGGCGAGCTGATGTGGATCGGCGGGAAGACGCGGGACCCGCAGGGCTACGACCTCACCGGCCTCTTCGTCGGCTCCGAGGGCACCTTCGGCATCGCCACCAAGATCATCGTGCGCATCTTGAAGAAGCCCCAGTCCGTCAAGACCGTGCTCGCCGTGTTCGACGAGGTGGACCATGGCTCCAACGCCGTGTCGGCCATCATCGCGCGCGGTCTCGTGCCCGCCGCCATGGAGATGATCGATCGCCTCACGATCGAGGCGGTCGAGGACGCCTTCGGCTGCGGCTACCCGCGGGACGCGGCCGCCGCCCTGCTCATCGAGGTGGACGGGATCGCCGCCGGCATGGATGAGCAGGCCGCCCGTATCATGGAGGCCTGCCGCGAGGCGGGCGCTCGCGACGTTCGGGTGGCGCGCGACGCCGAGGAGCGCGAGCTCCTGTGGAAAGGTCGCAAATCCGCCTTCGGCGCCTACGGCCGCGTCTCGCCCGCCTACATGGTGATGGACGGGGTGATCCCGCGCACCAAGCTGCCCTACGTGCTCCGCCGGGTGAACGAGATCACCGCCGCGCACGGGCTCCGGGTCGGCAACGTCTTCCATGCCGGCGACGGCAATCTCCACCCGAACATCCTCTACGATCCGCGCGAGCCGGGCATCGAGGCGCGGGTGCTGGCGGCGGGTGGCGAGATCCTCAAGCTCTGCGCCGAGGTGGGTGGCTCGATCTCGGGCGAGCACGGGATCGGACTCGAGAAGGCGGATTACATGCCCCTCATCTTCTCGGGCGCCGACATCGACTGCATGCGCCGGCTCAAGCATGCCTTCAATCCGTCCGGGCTCTGCAACCCCGGGAAGATCTTTCCGAGCCGCAAGGCCTGCGGCGAGGCGGGCATCGCCTATCGTCCGCACCCCATCGAAGAGAAAGGCCTCGCTCAGCGCTTCTAGCGTGGGCGTGGCGAGACCTCCCTTCGTAGCGGCCTTTCAATGGACGCCGAGCTGATTCGACGCCTCGCTGCCCTCGTCGGCGATCGCCACGTGCTGACCGGCGTGGAGTGCTCGCCCTACGTCCTCGAGGGCCGGACGCCGGAAGCCGTCGTGTTCCCCGGCACCAAGGAGGAGGTGGGGAGACTGCTTGCTGCGGCGGACGCCGCCGGGATCCCGGTCACCCCATGGGGTAGCGGGACCCGCATCGCGGTGGGCATGCCGCCGGCACGGCCAGGCCTGGTGCTCTCGCTCAAGCGGCTCGATCGGATGCTCGAGCACGAGCCGGGTGATCTCACGGCCACCGCCGAGGCGGGCATGACGCTCGGCGCGTTCCAGGACGCGCTGGGCCAGCGGGGCCAGTGGCTGTCGCTGGACCCGCCGCACGCGCGCCAGGGGACGCTGGGCGGCGTTCTCGCCAGCAACGCGTCCGGACCGCGGCGTCACCTCTACGGCACGGCGCGCGATCTCCTCATCGGCCTGACCATGGTGCTGGCCGACGGCTCCATTGTGCACGGCGGCGGCAAAGTCGTGAAGAACGTGGCGGGCTACGACCTGCCGAAGCTCGCCATCGGCTCCTTCGGCACGCTGGGCGTGATCGTCGAGGCCACCTTCAAGCTCCGGCCGCGCCCGGACACGGACCGCCTGATCGTGGCGATCTTCGAGCGCGTCAAGGACGCTGGGCAGGGCGTGCGCGCCATCATGGCATCCGACCTCATCCCCTCGGCGGTGGAGCTGCTCGATGCGGAGGCCATGCGCGCGCTGGGGCTCGGCGGCCGCGAGGGTCCCGCCCTCCTCGTCGGGCTGGACGGCCTGCCGGAGCAGGTCGCGTGGCAGAGCGTCGAGCTGACGCGGATGCTCGCGGCCGGCGCCCGCGTCGAGACGTGGGCCCTCGACGGCGCGGAGCGCGACGGCGCCTGGCAGGCGGTGGGGGAGCTCTCGCGCCGCGCCTTCCCCGAGGCCACCGCGGTGATGACGTGGGGCGTGCTGCCGACCCAGGTCGCCGATCTCGTGGAGCACGGCGGCGACATCGCGCGCCGCCACGGGCTCCCCGCGGCCTTCGCCGCGCATGCCGGCGTCGGCATCATCAGCGCCGTGCTTGGCTCGGGCGCCGAGGGGAAGATCGCGGCGACGACCGTGGCCGCCACCCTCGGCGACTGGCGCGCGCTGGTCCGCGACGCGGGGGGGCACGGCATGCTGGAGTGGGCGCCTCTCGCGGTGAAGGAGCGCGTGCCGGTGTGGGAGCCCCCCGGCGCTCCGTTCCGCATCATGCAGCGGATCAAGGCCGAGCTGGATCCCAACGGCATCCTCAATCCCGGCCGCTTCGTGGGGGGGATCTGAGGGCATGGCGCACGAAACCGAGACCCTCGCCGTGCCGCCGGGCCCGCTCACCCTGCACGGGCACGACGTGGAGGGGGTCAACCGCTGCGTGCACTGCGGCCTCTGCCTGGCGTACTGCCCGACGTTCTCCCTGCTCGGGACGGAGATGGATTCACCGCGCGGCCGCATCTTCCTCATCAAGTCAATGGCGGAAGGGCGCATCGCGCTCACCGATTCGACCGCCGCGCACCTGGACCTTTGCCTGGGCTGCCGCGCCTGCGAGACGGTGTGCCCGTCCGGCGTGCCGTACGGTCAGCTCATCGAGGCCGCGCGTGCCGATGTCGAGCGGCAGCGTCCGGGCGGCCCCCTTCGGCGGCTGTTCAGATGGATCAACTTCAGCGTGCTGTTGCCGCACCCGCGTCTGCTCTCGCTCGCCGCCGCCGGCCTGCGCTTCTATCAGGTGAGCGGCCTTCAGCGCCTCGCCCGCGCCACGGGAATCGTCCGGCTGCTTCCCTCGCCCCTGCCTGCCTGGGAGCCCCTGCTGCCGAGGATTCCCCCGAGCGCGGCCCGGGCGCCCCTGCCCGCGGTCACGCCCGCCGAAGGGCCGAAGCGCGCCACCGTGGGCCTCCTCACCGGCTGCGTGCAGCAGGTCGCCTTCGGCCCGCACAACCGCGCCACCGCGCGCGTGCTGGCGAAGAACGGCGTGGAGGTCATCGCCCCGCGGAGCCAGACCTGCTGCGGGGCGCTCCACGCGCACGCGGGCGAGCACGCGACCGCGCTCGAGCAGGCCAAGAAGACCATCGAGGCCTTCGAGTCCGCCGGCGTGGAGCAGGTCGTGGTGAACACGTCGGGCTGCGGCGCCCACATGAAGGCGTACGGCACGCTGCTCGCGGGGGATCCCGCGTGGGCCGCGCGCGCCGCGCGCTTCGCCGCGCGCGTGAACGACGTGTCGGAGTTCCTCGCGCGCGAGCCCCTGCGCGGACCCCTCGCCGCCGTCAGGCGAAAAGTCACGTACCACGACCCCTGCCACGTGGCCCATGGGCAGAAGATCCGCAAGGAGCCGCGGAAGCTCCTGGCCCAGATCCCCGGGCTCGAGGTCGTGGAGCTGCACGAGGCCGACTGGTGCTGCGGCTCCGCCGGCACGTACAACCTCACCCAGCCCGAGATGGCGGTGCGGCTGCAGGAGCGCAAGGTCCAGAACATCCGCGCCACCGGCGCCGACGCGGTGGTCACCGCGAATCCGGGCTGCATCATCCAGATCGCGCAGGGCCTCGGCCAGGGCGGCAAGCCCGTGCAGGTGCTCCACATCGTGGAGTTGATCGACGCCGCCTACTCCCTCGCGCCCGAAGGGGGAGAGGGGGGCGTGAGGGGGCGGTGAAGACCAAGGTGATGGATCTCGCCAACCTGCCGCTGCTCACGCCCGTGCTGGTGACGGTCGACGGGATCGATGTCTTCGTCTATCGCCGCCCCGTGCAAGCCGCCGGCAGTGAATCCGAGATCCTCGCCATCGGGAATGAGTGTCCGCATCAGGGCGGCAATCTCTGCGACGGCTGGATCGATGGGGACATCGTCACCTGCCCGCTGCACGGCTGGGAGTTCGACCTGCGCAGCGGCGTGTGCATGACGATTCCCGGCGAGCGCGTGCCCGCCTACCGGCCCACGGTGGAGGACGGCGCGGTCTACCTCGAGCCCGCGGACTGAGACCGGCGCATGGCGGACCCCAAGCCGGATCAGGTCGCCCAGGAGCATCGCAGCACCGGCCACAAGACGGCGGGCTGCTTCGTGCTCACGATCTCGGACTCGAAGACCGCGAAGGATGACACCAGCGGCAACCTGATCCGCGAGCTCCTGGCCGCGGCCGGCCATACCGTGGTGGGCCACGGCATCGTGCGCGACGAGCCGACGCAGGTGATCGCGGTGATCCGCGAGGGCCTGACCAAGCCGGACCACCAGGTGTTCATCCTCACCGGCGGGACGGGCATCACCTCGCGCGATTCCACCTTCGAGGCCGTGGAGGCGCTCCTCACCAAGCGCATCACCGGCTTCGGCGAGCTGTTTCGCATGCTCTCCTACGGCGAGATCGGGGCCGCCGCCATGATGTCGCGCGCCCAGGCCGGCGTGGTGCAGGGGCGCCTCGTGTTCTCGCTCCCGGGATCGCCGCATGCCTGTCGGCTCGCGCTCGAGAAGCTGATCATTCCCGAGCTGGGCCACCTGCTCCGCGAAGTCAGCCGCTAGCGGCGGCCGCGGCGATGCGCGTCGCAAGACTTCGTTCGCGGCCGCTCTAGTGGTCGCGTGGCAGGCATGGGGCGAGGCTGCCTTCGCCCGCGCGCGCGAGACCGGCCGGCCCGTGCTCCTCTCCCTCGGCGCGACGTGGTGCGGCGCCTGCCACCGCATGGACGAGGAGACCTGGGACGATCCGGGCGTGGCGGCGGTGGTCGACGCAACCACCGTTCCAATACGAGTGGACGCCGACGAGCGCCCCGACCTCTACGGCCGCTATCATCTGGGCGGCCTACCCTCCACCGCGGTGCTGAGCCCGGACGGCGAGTTCTTGCGCGGGGGCACCTTTCTCTCGCCCACGCAGCTCCTCGGTCTGCTGGACTCGGCACGGGCCGACCTCCGCGAGGGACGGCGGCCTTCGCCGCGCACGCGGGCCGCGGCGGCCGCCTCTCCGCTGGTCTCCGGGATGGTCGAGCGCCTTCGGCGCCGCGCGGATCGCGAGCACGGCGGCTTCGGCGCGGGGGCCAAGCTGCCGGAGCCGGAGGCGGTGACGCTGCTCCTGCGTGAATGGCAGCGCACCGGCGACACCGAGCTGGCCGCGATCGCCCGGGAGAGCCTCGATGCCATCGCAGCGCATCTCGTGGATCCGGCCGACGGCGCCTTCTTTCGCTACGCGGCGGCGGTGGACTGGTCGGGCCCGCATACCGAGAAGGTGACGGTGGACCAGGCCGCGCTGATCGCGCTCTTTCTCGAGGCCTCCGCGACGCTCGGATCGGCGGAGTATCGACACGTGGGCCTGCGTGCGCTCGAGCACGCGCGGGCGCGCCTGGCCGATGCCGAAGGCCGCGCCTATGCGAGCGTCGCCGCGGCGCCGCGCGACGAGGTGGACCGCCGGCGCTTCGCCGACGCGGGCGCGGCGCTGGCCCGCGCGGGGATGCTCGCGCGTGAGCTCACGGGCGTGGAGGCGGGCCTCGCCTTCGAGGCGGCCGGCGCGGCGCCCGACGGAGCCGTGCCGCACTGGTTGGATGCGCCCGCGGGCGTCGCGACGCCGCGTGGCCTCCTGCGCGATCAGGCCCTCGCGATCGCCGCCGCGGTAGAGATGCACCGGGGGCGCGGCGACACGTCGCTGCTCGAGTGGGCCGCGCGGGCGGCCGCCTGGAGCGTCGCCAATCTCTGGGACGAGTCTCGGGCCGCGTTCCGCGACGCGCCCCATTCCCTTTCCCCGAGCGCAACCCTCTCTCCTCAAGGAAGAGGGCAGGGGGAGGGGCGGTTCTTCCCCCTCCTCGCCAACGGCGAGATGGCCCAGGCGCTGCTCGCCCTGTCGGACGCCACGGGCGACTCGGGCTGGCGCCGCGTCGCGGCCGCGGTCGTGCAGAGTCTCGGCCCCGAGGCCGCGCGCTCACCGGCAGGCGCCGCGCTGGCCCTTGCCGCGCAGCACCTCGATCGCGGAGCATCGCCCACAACCTGAGGGGGCCATGCCGGTGCGGGAGGCCACATCGGTAGCGTCCGGGCCCCCCACAGAGATGAAAGGAACCCATGCGGTATACTCGATGCCGGTCGAATTGGGTTCCCCCCAGGAGGCAGAGGTTCCCATGAGCTATCGGGCTTCGGCGGTCGTCTTGGTTTCCCTGGTTCTGTTTCTGGCCGGTGTCGCGACCGCTCAGCAATCCGCGCCCGCGTCGTCGGCGCCGCCCGTCCAGTACTGGACGGAGAGCCCGGCCGCGCCGGTGCCTCCCGATATCCAGCGGCTCAACGACTTCATGAACGGCCTCGCCGAGCGCATGAAGCCCGCGCTGGTGCAGGTACGCGTGCGCCGCATGATCGATCCCTCCGATCTGCCCGAGCAGCAGCCGCGCACGCCGGGCCAGCCGCCCGCACCGCCCGAAGAGGGCCGCCGCGCCTCCGGCTCCGGCTTCATCATCCGGCAAGACGGCTACCTCGTGACCAACGCCCACGTGGTGGACGACGCCGAACAGATCCAGGTCAAGCTCGCCGACGGACGCCGGTTCGCCGGTCGCCTCGTCGGGCTGGACACCCGGGTCGATCTCGCCCTCATCAAGATCGACGGGGCCGGCCTGCCCGTTGCCGCGCTGGGTGACTCGAACAAGCTTCGCGTCGGGGAGTTCGTGCTGGCGCTGGGCCATCCGTTCGGGCTCGAGCAGACGGTGTCATTCGGCATCGTCAGTCGCAAGGGCGCGCCGCTCGAGGTCGCCGCGCCGGGCTTCGACTTCATTCAGACCGACGCCGCCGTGAACCCCGGCAATTCCGGCGGGCCGCTCATCAGCATGGCGGGCGAGGTGGTGGGCGTGAACAGCATGGCCGCCCGCAATGGCTCCATCGGCTTCGCGATTCCCATCAACCTGGTGAAGGGTCTCTTGCCGCAGCTCGTGGAGAAGGGCCGGGTGGAGTGGGGCTGGCTCGGCGTCACCATTGCCGAGATCGGGGAGGACGAGGCGCCGAAGTACGGTCTGGCCGAGCCGCGCGGTGTGGTGATCCGGAACGTGGTGGTGGGTCAGCCCGCGGACAAGGGCGGGGTCAAGGCCAACGACGTGATCCTCGGCGTCGACGGCGCCTCGCTCGAGGGACCGCGCGACCTTCAGCGCATCATCTCGTCCACGCCGGTCGGCCGCACCGTGAAGCTCAGGGTATGGCGCGAGGGCAAGCCCACCGAGCTGGACGTGACGGTGGGGGCCTATCAGGGTCCGAGCCGACCCAATTCGCCGCGCCGGGTCCCCGAGCGCGAGCCCGCCGAGCCGGCGCCTCCCAAGTAGTCGCGCGGATGAGTCGGGCGCGCTGGAGCAGGCGCGGCACCGGATGGATCGCGCGGACGATCCTCGCCGCCGCGCTGCTCGGCGGCCCGGCGGGCCCGCCGCTCGCCTGGGCGACGCAGGCCATCGCGATCTTCCCCACCGATCGCCTCACCGCGCCCGATTCCGGCCAGCTCACCGGCCGGCACGTCGCGATGCTCGCGCCGAGCTGTCCCACCGATCCCGCCGGTTGCGACGACGTCGCCCTGCTGAATCAGCTCGACGGTTTCTCGGTGAACCCGCGCGTGGCGATCACGTTCGACGGCCCGATCCGGATCGAGAGCGTCACGCGCGAGACCGCCTTCATCGTGCCGGTGGCCGCGGAGGGCGCGGCGGTGCCGATCCCGCTGGGCCAGTTCGTCTGGGACGGGGAGGGGAAGGTGCTCTACGCGCGGCCCGAGCGTGCGCTGCTCCAGTCCCGCATCTATGCCCTGGTCGTGACCACGCGGATCGTGGACGCCGAGGGCAAGCGGCTGCGGCCCGCCCCCGACTTCCTCAAGCCGCGTGAAGGCACCGACCACGCCCGCAAGGTCGAGACCCAGATGTGGAAGGCCATCTCGCCCACCGGGCTCAAGTGGGCGGACATTGCCGGCATTGCCCTCTTCACGACTCAGTCCGTGACCGCCGATCTCGAGCGCATGCGCGCCGTGCTCGAGAGCCGCGCGCCGCCCACGGTCACCTTCGATCTAGCGCCGGGCGGGGCCAGGTCGGTCTTCGCGCGCGACTACCTCCAGGCCATCGAGCTTCGCCGCCACGTCGCCACCAGCGGCATGCTGCTGGGCGATGCGGTGCCGATCGCGCTCAACCTGCTGCCGCCCACCGAGGTGGGCGCGATCGCCTTCGGGCGCTACCGGAGCCCGTCGTTCCTCTCGGCCGATCGGCACATCCTCCCCGTGCCGACGCGGCGGCCATTTCCCCAGCCGCAAGTGGAGGAAGAGATCCACCTCACGCTCTTCCTGCCCGCCGGCGAGCGGCCGGCCGGCGGCTGGCCCATCGCCATCTTCGGCCACGGCTTCGGCAATGACCGGCACGTGGTGCCGCCGGCGATCGCCGGGAGCCTGGGCCGCGCGGGCTTCGCCATGGTGGCGATCAATGTGGTGGGCCATGGAGGCGGCCACGACGGCACGCTGACGGTGACGCGGATGGGCGCGCCGCCGGTGGTGCTCCCGTCCGGCGGCCGCGGCGTCGACCTGAACGAGGACGGCCAGATCGGTCTCACCGAGGGTGTAGGGACGCGCATCGGCTCGCCGCTCCAGCCGATCGGCGCCACCGACGGGCTCAAGCAGACGGTGACTGATCTCGTCCAGCTCGTCCGCGCGATCCGGCGGGGCATCGATGTGAACGGCGATGGCCAGGCCGATCTCGACGGCGAGCAGGTCTACTACGTCGGCCAGTCGTTCGGCGGCATGTACGGCACCCTCCTGATGGCGGTGGAGCCGAGGATCCGCGCCGGCGTGCTCAACGTGCCCGGCGGGCCGGTGATCGAGATCGCGCGCCAGGCTGCCGCCTTCCGGCCCAGCGTGGCCGCGGCGCTCCAGGCGCGCAATCCCTCGCTCATGAACGGCGAGAAGGACTTCGTCGAGGCGATCCCGCTTCCCGGGGAGCCGCCCGTGAAGACGCCGCCGCCGGGCGCCCTCGAGATCCAGGACTACTTCGATCACGTCGAGTGGCTAGGCCAGACGGCGAATCCCGTGGCCTTCGCCCCGTATCTCGGCCAGGCGCCGCTACGCGGGGGCCCGCCGCGCGTCGTCATGCTCCAGTGGGCGGTGGGCGACCGCACGGTGCCGAATCCGACCACCGAGAACATGCTCCGCGCCGGCGATCTCGCCAAGATCGCCTCGCTCTATCGCCACGATCAGGTGGCGGCGACGCTCCCCGAGCGTTTCCGCGCCAACCCCCACGGCTTCCTCACCTGGGCTTTCTTCCCCGAGGTGGCCGACATCGCGCGCACGGCGCAGGAGCAGGTCGTGCGCTTCTTCCTCACGGGCAAGATCGAGCAGGTGGATCCGCGGTTCGAGATTCCGCCCACCCGTCCCTGACCCACCCTCACCCGGCAGTCCCCGAGGAGCTTCGATGAAGATCACCGGTGTCGAGACCCTGCATGCCGACGGCGGCTGGCGACCCTGGACTTTCGTGAAGGTGACGACCGACGCGGGCATCACGGGCTGGGGGGAGTGCAGCGACAACCGAAGCCCCCACGGCATCGCGGGCTGCGTGCGCGACATGACCGATCTCCTGATCGGCCAGGACCCGCGGCCGGTGGAGCGTCTGTACTGGGACATGCTCCGGCGCACGCGGCAGAACCTGGGTGGGGTCACCCACAAGGCGATCGCCGGCGTGGAGCTGGCCCTCTGGGACATCAAGGCCAAGGCGCTGGGCGTTCCGGTGTACGAGCTCTTCGGTGGCCCCATGCGCGACCGGATGCGGCTGTACTGGTCTCACTGCGGGACCACGCGGGCGCGGCTGGGCCACGTGCTGGGCACGCCGCCGCTGAAGACGTACGACGACCTCGCGGCGCTGGGCCGCGAGGTGGTGGCCAAGGGCTTCACCGCGCTCAAGACCAACATGGTCATCCCGGGCGAGCCGGCGACGGTGTACTTCCCCGGCTTCGCGAGCGGCATCAACACCACCGACGGCGCGCCCACCGTGGAGATCCTGGGCGCGATCGAGAAGCTGATCGGCACGTTCCGCGACGCGGTCGGCCCCAAGGTCGGCCTCTGCCTCGACCTCAACTACAACTTCCGCACCGAGGGCGTGCTGCGGGTGGCCAAACTCCTGGAGCAGTTCGACATGCAGTGGGTCGAGTACGATAACTGGGACCCGCAGGCACTCCTCCAGATCAAGCAGTCCACGTCCACCCGGCTCGCCTCGTGCGAGAGCCTGGTGACCACACGGCAGTACCGCCCGTTCTTGGAGCTCCACGCCGTGGACGTCGCCATCATCGACGTGCCGTGGAACGGCTTCTCCCAGTCCGTGCAGATCGGGCGCATGGCCGAGTGCTACGAGATCAACATCGCTCCCCACAACTACTACAGCCATCTCGCCGACCTCCATTCCCTCCACCTCTGCGCGGTTCTCCCCAACGTGCGCATCATGGAGATCGACATCGACGACGTGGCGTGGAAGAAGGACCTGGTCACGCGCGCCCCGCAGATCCGTGACGGCCACATCTTCCTTCCGGACGGGCCGGGCTGGGGCGCGGACATCGACGAGGAGGTCCTACGCGCCCATCCCTGGCCGGCCAAGGGCAGCAAGCCCATGTTCTACGGCATGGACGCCGAGCAGATGGCGCGGCGAGCCTAGCTCAGGGGAGGCGGCGGAAGAGCCCGGGGTAGGTGACGACGAGCCCGTCGGCATCGACCGCGATCTCGCGGACGAAGTCGATGTCGAGGGCCGCATAGCGGTAGCGGCGGCGCGGCTCCAGACAGGTGTAGCGCTGGGGATCGATCACCGCCGTCGCCGTCGTGCCGTGGGCAAGCACGATGTAGACGACGTTGAGGTCGGCGGACTCGCCGGCGCCGAGGCCGAGGCGGCGTATCGGCAGGGTGTTGGTGAAGGGCGTGATCGGCAGGTCCACGTCGATCCCGCCGTCCAGATCCGGCCGCGGCGCGCCTGCGCCGTCGCGCCAGTGACCCTCGCCGTCGCCCATCAGCACCAGGGGCGGCCCGGCGCCGAGCTGTCCCGCCTCCACGCGCCGGGTCCGCCAGCCCGCATCGCACTCGATGCGGAAGCGCGCGGCGAAGGGGCGCCCGTCCTCCTCGGCGCCCATCACCATAGCCTCCGCGACGATCGCGTCGGGTCCCTCGTGGAGCACCAGGTGCTGCATTCCGGCGCCCGCCCAGTCCTGCCAGCGGGCCACGAGGGTCCTCCGGCTCATCCTCACCCCCGTCGGCCCCTTCGGGGGGCGAGGATCAGGACGTCCGCGTCTTGAGATACGAGTTCTTCACCGCGATCTTGTCGCCCTTGAAGGTGAAGACGTCGCAGCCCGTGACTTCCACCTTCTTGCCGTCGGTGGTGGTGCCGGTGAAGAGCCACTCCGAGAGTCCGCGGTCGCCCGATACGAAGTGCCGCGCCTCGCCGAAGTGCACGTCGGGGAATCGCTTGAACACGCCGGCGAAGCCCTCGCGCACGGCGTCCTTGCCGACGAAGCGCTTCCCCCACGGGTCGGGGCCGGCGGAGATCTCGAACACGCAGTCGTCCGCCATGAACGTCATGAGGTAGTCCACGTCGTGCCGGTTCCAGCCGTCGCCGAACGCTTCCAGATCCTTGATCGTGACCATGTCGTTGTCCTCCGTGCGCGTGACGATGCCGCCGAAGCGCGCGCGCGTCAAGCGACGATTTTCCGAGCGCGTTGTATGGGGGCGGGCGCCGGCGGCCACCGGATGTATCACGGTCGGTCGGCGATCAGGCGAGCAGGAGCTTCAGCCCCCCGGCCACCGCGATCACGATCAGCGCCAGCGCGAGCGCGCGCCGCGGGATGCGCGCGTTGAGGCGATAGCCCAGCGAGGTGCCGACATACAGGAGCGGCGTCGTGATCACCGCGAGCAGCGCCAGATGCCAGGTGATGAAGCCGATGGCGCCGTAGGCCATGAGCTTGAGGAGATTGGCGCACACCACGACCGCCTGGCCCGTTCCCACCACCACCGCCGTGCCCAACCCGAGGCCGGCGAGATAGGGTCCGAGGATGATGCCGCCCGAGTTGGCGACGATCGACGCGATGCCCGCGCCCAGTCCCACGGCCACGCCGGCCGGCGCGGACGCCTGGGAATGGCCGCGCGGCACGCGCAGCAGGGCGGCGAGGCAGTAGAGGTAGATCGACATCGGGTCCGACAGCACCATCTGGCAGCCCAGGAGGCCCAGCACCGTCGACGGCGGCATCACGAGGGAGAGCAGCGGGGTCAGGGTGAGGCCGATGCCGCCGTCCAGCGCGGTCTTGAGCACGCCCAGAATCAGCGCGGCCGCGGCGGCCAGCAGCGTCTCGATCAGGTCGGGGAGCGGCAACCCGCGTAGCTTAGCGTATCCTGAGCCCCGCGAGGAGGAGCTGCGGCATGGCGGATGAGCATCGCGGGACGCCGCTCACGCGGCGTGCTGCACTCGGGCTGGGCGTGGGCGCCCTCGCGATGGCGGGGAGCCGCCCCCTCGTCGGCGTGGCGCTGGCCGCATCGGCGGCCCTGCTGGAGCGCCGCATTCCCTCCAGCGGCGAGATGCTGCCAGCCGTCGGCATCGGCACCTGGCGCGTGTTCGACGTTGGCGCATCCGACGAGGCGCGCGCGCCCATCAAGGAGGTGCTGCGCCGCTTCACCGAGCTGGGGGGGCGCGCCATCGACTCCTCGCCGATGTACGGCGCCGCCGAGTCGGTGGTGGGCGACGCGGCCACCGAGGTCGGCGTGCTTGCCCGCCTCTTCCTCGCCACCAAGGTGTGGACCAGCGGCCGCGAGGCCGGCATCCGGCAAATGGACGAATCCTTCCGGCGCCTGCGCGCGGCGCGCGTGGACCTCATGCAGATCCACAACCTGCTCGACTGGTCCACGCATCTCCGCACGCTTCGGGAGTGGAAGGCCAAGGGCCGGATCCGCTACGTGGGCGTCACCCACTACACCGAGAGCGCCTACGACGAGCTGGAGCGTGTGCTCCGCGCCGAGGCGCTCGACTTCGTCCAGGTGAACTATTCGGTGGACGAGCGCGAGTCGGAGCGCCGCATCATCCCGCTCGCCCGCGACCGGGGCGTGGCGGTCATCGCCAATCGCCCCTTCGCGGAAGGCGCGCTGTTCGGTCGGGCGCGTGGCAAGCCGCTGCCCGCGTGGGCGGCCGAGATCGATTGCGAGTCGTGGGCCCAGCTCTTCCTCAAGTGGATCCTGGGCAATCCCGCCGTCACCTGCGTCATCCCGGGCACGGGCAAGACGGAGCACCTCCTGGACAACATGAGGGCGGCCACGGGGCGCCTCCCGGATCCGGCGATGCGGGCCCGGATCGCCGCGGCCCTGCGCTAGGCGGCCGCGGCGGCGGATCGCGCTCGACCGTCGTCCGGGCGAGACGCGCCGAGCGCGCCAGATCTTCGGCGCGCTCGGCTTCCAGGCTCTCGATCAGGAGCAGCTCGCTGGCGTCGAGCCAGCCCATCAGCTCAAACCCCGACGCTGTCCTGACCGCGCGGAGCATTCACGTCGTCGGGCGGTGGCGCCGCGAAGGCTCCCGAGGTCACGAACAGCGTGATCGCCAACGCCACGACCCACAGTGCGATTCCGATCTTCCGCATGTGCTGATTCCTCCTGAGCGAGATGGACAGCATGGCCGCTCAGGGGAGCAGGCTCCGTGCCAGACCGTAGTCGCGCGAATTCATTGAACACGCCGCCGCGGCGATCCGGGCATAGGTTCCAGGTCGAAAGCCGCGCGTTTCGTATTGAAACGGGCGTGCCGCCGCGGCCGTCACGCATTCGTGATATTTCGCGGCTCTGCGCGCCGCCGCGCGCGGCACGCGATTTGCCTGGGAGAGTAGACTTACTCCCGGGAGGGTCCGCATGCCCGCGCCGCTGATCCTGACGTGCGTGTCGATGGTCGCGTTCGCGATACAGCTCCTGATCTTCGTCTATCTCTACCAGTCCCACCGCGTGCGCTTCTTTCAGTATCTGCTGCTCGCCTGGGGCGCCTACACGCTGTCCAAGGCGCTCAAGCTGTTCGACGTGCTCGTGCTCCAGATGGACCAGTCGAGCTTCGTCACCGAGCTCGCGCCCATCGCCGCGGTCGGGTTCACGCTCGCCGCCGCCTTCGCGCATCGCTGGGACTATCGCCTGACCGCGCGCGACGCGCTCGCCGGCTTCGGCGCCGCGGTGATCCTGGCGTTCGCCGGCTGTCTGGGGCCGAATGATCTCGGCGAGCGCGTGGTGGGGGCGGGGCTGGGCGCGGCCCAGATCGCCGCGGGCCTTCTCTTCTGGCCCCAGCGCGGGCCGACTCCGCGCTTCCGTGGCGCTCGCCTCCTCGCGGGACTCCTCTCCCTGTGGGGCCTTCACCGCATCGCGACCCAGTTTGTCAGCACGCAGGACGGCTCGACCGGCTACATGACGGTGCACGGCGTTTACATCACGATCTACTTTCTCTCGACCTTCGCCGTCATCATCATGGTCCTCGAGCGCGCGCGGACCGAGAGCGAGCGGCTGCACGCGCGGCTGCGCGAGGCCGAGCGGCTCGCTACCGCCGGTGAGATGGCCGCGGGCATGGCGCACGAGATCCGGAACCCGCTGGCCGCCATCGTCAACGCCACGGCGCTCCTGACGGAAGACGGCGCGCTCACGGCGGCAGAGCGCGCGGCCACCCTCGGCGCGATCCGGACGGAGGCGCGCCGCCTCAACCGCATCCTGTCCGACTTCTTGCGCTTCGCCCGTCCTCAGGAGGCGCACCGCGCTCCCGCCGACATCGCCGAGGTCGTGGAGCACGTGGGGGCGCTGGTGCGGGACGACCGCTCCCGCGCGGCCCGCGTGGACGTGCGGGTGGCGATCGACCCCGGGGTGCCGCGCTTCCCCTTCGACCGCGACCAGATCACCCAGGTGCTGTGGAACGTGGCGCTGAACGGCGTGGAGGCGATGGACGGCAAGGGCAAGCTTTCGCTCGAGGTGGCGCGGCAGAACGGCGACGTGGCCCTCGCGGTGTCGGACACCGGTCCCGGCATCCCGCAAGAGAAGCTGCCGCGCGTGTTCGAGCCCTTCTACTCGGGCAAGCCCAACGGCAGCGGCCTCGGCCTGACGATCGCCGAGCGCATCGTCTCGGCGCACGGCGGGCGCATCCACATCGACTCCGAGCCCGGCCGGGGAACGCGAGTCACCATGTTGTTCCCATTGGAAGTCGCCTGAGCATGGCCCATCTCCTGGTCGTCGACGACGAGACCTCGGCGCGCACCACGCTCGCCCTGCTCCTCCGCAAGCGCGGCCATCGCGTGCTGGAGGCGAACGGGGTCGCCGCCGCGGCGAGAACCCTCGGCGAGGAGGTGTTCGACCTCGTCGTGACGGATCTCCGCATGCCGGACGGGGACGGCCTGGACGTGCTGCGCGCGGCCAAGTCGCAGGCCCCGGCCACCGAGGTGATCCTGCTCACCGCCTACGCGGAGTGGAAGTCGGCGAAGGAGGCGATCCGCCTGGGCGCGCTCGACTATTTCGAGAAGGGCCAGGAGCCGGACGAGCTCTACCGCCGCATCGACAAGGCGCTGGCGGGCCGCGAGCTGCGCCGCGAGAACGAGAACCTCCGCGCCCAGCTGCGCGAGCGCTTCGGGCTGGCCGGCATCGTCGCGCAGTCGCCGGCCATGCACGCGGTGCTGGAGCTGGTGGCGCGCGTGGCGCCCACCGACGCCACCCTGCTCATCCAGGGCGAGTCCGGCACGGGCAAGGAGGTCATCGCCAAGGCCGTGCACCACGCGAGTCTGCGGGCGACCCAGCCCTTCGTGGCCGTCAACTGCGGCGCGGTGCCGGAGACCCTCCTGGAGTCCGAGCTGTTCGGCTATATGCGGGGCGCCTTCACCGGCGCCACCGTGAACAAGGTCGGGCTCTTCGAGGAGGCGCACGGGGGCACCCTCTTCCTCGACGAGATCGCCGAGATGCCTGCTGCCCTCCAGGTGAAGCTCCTGCGGGCGCTCCAGAGCGGGGAAGTGCGGCGGCTCGGCGCCACGCAGCCGTCGACCATCGACGTGCGGGTGATCGCGGCCACCCACGGCGACCTGACCGCGATGATCACCGAGGGACGGTTCCGCGAGGACCTCTTCTACCGGCTCAACGTGATCCAGCTCTCCCTGCCGCCGCTCCGCGATCGGCGTGAGGACATTCCCGCCCTGGCCGAGCACTTCGTGGGGCAGGCGGCGAAGAAGCTTGGCCGCGCCCTGCGGCTGTCCCCCGACGCGCTGGAGCGGCTGCTCCGCTACCCGTGGCCGGGCAACGTGCGCGAGCTGGAGAATGCCATCGAGCGCGCGGCCATCCTGACGCGGCTCGACGCCATCTCGCCCGAAGACCTTCCGCCCCATGTCTCCGCGGGCTTGCACCTCGGCCCCTCGCCGGCGCTGCGGGGCCAGATCACGCTGGCGGAGGCGGAGCGCGAGCACATCCTGCAGACGCTCGAGCGGGTGGGCGGGAACCACTCCGGCGCCGCGGAGGCCCTGGGCATCGGCCGGACCACGCTCTGGCGCAAGCTCAAGGAATACGGGATCGAGCGCTGGTCCGGTGTTTCAGGTCGGAACGGACGTTCCATGTAGAAACGTCCCCCCTCTTCCCCGGCGTCGCGCAAGGGGCCGGAAATGCGGACGCCGTAAATGGCACCCGCCTTGAATACCTCCCTTCATCATGCTCAGGCTCATCAAGAACGACTCACCTCGGCGGATCGATCAGGTCATCGACTACTTCGGGGAGCGTGCGCGCAGGATCCGGGCGCGGCGGCGGGCGGCGGAGGCGGCGACGTCACCGTCCCGCGCGCAGCTGCGGCTCATCCCCTCGCCCCGCTGACGCCTCAGTCCGCGCGCAGAGCGGCCAAGACTTCCTTGGCCCAGCGCGACTCGAGGCGGTGCGGCGGTGAGTAGTTGACCCCGCTCGTGATGCGCACGCTGCCCTCCGCCTCTTCCGGCGTGTCCTCGAGGACGTCCTCCACGGTGATGTCGAAGCGCGCCAGCCCGTTGAACACCCGCGGCGGCGCCCCGGCGCGGCACTTGAGATAGACGATGCGCTCGGGGTCCACCAACAGGAAGGTGGCCACGCGCCGCGATTGGAGATTCGACGCGCTCCGGCTCCGTAGGTTGATCGCGACGCGGAGGTTCTTGGAATCGACCGCGAGGACTTCCAGGTACGTGCACAGCATCGGGTGGGGGAACCCGTCCGGCCCGAGCGTGATCATCGGCAGCACCCGGCCCAGCAAGCGTGTGACGTCTTTCTGCGAGAGCAGCTCGACCAGGCCGGCGGGCAAGAAGCGGCCCAGGGATCGCGACATGGCTACCCTCCGTCCCCGCGGAGATCCTCCACGAAGCTGGCGACGAGGTCGTCCACCAGTCCCATGATCTCCGCGCCCGAGCGCCGCCACGGCGCCCGCGCCTGACGCTCCACCTGCCAGACCAGCGCGGGGATGGGCGCGCCCGCCGCCGACCCGCGCTCGCCGACCACCACGACCTGCCGTTCCACGGTGAGCCGCACCGAGCCGAGGCCGTAGGTGCCCGACATCGGGAGATAGAACCCCCGCAAGTCGTTCCCGCTGACCTCGCGCACGGCCACCACCAGCCGCAGCCGGTCCAGGCTTCGTGGATCGGGCGTGGGCGCGTTGGGGCTTCCCAGCAGCGCGTCCTCCAGACGCTTCTCGACCACCTCGGGCGCCAGCTGTGGGTGATCCGGCGTGAAGATGACCTCGATCCCCACGCGCTTGATCCCGCGCAGGCCCGGCCAAGCGGCCGCGGCGGCCGCGTCGGCCGCGTCAGCGGCCGCAAGGGGGAGAGCCGGGGCCACGTCGAGGCCCCCGCTGATAATGGTAATAGCGGCGAGCCCTGTCAGTGCGCGCCGCATGCGGGCCTCAGTACCCGCGCGCGCGGTCGACGGCGTGGAGGAGCGGCTGGCCCGCCAGGAATCGCTTGAGGTTCTCCACGAACAGCTCAGCCACGACCGAATCGCGCTGGGGATGGAGGCCCCCGATGTGCGGAAGCACGGTGATGCCGGGCGTGCGCCAGAAGGGATGCGCGACGGGCAGGGGCTCCACCGCGAACACGTCCAGGATGGCGCCGGCGATGACCTTTCGTTGAACGGCGTCCACCAAGTCCGCGTCCACGATCAGCTCCCCGCGCCCGAAGTTCAGGAGATGCGCGCTGGGCTGCATCTTGGCCAGCCGGGCCGCATCGATGTAGCCGCGCGTCTCCGGCGTCACCGGCAGCAGCAGGAGCACGAAGTCGGACTGCGCGAGCACCTCGCCCGTCTCGGCGGGCGCGTAGACGCGCTCCACATGAGGGACGGGCCCCGGCGAGGCCTTGGTGCCGATCACGCGCATCTCGAGCGCGGCGGCCTTTCGCGCCACCTCCACGCCGATGGCGCCCAGCCCGAGGATGCCGAGCGTCTTCCCCGCGAGCGTCTCCGACACGCGCCGCGTCCACTTACTTTGCTTCTGGTCCTCCACGATCGCCGCGTAGGGCTTGGTGATGTGGAAGAGCGCGCCCAGGATGTTCTCGGGCATCTGGACCCGATGCGTGCCGCGCGCGCAGGTGAGGGTCACCGCGGGCGGAAGATCGGGCAGGCTGAGCCAGCCCTCCACGCCGGCGGTGAGCGACTGGATCCAGCGCAGGCGCTCGGCCTTGGGCAAGAGACCGGGCTTGGCGCGGAAGGCGAGCAGCGCCTCGCACTGCGCCCAGTGATTGGTCGGCGGCTCGGCCCCGCCCTTCACGGCGATCACCTGCACCTCGCCGGCGAGCCCGGCGTCCGAGATGGCCTCGCGATAGGGCGCGTCGTTGTCGTGCCAGAGAATCACGAGGGGGGCGGGCATAGGACGAAGGGCAGTGTAAACTCGCCCCCATCATGGCGCAACCCGTGATGAGCTCCGGAAATGTGCGGCCGGCGCGCGCGCTCGTCGTGGGCGCCTCGGGCCAGGTGGGGGGCGCCCTGATGGAGGCCCTACGCGCGCGTGGCCACGAGGCGACGGGCACGTATGCCGCGCATCCGGCCGAAGGCGCCTGGCCGCTGGACCTGACCCACGGGGACGCGGTGGAGCACGCCGTCATGTTCGTGAAGCCCGACTGGATCTTCTGTCCCGCGGGGCTCAGCCACGTGGACTACTGCGAGGCACATCCGGACGAAGCGATGCGGCTCAACCGCGACGCGCCGCTGCACCTGGCGCGCATGGGCCAGCGGCTCGGCGCGCGCTTCGTGTACTACTCGACGGACTACGTGTTCGACGGCGTGGGCGGCCCGTTCAAGGAGGAGGATGCGGCGCGGCCGCTCAACGCCTACGGGCGCAGCAAGCTCGAGGGCGAGCGCGCCTTGCTCGACGCGATCCCGCGCGCGCTCGTGCTGCGCACCAGCGTGGTGTACGGCCCCGAGGCGCAGGAGAAGAACTTCGTCTACCAGCTGATCCGCGCCTGCCGCGAGGGCCGCCCGTTTCGTCCCGCGTCGGACCAGCGCGCCAGCTCGACCTACAATCCCGACCTGGCCGCGGCCAGCGTGGAGCTCTGCGAGCAGGGCGCGGAAGGCCTCTTCCACGTGGCGGGGAGCGAGACGCTCGACCGCTGGGCCTTCGCCCGGCTCATCGTGACGACGTTCGCGCTGGACGGCTCCCAGCTCACGCCGGTGAAGACGGCCGAGCTGGGGCAGCCCGCCGCGCGCCCGCTGGACGGCGGCCTGAATGTGGCGAAGGCGCAGGCCCGGGTGCGGACACGCCTGCGCGGCGTCGCCGAGGGCCTGCGGGCGATGCGCGATGCGCTGGCCGCGCGCGGCCGGTAGGACCAGCCGACCGGCGAACCGGCGCGGGCGCTGTCGAATCGGCGGAGACCGCTCGACCATCCCATGAGGACAGGGTGCGAAATGAGCGTGTCCGTCGATACCCGGAAAGCCGGCCGCCGCGAGTGGATGGGGCTCGCCGTGCTCGTGCTGCCCTGCCTGCTGGTCGCGATGGACCTCACCGTGCTGAACCTCGCGGTGCCGTCGCTCAGCGCGGCGCTGGCGCCCAGCGCCTCCCAGCTCCTGTGGATCGTGGACATCTACGGCTTCTTGATCGCGGGCTCCCTGATCACGATGGGCACGCTCGGCGACCGGATCGGCCGGCGCCGCCTGCTCCTGATGGGCGCGGCCGCATTCGGCGCCGCCTCGGTGCTCGCCGCCTTCGCCCCCAGCGCCGGCACGCTGATCGCCGCGCGCGCGGTGCTGGGCGTGGCCGGCGCCACCTTGATGCCGTCCACGCTCTCGCTGATCCGCAACATGTTCCACGACCCGTCGCAGCGCACGACCGCCATCGGGATCTGGACCACGAGCTTCTCCATCGGGGGCATCCTGGGCCCGCTGCTCGGCGGCATGCTGCTCGCGCATTTCTGGTGGGGCTCGGTGTTCCTGCTCTCGGTGCCGGCGATGGCGCTCTTGCTCCTGCTGGGCCCGATGCTTCTCCCCGAGTTCCGCGAGGCCGAGAGGGGGCGCTTCGACATCCCGAGCGCGGCGCTGTCTCTCCTCGCCATCCTCGCGGCGATCTTCGGCGTCAAGCGCATCGCCGAGCACGGCCTCGGCCTCACGCCGCTCGCGTCGATCGGCCTCGGCGTCCTGCTGGGCGCCGCCTTCATCCGGCGCCAGCGCCGGCTCGAGGATCCGCTGATCGATCTCGCTCTCTTCGAGCGCGCGGCGTTCAGCGCCTCGCTCGGCGTCAACACGCTGGCGTTCTTCGTGATGTACGGCGTGTTCCTCTTCATGGCCCAGTATCTCCAGCTCGTGCTGGGCCTCTCGCCGCTCGCCGCCGGGCTCTGGACGGTGCCGTCCTCCGGCGCGTTCATCGTGGGCTCGCTGCTGACTCCGGTGGTGCTGCGGCGCGTGCGGCCGTGGCGGATGATGGCGGGCGGGCTCATCATCTCCGCCATGGGATTGCTCGTGCTCACCTGGGTGGACGGCGAGTACGGCCTCCCGCCCATCCTGATCGGCTCCATCGTGGTCCTGCTGGGGCTGGCGCCCGTCTACATCCTGGCCACGGATCTGATCGTCGCGAGCGCGTCCCCCGAGCGCGCCGGCGCGGCCTCCGCCATGTCGGAGACCAGCGCCGAGCTCGGCGGAGCGCTCGGCATCGCGATACTTGGCAGCGTCGGAGCCGCGGTGTACCGCGGGATGATGGCGGCGGCCCTGCCCGCGGGTGTCCCCGCTGACAAGGCCGAGGCGGCGCGCGCCACGCTGGGGGGCGCGCTTTCGGCGGCGGAGAGTATCGGAGGCCCGCAGGCCGTCGAGTTGATGGCGCGCGCGCGCGAGGCGTTCGCGCAGGGGCTCGAGGTGACGGCGGTGATCGGCGCGGCCGTGGTTCTGGCCGCGGCGATGGCGGCCGCGTTGACGCTGCGCCGCGTGGCGTAGCGAGGAGGGTGTCATGATCAAGGGATTCGGCGGCGCGACGATCTGGAGCGAGGACCTCAACAAGCAGCTCCTGCCCTTCTACCGGGACACGCTCGGCCTGCCCGTGGGCGTGCAGACGGAGGGCTTCGTGGTGCTGGGTCAGCCCGGCACGGCCGTCCTGTGTCTCGGCACGCACAGCGAGGTGCACGGCAAGAACGCGGACCCCTCGCGGCACATGGTGAGCCTGATCACCGACGACGCGAAGGCGGAGTTCCAGCGGCTGAAGGACGCCGGCGTGGAGTTCGTGGAGCGGCCCACCGACTACGGCCAGTTCCGCATCGCCACGCTCAAGGACCCCGAGGGCAACCTGGTCCAGCTCCTGGAGCGGGTGGGGTAGGGACGATGGCGCCCGGCGCGTTCGCGTCCGGCGCGCGCGGGTAACTCACGAGCCCAGACAAAGGAGGATCAGGTGGCCGCGAGCAAGGTGGTGTGGGTGGGACGGGGCCTCTCGGTGCTGATCACGCTGCTGCTCCTGTTCAGCGCCGCCATGAAATTCGTCAACAACGCCGAGGTGAAGGAAGGCATCGCGCACCTGGGACTCCCCGAGCGCATGCTGATCCCGCTGGGCATTCTCGAGGCATCGTGCGCCATCCTCTTCCTGATTCGGCCCGTGGCCGTGGTCGGCACGATCCTCCTCACGGGGTATCTCGGCGGCGCCATCTGCACCCACTGGCGCGTGGGCGACCCCTTCTGGCCGCAGATTCTCCTGGCGCTCTTCGTGTGGCTGGCGATGTATCTGCGGGAGCCGCGGCTGAAGGAGGTGCTGCCTGTTCGCCGCTGATGACCGGGACGCTGATCGCGGGGTCCCCGCGACGCGCGAGGGAAGGCGGCCCGACCCGCGGAGGCCGGGCCGCCTGTGCGTGGGTTACGAGCGCGCGGCGCTTCGCTGCTCGAGCTCCTTGCGGAGCGCCTGCTCCTTCGCGACTTCCTCGGGGGGCATCACGTCGGAGGGGAAGTCCTCCACCTCGAACACCGGGCGGATCTCCACCTCCTCGCCCTCGCTGAACGGGATGCGCTTGGCCCACTCGATGGCCTCGTCCTTCGACTTCACCTCGATCATCCAGAAGCCCGCGAGCTGCTCGGTGACCGGCGTGAACGGACCGTTCTTGATGGTGGGCGTCGCGCCCTTGGTCTTGCCGAACTTCACGCGGACGCCCTGCGAGGTTTCCTTCAAGCCCTCGCCGGCCAGCATCACGCCCGCCTTCGTCATCTCCTCGTTGTAGCGCCCCATGGCGGCGATGAGCTCGGCACTGGGCATTCTGCCCAACTCGGAATCTTTGTTCGCCTTCACCAGCATTATGAATCGCATGTCGTCCTCCTTGTCCCTTGTCGAATGGGTAGGGCCTCATTCGACCAGGGAATGACTACAAAATGAAGGAGAGATGAGCCCATGAATAACGCACTTTCCAAGACGCGGCTGGGGCGGATGCACGACGCCATGGCCAGCCATGTCGAGCACGGCGGCATCCCCGGCCTGGTCACGCTGGTGTCCCGCCGGGGCGAGACGCATGTGGACGCGATCGGCAAGATGTCGCTGCGCGGGCGCGCTCCCGTGCAGCGGGACACCATCTTCCGCGTCGCCTCGATGTCGAAGCCGGTCGTCGCGGTGGCGGCGCTGATCCTCGTGGAGGAGGGGCGGCTGCGCCTCGACGACCCCGTCGATGCGGTGCTTCCCGAGCTGGCGAATCGCCGCGTGCTCAAGCGCCTCGATGGGCCGCTCGAGGAGACGGTGCCCGCGGCCCGACCCATCACGCTGCGCGACCTCCTCACCTTCCGCCTGGGCTTCGGGCTCGTGATGGCGCCGCCCGGCGCGTATCCGATCTTGAAGGCGCTTCAGGAGACGGGGCTGGCGGTCGGGCCGCCGCGGCCGCAAGACGCGCCCGCCCCCGACGAGTGGATGCGCCGGTTCGGCACGCTACCCCTCATGCATCAGCCCGGCGAGCGGTGGATGTACCACACGGGCTCGGACATTCTCGGCGTGCTGATCGCGCGCGCGTCGGGACAGCCGCTGGGTGACTTCCTCCGCGCCCGCATCTTCGAGCCGCTCGGCATGAAGGACACCGGCTTCAGCGTCCCGGCCGGCAAGATCGAGCGCCTCGCCACGAGCTACTGGACGAACTTCCAGACCGGCGCCTTCGAGGTGTTCGACGAGGCGCGCGGCGGGCACTGGAGCACGGCGCCCGCCTTCCCCTCCGGCGGCGGCGGGCTCGTCTCCACCGTGGACGACTTCCTCGCCTTCTCGCAGATGCTGCTCGACCAGGGGCGCTTCGGCCGCGAGCGCATCCTCTCGCGGCCCTCGGTGGAGACCATGACCACCGATCAGCTCACGGCCTCGCAGAAGGCGGGCTCGGGTCTGGTCGGCGGCTACTTCGATGCCCACGGCTGGGGCTTCGGCGTCGGCGTGGTCACGCGGCGCGAGAGTCCGAGCGAGCCGGTCGGGCAGTACGGCTGGGACGGCGGCCTCGGCACCACGTGGCGCTGCGATCCCACCGAGCAGATGGTGACGATTCTCTTGACCCAGCGCGCGTGGACCTCGCCGGCGCTGCCGGCGGTGCACCGCGACGTTCTCACCCTGGCCTATCAGGCGATCGACGACTGATCGCGCGATCATCACGCGACAAGGAGACCCGATGGAGATGCCGGCGGCGACGAAGCAGCACCAGTGGCTCCAGCAGCTGGTTGGCGAGTGGACCTTCGAGGGCGAAGCGATCATGGGCCCCGACAAGCCGGCCGAGCGCAGCAAGGGCTACGAGAGCGTGCGCGCCCTGGGCGAGTTCTGGGTGGTCGGCGAAGGCGAGGGCGAGATGCCGGGCGGCGGGCTCGCGAAGATGCTGATCACCCTCGGCTACGATCCCGCCAAGGGCTCGTTCGTCGGCACGTGGGTGGGCTCGATGATGCCCACCCTCTGGGTCTACGAGGGCCGGCTCGATCCCGCGGCGAAAGCGCTGACGCTCGGCGCCGAGGGCCCGAGCTTCACCGGCGATGGCAAGATCGCACAGTACCAGGACATCATCACGCTCGAGAGCGACGATCACCGCACCCTCCACTCGCAGGTGCAGGGCGAAGACGGCACATGGACCCGCTTCATGACCGCGCACTACCGGCGGGTGAGGTAGACCGCCGATGCTGCGCAGGATACTGGTCGCCGCCGTGGTGGTGGTCGGCGCGGTGGCCGCGGTGATCGCCAGCCGGCCTTCGGAGTTCCGCGTGGCCCGCGCGACGACCATCGCCGCGCCGCCCGCGGTGGTGTTCGCGCAGATCAACGACTTCCACAAGTGGGAGACGTGGAACCCGTGGGGCAAGATGGATCCGGGCATGAAGCAGTCGTACGAGGGCGAGCCCGCCGGGGTCGGCGCGGTGTACCGCTGGTCGGGCAACAACGAGGTGGGCGAGGGGCGGATGACCATCGTGGAGAGCCGCCCCAACCAGCAGGTGAAGGTCCAGCTCGAGTTCCACAAGCCCTTCGCCGCCACCAGCCTCGCCACGTTCACGCTGATGCCGCAGGGGATCAACCAGACCCTGGTCACGTGGAGCATGGAGGGCCAGAACAACTTCATGGCCAAGGCGGTGCACATGGTGATGAACATGGACACGATGATCGGCGGCCAGTTCGAAAAGGGGCTGGCCGCGATGAGGACGGCGGCGGAGGCGGCCGCGAAGTCGTAGCCTTCGCTAGGCCCGCGTCACCTCCAGGATCGGCCGCACCTCCACCGTCCAGAGCCGGGCCATGGGGATCTTGGCCGCGATCTCCATGGCCTCGTCGATGTCGCGCGCCTCGATCAGGATGAACCCGCCCAGCTGCTCCTTCGTCTCCATGAACGGGCCGTCCGTCGTGAGGACCTTGCCTCCGCGAACGCGCACGGTGCGGGCGGCCCGCGGCGGCTGGAGCGCGTTCGCGGCCACGAAGTGGCCCTGCCGCATCAGGACCTGGTCGTAGTCCAAGCTCTCGTTCTTCATCGTGTCCGCCTCGCCGCGGGTCAGCTGCTGATGAACGGCCTCGTCACCGAAGAGCATGCAGAGGTAGCGCATGGGTTAGTATCCTCCTCGTCCCCTGGTCGCGCGGAAGCCCGGCCAATCGACATTTTCCCGGCCCGGCCATCTGTCGAATCTGGCCCCCGGCGTTCGACCAATGGTAAGGGAGGGCGGACATGTTCTACGGGTGGACCCTCGTGGCGGTGGGCTTCGTCGTGACCTGCATCGGCATGGGCGCGATGATGTCGCTGAGCATCTTCCTCCAGCCGCTCAGCCAGGCCATGGGATGGTCCCGCGCGGGCATCTCCGCCGCCGGCCTCCTGAACTTCCTCGGCATGGGCCTGGGCTCCTTCGTCTGGGGGGCCATGTCCGACCGGTTCGGCACGCGCGCGGTCGTCATCTCCGGCGGCGTGCTCCTGGGCGGCGGGCTCGTGGCGGCGAGCCAGGCCAACACCCTCCTCCAGTTTCAGCTCTGCTTCGGCGTGCTCGTCGGCCTGGCGATCGGGAGCTTCTACGCCCCGCTGACCGCCCTCACCACGAAGTGGTTCACCGAGAATCGGAGCCTGGCGGTGGCCCTGGTCTCCGCGGGCATGGGGCTCGGCTCCACCGTGCTGGGCCCGCTCGTGCGCGGGCTCATCACGAGCTACGACTGGCGCGTGGCGATGATCGTCGTGGGCAACATCGCGTGGCTGGTGATCATCCCTGCCGCGCTCCTCGTGCGGGAGCCCGCGCGCGCCGCCGGCCTCTCGTCCGCCGGGGCGGGGATCCCGGCGGGGCCCGAGCTGACGGCGGCCCAGGCCTTCCGCACGCCCCAGTTCGCCGCGGTCGCCTTCACGCACTTCTGCTGCTGCGCGGCGCACTCCGGCCCCATCTTCCACATGGTCAGCAATGCCATGGACCACGGCATCAGCGCGATGACCGCCGCCACCGTGTTCGGCGTGGCGGGCATCGGCTCCCTCGGCGGGAAGATCCTCTGCGGCCTCATCGCCGACCGGATCGGCGCCAAGCGCATGATCCTGATCGGCCTCACCGCCCAGGCCACGGCCATCGCGCTCTACACCCTGATCGGCTCGGCGGCGGCCTTCTACGCCCTCGCGCTCGGCTTCGGCTTCTCCTACGGCGGCGTGATGCCGCTGTACGCCATCGTGGTGCGCGAGTACTTCGGCGCCAAGATCATGGGCACGGTGTTCGGCGCCCTCGGCGCGGTGGCCACGCTCGGCATGGCCATCGGCCCCGTGGCGGGCGGCTTCTTCTACGATTCCTTCGGCAGCTACTTCTGGCTCTTCGCGGGCTCGGCCGGCATCGGGCTGGGCGCGGTGGCGATCGCCGCCACCTTCCGCCCGCCGCAGCCGGTGCAGGTGCCGCTGCCCACGCCGAGCCTGGCGGGCTGACGCGGAGGCGCGCGATGCGCTACATGCTCCTCATCTACAAGGACGAGGCGTGGTGGGACGCGCTCACCGCGGCGGAGCAGCGCGGGCTCGTGCAGAAGGCCATCGACTACGCGGAGCCCCGAAGAACCGGCGGCTTCTATCTGGGCGGCGAGCGGCTGCAGGGCACGGACACCACCACGATGGTGCGGATCAAGGACGGTCGCCCGCTCATCACCGACGGGCCCTTCGCCGAGACCAAGGAGCAGCTCGCCGGGTACATGATCCTGGACGCGCCGAACCTCGACGAGGTGCTCGACTTCACGCGGCATCACCCGCTGGCCCAGGCGGGCCTCGCCATCGAGATTCGCCCCCTGCGCGGGGGCCCCGGGGAGATGGACACGGGCGCGAAGCCCGCCCCGCGGTTCTAGAGCGAGCGCCGGTAAGGGCCCATCTGCGTCGGCTGGACCCTTCTCGCCGCTCGCTAGTGGGGGAGGGCGAGGAGGGTGTCGAACGCGTTGGCGATCGCCACCGCCTGATCCGGCCGCACGCCCGATCCGGGCAGGGCCGCCATGCGCCTGATGGTGGCGAGACGCTCGGGCTGGGTCTTCAGCACCATCAGGTTTACCGTCGCCTCGTCGTGGCAGCGCGCGCAGCGCAGCACCAGCATCGAGGCGCCGATCTTCTCGAGCTCGTCTGGCCGGATGTCGGCCCCCGGATGCGTCTGCATGCGCTCGATGGCCTGCTGGAGCTGCACGGGCTCGAGTGTCGCCGCCGCGCCGAGCCGTCGCGCAGTGTGACAGCCGATGCAGTTCTGGGTGAGGATCTGCCGGATGGGCAGCGGGCGCAGGGCGGCGATGTCGCGCTTGGTGGCGACGTCCGCGGGCAGGCTCGTCAGGCGCTGCCGCACCTCGCGCACCTGCGCGATCAAGGCGAGCGTCAAGATGAGATTTGCCAGCACCACCAGCGTGACGACGATGCGGACGCCGGAGAACATGTCAGGACGCGGTGGCGGCGCCCGCGCGGTGCGTGGCGCCCGCGGGCGCGGCATGCGGGCGTGGCGCGGCGTGAGGCGCGCGTAGCTCCTCGTGGATCGGGAGGATGCGGATCAGCACGCCGTACACGAACACGGCGCCCGCCGTGATGCCGAGGGTGATGAAGATCTCGGCCAGCGCCGGCACATACGTCTCCCAATGCCGCACGCGGAGGCCGATGACCGCCACGTTCAGGCGGTGCAGCAGCACGCCCCCCACGATGAGGGCGCAGGCGGTGGCGAGCCCGGCCGGGCGCTGCCGCACCTCGGGCAGCATGAGGAGCACCAGCGGGAGCAGGAGCCCCAGCCCCACCTCCGCCCAGAACGCGATGGCGAACCAGTTCCAGGCGAGCATGGCGTCCGAGGCGCCGCGGGCCAGGAGATCGCCCATCTGGAACGCGAGGAAGAAGGCGACGACCCACACCTCGATGCGCGCCAGGCTCGCCAGCATGGCCATGCGCGGCGCGAAACCCAGCCAGCGCGCGGCGGCCAGGTGCTCGAGCATCGCGAGGGCGGGCCCGGCCATCATGGCCGAGAAAAGGAAGAGCAGCGGGAGGTTCTCCGACCACCAGAGCGCGTTGATCTTGTGCGGAATCAACACGAGCAGGGTGCCCAGGGACGACTGGTGGAGGTGCGAGAGCGTCACGCCCAGCAGCATGACGGGGATGTAGATCATGCGAATGACGCGCAGCGCGCGCCCCCAGCCGAGCTCCTCCGCCGGTACCTGCGCCACCTCGATGAGCAGCACGGTGAGGTAGAGCGAGGCGCACCACCCGACCTCGTAGAGCGCCGCGGTGGGCGCCCACGAGACGAGGATCATCCAGACCATCCACGGCCGCCCGAGCTCCACCATCAGCATCAAGATGGCGCTCGCGTAGGCGAGGAACGCCATCAGCACGGCGGGCCGCAGCATCGCGTGGAAGCGGTGGAGGCCCAGCAGCTCGACGAGCAGCGTGATCGTGAAGCCCACGCCGCCCACCGCGATCGTGGTCATGATCCCGTAGCCCACCCACCAGCCCCAGGGATAGGCGTTGTTGATGTTGGCGACGCTGGCGATGCCGGTGGCGTAGCGGATCAGGGTGAGGACGCCGCCCACCGCGATGATGGCCAGCAGCACGAAGTCCCACCACGTGAGGCGGAAGCCCGCGAACAGCCGGCCGATGCCCAGCGCGTCCCACAGGGGCCGAACTCCCGCGCGCCGGGTCTGCACGCTCACGCGTGGTGCTCCTCGGGCCCGCGGTTCTTGTTGCGGCGGTGCACGATCCACGCGAGCGCCCCGAAGACGGCGTAGAGGAAGCCGAACACGTGCGGCGTCACCCGGAGCCAGCGATGCGTGAGATCCGGCATGGGCTCCTTCGGCAGCCCCGTGATGTAGCCGATCTGCTCGAAGGGCACCGAGGAGAGGTGGAGCACGCTGGTGCCGCCCACCTCGTCGAGCCCATAGATCTGGGGAACGTAGGTGCCGGGCGAGGTGGCGATCCGGCGCTTGGCCTCCACCACCATGTCGTCGCGGTCGCCGAAGCTGATGGCGCCGGTGGGGCACACGGTGGCGCACGCGGGCTTGAGCTGCGCCTCGATGCGGTCGGCGCAGAAGGTGCATTTGTGGATGAGCGGCGCGCGGCTCTCGTAGTCGTACTTGGGGATCAGGAACGGGCAGGCCTGCATGCACGCGCGGCAGCCGATGCAGCGGTTGCTGTTGAAGGTGACCGGCCCGAGCTCCGTCTTCCGGAGCGCGGTGGTGGGGCACGCGGAGGCGCAGGCCGGCTGCTCGCAGTGCATGCAGAGCTGGCGGCCGAACACCCAGTTGGGGCGCGCCCCGGTGGTGATCTCGTTGAAGGTGATCAGCGTGTAGTTGTTGGCGTCGAGATCGCGCGGGTTCTGGTAGCCCGGCCCTGCGAAGAAGTCCGTGTGATCCGCCGGGCGCTCGTTCCAGGACTTGCACGCGATCATGCAGGCGCGGCACCCGATGCACCGGGTGTTGTCCTGGATCATCGCCTTGGTCTTGACCTTGGGCGCGCCGGGCTTCGCGGGGACCGGATCGCTCATGCGCGGGCCTTCTTCTTGAGATTGCAGAGGAACACCTTGGTCTCCGGGATCCAGGAGTTGGGATCGCCCACGCTGGCCGTCAGGTCATTGGCGATGTCGCCGGGCACGATGCCGGCATAGCCCCAGTGCCAGGGGAGGCCGATCTCGTCGATGAGCTTGTCGTCCACGTAGTAGGGCTGGAAGCGCTCGGTCACGAGCGCGAAGACCTCGATGGAGCCCCGCGCGCTCGACACGACGACCCGGTCGCCGTTCTTGATGCCCTCGCGCGCGGCCAGCGCCGCGCCGATCTCCACGAAGGCGTGGGGCACCAGGCCTACCAGCCAGGGCATGTTCCGGCTCATCGCGCCGGTCTGCCAGTGCTCGGACACGCGGTAGGTGGTGGCGACGAGCGGGAAATTCTCCACCGTGCCGTACTTGTCGAAGTCGGTGGAGCGCCACACCTGGGCGCAGGGGCTGGACTGCACCGGCGACAGGAGGTTCTTCACCGGGCTCTCCACCGGCTCGTAGTGCTCGGGGAAGGGCCCGTCGACCAGATCCGGCGAGAAGAGCGCGCCGACGCCCGAGGCCAGCATGATGAAGGGATTGGTCGCGCCCGGCGGCATGGCGCCGTCCGGCACATCCCCCTCCCACGCCTGCTTCTGCGCGTCCCAGCGGATCACCCACTTGCGCGGGTTGAAGGGCTCGCCCTTCCGGTTCACCGAGGCGCGGTTATAAAGGATGCGCCGGTTCATCGGCCACGCCCACGCCCACCGGGGATGGAGGCCGATGCCGTTCGGGGCATCCGCGGGGTCGCGCCGGGCGGCGAGGTTCCCCTCTTCCGTATAGCCGCCGCAGTAGATCCAGTTGCCGGACAGCGTGCTGCCGTCGTCCTTGAGCTGAGCGAAGGCTGCCACCTGCTTGCCGGCGGCGACGCGTGTCCCGTCCGCGCCCGTCACGTCGGCCGCGTAGCGCCCGTTCAACTCCTTCGCCACGCGATGCGGATCGGTCTCGTGCTGCCCCGGCTCCGTGTAGTCCCACGTGAGATGGCGGATCGGGTCGGGGAAGACGCCGTCCTTCTCGTAGGCCGCCTTGAGCGCCCGGGCGAGCCCGTCGATGATGTCCAGGTCCGGCCGGCTGTCCGCGATCGGCTTCACCGCGCGGTAGCGCCACTGCGCCCAGCGGCCGCTGTTGACGATGCTCCCTTCCTTCTCCACGCCGGAGCATGCGGGGAGGACGAACACTTCCGTCTCGATCTGCTTGGGATCCACCCCCGGCCGTTTCCAGAAGCCCGCCGTCTCGTGCTCGAAGAGGTCCGCCACCACCAGCCACTCGAGCTTGTCGAGCCCCGCGCGCACCAGGCGCGCATTGGCCCCGCCCACCGCCGGGTTCTGGCCGAAGCAGAACATGCCCTTCACGTCGCCCGCGAACATCGCGTGGGTGAGGGCGAGGAAGGCATAGCCCTGCCCCTGGAACCCGCGCCCGAGCTTCGGCAGATTCGCGAAGGCGAAGCCGTGCGGGGCGGCGGCGTGCTCGCCCCACCAGGCCTTCAGCAGGCTCACCACGTACTTCGGCGTGTTCTGGAGCCAGTTGGCGCTCTGCTGGTTGGCCGCCACCGGCGTCACGCGCTTGAGATAGTCAGCCAGGTCCGAGTCCTCCTCGATCGGCATCTTGAGGTAGCCGGGGAGGATGTCGAAGTTCAGGCCCTGATCGGTCGAGCCCTGCACGTTCGACTCGCCACGCATCGCGTTGACTCCGCCGCCCGCCACCCCGATGTTGCCCAGCAGGAGCTGGAGGATGGCGTAGGAGCGGATGTTCTGCGTCCCGTGGCTGTGCTGCGCCGTGCCCATGGCATAGAGCCAGGTACCGGCCCGGTCGGGCGCGTAGGTCGACGTGTAGAGATCGCAGACCTGGACATAGGCCTCCTTCGGCGTCCCGGTGATGCGGCACACCGTGTCCACGTCGTAGCGCGCGAAGTGCTGCTTCAAGAGCTGGAACACGCAGTGCGGGTGCTTGAGCGTGGGGTCGGTCCTGGGATGGCCCTGCTCGTCCAGCTCGTAGGCCCAGCGCGTCTTGTCGTAGCGGCGCGCTTGCTGGTCGAAGCCCGCGAAGAGGCCGTCGGCGAAGCCATAGCCCTGGCCCACGATCCACGAGGCGTTCGTGTACTCGCGGACGTATTCCTGCTGGATGCGATCGTGGTCGAGCGCGTACTTGATCATGCCGCCCACGAACGCGATGTCCGTGCCCGAGCGGAGCTTGGCGTAGACGTCCGCGACCGAGCTCGTGCGGTTGAAGCGCGGGTCCACGTGCAGGATGTAGGCTCCGCGCTCCTTGGTGCGCGTGAGCCAGTTCATGGCGATCGGGTGGTCCTCGGCCGGGTTGCCGCCCATGACCAGGACGACGTCGGCATTGATCATGTCCACCCAGTGGTTCGTCATCGCCCCTCTGCCGAACGAGGCCGCCAGACCGGCGACCGTGGAGCTGTGTCAGAGTCGGGCCTGGTGCTCGACGTAGCAGAGACCGAGCGACCGCATCAGCTTCACGAGGAGATAGGCCTCCTCGTTGTCCAGCGCCGAGCCGCCCAGACAGGCGATGGCCTCCGTGCGGTTGACGGTGCGGCCGTTCACGGTGGTCTTGAAGGAGCGGTCCCGCGTCGCCTTCACCTTGGCCGCGATGCGCTCGAATGCCCAGTCCCAGCTCTTTTCCTCCCAGGCCGTGCCGCCCGGCGCGCGGTAGAGCACCTTCTGGAGGCGCCGGGGGTTGTTGACCACCTGGATGGCCGAGGCGCCCTTGCTGCAGAGGGTACCCTCACTCACCGGGTGAGACGGATCACCTTCGATATTGATGACGTGGCCGTTCTGCGTGGAGACCACCTGACCGCAGCCGACGCCGCAGAAGGGGCAGACCGTGGTGGAGGCGGTGGCGCCGCGGGTCTTGAGCACCGGGACCGCGGGCGCGCAGCCGGCCTGGGTCAAGGAGGCCGCCGCGATGGCGCCAGTGGTGAGCCCGCCGAGGCCGCCGATGAACTGCCGGCGAGTCGGCTGCGCGGAGGCCTGGGCCTCGGTGGCGTCGCTGGGGGCCGATTCAGCGCCCGGGTCCGGAATCTTCCCGTCGCTCATCGCGGCGAGGATACCGCGGCAGACGAGGCGGCCCAAGTAAGACGTAGGGCGTATACGGCGGCACGCCGCGTTGTCGGGGCGGCGCGCCCCGCTAGTGGGCCGGCGTCGAGGCCTGCCGTTCGCTTCCTCGACCCGCCAGGTGGCCGAGCTCGATGGGGATGGCGGCCTTGGCGAGCACGGTGAAGACGAAGGCGCCGAGCGCCAAGAGCCCCGCGCTCACGGTGAGCTCGACCCAGGTCGGCGCGTAGCGGGGGATCTTGCCCCAGGGCTCGGGGACGAAGCCCGGGATGATCGTGCCGATGCTCTTCTCGATCAAGACGCCGATGAAGAGCAGCGCGCAGGCCAGGTAGAGAAAGGGCGCCGTGCGGCGCACCCGGTGCACGCTCAGCATTGCCGCCGCCGCGACCGTGAGCCCGATCGACGTCCAGCTCCAGGGGACGAGGTCGGTGCGCCCCTCGAGGCCGCGATAGAGGTACACGGCGCTCGCGGCATGATGGGTGGTGCGGTAGAACTCGGTGAAGAGCTCGGAGACCAGCATCACGATTCCCGCCTGGGCTGCCACCGTGGCCACCAGCGCGAGCTTCTGGATGGTGGAGTCCGGCACCCCATAGGCGGTGGTCCGCCGGATCACCGCCAGGATGATGATCATGAGCGCCGGGCCCGCGGCGAAGGCGGTGGCGAGGAAGCGCGGGCCGAGCAGCGCCGTGTTCCAGTACGGCCGCGCCGGCAGCCCGGCGTAGAGGAAGGCCGTCACCAGGTGCACGCTCACCGCCCAGAGGATGGACAGGAACACCACCGGCACGTAGTAGCGGGGGTTGGGCTCGCGGCCGCGGTAGTGGCTATAGAGGATGTAGAACGGCACCGCCAGGTTCAGCGCGAGGTAGCCGTTCAGCACCAGGATGTCCCACGCCAGCATCGAGCGCGGCCAGTTGTAGATGCCGATGACGGGCGTGAGGTGCCAGAGCCGCTCGGGGCCGCCCACGTCCACCACCACGAAGCCGATGGCGGCGACGAGAGACGCCACCGCCAGCCCTTCGCCGAAGAGCACCGCGCTCTTGAAGTCCTGGTCGTGGAGCACGTAGGTCGGCATCACGAGAATGACCGCCGCGGCCGCCATGCCCACCAGGAACGTGAAGCAGGAGATGTAGAGTCCCCAGCTCACGTGGTCGTGCATGCCGGTGGCGGCCAGCCCCTCGCGGAGCTGGACGGAGTAGGCGAAGGCGCCGGCCAGCATCACCAGCGTGAGCAGGGCCATCCAGGCGTGGTAGAGGGGCCGGCCGCTGGTGACCTCGCGGAGGCCCCGCACGAAGAAGCCGACGAGGGACGCGCGGGGCGGAGGAGCCGTCACGGTGGTCATGCGCGTCAGTCCATGTAGTACCAGAACTTCGGCTCGGTCCCGAGGTCCTCCTTGAGCCGGAAGACCTTCTTGTTGGCGAGCACCCAGCGGATCTCGCTGTCGGGATCCAGGAGATTGCCGAAGATGCGCGCGCCGGTCGGGCAGGCCTCCACGCAGGCCGGGTTCCGGCCCTCGCGCGAGCGCTGGATGCAGAACGTGCACTTCTCCACGACGCCACGCTTTCTCAGACGGTTGCCGAGATAATGTTGGTGCGGGTTCACCTCGTCGGCGGGGACGACGGGCTCGCTCCAGTTGAAGCGGCGCGCGTCGTAGGGGCAGGCGGCGATGCAGTAGCGGCAGCCGATGCACCAGTTGTAGTCCACGACCACGATGCCGTCGGGCTCCATCCACGTGGCCTTGACCGGGCAGACGTCCACGCAGGGCGGATTCTGGCAGTGAAAGCACTGGGTGCCGATGTAGAAGTGCCCCGCCGCCGGCACCTCGTGGAAGAACTCGTCCTCGGCGTGCCCGAAGTCCATCTGCCCCTTCTTGTGCTCGTGGATGCGGATGTATTGGATCGCCGTCTTCCGGTCCTGGTTATTCTCCTTCACGCAGCCGCGGATGCAGTCCATGTAGCCGCGGCACTTCGAGATGTTGAAGGCGTAGCCGTAGAGCACGCCCGGCCGCGCGTCGGTGGGGGCGATGTCCACGCGTTGCCCGGTGCGCAGCTCGTACAGGCGCTCGAGCCGCCGCACCGTGTCCGTCTTCTCCTGGTCGGTCATCAGGCGGAAGTTCCCCTGGAAGTACTCCTGCCAGTCGAGCACCGCCTTCTCGCGCGCCTCGGCGGAGGCGACGGGGTTGCACGCGGTCTGGAAGAGCCCGAGCCCGGCCAGGAGCCCCGCCGTGATGCCGCCCAGCGCGGTGCGCCGGTCCACCTGGCGCTCGAGGAGCTGGCGGAAGCCGGAGAGATGGGGATCCTCCGCCGGATCCACACCGTCGGGCGGCGCCGCCTCGGCGGCGAGGTGCCGCACGCGGTCGAGCCCGGCCCCGGCGTCGGACCAGCCGCTCCCGCCGCACCCGCCGCCGCCACTTCCGCAGCCGCAGCCGCCACCCCCGCCACCATGCAAGGCGCGCGGCTGGATGACAGGCAGGGGGCGCCGCAACGGCGTGGTCATCGATGGCCTCGCGTCATTTCTCGTCTCCCGGGGCGGGCGTCCGGGCCACGGCGGGCCAGCGTGTGTCCCACCGGGGCGCGTGCGGGTTGTGGCACTGGGCGCAGGCGAAGACCACGCGCGGCGGCGCCCAGCCGCCCGCGCGCTTGCCGTGCGCGCCGCTCGCCCAGTCGGCCGCCTGGCGGCTGTGGCACTGGGCGCAGACCTGATAGCTGTGGTCGAAGTCGACCGGGCTCTTCTCGAGCGTGCGCAGGCGGTCGGGGGCGTCCGGCGTATGGCAGGTGGCGCAGGCCATCACGGTCGCGGGCGCATGCTCGAGCGTGACGCTCCAGTGCGCGCGGCGGGGCGAGCCGGCCGGCCCGCGCATGCCCGCGAGCGGCAGTGTGTGGCACGTGGAGCAGGGATACTTCTCGATGGCGGGCGTGCGGGCCAGCACGAAGAAGCGCGGGCGATCCGGAAAGCCCGTCGCCACGACCCGCGGCGCGCTCGCCAGGTAGGGCTCGCTGCTGAGCCCCGCGTCGGGATTGGGCGCCGTCGCGTGCTCGGCGATCTGCAGCACGGACGTGTGCTCCTCCGTCTCGTGGCACGCGGCCAGCCCCAGCGCGAGCATGAAAAGCATCCCCACGAGCCGAACGTGGGGCTTCATGGCGTCTTCTCCCTCTCCTCCCCAGGGGGCGAGGGCAGGGTGAGGGGACGCGCGAAGGCCTCCGCGGCCGGCGCGGCGAGCGCGTGGCATTGCCGGCAGCTCACGCGCTGGGGATGCGTCGTGCGGAGCACGTCCACCGCGCCCGGCCCTGCGTGGCACGCGCGGCAGTTCTCCCGCATCTGGAGCGCGTGCGGGATGGGCGGCGGGCTCCCCGGCATCGCCGCGGCCTTGAGCGCCGGCGGCGCCGGGGTGTGCCAGTCGCTCGCTCTGAAGGCGGGCTGCCCCGCCTGGGGCACGTGGCATTGCCGGCACGAGGCCATCTCGGGATGCGGCGTCACCGGCGCGTAAGCCTCGAAGCGCGGCACCCAGCCGCCCTCGCCGTGGCAGGCCAGGCACGCCTTGCCGAAGGCCTGGCGCTCGTCCACGGGGTGCGGAATCACCGGCGGCGCGCCCGGGTAGGCGCGGCGCGCGTAGTAGGCCTCGCGCGTGCGCTTGCGGTTCGGCTCCGCGGGCATGGCCGCGTAGTCCGCCGCGCGCGCCACGCGCGCGTACATGCCCGCCTCCGTGGGCAGCGTGGGCGTGGCCTGGGCGGTGACCGGCATCACGCGCGCGGGCTCGCGCCCGGCGATGAGGCTCTGGCCCGCGACGGCGACCAGGGCCGCCATCAACAGCACGGCCAGCCCGATCAGGAAGTAGCGCGACCGGTTCACGGGGCCGCCGGCCTCAGGCCCGCTCCACCTTGACCGCGCACTTCTTGTAGTCGGGCTGGCCGGAGATGGGGCAGAAGGCATCCAGCGTCAGCTCGTTGATCAGGAGCGCCTCGTCGAAGAACGGCACGAACACCTGCCCCTCGGGCGGCCGCGCCCGGCCGTCGATCTGCGCGGGCAGGACGAGGGCGCCGCGCCGCGAGGTCAGGCGCACGCGCTGGCCGTTGGCGATGCCGAGGCGCTGCGCGTCCGTGGGGTGCAGCTCCACGTACGCGGCGGGTACCGCCTGGTGCAGCACGGGAATACGCCGGGTCAGCGAGCCCGTGTGCCAGTGCTCGAGCACGCGCCCGGTGTTGAGCCAGAAGGGATACTGCGCGTCCGGCACCTCCGGCGGCGCCTCGTAGGGGCGGAACCAGATCCATGCGCGCCGGTCGGGCTTACCGTAGAAGTCGAAGGCGCCCTTGGCGGCCGGATCGTACTGCCCGTTGTAGCGCCACTTCGTCTCCTTGCCGTTGACGAAGGGCCAGATGACGCCGGGGCGTCGGCGGAGCTCGTCGTAGGGCGCCATCTCGTGCTCGGGCCCGGCCTGAAAGCGCGTGTACTCCTTCCAGATGTCCGGGATGTGCGTGGCCTCCGGCCAGGGGAAGAGCTTCTCGAAGCCCATCCGCCTCGCGACCTCGATGATCTGCCAGGTGTCCGACATCGCCTCGCCGGGCGGCGGCAGCAGGCGGTCCCAGTGCTGCGTCCGGCGCTCGGAGTTGCCGAACATGCCCTCGCGCTCGATCCAGCACGCCGCGGGCAGGATCACATCCGCCACGTCCGTGGTGGGCGTGGGGTAGACGTCGGAGACCACGATGAAGCGGTCGTCCTTCTTGAGCCCGTCGCGGTAGCGGCGGAGCTTCGGCATCGTCACCATGGGGTTGGTGACCTGTATCCACAGGAAGCGGATGTCCCCGCGATCCACGGCGCGGAACATCTCCACGGTGTGATACGTGGGCTTGGGCGCGATGCGCTCGACCGGCACGCCCCAGATCTCCGCCGCCAGCTTGCGCGCCTTCTCCTCCGTCACGTCCCCGTGGGGGAGGCGCTGCGTCAACGTGCCGACCTCGCGCACGGTCCCGCACGCGCTCGGCTGGCCGGTGAGGGAGAAGGGGCTGTTGCCCGGCGTGGCGATCTTCCCCACCAGGAGATGGATGTTGTAGACGAGGTTGTTGATCCACGTCCCGCGGGTGTGCTGGTTGAACCCCATGCACCAGAGGCTCATGACCTTCTTCTTCGGGTCGCCGTAGAGCGAGGCGAGGTAGCGCAGCTCGCGCGCGGGCACGCCGGAGAGCGCCTCCACCTTCTCCACCGTGTAGTCCCCCAGCAGCTCGCGGTAGCGCTCGAAGCCGACCGTCTTCGGCTCGTCCTTGAAGGTGAACTTGTCCTCGAGCCCGTAGCCGATGTTGGTCTTGCCCTCGTGGAAGGAGACGTGGTCGCGCACGAAGCCCGCGTGCACCCAGTCATTGCGGATGATCTCGTGGCAGATCGCGTTCGCGATGGCGAGATCCGTCTGGGGCTTGAAGAGGATGCTCCGGTCGGCGGCCATGCTGGTCCGCGTCCAGCGCGTGGCGAGGTCGATGATCTTCACGTCCGGGTTCTTCAGCCGCCGCTCCAGCAGGCGGGAGAAGAGCACGGGGTGCATCTCCGCCATGTTGTTGCCCCAGAGCACGAAGACGTCCGCGTGGTCGATGTCCTCGTAGCAGCCCATGGGCTCGTCGAGGCCGAAGCTCGTCATGAAGCCCGTGACCGCGCTCGCCATGCACAGGCGCGCGTTGCCCTCGAGATTGTTCGTGCCGATGGCGCCCTTCATGAACTTGGAGGCGACGTAGCCGTCGGGGATCGTCCACTGCCCCGAGCCGTACATGGCGACGGCGTCCTTGCCGTGGCTCTTGATGGTCTCCGCCATCTTCGACGCCACCAGGTCGAGGGCCTCCTTCATGGGGACCGGGACGAGCTTCCCGTCCTTCCGGACCATCGCGCGGGTGAGCCGGTCCTTGCCGTAGAGGGCCATCACGGAGTGATAGCCCTTCACGCAGGCGAGCCCGCGATTCACCGGGCTCGCGGGATCGCCCTTCACCGCCACCGCACGGCCGTTGCTGATGCCGACCAGCAGGCCGCAGCCCACGCCGCAGAAGCGGCAGGGCGTCTTCTTCCAGGCGAGGTTGGGATCGTTGGGCAGTGCCGGGGCGGGTGGGCCGCCGCCGGCCGGGGCGGCCTTGTCCTGCGCCGGGAAGACGATGCCGGGGAACGCGGCCTCGGCCGCGCTCACCGCGGCCGCGGCGGCCATGGACTTGAGGAGATCGCGCCGGGTCATGACCGGCCTCCTGACGAGTGACGCGCAGAGGAAATGGGCGGCGCGGGGTCGATGGCCGCATCGCCGAGCCCGGCCACGAGCGCCAAGGCCTGGAGCGCAGGCACCCGGGCCAGCTCGAGCCCGAGGGCCGCCTCGGCGGCCTCGTCTGGCGAGTCGGTAACGAGGACGAGGAGATCGCGATTGACGGCGGGGATCACCTCACAGCCGGGCAGCCGGCGCAGCGCCGCCGCCAGCTCGTCGAGCCGTCCGCTCACCGGATATGCGAGATAGCTCTTGATGGGCATCGGTGCCCCGCGGCGGAGCATGCCCCACGCGGGGGCCGAGGCTCAATACGACGAAAGACGTATTGCTGAGCCGCCGTCAACCGGCCCGGAGCCCGGCCTGTTTCATCAGCGGCAGGACGTGGGCGCCGAAGAACTCCAGGTCCGGCAGGTAGTCGTAGAAGTTCACCTGCACGCCGTCGCAGCCGGCTTCGTGGAGCCGGACGAAGGCCTCCACCACCTGCTCGGGCGATCCCACCACGTGCACGTTGCCGCCGATGACCCAGTCGCTGCGCGTCGCCGCCTTCCACGACCGTTGGTCGCCCCCCATGAAGGTGGCGTAAAAGTTGTCGGCCGCCACCGGGTCCTGATGCTCCATGATCGCTCGATACTGGGCGCGCGCTTCCGCTTCCGTCGCGCGGCAGATCACGTGGGGATTGATGATGGTCTTCACCTCGCGCCCATGGCCGCGAGCGAGCGCCTTGATCTTGGTGTTGTGGGAAGGCAGCGCCTCGCAGGCGCGGTCCAGATTCGCCCCCGCCGGACTCGTGACGAAGATGAGGTCGGAGTGCTTGGCCGCGTAGTCCAGGCCCGCGCCGGACGACGCGGCGTTCACCATGAGACCGACCCGTTCACCGGCTTCGGCGCCACGAAGGCGTCTTTCATCCGCCACCACTTGCCATCGACCGTCAGGTTCTCGTCCTCCATCCAGAGCCGGCGCATCAGGGTCGAGAACTCGTCGGCCATCTCGTAGCGGAGGTCGTGGGCGATCGGCGTGATCCCGAACATCTCGTACTCGCTCGTCTTGTAGCCGGT
>Ga0207428_10000644_pt1 | contig 41041 bp, 58 predicted proteins | sample RhiMethybrSRZTD1_FD_187600 | JGI IMG/M metagenome (GOLD analysis project Ga0207428, IMG submission 187600) | Populus rhizosphere microbial communities from Tennessee, USA - Rhizosphere MetaG P. TD hybrid SRZTD1 (SPAdes) (version 3) | ecosystem: Host-associated > Plants > Roots > Rhizosphere >...
GGGGATCTGGATGGTTGTCCATAGTTACGAGCTATCGGACGTCGGATCTGGCGATAGTGAGCACTGACTGCGCCTTAGGGGGGTCCGCCCGATAGGGATTTACCATAACTTCGGGCTCGCCGATAGTCCGCCCCTATTGGACTGGCCATTTCCATAGTCCCCGACTATGGAAACCGATGTAAGTACTCACTAACTGACAGGAGGGGGGGGTGCCCGCTCTCCAGAGCAAGATCCGTGCCAGCCTTCTAGGTGTCCACGTTCAGTGTGACCAAACCTGTCAGTTATGACGTCCTCTGTCATATTCTAGGCCCCCTTATATGACGTAGAATGTCGTGCCACCCCCTCTCAAACCGGTTTGAGACCCTGGCATGTCGGTTGCTACTTTTTCTATAGGGTCCTGACCACATGGGGTGGTTAGAGACACCGACCGATAGTGACCTTAGGAGCCCATCATGGCACGCAATACCCGCAAGACCCCCGCCCTCGTAATCGCCGCTGACACGTTCGTCGGCCCCACCCTCGAGAACGCCTTCGTAGGCCCGATCGCCCCCGTGGCCAATGAGGACGTCCCCCCCGCCCTCGAGCAGACCGAGACACCCGTTAGTGACGCCCCCTCGCAGGACGTGTCCGCCCCCGATTCGGCTCAGGACGATCAGCAGCAAGACGTCCCCCCCGAGATGACCGATGCCCAACGTGCCCTCGAGGCCGCAGCGATCGATGCCGAGGCGTCTGGTCGGGCCATTAGCGACGTCCTGGCGGACATGGGGCTCAACGCGGACGGCACCAAGCGCGCGATCAAGGACGTCTACATGGGTCCGATGGTCGCCCTCAAGACAGCGCGTCTCCGTTACGTGTCTGCCGCGAACGGCAATCTGTGCAACGGTGACGCGATCGCCCAAGCATTCGGACGGATGAAGCCCGCAGACGTCGTGCGAGCCGCGATGGAAGTGCTTGACGAGCGTCGCAACAAGTACGCGCACCTGAACCAGGGTCAGCAGTCGATGAATTACCGCAATCGGGTCCGCCAAGCGATCAAGCGCGGTGATCTGAACGTGGACGCGGTGCTTGACCTGATTCACACGATCGCCGATTCGATCGAAGACGCTGCCGAGTAATTGACACCGGACCCCGATTCGTGTTAGAATCGGGGTTCACCAACCAAGGACAATCATGCTTGACTTCTTCCTCTCCAATCTCCTGGGCACGCGCATCCTCATCGCGTTGTGCTTCATGGCCTTCATCGGCATCTGCGCCATCGGCCAACACTTCGAAGACAAGGCCAAGGCCAAGAAGGCCGCAGCTAAGCGTGCAGCGCAAGGCACGTTCGTCCCAACCGGTGCCACTTCTGGCTACTGGATCAAGTAATCCAAGGACCAATCATGACCAAACCCATTGTCAAGCTCGTGGCCCGCGAGGGCTACTTGCACGTGAAGCCCCCCAAGGATGACGTCTTTGGACGCGACCTTGCCCCACTTATTTACGTCTACCCTGCGGGTGATTGTGACGTCGCACCCTGGCCACTTAGGACCATCAAGCATGTACGCCTGCTCGCGGAGGCGTTGTATGACGCCGTTGAGACTGGCGCGATCGAACACATGCATGGCGAATTCACGGTAATCATGCCCGATGGCTCGCAATTCGGGTACCTGGGCATCCTGGAAATGCCTTGGAAGCCCTACGGGAGCGAAGAATGAGCCCGCGCAAGACACTTGTTGATCTATTGCTGCTCATCATCCTGGGGGCATTCATGCTGATAGTTACAGCCAAGGGCGAATGGCTCGAGCCCTCCCTTGATGACGTCCCATCCGAGGAGTGCTTCACGGATTCATGCGTGGGGTGCGTGGACGATTGCTTGGCACCGGCTGACGAACGGTAATTGACGCCTGCCTCGATTCGTGTTAGAATCGGGGTTTTCGTGAGTTACAAGGAACAGACATGACGCAACACAATCATCAAGTGGTTTTTGGCCGAAAGGTCGAGGGCTGCGATCGCTGCGAAGAGCTTAAGCTCGGCGCACCCACCCGCAAGTGGGCTAACTATGCACGTGACTCCCAGGTACAACGCCTGCGCGAGATTCGCGAGCACAATTGCAAGACGTCGGGTTGCGGACCCGTTTGCACAGCCTTTGACTGGTAATAGGAGCAATTAATCATGCGTAAGAACCTTCGCGAACACGTGGTATTCTGGCAAGAGAATGGTTACAATGACTCAATGGCTTATTGGCTTGGGCTTGTGACCCAGGTTGCGGGACGCAATGACATGCCCGTGGCCGAGATCATTGCGTTCGTCAAGAAGACGTCCATTGACAGAGGCATTTACTTCATTCAGAATGCTGAAGACGATGGCATGCGCCATGACTTTGAGTGGGCATTCCACTAAGGGGGACTAGACACAGACGTCAGCCTGTGGTAGAATCGAAGCTGGTGGTCCGAGTGGACCATCGGCCATAGTAACACGTAATGGAGTAAATAGTGAACACACCAACCGATGCGCGTGACCTGCACGCGATTGCCACGATCAAACAGATCGCGAACCTGCACCAAGCATGCGTGCACTTTGCACGTCTGCCCAATGACGCGAACCTGCTGCTGGTCGAGTCCGCGATCAATGCGATTGACCCAGAATTCGTGGTCGAGTCAGTCGAGTGCGATTGGTTCAGCCAGGGTGGGCACTTCGTGCACATCCGATTCGAGGATGACACGCACGTGGACGTCCCATTTGATCTCTCCAAGGAATAAGAATGACCAATCTCGTGTCACCACGTCACACGGTCGCGTCCTTCGTCTACTTCATTGATGGCGAACCCGTGGCAGTGAACATCAATGTGCATGCTAGGCATAACAACAGGTATGAAGTCTACGTCCTGGGTGGCGTCCTGGCGAATGGCGAGGATTCTTGGGTAACCGACGATCTGCACGACGCAATCAAGCGCGCAGCCGATGAAGTCGAATCAGCAATTCTGGGGATGTAAATGGATCAATACCTCGAACATCAACTGTTTAGCGCGGAGGCGCATAAACGCGTTCGTGCATTCGTTGCCGACTTGCGCGAGTTCGCGATCGCAGTCGAGCAGGACTTGAATGAGAAGAGTGAAACACTGCTCACACCCCAGATCATGATTGAGTTGACCGATGTGTTGACCCTGCATTATCAGGCGTACGTCCAGACACTCTTGTTTCCTCCTTCTGAAGTTACTGGGATTAAGATACAATGAATGAATATTTTGAAGGCCAGCAAGGCCAGTTCCGTTGGGACCCGCTCGAGTACGAGGATCAAGGCTTTGACTCCGAGTTCGCACGCAAGCAAGCGATCGCGGAGCGCACAAGGTGGGTGAACTTGAACACCAAGAAGTACCCGAACATGCGCTTCAAGATGTGGACGCTGATCGGCCAGTTGCGCCAGTACGCAGGACTTGGTAAGCCCGATGGTCGAATCCGCAACGTCTACTACGTGAGCGTCGACCCGAAATGAGCACAATCTGGGAAACGATTCAGGATATCCTGAACACGAGCCCAGAGATTCGCTCTGGGCAGTTGATTGCGAAGGTTCAAGCCAAACATCCTGGTGCGAGCAAGCGTTACATCTATACTGCCCGAAGCAATCTTAGGACGTGGAGTCCGGTTGCCAAGATGATGAAGAGTGAACAAGACCGCGATGAACTGGCACTAGCGATTGGACGTCATGTGCTGTCGATGATTGAAAACTGGAAACGATAATGAAACAGACTTTTACAATTGAAAAGACAAGCAAGGCCACTGGCAATCAGAACACGATGGAAATTATGCTTGATCTGGCTGATTATGACAAGTGGCTGGCGGGTGGTCTGATCCAGGACTGCTTGCCCTACTTGACTGCAGCAGAGCGTGAATTCCTTCTGTCGGGCATGACGCCACAAGAGTGGGACTATTTCTTCAGTGAAGACTGACGTGTTTCATACGATATTTTGGTTGAGTGTGGTGTTCGTAATGGAACACCCCATTCTAGTAGGTGCCGTCATCTTTGGAATCTGGGCATTCTGGGTGGCGGCAAGTCAACTCGAGAAACGAGAGGAACGTGAAGAATGGCGTAAAAAATGGGAAGCTGAATGGAAGGCTGAAAAAGAGCGTGAAGAGTATTGGGAATCCATTGCAAAAGGAGATAAGAAGTGAACAAAGCACGTCGCAATAAGATCAAGGACCTGATCACGGGTCTGGACTCCTTGGACCTGATGAATCAGATTCAATCTATCCTGGACGATGAGTCATCTTATTATGAGGAGATGCCTGAGGGTCTTCAAAATGGCGAAAAGGGTGAGGCTGCGCAAGCAGCGATTGATGAGCTACAAACAGCTTTTGAGGCAGCAGAAAATCTCATTGGAGCCTTACAAAATGCCGGAGAATGACAACCTACAACGTCCATTCAAGATTGCTATTCGCGAAGAGGGTGAATGGGTGAATGGATACGTGGCCGATTATGAAGACACGAAAGCTAGGATATTGGTCTTCAAAATAAGTGTTAATGCTCTCAATATGGGGGGCGAACAAGCATTCGAGGCATTAAAACAATTCGCAGGGGTTTTGGCTACTGGTATGCTGACGTCAATTATTCCTGACTTGCCAGCCAACGATATTATATTGGAATTTCACATTTCATCTAAAAAGGAGAAGTAAGGTGACTTTTTCAACGTCCCGATTCAAAATCACTGTCAAATGCACTGATGGAGATGACTTTACCTGGTATGCAACCGGGCCTAATGTCAAGGGATCGCCAAAAGAAACAGCAAAATACTTGACACAATTGGCGAAGCGGTGGTCGGATCGGATTGTTACCTATGAAGTCGCATCAGAAGAAGATTACCAAAAATACCGGACTGCGACTGAATTAATTATCAATGGGGGGTAGACACGACGTCCTGACTGTGGTATACTGGGGGTCCAGGCGCAGAGTGCGCTTGGGCTCCTTCAATAGTGGTAATATGACAAGATTCAATGATCCTCCCGGAGACATGGATCCCTTGCTGGTGAGAGCGATTGAAGTTCTTACCACCACTGCAAATATATTTGATATTAAACCCTGGAAAGAAATCATGAAGCACAAATCTGAAGTAGTTGGCGGCGTTCTCGTAAGCAAGACACAACGTGTGATCACGCACGCTCAGTTGATTGGTGAAGCACCCCTGTCTGAGGGACTTGACAGCACCCCCACTGACATGGTATACTCGGAGAGTGATCAATCCGATCACCCACCCGTGAAGGATTCTGAAATGACTGAAGTGACCACCGAACGACAAGTCTCCCCCGAGCAACAAGCCAAGGAAGAGGCTGTTAAAGCCAAGATTGCGGCTAAGGAAGCTAAGATCAAGGAAGCTGCCGATCGCAAGGCGCAGGCTGAAGCAGAACGTCTAGCCAAGGCTGAACAACGTGCAAAGGATGTGGCTGAGGCGCGTGCTAAGAAATCCGAAGCAGAACAAGAACGAGTTGAACAACTCAAGGCTGAGTCTGAAGAAAAGGGCGAAAAGCGTACCTACTTTGGTCCGATGATTCACCTGGCAGAGCGTGCCAAGAATGGCCACTATGTCAAGTCGGCACTTGGCCAACTGCGCTCTGATGACGACCTGGCTCGAGCACTTGACTCCGTGCGTCCAGCAAACGTAGTCAAGCTGGCAATGGTTCTCCTGAACGATACCACGAATCGTTATGAACATCTCAACATTGGCCAACAGTCGATGAACTATCGTAACAAGATGCGTGGGGCCATTAAAGCGGGCACCTTTACCATCGACGATGTGAAGCGTGTGCGGGATGAAGAGGGGCTGACGGAGGAAGTCGAACCCAAGAAGGAACGTGTTAAGGCCGAAGCAGGCGTGCTCCCGGCTGAAGGCACCGTCCAGACTGGAGAAGCTCAAACCTGATAGCCCTTCTGGAAGTCGATGGCGCTGAGACTTTAACCCTGCGCCAATTATAGTAATATAAGGAGTCATAATGATATCAATGCACGTGGGCAATCTTATTATGAGTCATTCGCCTAATGTGGCATTACAGTTCTCTGGTGGACGTGATTCCCTGGCCATGTTATTGTTGTTGCAGAATTATTGGGAGGACTTGACTGTATACCACTTAGATACCAATGACGAATACCCTGAGACGTCTGAATTGGTTGCCAAGATGCGTGCAGTTGTGCCCCGATGGAATGATGTGCAATCCTCGTCCCCCTCGGTGAGGCGTGTATACGGTCTGCCGTCTGACCTGATTCCACAGTCGACGTCATTCCTTGGAGTCCCAGATCGAATTAAGATTATTGACCGGAACATCTGCTGTTACCACTCAATCATGCTTCCAATGCACGAAGCGATGGTCCAAGATAAAATTACACTGATTCTGCGCGGCCAGCGCAGTAAGGATTACCCCAAATCTCCGGTAAGGAATCAGCAGACGGTCGCGGGTATGACTATCATCTACCCGGTCGAGGATTTGCATGATTTGGCAATAAATGCAGTAGTATCTAAGCAGGCTCCCAAGTTTGGTATTATGGACCCACTTAAGTATTATAATGAGGGTTTGACGTCATCCCCAGACTGCATGGGTTGCACGGCTTGGCTCGAGCACAAAGCATACCATTATCTCAAGAAGTTTTATCCAAGGAGGGCAGAGGGAGTCAGGACAGATATGATTAAGATTTATGACGCCGTGACAAAGGAATACAATAGGTTACTCCATGCGAAGGAAGTTCTATGACTGATAAGGGTATGATCCCAGGCAGCAGCATGCATATCTTGATGCAAGAATACAGCGCAGAAGCGATGTTCGAAGTCAAGGGTTATGCTGACCATCTACGCGAATTGGCAGAAGCAATTGACAAGGACTTGGCTCATAACGTTAATAAGGGACAACTTTTAAGTCCTTTGGTTGTGATTGATATGATCAAGTCTTTGATGCAATGTCATCACAACAGTCTTGCATCATTGATTGATAACACCAAGCCAGGGGAACCATTGCTAGAACTGATTCAAGGGGAGTTGAAATCAATGAGAGATGATGAGCTTAAGAAGCTCCTCCTTGATCTTGCAGCTGCATTGAAGCAATAGGACTAGACACGACGCTCAGACTGTGGTATACTAGAGGTTCTGATAGTGACCCGCGCAATAGTGCGCATTTTAATGGAGGCCATAGTGGCAGAAGTTCAAGAGGATAAGATAGTGCGTCAACACCTGACGGTTAAACAGAATCACGTTCTGAATGAGCTGATTTTGGCAGAGTTCACGAGTTCAGGGTTGTCGTTGGAAGCATTTTCCACGATGGCGTCCGAGAGACTCGGGTTCAGGGTCAGCAAGACCCACATCTCGACCCGAATTGAGGCATGGGAAATCCCAATCAACCGACCCGTGCCAGCCCCGAAGCCGAAGAAGAATGGCGTGAATACGGCCATGCTGTTGGCTCACGAGCAGCGTATCAATGACCTGGAAGAGAAGGTCAAAGTGATGCAGGGATGGATCAACACGACCTTCCCCACCTATGGTGGAAAGGCGATTAAGTAATAGTCCAGCCCCCCTCGGGGGGCGTATATAGGAAAATAGTGATGGCCACATTTGACAATTTTACCTCAGTCCAGCACATTATTGATACTGGTGGCGAAGAATATTGCAAGCCGGACCCGGAGACAGGTTACGCAGAACCTCCAGTCATTCGAATTGTGGAATACACAAATAGCTTTGGTGGCAAGTGTTGGGGCGTGGTCTGGGAGAACGATGGTGATCCATTGCGCTATGAGCGTCCCACGGAGTTTGTTCAGAACCCCAAATTGATCTGGGAGCATCCCAACTACAAGATGGGCACTGTTGTGGTCTTAAGGAGGAGATAATGGACGTCTTGAACCTTTTGAATGAACGTGTGGAATATCTTGTGAAGAGGGGGAAATATGTTGCAGCGGATGCGATACGCCAAGCTATCAAGCACATCCACGAGGTTCAGAAGGCAGAGGCTGAAAACGCCAAAGCTCTTGCGCCCCAGAAGGACCTTATTTGGGATGGTGACGAGGGCAATTCACCCGATTAATCGGCTTCGTGCATGGGGGTTGACTAAGGTATAATATGTCTAGCATTCTTTCTCGAGAAATGAAGGTGGATTATGAACCCAAGGCCAAGCGCCTTGTGGTTCAAGCCCCTTTTCACATGGTTGATATTTGTCGCAATTTTCCTTCCAGGCGGTTTGATCCAAAGCGCAAAGTATGGGTCGCACGTCTGGTACGTCCTAATGTGGAGTACCTCAAGAGTCTGAATTACTGTGATATCAAGTATAGCAAGGCGGCATCGGATGCGATTACCAATTTCGAAATTCTTGTCGCTCCGCCGAGGATCATTCCATTCCCGGTTGATACTTATATCGATCACTTTGACAATAAGGACCCATACCCGCACCAAAGCAAGATGCTGGACCTATCATGGGGTTTGCGATCTTCAGCCTGGTTTTGCGAGATGGGTACTGGTAAGACTTTTGCAGCAATACACTACGCCCAGGCACTATACTTGGCAGGTGAGATTGATGCGGTTGCCATTGTCTGTCCGGCTACATTACGTCGGACTTGGATGAAGGAACTGAAGAAGTACGCATCCATTCCATATGATTTTAGGATGCACGAGACAAAGGCTCCGTGGCTGAATGGGTTCTACTCCCCTAAAGACACGAAGCATATGAAGATACTGGCCATCTCGGTCGAGGGTCTGGGCATCAGCCAGCAGTCATATGATTCCGTGTGTGGATTTTACCCAGGACGTCGAGTGTTGACGATATGTGATGAATCATCAAGAATCAAGAACCCAGATGCTGTTCGCACTAAGCGTACTATTGAGTTGGGAGGAGCTAGTGAGCGGAGAATTATACTCAACGGTACTCCCATCGCGTTGGGCATACAAGATTTGTGGTCACAATATGAATTTCTTGATCCAAACATTATCGGGTCTGGAGATTATTGGGCTTTCAAGACAAGATATATTGTCTATGGCGGGTTTGAAAATCGACAAATCATTGGATACCAGAACGTAGATGAATTGATGGATTTAATACGTCCATACACGTGCGAATTCAGGAAGAAGGATGTACTCCAAGACCTACCACCTAAAATCCCTAAGACGGTCTTTGTCCAAGCGTCCAAAGACCAGAAGGTATTATTTCACCAAATCTTGGCAGGGAAAGCCACAGATACGTCTGAAATCCGGATTAAGTCTGATAACGTCCTCGAGAAAATATTACGTCTCAGACAAGTGGTTGGTGGATTTGTTCCATCCCAAGAAGTGGTTCCGAGCGGAGATGAAAAGACAGTTCTTAAGCCGTTTAAAATAAATCCTAAATTGGACACCCTACTCGAGCTAATTGAAGAGCATCGTGACGGATCGAAATTCATTATTTGGGCGGCATTTGTTCATGAGATTGAAGCCATCGCTAATAAACTCCGAACCAAATACGGAGACGCAGCCGTGGCAACATATTATGGGGCAACCGATCAAGATGAACGGTCCCGAATTGAGGACGCTTATTGCCGATCACCGGAACTTAGATTTTTTATTGGAAATCCGACGGCAGCTGGATTGGGACTCACACTTGTCTCCGGAGAAAGCGACATTATGGTCTATTACTCTGGAACCAACGCATATATTGATAGAGCGCAATCAGAGGATCGAGCACACAGAATCGGTCAGCGCAATTCGGTCGTCATCATTGATCTTGTCATGGAAGATTCTGTTGACGAAGCAATTCAGGAATCAATTGTACACAAAACTAATGTCGACACGTACGTGAAGGATCAAATTTCGAAGGGTGTCAAGATGGTAGACGTCTTGACTGGAGAACTGGAGGAATAGGGGATAGACAGGCGCGTGCCCCTGTGATATACTCGGGGTATAGCCGATGGGCGCTCAGGCGCCTTCAATAGGATCATGGAGGATTTATGGCAAATAGTCAGCCAATTGTTTGGGTGATCAAAGAGCAATTTAAACAGGGTGCCGGTGGCCCTGAGCCGATTGATTATACCCCTGCAATGCAATATGGTGATGTACATTTTATTACCGAATTTGACGTCCCAACCGGACCCAGTAAGGCTGTTCGTGAGTCTTGGTTTGAGGGTGTTGCAAAATTCTGTGACGACTACGATCCTAAGAGGGATTTCGTAGTGTTGACAGGATCACCGACCGCACTATTCTTGGTTGGTGCAATGATGGCCGATAAGGGGGCTCTCCCGCTTCGGTTGTTGATATGGCGGAGGGAAGAGAACCGCTACATTCCCTTCGAGACTGATCTGTAATAGGAGTATAGTATTATGACAATGGAAGTACTAAGGGACCTGTGTATTAAAATGCAGTCTCTTCAGGACGTTAAGAATGAGCTTGAGGATCAATTGAAGGTCATCAATGCGAATTTGGATGAGGTACGTCTGAAGAAGATCCCTGACTTGATGATAACGCTCGAGCTTAGGACGGCAACTTTTCACGGCATCGGGCGTGTCCAGCTGGCTGAAGATGTGTACGCATCTACTCGAGAGGGTAAGAAGGTGGAAGCCATGCAGTGGCTCCGTGACACCGGGTATCCGGACATGATCATCGAGACTTACAACGCTTCATCTCTCAAGGCACTCTTCAGACGTCAATTGAAGGAGGGCATTGACATACCAGATGATATCTTTAGTGTGACGCCGTTTACCCGTGCGTCAATTGTGAAAGCATAATGTCACGTCGATTAGGGCCGACCGACATTTTTAACCCTGCCCTTTGAAAGAGTAATATGGCTGATAGCAAGAGTGAAGTTTCTGTGGCCCCTAAGCAGGGTGCTCTGGCATTTACGGACGCAGTTCCGGATTGGGTCAAGCATGACTCAGCACGTGGATCGGAGGAAGTGGGTTCAAAAGACCTGATTCTGCCCCGATTGGAGATTGTCCAGCCCCTTTCACCCATCAGGGACGAAGACCCCGATGCCTTAGAAGGACACATGTTCAATAGCGCGACACACGAAGTTTTGGGTGAGTCCGCGATCATTGTTCCTATTTACTTTCGCACTGAATATATCGTCTGGAAGGACAAAGATTCTGGCGGTGGTTTCTTTGGTTCATTCCTCAGCGAGGGTGAAGCAGTCCAGCGGATGCGGAAAGCGGTTTTGCAGGAAGGTGAACAGGAAGAACTGCTCGAAGTGGTGGACACGCCAGTCCATTATTGTCTCCGGGTTCGCGACGATGGTTCTACCGAACAGATCGTCATATCTATGGCCAAATCCAAGGCCAAGGTGTCCCGTAAGTGGAACTCCGTGATCCAAATGGGTGGCGGTGATCGGTTCTCGAGAGCATACCGGGTTGGTACCTTCAAGGATAAGAACAAGAAGAATCAGACATTCTTCAACTTTACCGTGATGCCGGTTGGTTTCTGTCCCAAGGCTTTGTTCGATGAAGCTGAACGGACCTACAAGCTCTTCAAGGATAGCAACGTTCAAGCGGACCATGCGTCTGCTGGCGGCGAATCCAACAACGGTCATGCAGACCGTGGTGAAATCTAACAGAGTTCCGTTGCCATAGCGGGCTTAGTCGGGGGTACGCCCCCGGCTTTTTTTCAAATCGCAAACTGGGGAAGCTAGTGAGGCACAAGCGTGTTTTCAAAGACTGGGATAAGTCCCCGTCTTCATGTAAGACCATCAAACCTGGTGAAGAGGTATGTACCGATTATACCGGAGACATTACATATCACACAGTAATCAAGTGTATCCCTGCTAGGTCTGAGTCCGGTATTGTTTTAAGTGTATCCCCTGCTGTTAAGGGGAGTTATAGTAACCAGTTAGACGCTGCCTGGTTCCGTAGTGCTGAAGTAGGAACTGAATGGCACCGTCTCCGTGAAATAGCGGAGGAATAGTGGAATTTCCAAGATTGGATGGCCATGCTATTGCCCTAGATTATGAATCCAATGGGCTGAAGTATTGGCGAGATGACTTTCAGGTTATAGGCGTATCAATAGCGACCGCGGATAGTGAATGGTATTGGGATATTAGAACTACCCCCAATGTGGGTGCCTGGTTGAGAGACGTACTTCCTCGACGCCAGATATATTCCCACTTTGCGCAATATGAATACCAGTGTACCAGATTGTTTGGAATAGACCCCAGATCAATTAACTGGTTCTGCACGATGACGGGCGATTGTCTTCTGTTCGAGAAGCATCTAACTTATGACCTTCATTCGGTTGCGGTACGTCATGGGATTCCTTCTCGGAAGGCACAACTCCAGGAGGAGATTCGTTTAGCCATTGGCTGTCGGACGGTCGAGGAAGCCATGCGCCGGCTCGAGGAAGCACCCCCAGAGCTGGTCGCTATGTATGGTGCATCTGACACTCGGATATGTTACGACGTGGCGACTAAGCTGCTCCCCAGGATGCAAGAAGAGGACTTGATGCAGGTAATGGAGCTTGAGATGCAACTCATGCCCGTCCTGGCGGATATGTCTTGGGGTGGAGTACGTGTAAATCTGGAAGCGTGTGAACCTGCTATTAAGAAGCTGGATGAGAAAGAACTGATACTCCAACGCGAGGTTGGGGAAATAACCGGGAATGTGAAATTCAATGTCAACAGTACCCCCCAAATCAGAGAATTCTTTAAGCCCGAGTCCATCAACAAGTACCAATGGCGACTCATTGATGGAACCCTCGTCCTCCCCACTAAGACAGGGAAAGGTCCAAGTATCGATCAGACAGCACTCAGAAATTGTAAACATCCGCTTGCGACAAAAATACTTGATCTCCGGAAGACTATTAAATTACGAGATACGTTTATTCGTGGCCACATTATTGGAAATGCTGACGACAGGGGATATGTCCATACTACCTTTAACCAGACTCGAAACGATGCTGATGCCGGAGTTGTCACGGGACGTTTATCAAGCACGGACCCTGCTCTTCAACAAATTACCAAACGGGATAAAGAAAACGCAGCAATTCTACGCTCAATGTTCATTCCAGACGATAGATGTGACTGGGGGTGTTTCGATTATAATCAGGTGGACTTTAGGTGTGCAGCACATCTCATTAACGACCCGGAAATTATTGCCGCATATGCGGCAAATCCGAAACTTGATTACCATCAAGTGGTATCCGAAATGACGGGGATTCCCCGTAATGCCCCCTATGCTGGAGCACCCAATACGAAGCAGATTAACCTGGGATTGGCATTTGGAGCAGGGGCGGGTAAACTGTCATTCATGATGGGTATGGAATATACCATGACAGAATGGAAGGGTAAGATGACGTATCAACCTGGCCCCAAAGCCAGAGAGATATTTGATCTCTACCATGCTAAGCTGCCTGGTGTCAAGAATTTCATGAGACGCGCTGAAGACGTCGCAAAGGCCACTGGATACGTACGTACTGCAATTGGACGGAGACTTCGCTTAGGACGTGGCGAAGCACATAAGGCGGCTGGGCTATTATTTCAAGCATATGCGGCTGATTTACATAAGACAGGACTGGTCCGATCCGATCGATTGATTCGAGAAGAGAAGATTCCCATGCGGATGATGCTTAGCGTCCATGATGAAATGGATACTTCAATAGAGAAAGGACTTGACCAACAGACGATAGAACATGTGAGACACATATATAGTGACTTCAACTCAGAGAATAGTCCGATTCGGATGAGAGTACCCATTCTTTCATCCGCATCAATAGCTGATAATTGGTATCTGGCATCAAAGGATTGATATGCAAACTCATCATATTGATATGATCATGGACTTCCAGTTTGGAAGTACTGGGAAAGGTCTGTTAGCGGGGTATCTTTCTAAGCGGGGGGATTATGACACCACAGTTTGTGCATTTGGAACAAATGCCGGACATACGTATATTGATAAGTCCCGTGAGTTGCACGTCATGACGCAGCAACTCCCCACTTCTGCCGTGGCATCCCCTACGGTCAAGAAGATTCTAATTGGTCCTGGGGCTGCGATTCATATTCCAACCCTGATGGACGAAATCAACAAATATGAAAAGTATCTTAAGGGTAAGACCATTCTTATCCACCCTCATGCCGCAGTTGTAACCGATGAACACCAGTCGGTTGAGAAGTTTAGGCAGATGGGTAAGATTGGGAGTACTACCAAGGGTGTCGGCCAGGCATATATCCAACGTCTCCAAAGGGACCCCGAACATATGAACGTCATCGCGGGCAGGAAGAGGGAATTGTACCCGATGGTTGCGACAGTCCAAGAATATCGTGAAGCGCTCGAAACAGCGAATTCGGTCATTGTGGAAGGGTCCCAGGGGTTCTCGCTATCCATGTATCACGGGTTCTATCCGTATGTTACCTCGAGGGACGTCACACCCTGGCAGATTGCGGCTGATTGTGGATTGCCATTCTCCATCGCCCCTTATATTCATATCTGGGGTACTGTTCGAACTCTTCCGATTCGGGTCAATAATCGGGATGGTACTTCTGGTCCTGGTTACGATGATCAACGTGAGCTTGAATGGCAGGAACTCGGGATCGAGCCTGAGCTGACGACTGTCACTAAGCTGCCCCGCAGGATATTCACATTCAGCCAGGAACAAATCACTGATGCCTGCTGGCATTGCTCCCAATACTGGCATACGAATATCTTCCTGAACTTTGCGAACTATCTCGAACGTAATGGGATTCAGGATGTTATTCAACAAATCGAGACTCCACGTCCCTACTGCCTTAATCCCCCACATGTGAAACTCATTGGGGTTGGTCCGGATGATTCAGAAGTTTTGGAGCGCAATAATGACGTCTATAAACCAGTTAGCCTCGGAAATACGGAAACAAGCGGACAGGTTGTTTCCACATCGGACCGATAACTCAATGTACCTGAAGGTATATGAGGAGGTTGCAGAATTGATACAATGCAGGGGTTCATCCTCAGAGCTTGCAGACTTGATAATCATGATTTTGGATTTCGGTGCGCGCCGGAATTATGATATTGAAACTGTGGTTCGTGAGAAAATGATCTTAAATGATCAACGTGAATGGAGAGAAGTTGATGGCGTGATGCACCATATTGAATAGGAGTCCAATAATGCACTCTATAATGAACAAGCCTTCCAATATTCTTGATTCTGTCGAAAGTACTCATTATGCTTACGACGACCCGGCACTGGAAACTGTCATGCGAATCCACGCCGTGAAGCGGTGGCACATGATTGAAACAAATCGTTCCCAGACTTTAGCCGAGCATAGCGCAAACGTTGCCGCGTTGGTATATCTCTGTGCCAGTGAATCAGGCGGATATTTTGGGTCACCAGAACATGCCTGTACGGTGTCGCTATTTCATGACATTCCGGAGGTCTTCACTGGGGATATTCCGTCTCATACCAAGCAATATTTGAGAGGGGTTGAGGATCTGGAATACCGGGTCACCCCCTCTATATTTACTTTTGAAGAGGAACCTTTGAATTTGAACAGATTGATCAAGTTGTGTGACCTGTCAGATGGGATACGTTTCATTAGACTTCATGGTGTTGACCACACCGCACGTCATGCAAGGGATCAGTTGGTTCACAAATATCATGAACACAAGATGTTAGCAGATAGTGAATGGCCGGAAGAAGTATATAACATGACAACCCGGCGACTGAATTTCTACGCGTGGGAGGATCATTGAATCCTGAAATGCGTCTCCGCCATCGGTTGAAAAATTCGATGGCGGGGGAATGGTTGCTCACATGGCATGAGAACGGGGGCATTCAGCCCGGTGTCCCCGACTTGTCATATGTGCTATTGAGTCCTGGTCACGAAACCGGATGGCTCGAGCTTAAAGCAACAGACGATATTCTTGGGAACAAGCCCAAGAAATTATTCAAACTTGAATCACATCAGCATCAATGGATTGACGCTCACTGGTACTTGATACCAGTTCACATCCTATGCGCTGTTGAAGATATCTGGTACCTAATCCCTGGGGTTCATCACGAAAGTATTGATGAACCTTTGACCGCCGAATCTCTCAGGAGTTTGTCAGTAATTGGGTTTCACTACGCTGATTGCTCACAAATCCTTACCATAGCACTGAAGTCTGCCACGAGGAGAGATCGTGAATCAAAATTTTCCTGAATATAAGGAAACAAAGCCATCACTAATAATTCAGGCGACTCTTAACATCTTCTTTGAATCTGGAGACGTATTTGAGGTACGCATCCCAAAGACTAAATATGGGACAATTAGTGGTAATTTCAATGACCCGGCGATCGCCGCCCTAGCCATTACAAAGGAGAATGGAAAGCATCAAGCCGTCTACATGACGGTGAACCCAATTCAACCGGCACTCATAGCACGTAACAATAATAAATTTGAATATGGGTGCCAAACCACTACGAACGATGCGGAGATTTTAACCAGACGTTGGTTTTTAATAGACCTGGACCCAAGTCGACCTGCAGGGATATCATCCACAGACGGAGAACTAGCGCTCGCGTTTGCTCGAGCCCAGGATGTAAAGGACTATCTTACGTCTATAGGTTGGCCGGACCCTATTGAAGCGGTATCTGGAAATGGACACCACTTAATATATCCCTGCAATGAACCAAATGACGAGAACTCACGAATAGATTTCGAGTTCGCCACGAAGATGTTGTCTTCCATCTTCACTGATGACCGAGTAATCCTAGATACAACGTCCTGGAATGCTTCGAGAGTTTGGAAGATATATGGGACGATAAGCGCAAAGGGGAGTTCCACAGAAGAACGTCCCCACCGCGTTGCCATGATTACACGTCTACCTAACGAGAAGGTCTTTGTTGATCGTGGTTTGATTGATACGCTTGCTGCTCCCCTTCGCGATGCCAAGTCAGAAGAATATAAAGACATGACTGGTGAATACATCGCGGACATGGTGAAGTGGCTCTCGGACAGAGGAATCACAGTTACAGATGGCCCCCATCCATTGTATGGGAATGAGGGGAAGAAATGGAGAATTACTCGGTGTCCCTTCAATCCGCAGCATGAGAAGCCCATTGTTGGATTGGTACGAAATAAGCCACTGTTCCGATGCCTTCATAATTCATGCTCCGCATTCCATTGGAAGGAATTTCGTGAGAAGGTGGACCCGAACTACAAAGACCCGGATACCATCTTTGACCGTCTCCGGGAATGGTGTGAGAGTGATCTAGAGGATATAGATAGCGAGCTGGTGGAGACTGCTTGCCGTCTGGGGCGGACTGGCACCAATAAGTTAATTATAGGACTCAAAAAAGTCGTCCCAAAGACACGCTTAGCATATCTGAGTGATAAGCTCCGTGAAGCGCATAACAGATTCATCAAAGAGACTAAAGGAGAGTACAACGAACGTGGTAATATTATGGGGGTTATAAACCGGACTCGAACTATGCAAGAAGCTGGTGAGATGCCCATGTATTGGATGGCTGATTTTGATGGAAGGATTCGGGTGGGTAAGGTCGGGGATATTAAATGTCCACGTCTCACCACAACCGATGAAATCTTATTGATGGCTCAGTTCCACAAGATGGGTGATCCTTGGGTGAAACAGAGCCTTGCAGCCCAGGCTATTGAAATCTTGGCAGCGAACTACATCGTGAACCCACTCGAGCATTACCTAAAACAGTTCGAATGGGACGGGACACCACGTATTCATAACTGGCTCTCCCAATATATGGGGGTTGAGGATAATGAATATACTCGAGTTGTTGGACGGAAATGGCTGATTTCGATAGCCGCTCGAGGAATGAGTCCTGGGTGCCAGGCTGACTATATGCTTATTTTGGAAGGAAAACAGGGTATTGGAAAGTCACGTGCACTCCGAATCCTAGGGGGTGATTTCTACAGTGAATATTTGGGCGGATTGAAGGGGAACACGCACAAGGATATGGTATCTGCTATCGTTGGTAAACTGATCGTAGAACTAGCTGAGCTGGGAACTATCAAGCATTCTGATATGGAAGTGCTGAAGGGCATCCTAACCGTGACCAGGGATGACGTCCGACTGGCCTACGAACGGGACACGCGACCTTACCCCAGGACGTGCGTCTTTGCAGGTACTACTAACGAGGTTGGCCAGAGATATATTGCAGACGCCACGGGAGCACGTCGATTTTGGCCAGTTCACGTTCAGAGAAGAATCAATTTACAAATACTCGAGAGCGTGCGGGATCAGTTACTCGCGGAAGCAATCCATGCATATGATTCCGGGGAGGATTGGTGGCCGGATGACGCACTCGAAGAAGTATTTGAAGAGGAACAAGGGCTACGTCAAACAACAGCCGAGAGTTCAGACCCTTGGTTCGAACGTATCAAGATGGCCCTCATTGACCCAGATACTTATAACAATAAATGCTTCTACATTCGGCCAGAATATTCTAATGGACTTCCAATTCCTGGTGAATATCGAGTCCGAGTAGGACGTGTTGATTATATTCTTGGAATTATATGTGGAGTTGAAACAGGGCAACAAAATGGAGGTCATTTAGATCGGGTTCGAAAAATATTGGCCAGGCTCGGATTTGAGCGACGCAGACACCCGAGTGGAAGAAAATGGCTTGGGAAAGGATATGTTAGTGATTGTACCCGAGAGAAGATCGCGGATATCTGGCCAATTATGATTGCAACTTTGGACCTAAAGACACTATCAGAGATTAAGGAATGAAAAAAGGGGGGCGCAATCCCCCCAAGATCCCTTGCTGAGGGACCACCGAAAGACTACATGTCCCTTTTATGGGACCTAAGCTTTGAAACCCGTTTCGATTGATCAGCTTTATTGAATTCCTTGGCCACTTTCTGCGGAATTCCCACCTTCTTGGCGAACTCCGGGTTGTGGGCCGCTGCCGCCATTGTACGGGCTTGTTTGGGGGTCTTGGATGGCATTTGTAACCTCCTGGCGTCCACTATCGTTCGCCTGTTTAAGTATTTCCCCGATCGTATTATTGACGTCACACCATCTGCCCACTTGTAGTTGAGTCATGATGACGTCAAGGTCTTTAGGTTCAAGGTCTAATTTGATACCCATATTACGCCTTATATTGGAACGCACCAATGTCGTTACCGACCGGGTTGCCTAGAATATCTGTAGTATATCCAAGGTCCGTGTTAGTCGCCTTTCCGCGCAATGGTGAACTTGAAGTCAGACGGAAGTCATAACCAGCTTTGTCTTGAAATCCCAAATCACCAGTTACTTTGCCCGGTTCCTCCGGGATGGTCTTGCACGAGACGTCATAGGCGTTGTAGCTGTTGGTCGTGTCATTGACCACGTAGCAATCACATGCGACGAAGACATTGTTCTTTAAGAGCAAGTTGGCCATCTGGGCATTAGGATAAATGGGATACCACAAGGATGTAGAGAAGCTGATGGTGTTATTGAAGACTCTCCAGTTCTTTATCTCCATGTTCCATTCGGATGGACCCCCGGCATTTATGGCCCAGCCTGCACTGCCACCACTTCCTGAGTCCTTATTGTCAAATTGGTTAAAGGCCACAGTGAAATTGGTTGCCCCAGGGGCACCTGAATCACCCGTGTAGAGATGCTGGCCACAATGTCGGAAAAGGTTATATCGGAAGGTACAACCGTCACCAAAGAACCATTGAATGCCGTCTCCATGGGCGTCGCCCCGGTTGTCACAGTCGTGGATGAAATTGTTCTCGACCATCAACCGATGGCCCTTTCCCTGTATCCCATCGATACAGTAATCCTCCTGGGTTTCGTCGCCCAACTCGCAATAGCGGATCGTCAAATCATCGACCTGCCCACCAGCGAAGACTGCTGCCCGGTCGCCCGCGTAACCTTTCACGCAATGAATACCGTGGCCACCTGAAAGGGACGTGCGAATTTGTCCGTCGAGGGTGATGAAAGATCGGCGGGCGTTCCACTCGACATTGAAGCCACCACGCAGCACCGCTGGTCCAGACCCGCCATCCACGGCGTACGAGTCTTGCCAGCCGGTCGCGGTGCCGTGGCTGGCTTTTGTGGCAGCCTTGTACGTAACTGGATTGCCGGACGATCCACTCACAGCCTGAGCAGCGCTGGAGTCGTAAGCGCCACCAGCTATGAAAACAGTCATTCCCGCCGACAAGCCGTTGATCTGACTCCAAGCGCCCCATGATGTACTCCATGACTTGCCATCCCCATTAGGGCCACCCGAACGCAGGTACCTGAACTTGGTACTATCTTCCCCAGGCGAAGGTGCCGGAGAGGGCGAAGGGGGTGGAGGAGTTGGGGACGGAGAAGGGGCTGGCGCAGAAGCACCAGGAGGACCGGCAGGGCCAACGGGTCCTGGGGGTCCTGGGGGACCGGGTGGCCCAGGGGGTCCAGCAGGTCCTTGTGGTCCTGGAGGACCGGCAACAGATTCCGGAGGCGGAGGCTTACCCTTTCTAGTTGGCAATTCCATTTTAATTCCTTTCTTTCGGTGGAACAAGAACACGAGGGTCCACGTTTATTTGCTGTGGAACAGGGTTAGCAGCTTGAACTGTCTCTGCAATAGGACGTGGACTGAAAATAGTCACTTTGCCACCCTGCATACAATATACTTCATCAGCAAATATTTTACACGGACCCTCAACCACTGTGCAGGCTATAACTACAGCCGCCCCACCAATAATGACGCGACGTAGCATGCCAATCCCGCAGCAAGAAGATTATAACGACCCGCCGGCACCCCCAATGCCGCGATAATAAACAACACTAGAGCAGCAATCAAGAATGCCAGCGAAATCATATTCTCTCCTTAAGCTGGTTTTGTAGTTCCGTATGGCGGCAAGTAGACCACTTGTGCTACTGTACCTGGCCCATGCCATACCACATAAGGCGTATGATCTTCCGGAGTACCTTCAGGTGGAGGGGGAACCGGAGCAGTTGAGTCCGGTGGAATTGGAATAACTACACCACCACCTTCAGGAAGGTTTGGAGGCGCAGACGGTACTTGAGCCCAAGGAGGCGAATATCCAGGATCAACCGGACGATTTGGTGGAACGCCAGGTTGTGGCGGCTTCGGGAAGTTAGGGAATCCCGGAATATCCGGCCATCCTGCGACCGGTGGTCCTTCAGGACCCGTTGGAGGAACCCAAGGATGTGAAGGATATGGGGGTTGCGGATAAGCCCCACCAGGAGGTACAACGATTGGAGGAGTAGGACGTGGATCAGTCGGACCCCAAATCCCCAATGGGGGACGCGGTTGACCCGGCAAAGACGGCCAGTTACCTGGAACACCTGGCCAACCAGCCACAGGCGGACCTTCAGGACCCGTTGGAGGAACCCAAGGATGTGAAGGATATGGTGGATAAAAGATTGGATGCTCAGGATGAGCACCCGAATCACCCCCTACCGGGGTAATTAGAGCTAGAAACGGAGCCATTTACTTTCCTTTCGGTTGGTGATAAACCCTGAATAATATTCAGGGGGAGAGATTTTTGGATATCCTTTCTAAGTTAGTTACACGCTGGATCAAGTCTTGAACCTGTAAAACCGTTTGAGCCAAAATAGCCATTTCATTAACAGCGGCAGGGTAAATTGCACCATCCTCGCCAACTTCTTCCACGTTGCCTCTAACAGCCTGGGGTACATGCTGCAACAGATTTTGAGCACTGAAGCCCCAGTGGTCCTTGCCATCATCTATAAAAATTCCAACATCTAACCACCGAAACTTAATAGGTTTAATCTTGTTGAAGACTTCCGCAGACAATAGGGGCATTGGTTCTATATCTTTCTTGATACGTTCATCTGAGCTAGAGACAGTAATCCAGCCAACACGAGTATTATCAACCCAAATCTGAACGTTGCCATCCCAATACCAATTATGACAGTTACCGCCAACCCCACCGTACATACCTGCCTTGGATGAATACCCCTGTGTTGTCCAAAGTCTACCGGCATCGTTTAGCTGCAAGATAACAGCATTATAGGGGTGATTAACGATTTCAAAATTATTTCCACTGGCTCGAATATATTTATTTCCACTGCCTTCTCTTATCTGTATCTCTGGCCTACAGCGAAGATATTCGCATTGCATTTCAGCACCAGTAATCACATTCCACCAAGTTTGCCATTGATTACCGTTATTGTTCCAATAGATATCTCTGCAATAAAACGCATCCTCAGCTCTTACGTACGAGTTGGTATGTATAGGATTACCTGTCTTCCACTTCCCGCTCTCATTCCAGAATTCTAAGCCATTCACCCAAAGACTAGAGCTACATACTACTTGGCCGCAATCAATACGACCAGTGTCCCGCCGAAGCACTAGAGTATTTCCATTATTATCCCAACTGGGATAAAAGCCGCGAAGCAAATCGGCATCTAGCCCTGAGTTCTGACCATCATTGCCCTGGTGCCAAATTTTACCACCGCCTTTAGTGGCTGTAGCTATTTGCCACTCAAGACTATCGTGAGCAAAATAGATGTTTCCGCGCTCAACTGTATAATCATCATTAAAAGCACGAAAGCATACGTAGCCTGGATCATCAACACCGATAGCAGCACCCCTCTTTCCTGCCGGTGCGGTCGGATTGTAAATCCTCAATGAGTTCCACTCTGGATTGCTAAGTTTTACTGGTTGCTTAAACTCGGAAATTCCTGTTGCCCGATCTATAGATATAACCGCACCTTGGTAAACGCCCGCATCATTAAAACGCTCAATAACAAATGGGTCACCAGCTGATAGGTGCGAAAGCACCTTCCAGCGGACCACGCCATTCGATTCCAGAAACAGACCCTTAGAGTAACCTGGGGAACCGTTGATTTCTATTACTACGTCACTGGAAACCTTCTCGATCTTTAGCGCCCCCGTCAACGTACCGCCTGTAAGGGGGAGATAACCTGTACCAATAGTACCCGCCAATAAACTATCTACATATTTCTTATCAGTGGCGTGATAATCTAGAGTTGGGATACTTCCATCCAACTTTAATGGCGCGAGCATGCGTCCATTACCATTACGATCAAGCGAATCCGTTAACGTCCTAGCGACGTCATTCATAGTATTATTAGCCCACTCGGAACGAATCAACGTCCCAGAGAGAACTGGGTTGCCCGTTGGCAACTGATACTGACCACTAGAATCTCTAGGCATTTGTCTTCTGAGCTAGTTGTTGGATTGCCTTAATGATCCACGGAACTAACTCAGCATAGCCCAGCATCTTAAGATTCTCAGGACGTATTGAACTGGGTTCCAAGCCAACTTCGCTCATTATGGATACGGCTTCGGGAATGACCTTTGATATTTGATCTGCATTCAAACCTATCCTGTGCTCTTCAACTTCCCCTAGAAGTTCTGCCAGTGCGGGCTTAATGGTATACTGGATGACGTCTAGGCCATTAAGAATCTCTAGAGCATCTACCCCGGTGGGTTTAATGTTATCTTTAAGTCGCGAATCACTGTAATTGTATGTCTGGAATCTTTTATATAACGCATTGTCCACGTTAAAGATAAGCTCATTATTCTCCCAAGCCATACAGCCTCTGTTTCCACCCATGAACAAAGTACAGTGACCTTGGTCCCGAATTGGCCCGCCTATATGACCATTCCAAGAAATAACTTGATCTCCGGCCCGAACATGTGAGGTACTTTCAATCCCATTGTAGAAATGCCACCAGCCTGCACTGTTCACAACACCCATCCCGTTCATGCTGATGTCGTTGCACTTAACTGCGCTGCTAGTATAGATAGGTTGAGCCGTGCGCCACCAGCCTCCTTCGTTGTACCAACGACACCCGCCAGCGTCATAACAGGAAGCGTAAACAACGTTATCCCCCGCGCGTACCACGATCTGATTGGCAGCGTTGCCGATGTTCGCGTGATATCCATCCACCATGTCTGAATTGGATACTGTCAAGTTTGGTGCGTCGCCCAAGTTCAGTATTCGCTGACCTGTGCCTATGTCATAGCACTGGTTAGTAGAAGCATAAAGAACGAGCCCACCTGTAAAACCCCCAGCATCATTCAATCTTCCCCAGTATAACGTACCATCAGAACTAAGCTGAATCCGTGCGTTTCGCAAATTAACAGTACCAGTGGGATAATAAAGGACAATAAGCGGATCAGACTTGTGCACAGTCAATGTGCCCGTCAGTGTTCCACCTGAGAGTGGAAGATATCCAACCCCTGCTGCCGGGTTTACCGCAAATGGGAGATTAGTCTTAATATCATATGCTATATTATCTGGGCCAATTCGTATGCCCCCATTCCAAGACGCACGATCATCGGTTTTCTTGCCAAACAAAAGTGTACCATCATTCAGAGCTTCAACAGCACCATTCTGATCACCAGCAGGGGCGTTAGAATTTCTCCATGTGGTTGCTGCATTATTAACAGTAATATTAGTACCCTGAACGTCCAACGTACTAGTTCCAGCTATGATTGTCTGGACTCGAGTCGCTTCCCACTGCTGGACTTGTGATCCCTTGACAGAAAGATTGAGAACACCACTCGCAGATCGATACAAACCAGATGTAGTTTCCTGAGTAAACGCCAAACCAGGAGCAGTAATAGCACCATCCGTAATCTTGAACGGGGCAAGCATTCCACCACGTCCATTTCGATCCAAACTATTCTCGAGTTCAGCCCCAATATCAACCATCGTGGTATTTGCCCAGGTACTCTCAATAAGAGTCCCAGAAACAACAGGGTTCCCCGATGGCAAGACATACTGACCTTGATTATTACGAGGCATGTCTATTGCTCCAGTATGTCTTCATCAGTAATAGATTGTACGCCTCCCAGACCCAAAGGCATCCCAAGAGCACGTGCTCCCTTATCCGCCTTGAGCCTCTGAAGAAGCTTCTGAGGTCTAGTTTGCCCCAACAATAGATTCTTACCAGGACCCGTGGTCGACAAGAATGCCCCACCGGTCGCTGCACCTGTGGTTCCCAATGTAGTCAATGGGTCCACAAGCAATCCAAGACCAAATGCCCCAAGAGCGCCACGTTCAATAGTACCACTAGACCTAGTTCGTTCAGAGAAGACGTCCTTACCTACCTCAGCAGGACGTTGCATAATACCGCCACTCTCAGCAAACCGTGGCCTGGCAGTACGCTTCTTTACAGCCGCAAGAAGTTGCTCAGGCGTAAAATCTCCGTAATCATTCCCAAGAGAGGTAGCAGCTTCACGTACTGTTGCAAACTTGGAATATTGATCATCAAGAGGTTTTAGAGTCTTCTGAACATTAACGGGAAGTCCAGAACGATATGCATTTGTCCAATCAGCCTCAAGATCATCAAGAATGCCAGCAATGTTACTACTCTGAGGATTATTGGTCGCTTTTCGCCAATTCTGTTCCTGTTTAGTCAGAAATGCTTCAAATTGCTTAGCCCGATCACCCGTCACTGTAGCCCTATTACCCATCCCGGTATATTGTGGAAACATATCGTGATAATACCCTCTTATAACATTTCGAAGTTCATTTCGAGCGTCAGGGGTAAGACCACGCTTAGGATCATTGATAATTTGATCAATACGAGAATCAAACGTTGGATTATACTTAATCTTAACATTCTTAAGTACATTTCCATATTGACGCTCAAATTCATCTGAAATCTCTCCAACCTGGTCCCGTACGTGCCCAACATTGGACGTAGACTTCATATTAGGTGGAAGAGCATCATCAATCAAGCTTTGTCGCCATGTATTAACGGCAGCGTCACGTTGGTTCTTTACAACAGACCCGACGACTGGGTAAGATTGAACGCGCTCCTCCATAGCCTTCGCGAGATTACCTGTAACAGATCGTGGGTCTGCTTGTTGACCCAACGTCATAACATCTCTGACGGCCTTGGGAAGCGCCGCAACAGCCGGATTTTGAGCGACAACACCCTTGATACCAGCTCCAACAATATCTCCAAAAGCTTGTCCACCAAGACCAGCAGCACCTTCAACCATAGCATTCGTACCACGATCCTCTTCACCAATAACTGGTTTAACAGCACCAGAAAGAGCACCAGCAGTAACAGCGCCACCATATTTAACTGCCTCCTGGGCTGCCCTAGTCTTAGGAAGAGTAGATACCTTACTAATGATCTTAGCAGCTGGAAGCGCCGTCAAAACATCACCAGCAAAACGTGAAACCCCAGAAGTGGTTCCAAGCTCCTGTTCCATCGCGCGACGAACCGCTAAATCATGCTTCTCTTCTTCCGAAAGACCAGATATAAGTTGCTTAGCCCCCATTGCATACTCGTCGAGAGTACGTTCTGCCCCATACGTAGCATGACGCCATTTTGGAAGTTGTGATACCTTCTCCCACGCTTCTCTCTGAATAGGATCAGAAGGGGGAACCGGCCTATCTTCTCCAGTAGGAATCTGGGCTACAACATCTGCTTTCGAAGCTGCAGGCGCAGGAGTTGGAGCCGCAGCTGGAGTTTTCTTGAACTTCGACAGCGCAGATTTAATCTTAGTATCCGGAGTACCATCCGGAAACTCAGCAACCGAACCATCTGGAAGTTCAATCTCAATCATTCAAGTTCCCCAGACTCGGCATTATATTTCCGACGAGGTTTCTCGGATGCAGCAGGCTTAGGAGACGCAAAATCGGCATCATCCTTTGTATCTTCTTCTCCTCGAGCCGACTTAACAGTAGTCTTCCAATTATCATAATGCTTTTTAACCTGATCCAGATTCTTTTTCAGAGTTTTATCATCCTGATTCGGATCCAGGTTAGCAATAGTAGCTTGAAGATATTGTAATTCTTGCACGGCAACCTGGCCAAGAGCACCACCTGTCGGAGACATTTGACGCATCTTGTTGAGTTCTTCAAACCCCAGGTTAGCCTTAATTGTATCAATAGTGGTACTCAGGTTATATGCCTTAGTACCAGGAATCTTACGCACTTGTGAACCAATAAGTCCAGTAGTCCCCTTGTCCACGAGCTTAACAGCCTCGTCAACTTTTGCACTAATTTGTTCAGCTTTTCCAAGAGATGCATCTTCAGCCGCTCGACGTTTATCCTTTGCAGTCTTGAGCTTATCCTTGGCTGCATCAATCTTAGCTTGGGCAGCTGCTTCTTTTGATGCTGCCGGACCCCCAGGAATTGCTTCAAGGTCCCCGTCAGGCGTAAACCGATAACCTGGCGGAGGCTTACCCCCGGTACGATTAGCTGAATTAGCATTAATATCCGCCCGAATATCACGTCTCAATTGACGGTCTGCTTCTTTTTCCTCGTGTTGCTGTTGTAGCTTAGCACGACTCTCTTCAACTTTAATGGCAGCATCCAATACACGCCCACGACGCGTTTCTTGAACCTTCTCCTTATACTCAGGGGATTCGGCAGTTTCACCAGTAAGCGGATCATATGTCCCACGCTCTGTAACCTGTTCTGCCCTATCACTAAGAGCCTTCTTAAATATGGAACCACCCAGACCTTGCATCTGTTTATCAGCGGCAAGTGACCCTACAATCCCAATATCCGCAAGCTGATTACTCTGAGCAACACGCTCCTGCACCTGCTCGGGTGTATACCTCGGGACTGTAGAAGTAGGAGTTGACAGTTTTCTGTACTCGTCCATCAACTCATCGTACGCCGTCCTAGAAGGGTCTTGAGGAGCATCAGGAGCCGACTTACGAAGCACAACACCCATTTTAGCCTCCAGGAAGCATAGGAGGAGTAGAAGCATCCATTACAGGTGCAGGGGGGCCAACCATTCCAGGCATTCCACCCGGTTGCCCACGTCTCAATGCATCCATAGCCATTTGAGCAAGCTTCTTACGACGTTCAACTTCCTCATTCTCAGCCTTTTGCAACCCTTCAGTGACACCACCTTGTTGCTTCTCGAGCTGATATTGATTCAATCCAGACAACGCCATTGTGACAGGGTTCGGAGCCACATAATGGCCACTTACCATCTGTCCTTGCATACCTTCCTGAGCCTGGCCACGCATCTTATCAATCATTTTCTGTTTGCGTGCAAGCTCAGTCTGCTGAGGCTGGTTACTCTGAAGTAGCGCCGCAATCACTTCGGGGGGCATTGACATGATTTACTCCTAGAACATAACTGCGGCCATCATAGCCATGGACGCCATTTGAGTATTTTGAGCCTTCTTCGCATTTGCTTGGCCTACTCGAGCCTCATAATCAGAGCTTGCAGCACCCATCAAATCAGCCCCTTGAGCCTGACTAGCATTGGTAAAATTCTCAAAATTAGGCGCTTGGATTCCGGTCTGTCCCTGAAGGAGAGCATTAATGTCCTGAAGTGGTTGATTACGCTGTGCCATCCCCTCTTCAAGCTGTCGACCACGAAGCTGTTCATTAAACATTCCGGATTTTACTGCAGAGTCAACATTGAACCCCAAGGAGTCATAGAGTTGTTGCCATTGTTGCTGCTGTGCCTTATTTTGGAACTCGGCAGATTGCAAACCCTGACCAAACATCTGTCCTGCTTCTGCACGCCCAGCTTCCATTGCTCCCATACGCGCACGTGTTTCTGCATCACCTTGCTCACGCATTGCGGTTTGCCATGGCTTGCTAAATTCTGTGACCCCCTGATTAGCAAGACGCGACTCGAGATTCGATCTTGATTCCTCGAGTTGCGGTTTCTGCCAATTCCAAGCTGCCTCTTGTCCCGCTTGTCGCCAAGAATCCATTCCTGCGGGCGCACCAAAGCTATACGCCATATTGCCAACATTTTGTGGCATTTGCTCACTGGTAATGTGTGATCCACCAGGGTCAAGTGATCCATAATCAAAGGGATTTGCATAATTACCTTTTAACTGATCCATCAACCCACCGGCAAGCTCACTACGTCCGGCTTGTAACCCCTGTTGGGCATCTAATGCCCTTTGCATCTCCGGGTCTAGGGTAACATTCTGGGACCATTCAGTAATAGGCTTACCGGTTGCGGGGTCCACACCTTCTTTTGCAGACCAACTGCTCGAGCCCCATGGATTCGTCTGATTAGGACGATTAGCCCATGTCTGTTGAGCATTTAGTTGAGCATTTTGCTCACCCTGCAATTGAGCTTGCTGAGCGTAATTTGGTGCTTTAGGAGTACTTCCCATGACGTCACCTTATCCAACGACATTCGGACCGAGACATACTCAAGATGACCAAATCACCCGCATGTCCGCCATTCGGCAGTGTAATTATATCCTTGAATCCCAACTGTCTGTCAAAATCAAGTGCACGCTCATTTTTGCTGTCCACAAAAGCTAGAACGTATTCCAAATCCCTCGTCTTAAAAGGGAATTCGAATGCCTTCCTGACCTTGTGCCTAGTTATGCATTTCGGGTCCTGGACTATAATATGCATTACACAGGTATTTCCTACAAAATGGTCATATCCCACTGCACCTGCAACATCTTCCATGTCCCGCTTCATTTCAATCTTATCACTCGGAACATATAATGTACCTGCAAACATTGGATCCCAAGGAAGACTAATCCGGTCATAGAAAAACTCCCAAATAAATCTAGCCTCCTTCATTCCAGAATCAGCGGCAATAGTAATCACCATGGCCCTCCTGGTTCATAAAGATAATCAATTGAAGCAAGGAACGTATCACCTACACAAGTTGATTCCATATACACAGCACCCGTGTAACCAACCCCTGCGGTACCAACCCAACGTTGGAATGTCTGCATACCCCCAGTCCAATAACTTTCATCCCAGTTAGATATGTCCCATTTCGAGCCTTCTGAATCCTTAGATATGGCCGCTCCCCCAGGAATTGGCTCCTTAAAGTCAATAAGCATGTACAGGGTATATGTTGGAGTGTCCGTTGCTATAAAAGTTGGACGTGCCATCAGGAACTGCTTATTTCCACCAGGCATACCAAAATAACTGAAAACGGGCTGAATCACACCCCGGATACCACTTCCTACTGATTCATTGAGTTTGACATTATCAAAGAACCCTGTCATTCCAAGACAAACTCGCCCGTCTTCAGTTCCAAACCAAAATTGGTTCAGAGCAACTTCAGAACACGATATCGGAACACCCTCAAACTTGGTCCAAGTATTCGTGTTTGTATATAGAACGTACTGTTCAAATGTCGGGAATGCTGAACGTGGTAATTGGACAAAGAACAGATTATCACGAGGATAGAGCTTCAATTGCCATCCCTGGTCAAATATACCAGCGGACATAAGCTCAGTAAGCTTGGGCTGAATTTTCCCAAGATAGTCGGTTGAACCGACACGCAACATTGATTGACCACCACGGGTTACGTACGATAAAGGTTGAAGTCCCATTTCGCTCAAAATAAGAAGGTCACCCCCCATCGACTCAAAATTACGTCCACCACGTGGCATTCCACCAATGTAAAACCTTCCCACCAGTCCAAAGTCAGTAACACTATCAGGATTAGTCCCCTTATAGATTAAAATATCTCCATTCTCGGCAGCAACACAAAGAATATCATCAATACCTTCACCAGCATCAATAGACCATGCTGCAATAAAAACCAATGCTCCTCCATGGGGTAACAATGGTCCAAAATCAAACATCGTAGCAGGACCAGTTATAGCATTAGTTGCTAGATACCAGGCTCGAGTTGATCCTTTCTCAATAAACCAGACACGACGTTTCCATGTAGTTACAAATACAAACAAATCGGGATCAACACCATCAATTGTACCTCCTGAACCGGGTCCCTTTAATGGTTTAGTCCATGTCGTCCCATTATAATATCTGTATCCACCCTTATTCGAACATGTCAAAAGATAGTTTCCAGCGATGTTTGACATCATTACACTGGACATTACCCCATAACCATCGCCACCAGTAAGAGTTACAGCTGTTGGAGGATTATTTGTCGCAGCAGTAACATCAAATATCTTATCATCGGTTGCCGCAAACAATCGATAGCTAATAAAGTTCTCATGGTTCGGGTGATACTTCATCACAGTCCGAACAGGGGCACCAAGATTAGTAGCCCATTCCTTCCAGCCCTTACGAGTACGTACGCCGTACTCTTGCGGAATCCAATTCGTGAGTCTTACAGCATCACCAGCAGGCATTGCATTAATAGCATCACGCACATTAAGACCCCCAATCGGCGCAGGACTGGAAGACTTAATATGTCTTTGGGGCTTAGCGCCCCTAGGAGGAGGTTTACCTAGATTAGCGGCCATATCCAGTATCTGGGAGATTATTTACACCAAGATAAGGCATTCCACCACTACGTCCAATGGAATAAGACGCTACTGGACGATTAGCACCCAGAGCATTTGCTAAAGCCTCATCATAAGCATCTTTGACAGAGGTTGTGTCAAATCCTTTCGCATCCCTATACCAAAACTTCAAAGCATTAATAATCAAGGAAGGATCATAAAGCACAACATCATCGTCTGCTTGGATATGATCCCTGTATGTCGGAGGCGCAGTAGTAACGTCCTGGACCCATGAACGAGATTGATAGTCTATCTCAACTGCTTGCGGATCACTGGGAGCATAATAAAACTTAATCTTATCATTCGCGATTATATATTGTAAGGTAATGGTCGAACCCCCCAAATTTCTGGCCTTAAGTGCTCGCCATGATTGAGGAGATACGGGTCCAATAGGAATTGCAGAAGTATTATTCCATCCCGAATCATTCAGAAAATATTCTAAATCAACCGGCAGATCATATTCAGTAATTGGGTCTTGAACCGATAATGACCACACCCTAACATGTTGCTGCCATTGATTCATACCCTCTTTAAGGAGCATATCCCCGGCATGTTGAAGCAATGCCCAACTCTGATACAAAATCACATCACGTGAACCAGCAATTGCAACAGGATCAATATCAATAACTCCCATCTGCGAAAGCGCTCTGGATATTATGTCTGAAGTAGTCAAGTATCTTGACATGGGATAATCTCCGCTTCAGGAATCTTTTCCGGAATATATCCAGATTCACACTTATGAAAAGCGTCTATAACGTCCTGTTTGCGCTTCACAGCCTCTTGCTCATCCATCTCCTTACGCACTCGAAGGGTATCTGGATATACTTCATCAAAAAGAGCAAGTCCAGTCCGCTTTAAGTAATCACGCTGTTGTGATTTACTATGTATCCACTCACCATCAACTGTCGATTGAAATGAAGCAATCGTATCCGATACCACCATTGGTATCGTGATTTCACGATTCATCTCTGTACGACAACACCAAGGACGATCTGGCCTACGGGAATAGGAGGCAATGGATTGCCATACCTCCACAACCCGTCCGCATCCCCAACATTTGTAGGGGTAGATGGCCATTTAAGCCACCACTTTTTCTTTCTTCAATTCCGCAAGAGCCTTAACCATCTCCTGTTGTTGAGCTTGCATCGCCTCAACCTGTTCCTGAAGATGCTTATTTTCAGCCTCAAGCTTATCAAGAGGCGCAGTAGATTCTCTTGCCTCGAGCCAATTCTGTGCACGTCTACTAAGCTCTCTTAGGCCAGGATATTTAGCAATTGATTGATCATTAGCCTGTGCAATGGCTTCAACAGTTGTAAAACCAAAGTAACGAAGCTCTTCAATCATTGCTCGAGTCGCAAGCGGCCACTCTTTAAGTGGATAACCACTTTGCTGTTCCTTTTCACCAGCCTGATATCTTGCATAATGAGTCGGAAAACGGGCCTTATCATCCGGACGTGCCTCTCGGACAACAATATTGTTTTTGTCGCCAGGAGTCATAATTTGAACTAGAGTTGCATCCTTAAAGCAAGGACGCCCCTCAATCTCAGTACGTGCTTCATCAGGCAAAACATCTTGATAAAATTTCACATACAGCCTGGTATCCGCACTGTTATTATTAAAAATATTATGGTCATACTCCAAAGTCCTACTTGCAGGATCAAATTGTTCAATATCCACTTTCGGCTCCTTATGGGGCTACTCCATAGGCAGAACCACCTATTGGCATCGCTTGTCCCGTTTTGTTGACTTGAGTGCCTCCAGAAATAACACCATCAACTGCAATAGCTGCTGTTGCAGTCCTGAAAGCAATTACTTTGGCCGCAAATCCAACTGCTTCTACTCGAGCCCCATAAGGGGCAGGTTGTCCTATGCGTGCAATCGCCACGCCATCACCAGCAAGAAATCCCTTCGGAGTCGGAGGACCATATACTGAATTAATTCCAGCCCCAATACCTGTACTAAGGCCACCTACTCCTTGTAGTACATCTGGGTCATATATTGCACCAGCGATTCCGGAGGGATTGAGTGCCATGATTACTCCTTAGGGTGTTGCAGCATTACCGTCCGTATCAACCTTCAACACAATTGCAGCACCCCCAATAGCCATATTGTTAGGGGTTAAGGCGGTTCCGTCAGCAGCACCAGCACCAAGGCCGATACCAGTGCTCCAACCACCGTTACCCAAAACAGCATTCGAGGCATACACACAAGGTGCTGCAGGCGTTGTTGCCGAGGAAAAAGTAGCAGGCATAGTTACCTCCTTACACTTTCTTCTTAGCAGCGGTTGTGGCGGGTGCCGGAGCAGGTGCTTCAGCAGGAGGTTCGACTGGAGGAGGAGCAGGTGCTTCAACGTCCGGTTCTCCTGCACCAGGTTCGGGGGGAGTTGATGGTTCCTGAACATGCTCAACGTGTGCATGAACATCTTCCTCGAACATGGGATCGGGTGTAGACCCTTCCCCTAGTTCATGTTCAGCACCCGTTTCCTTACTTTCAGGACCAGGACTCCTTGGCAATCGCCTCTCGAATGCAGGATCGTCTGCATAAACCTCGTCCGAATCGGGGGCCTTTTTCTTAGGCTCCACAACCTTCTTCTCGGGTTCCGTAGACATGTTACCTCCTTACGGGGTCACAAGACGGCCTTGGAATTGCGAGCCAGAGCAAGTCAGATTACCCGCCCATGCAAGGATCGCAACTTCAGCATCTTGGTTAATTGCATAACGACGATTCGGGTTCAGAGACACGAAATTGCGCTTCGAATGCGGCCTCCACTTCAGGAACTTGGTATTCAGGAAGTAAGCAGTCTTAGCAGCCGCAAAACCACCGATACCACCGTCCAACAGAACATCGCAGTCCATATATTTGATGGTTGGGAAGCCCAATGCACCGAGCTTAGGATCGGTAAACCGTTGTTGTGCTTGAAGCGATGCAACATAAATGCCCCAGAAGATCGAATCCATTACGATCAGATCAGGACGAGTTGAACCACGGACAAGGGATGACCACATCGTGTTCATCGCACCTTGGACAGTAGTCGAAGTAAGCGCAGCACCCGCAAGGGTATACTTGCTCCTCCAGAACGCCCAAGTTGCACGGTCAATGCCACCATAAGTACCGGTTGCAGGAGTAGTAGGAACAGCAGCATCAAGGCCAGTTACCTTCTTACCACCGGCACCAGTCCCATCACTATAAATACCATCAGACGCAAGATTCTTCATGGTATCCTCGGCAACTTGAATCCGAGCTTCCATGAGATCAATCATCTGTTCACGACCCGCATTCTGGAGTTGTTCCAGACCGGAAATCACAACAGGACAAGCAAGCTGCTTAATGTCATATTGTGCCGATGACAAGACATCTTGTGCAGAAACCGGCAACAGATCGTAACCAGAGTACCAACCAGCGTTCGCATTTTGCGCGTAGCTAAGCTCCTCCATAATTACTGTACCACCGGAGAAGGTCTTAGTATTACCGCTCATTTGGATCTTAGCCAGCAAACCATTATTCTTGCTGACGTTATCCGCAATTTCGCGTGAGCGCTGCTCAATGGTCGTTGCGACCATATCAGATACATTTGGGAAGGCCATGACTATTCCTCAAGGTTGAACAAATGAAACCTGACCCCGCTTTGCGCCGCTCAGTCTAAACCGATAACGCTAACGGGGTATCCTCATTCGCCTTGAGTATTCGTGAACTGGTGTTCAAGAATAGCACGAATCGATTTGTTGGCCGGAGTTGGTGTTGCAGTCTCTGTCTCTGAGCTTGGGGTTACTGACCCCGATCTTGCGCGAGCACGGGCGGCTGCTTCACTTTGCTTCTTACCTACATCCGATTGCTTCCTTGCATCCAATACACGACGGACTGGCTCATGTATGAGTATAGCACGGTCGTACGCCTGTGTCAAGTCCATGGTTTGATTGCGTTTAATAGCAATCTCCATTAGATCCGCCATTGTATCTTTAACATCCCAATAAAATTCATGGGTTTTAGAAAATTGTTCAACCTCATCATTAACCCCTCTTTCAGTCTCCAATTCTTGGTTTCTAATTAACTGAGATTGGGACTCAAACAAACGTTGCATCGGCTGAAGCTTTTCCTCCAAAAGACGTCCGATAACCGTCTCTTGACTTTGTGATTGCATCTGCTCGCCGGCCAGAAGCGAGTCAAGCATTTCCAAATTAACACCAAATGATTTAATAACGTTTGCAACAGTTTGTGCCTTCTGCTCAGGGGACCCAATACGCAAAAGAGTTGCTGTGCGCATTACATTATTCACCGCCTGCAACGGATTACCCCCTTCAGCATTTATGAAGGGAATATACGGTTGCATCATCTTCCCAAAATTACCCTCGAATTCTCGAGCTTGGGTCGATTGGTTTAGAGCCTTAGTAGCCTCAATCTCTCGCTTCCAAATCTCATCTTGAACTGGTTTCGGAATAGTTTTCCATACTTCTCGAGCCTCTGGGCGCCAGGTTCCGGGCGCTTGACGTTCAGGAGCAGTTCCAGGAGGGGTCGCTCCGGGGGCGGACTTTGGAATGGTATCAGCAGGGGGGGTCGGTATATCTATACCGGGTGGGGTGCTCGAGCCCGAGGGAGGTACCGCCTCGTGCGCGGGCGGAGTATCCTCAGATGGGGGGGTATCACCCTCAGAGGTATCCTCAGAACCCTCTGGAGTATCTTCTGAATCATTCGAAATATCTTCAGCAGCATCTGAAGGGTCTACAGAACCTTCCCCCGCATTTTCTGGGTCTTCAGCAGCATCCATGTTAGTTTCTAACAACTCTCGAATACTTTTAGTAGCCATCTTAAGTCCTTTCGGCTATTTTAATGCCTCGCTTGAGGTGGTTCAGGAGGCGGTGGAGCCTGATTCGGAGTCGAACCAGGGTTTTCGACTTCCATTTTATTCATCAGGGTATCAAAAGATATATTCTGAGCCTGTGCAACATCCTTCTGAGCTTGCGCCATATTTCTCTGAGACTCTGAAGTACCCTTCTGAATATCTGCAAGATGTTTCTGAGCTTGCGCATCAAAGTTCTTAGCCTGCGCAACATCTTTAGGATTAGGTGGTGGGGGCGGCGGAGGATTGGCAAGAGACTTCTCGACCGTCTTGATCATTTCATCAAGCACTGTTTCGATTCCTCTGCCCACCCGGAACCCCGCCGCACCCCATTGAAGTATTTTCAAGAGCCCAGTTGATGCTTGTGGAGCCACTTGAATGATTCCTTGAGCACTCATGAGAAACTCAGAAACCGCTCGGATATAATCCATTCGGGCATCACGTTCTGCATTAAATTCTGGAACCGCCATTGAATCTGCATAAATCTCCACACGATACTTAAACATAGGACTCTGAAGCAATTCAACCGCTTGCTGAGCCAATGGAGCGTCCGGAGTACGCATTATATTAGATCGCTCGATTATCGTCTCAGGTTGAAAGCAATTTCGAATCATCTCCGCTTTAACATTAAGTCCGTCTTGAATAAAGGAAGCCACTTCCAGCTGCAAGAATTGCAACTTCACAGAGCCATATTGAGCTTTTAGTTGCTGAGCGGTTGCCGTCTCAGTTGCCCTTGTAGCCCCTCGCATAATATCAGAAATGCCTGTGAGTTCATAGATTTGAGCTACAATCTCTTGACGCATTTGACGGAGCTTATCAAGGGTTGCCACGACCATATCAAGTGGCAACCAATCAACTGACCCCTTCATTCCACCCTTATCAGAAAAAGCAGACCAATTCCTAACAGGAATCATCCGGTTATTTGCACCGGATTCGAGAGCACTGTTAAGTTCAGCATTGGTCTGGTCAAAGAATCCAACTACTTTAAGAGCACTTACAAGGATACTTATGCGATTATTTACGTCATCAAGCTCCTTGTATTGGTCCTGGACAAGTAAGTAATCGGGCCTTGGAACCATCTTCGTGGTTGACATGAGCGCAAATAATGGCCTCGAGCAAGGCCAGAATTTTGGCAAGCGAAAATCAACCTCCCTCTCGTCAAGCATTTCATCAACACCTTTCGAGAGCCAATAACGGCAATTCTCTGCCTTAGACCATAGTTCCCATATTTCACAATATCGAACAGCCTCTGAACCAGGGTCATCAGATGCGGAACCGGACGTCGATGTTGGATTTCCTCGAGCATAAGCCAACTTCTCAGCTTTAGCCGCCCCAAAACGCTTCTTAGCGTCCTTCTTTGTCATCTTTACGCGTCGGGCAATCCATCGACAATCTTCCCAAGTCCTACAAGGACTCCAAATGATGTCTTTCCAAAAGACATAATCGGTGATAACCTCCTCGTCCACAATACGTTCGAATTGAGTCGCGGGAACAAGAACATTTCCTTCCGGATCAGTAATCTCCGGAGTGATTCCCGGCTCAAACTTCGGTTCATATCGGAACCAGTTAAACCCCGCACCTGGGACCAAACGATCTTGTACAGCCTTCTTCGTAGCTGTATCATAATCATCACGTTCCTTGATTTTAAGTAATCGCTCGAGTATCGTACCCGCCACACGTGCAACGTCATCATCTTGATCCTCGAATTCACGCACGACCATTGGAGTCGGGAATCTTGCGTATAATGTCGATATCAAAATTCCCACGTTAGACGTGAAAAGATTATATTTCGAAGCGTCTTCATCTCCAGCTTCACGTATATCTAAGAAGCGCTCATTAATCATTTTACCCTGATTATGCCACTTCTCGGTAAACTTAATACCAGAAGATATTTCCTTAATCCACCGCTCAACACTTCCTCGAGCTTTGGCAGGCGCTTCAGGCTTTTCCTCAGCATAATCAGCCATTTAATTTCTCCTTGTTGTACACGGGCAACGGGTCCACGGGAGGCGTCTTCAGTTCATCCGGCCATCTATAAGTCAACACAAGACTTTTGTCGCACAACTTGATCTCCACATTGGGAGCTTCATGACCCGCCAAAATAATAGGATGACCGTCTATATCATTCCCAACTATAAATCCAACTATAGTTGGAACTATAGGTGGTGGTTCTGAACCTGGTCCCTTTGGTGCCGGCGTCTCTTCCCCGATCACAGTGATCGCTCCGTAGGCAGGATAATATAATTTTCTTCCCCAGTGTGCATACGTCTGAGCAGAGTTAAAGTCCGTTGTTGAAAACTGACAAGCTCTAAGACAACCACTTACAAAACCATGCGAGAAATCTTTAGGATCACCCTCGAGCAGTTTCACAAACCAAGGCTCGCGTCTTGGGTGTTTGCCTATGAAGAGTCTTGCTTCCTTTATCCAAGGAAGCTCATATGGAACGATAGGCATTATTGCCTCCTAATCCCTTGGGATTCCGCGGTAACTACTGTCAACCCCGCATTTCCAAGCATCATCCATTGTAAAGCTCGTCAAGGGCCTTACAAATTGGCTTGCGGGTCTAATGATCTTAGCTTCCGGTGGTTCATATGGTCGAGCCATGCATCCATATCTTAAAGCATCTGCCGCATGATCTTCCGCATTAGTGTCTACGTCATCTGGAAGGTTCGGGTCCGATGGCAGTGTAGGAAGTGTCCTTATCAGATGATGGCAGCAATCCATGAAGTAAATCATTGGTCTGCCATCAGTCCCTCTAAGGCGTGACCTTACTTGGTTCCATCCACCTAATGCCCCTTGCCCGACTACACGTCTATTATCAGCTCTATTCCACCATATGCCCGCACGGGCCATGTCTTCAGCTATCGAAGGACCCCCATTCGTTGCGAATGTTGAAGGATCAATCTTATTCAACCCTGCATTATCTTCTATTATACGCTTATCTTCCATTTCTGAAATCTCAACCATATGGGCCACTTCACCGGACGTCTTCTTGCATCCAATGTTAGGTTGTCCATTCCATCCGTAGAGTTCCCGATAAACCACTAACGCCCCTCTCGGAATATCTACGTCTACTCCAGGAAGTCGGTCACCATTTGCCACGGCCAGCCAGAGCACGCAAAATGGCCTTGAGGACCCCCAATCGCATGCCCGATACCTCACCATCCAGTTTCCGGGTAACGGCACTGTCGGTATTACGTGCCTCTTCCGGTCAAACTCTTTAAAGTATTGCCCGACTACTACGTCCCAGTTTCCCTCGAGCCATGCTTTAACCAGTTCATCTGACCCAACTTGTTTAAGCATTTCAATGTATTCGGCGTCATTTTCCATAAGTGCGGGGTTATCTTGCAATAGACTTGGTATGAACACGCGGTACGTCTTACCCCCATCAACACTGAATGGAGTGTTTGGCGGCGCGGGGTCTATCCAACGCATCTTAACCCACGAATGTCCTGGTCCCCCAGGGTTTGCTGTCGCTTTAAGTTGGCAGGGTATTCCGTATTTTGACCGTAACGTCGCAAGTAGTTTTCGTACTGGTGCTTCGTTTGGAAAGTTTCCCACTTCTTCTATATATACTCTTGTGTACTGGTGTCCTTGATACTTGAGAGCGTCTCTGTCATCATCTAGATAACGGCACCTTAGCAATGCCCCGTTTGGTGATTTAAATTGCTTCTTTTGCTCCATCCAGACATGTCCGGCCTCTTCAAGTATATCCTTACCTTCTTCTATGAAGTCCTCTAATTCCGTCAGTTCACGTCTGAATACAATTCCTCGAGTGTTCTTCCCGTACGCTTCGTTGTGAATCAACCAATCCAATATGGTACCGAACGTCTTACCTCCCCCTCGGGCACCCCCGAACAGTGATTCCTTGCACGGAGAGGTAATATAAGCCTCTTGTTTGGGTGTTGGTTTGAGGATCATTTGAAGAATAGCTCAGTTAGTACGTATACCATAGCCACAACGGATATAACTCCTAGGAGTACAAACACCAGAATTATCCATATGACGTCTTTCACCGTCATTTCTCCGCCTCAACCACGATTGGGAATGTTCCGTGTCTTTCTGCCCATTCGTCTCTATTTGATGGGGTATTACGCATTTCAATTGTTACGTGTGTAACCTTTTCTTCAAGCGATTCCGAACGTTGCTTATAAAAACCTGCAACCTCCCCTCGGTAACGCTCTGCTTTAAGTGCCACAGCATGTTGATTTGTATGTAGGGCAGAATCTCTTATTTCCGCTAGTTTGACCAGATGGGACCCAAGCGAAATTAAAGTCTGCTCATCAACTACACGTGCTAAATAAGCAATTCGGTGCGCTATTTCCGGTCTTGTAATTATTTCTCTTGCTTTGGCCATTGAGTATTGATCGCGACCAAAGACAGCTTCATAAGCCGCCCCCAAATTGCCGTTATACTCGACAACCGCTAATGCAAATTTGTCGTCTTCAGGATCTAAGGGCGGGAAGTCAATCTTCGCGGGCACCACGTCATTCATAATGACCCCTTACCAGTATCAGTGAGTATATCACACTCGAGCGCGGCTGTCAAGTAGTGATTGATGGGACCCGCGACGATAACAATGCACCAAGCAATATTACACGTGGGGTAGGGCGGCGCTGGCTCCGAGTCTCTTCGACGATCAACATGTCGAGAGAAGGACCCGCGGGCCAAAGCGCTTTGGAGCGCGTTCGTCCGGCGAACAAGCGTTCGTCCTTCGAACAAGCGTTAGTTAGTGATTACTTACTTCGGTAGACAGACCGGTCTGTGCACCTAAGTGGTGCATATAAGTCAGCGCTTGCTAACCCCCACATGCCGGTATTGCACCACGTTGGTGCCCTTATGCCCTCCAACAGTGCGTGCATATCCCCCCATGGGGGTGTACCCCCCTCATGTGCCCCCCTCGGACTGGACGTGTGCACCACGATGGGGCATAGGGGGCGCCTACCGGATCTTTTTTTTTTATAGGGGGGAGAGGGGGGATCTGGATGGTTGTCCATAGTTACGAGCTATCGGACGTCGGATCTGGCGATAGTGAGCACTGACTGCGCCTTAGGGGGGTCCGCCCGATAGGGATTTACCATAACTTCGGGCTCGCCGATAGTATCCGCCCCTATTGGACTGGCCATTTCCATAGTCCCCGACTATGGAAACCGATGTAAGTA
>Ga0207428_10000645_pt1 | contig 40926 bp, 42 predicted proteins | sample RhiMethybrSRZTD1_FD_187600 | JGI IMG/M metagenome (GOLD analysis project Ga0207428, IMG submission 187600) | Populus rhizosphere microbial communities from Tennessee, USA - Rhizosphere MetaG P. TD hybrid SRZTD1 (SPAdes) (version 3) | ecosystem: Host-associated > Plants > Roots > Rhizosphere >...
TAGCCGCCGCACCGGCGAGAAGCGTGATGAACTCGCGCCGCCTCATCATCCGCCTCGAGGCTGAGGACAACGGCAGGGTAATCGCTCAAACCAGCACACTGGAAGGTGCCGATTTGCCGCAATGTCCACTTTGGGTCAAAAGCCGACATTCCCACCGCAAAACCTCATGTCTGCTTTGCCTCCGAAAGCGGACATGTGCACTGCAAGAGCCCATGTCCGTTATGGGCCAAAAGCGGACATCGCACGGCTATAGTTCCGTTCACAGACAGAAGATGCAGAAAGCGCCGCCTGTCGCCAGAAGAGCAAGGATGGCCAGTATCGGTATGACCTGTCGATAGACCTCAGTACGCGCCGGCAAATCAAGCGATCCCAATTTCATTGCGCCGGTCTTTATTTCCGCGTTGCCTTGGCATCTTTCGTAGCAGTCGCCCGCTTTCGGTTTAAGGCGCACACCGCATCCGGCGCAGTTGTAGAAGAATTGACAAACATTGGTGGGCGTCGTTTCGGTTTTTACGCTACCGCAGTTCAGGCAAGTAATCGTGGATTGCAAACTGGTCGGCATCCGCACCTCGGTTGGTATGCGTGCGGACGATAAAACCCGTATGGGCTACAGAAGCAAGCAGGCGTGCAATCACCACTTCGCGACAGGCTTTTCAAGGCAGCGAGTGCCAGTTTAGATTAGCCTCAACGACTGTAGTCTCTACTCGTCACGCAAGGGGGCGACCCAAACTAGATAGGGGGTCGCTATGAAGGTTCTGCTCGTCGGCTTCACAATTTTGTTTGCTGTTGCTTCGCCGGTATTTGCCCAGCAGGCTCCTCCGCCGTCAGAGAAGGCAAAACAGATCGAAACGTTGGTCACCAAGGCTGCGGCACTGATTGACAAAAATGGTAAGGCAGCCTTTGCCGACTTCAGAAAAAAGGACAGCGAGTGGTTCCACGGGGATACGTACTTGTTCGTCTACGATTTGAAAGCGAACGTACTGCTCAACCTGGCTTTCCCACAGCGCGAAGGAACTAACGTAACAGGCCAGAAGGACGCCAAAGGCAAGCTGTTACACCAAGAGATTATTCGGGTGGCCGAAACCGATGGATCGGGATGGGTCGATTATATGTTTCCCAAGCCGGGACAAACTGTGCCCTCGCAGAAATGGACCTTCGTGAAGAAGGTAATGATTGATAGCACTCCGGGCTTGGTAGCTTCCGGCTTCTTTCCCGACTAGGCACGATGTCCGCTTTGGGTCAAATGCGGACACGTGCAGTGCAAAACTCATGTCCGCTTTACCCCTAATAGCGACCGCGAAAGCGGACTTCCGCAAACAGTCATGTCCGCTTTACTCCCGAAAGCGGACATGTGCGGTGCAAACCGTCGTGTCTGCTTTGGGCCAATAGCGGACATTTCGCAGTGCAATCGCGATGTCCGCCTTGCTCCCGAAGCGTACATTCCGCGCAGGCGGTTGCGGTTCAAATTGATGAGGATCGTGCGGAGCCACTACGAACATTGTCCCCTTGAAATAGATGCGCAAAGCGCAGCGCGCGCACGAGTGTGTCTTGCACGATGTCGTCGGCCGTGTCGCTGTCTCGAGTGACTGTCCGCGCATGGCGCGCAGTGCTGGGATCTCTGCCTCTACCATCTGCGTGAAATTCATACTTATCGCCTTCAGCTGCATCGGCGGCATTTAAGACTGCGTATGCAGCAGACGCTTGACGAGCGGAAATGCTGTACGATGTAATTTGCATTCCTCGCGCCGGGAGCAACTCCACTAAGACTCCCAAAGACGCGCACCTTTCAAATTGTTAAGGAGTTAGTTTGTGACACAGAAGTTAGAATCCTGAGGTCAGCCCTGATCGGATTTTGAAAAAAGCCGCGCGAGCCTCGAAAGACCTTGGGAACTAGAGAGCAAGCGCGCCCGCGGCGTATAAAAAGCAGTAGTTCCAATATTTCGTTCAGAAGGTCCGCGTTTGGCCCTTTGGCGCACAACACGCAATCTAAAAAATACCTCGCACTTTGTTTGATCAAGTCATAAAATCAACACGTCCCAGTCTAATATCTCGAAAATCTGCTCGCAGGCATCGGAGGATCCACGATGGCACGCGCAAAGCGAGCTTCAAAGCGAAGGCGTCGGAGGATTACCTTACCGGCATTGGGGGCCGCTGGGGTGTCTTTGGTGATGGCGGGCGGCGCCGCCGCAACTGCGCCGACAACGAATGTACCGTCACTGCAAGACGCCGCACCTGTCATTACGCTCGATGAGGAGGAAATCGCCGACGTTAGCCTGGGAACGTTTTATGTCTTCGACAAGGAAAACGAACCCCGGCTCGGCCAAGGCATAAGGCTTGCAGCACGCGGCTGCAGATGCGGAGGCTGCGCCGCAGCCCGGTGCGGAGGCTGCGCAGGCCGCTGCGCAGTAGCAAGGTGCGCAGGTAGGTGCGGCTGTGCAGCTAGGTGCGGCTGCGGTGGCTGTGGAGGCGCCTGGTGGATAGCCTGCGCAGGCTGTGTGAGCATAGGCTGCGGCGGAGGCTGTTGGCGGTGGACGCCCCGTGGGTGGGTTTGGGTCTGCTATTGACGGAGCCGACTTACGGTGGGTTGCGGCCCCGCGTTAGGACGGAGCACTTTCCGATTACGTCAACGTTTGCAGCTTGGCGTGGGCGGGCCTAATTGGCCTTGACCGGCCGGCTGTGATTTGCAGCCGCTATCCATGTAGTTGATGGTCACGCCGCGCACGACGCTGGGTAGCCAACCTTATCGAGAAACGATAGACCCAGAAACACCAGCGCGGCCGCGCTGGCGGTCCGAAGTGGTAGCGAACGCGTACGAAGCCATGAAAGGCGATCACGGGAACAGTCATAAGCAAGTCAATACCAAGGACGTTCCGCAGTTCGCGCCGAATTTCACCGTTTATGTGCTGCAGCCCGATGTCGTGTGTCTCTATTCCGAGGATCGAAAGTTCTTTCTTCATGGCGAGCTTTATTGTGCGCTGGCGTCGGCAATAGGAGAGGGCGGAAAAAGCGTTCGGGAGCTCGTGCGTGGGCTGGAGCATGATTTTCCAACCGACAAAATCCATGAAGCTCTAAAGCGGCTGTTCGATCGGCGCCATATTGTCCCCGCATCGCGATCTTCGGTCGGCGTCGTGGCAGCCTACTGGGCGAGCCTCGGTCTGTCGCCGGAGACGGCCGCGAGAAATCTCCAGAAATGTCGTGTGCTCATTCAAGCGATCGACGTGCGGGGCGCAGCGAAGCTTGGAGTTGCTCTGACGGCATTGGGCGTTCGCGTCGTTAAACGATCTGCTGATCTGACGGTTACCGTGGTGAGTGATTACCTCGAAAGACGACTAGACGAGATGAACCGGCAACATTTGTCGGACCGCACCCCCTGGCTGCTCGTCCAACCCTCCGGAATTTTCCCCCTGGTGGGACCAGTGTTCAGGCCAGGCAAGAGCGCCTGTTGGACTTGTCTTGCCGATCGCATGAAACGGAATCGGGAGGTCAAGGCGTTTCTCGAGCGCGGACCGGTGCGCGCCGTGACCGTTTCGCCTCTTGCCCAGCAGACCTTCGGACAAAATGGTATCCAGCTTGCAGCCGTCGAGATCGCGAAAGCGATCGCCACCGACTTTCGCACGGATTTGCGCGATCACATCGTGAGCCTTGACCTGTTGGGCTCGGCCATCGCAAAGCATTACGTGGCGGCCCGCCCGCAGTGTCCGAGCTGCGGTCTCAAGAAGCTCCGGGACCCTAGCCGAGCGCCGGAGCCGGTCGAGCTCGGTGAGGGCAGCAAGCTGGTCATGACCAGCGGGGGATACCGGACCGTTTCGCCGAGGGCCACAGTTGCCCGTTTCCGAAAACACGTGAGCCCTCTCACAGGCGTCGTCTCGCGTCTCGAAAGGATCGAAGCTGACTTACCCCTGAACACCAACTACTTTGCCACGCATAATTTTTCGGTGCCTGCAGCGACTGTCAATGAGCTCAGAGCCGGACTGAGTGGCGGCGGCAGTGCTGGCAAGGGCAGCACTGCCGAGCAGGGCGAAGCCAGCGCGCTCATGGAGGCGATCGAGCGTTATTCCGGGATCTTTCAAGGCGACGAAATCAGAAAGACACGACGGTTCACGGATTTCCCGTCAGGCGACGCGATCCATCCGAACGACGTCCTGCTGTTTAGCGACGCTCAGTTGCGAGACTGGATGCCGGCAGATGGTCCGGACGGGCCGTCGTCGACTCCGGCCTTATTCGATCGATCCGCCGAGATCGAGTGGTCGCCGGTCTGGTCTCTGCGCGACAAACGCTTCAAGTACGTTCCGACCAGCCTCTTGTATTTTTTTTATAGGGGCCCCGGTCAGATTTACGCGGATTCCAACGGCTGCGCGGCCGGAAATACGATCGAGGAAGCAATCGTCCAAGGCTTCCTCGAACTAGTGGAACGGGATGCCTACGCAATCTGGTGGTACAATCAATTGCGGCGGCCACAAGTGGATCTCGGCCAATTTGATGATTCCTACGTCCGCGATCTGCAAACCCAGCTAGCCCAAACCGGACGCCGGCTATGGGTGCTCGACGTCACAAGTGATCTCGGAATTCCGAGCTTTGTGGCAATAATGCACTGGGTGCACAATTCACAGGAAAACATCGAGTTTGGATCCGGCTCACACTTTGATACCCGGATCGCCCTGCTCCGCGCGATGACCGAACTAAACCAATTTCTGTCCATTGGCCTCATGGGAGGTGGGACCGGGGAGAAATCGAGCCTAGATGGGTCCACTCCGTTTAGTCTGCGCGATCATCCCTATTTGACTCCAAGCGATAAACCCGCGATCCAACCGGACTTTGGCTCGAAGGTTGGCCACCTCAGCTCGCGCGAGCAGGTGGCCACCTGCGTTCGTCTGGCAAAGCGGAAGGGTCTCGACTTTCTCGTCCTCAATCAGACGCGCCCAGACATCGATGTCCCGGTCGTCAGGGTGATCGTTCCAGGGATGCGGCATTTTTATCGCCGCTTCGCACCGGGTCGGCTTTACGACGTTCCGATAAAACTTGGATTGCGCAACCGACCGCTTTCGGAAAGTGAGCTCAATCCACTTCATCCCCATACCTGAGGGTCACTCCGGCTTGCGCGCTCGCAAAACAAAGAGAGGGCGACGGGCTGCGCCGCCAACGATTTCTGCCCGTCTCGGCAGCCATGTCTCGCTTGAAGCGCACGCAAACGGACACATCGTCGCTTGCTTCGGCGGCCATTCAGTCGATTTGGGAGCGTTCAGCGCGGCCGCGGCGGCATCCGCTCAGGACTTACGTATTGGTCGGCCGGTAGCCTCCGTTTCGTCCGGCGGCCGGAACATCGACAAGGAAATTTACGTATTGGTCCGGCGACTAGCCAGACGTGGTCTATTGGAATACAGCCTTTCGAATTCACGAAACGATGAAGACCAAGTTGTCATCGAACCGCAGGTTGCCGACTACTGGCCGAAAAATCCGCCGCTCGGCAATACCGACGTTCTCGTCCTGTCACGGTTCGCGTACATGCGCCGACGCGGAAACGATATGGTGTTGGAATCGCCGCGCGCCGACGCGTTGTTTAGAATTTGCAATACAAAGATCGCGACCGCGATCGCCGCACTGTCGACGCCCCAGCAAATCAGAAGGTTTCGTCGGCAGGACGGCTTTCCGGGGATCGAGCTTCTCGCCTTGCTGGTTGATTGCCAAATCCTTTTCAAGACAGAGGCCACTACCGATAGGGGTCCCAGATTGGCCGAGGGTGATCACAACCTCTTCCTTTGGGACTTTCACGATCTTCTGTTCCACGCGCGTAGCACGGAAGGCCGACACGCCAACCCAGTAGGTGGGCTTTATCCCTATGCGAGTGTCGTGGCTCCGCTACCGGCGGTGCGGCCACGATGGCCAGGAAAGAAGATCGCGTTGCACAAGTTCTCCGTCGCGCATTCGAAGACAATCTCGCCGGTTGTAAAAATCCTTCATGAACGTCACTCGAGTCGCACCTTCGATGACCAGAACCCGATCACTCTTGCCGAGCTTTCGCGGGTCCTCAACAATGCGGCACGCGTCCTGTCGAGATGGAGAAGCAAGGTCGACTTTGGCGACGGCGGTCAGTTGGTAGAGTACGCCGTCAAGCCGTATCCGTCGGCTGGCGCCAGCTACGAGCTAGAGCTCTATCTGGCGGTGGACCAATGCAAGGGGCTTGCCCGAGGATTCTATCATTACGATGCCGGCGGGCACGCATTGGTGCCGATAGCCGCCCGCACGCATCACCTCGAAGCGCTGTTGACCGGAGCTAAATTTGCAATGGACGCGCCCACCGTGCCTCAAGTCTTAATCACGATTGCTGCTCGCTTTGGCCGGATTTCTTGGAAGTACTGCTCTCTCGCCTATGCGCTCCTCCTGAAGGACGTTGGTGTGATAACTCAAACGCTCTACCTGATCGCGACTGACATGGGGCTCGGCGGATGTGCGATCGGGACCACCAATATCGATCTGTTCGCAAAGATGACCGGGATCGAATTCCACGTCGAGGGCGCGGTCGGTCAATTTGCGCTTGGTCGGAGCTCGAAATTGGGAGCTGCCGAACAGCAGCAATTTTGGTCGACGCCGAAATAGATGGTTGTTGCTACCAGGCGGATCACAGAACGTCACAAATCAATGTCCGCTTTCGGGGGCAAAGCGGACATGTCTTTTTGCGGTGCGAATGACTGCTTATGACCCAAAGCGGACATCGGCCTGCCGGGTTCAACTGTTAGGGTGCGCCGGTACGGCGAGTCTCGGGGACCCTCGATGTCTAATTCAAAAACTGTGGATGCCGAGTTTATCCGCGACCTGTTCCAACCTTTCGGGACCGTCACCGTGCGTCGTATGTTCGGCGGGGCCGGTCTATTCGCCGATGGCGTGATGTTCGGCCTGGTGTCCGGCGAACAAATTTATCTAAAGGCCGATGCGACGACGGTGACCTGGTTTGAACGTGAGTGCTGCGAACCGTTCGAATATTCAACCAAGCACGGCAAGAGGGCGTTGACGTCGTATTGGCGGCTGCCCGACCGGCTCTATGATGACGCCGACGAGCTTGCGCAATGGGCTAGGCATGCACTCAAGGCCGCGCACGAGGTTGCGGCGGCAAAGCCGAGGGTTGGAAAGAAAGAGATGAAGACGAAGCGCTGAGGTTGCTGCGCATTTTACGTCATCAAACGACGCGATAGACCGCAATTGCATCGACCAATTGCAATGTCCGCTAATGACCCAAAGCGGACATTGTCCGTCACGCGAGACCCCCTTCCAGCTCGTTGGTTTCGATGGCGACGATGCGCAATTGTGACCTTGGGGGGACGCAATGAGACGGCGTGAGTTTATGGCACTTCTCGGCGAAGTTTACCGCTCAGGGCGCGTGCGCAGCAACGCGCATGGTCTTGTTTCAAAGTTGCCCCTCTACCACGCGATAGATTTGCCCTCCAAGGCGGCAAGCAATTTGGCGTCATGTCCGTAGATATCTTGGCGGAAATTCGCAACGCCGTCATCGACCCAGGCCGTCAGATACGTGATGTGAACGGGTAGGGGTTCACGCAGGTTGACTACAGTGGTCTTCGCCGAGGCAACAACGGCATCGATCCGTTCTTTTGTCCATCCCTTAACTGCGCCTACACGCAGAACTTGTTCGGCCAGTTCGAGGGGCTTGGATAGGCGAATGCAGCCGTGACTGAAAGCGCGCACGCTGCGTCCGAACAGGCTGTGCGCGGGACTGTCGTGCAAATAGACATTGTGGGGATTTGGAAACATGAACTTAACACGACCGAGAGCATTGTTCGTGCCCGGCCGCTGCCGCAATTGGTACGGAAAGCGCCCGGCCCCGACGCTCGCCCAATCGACTGATCTGACGTCTATCACCTGATCACCTCGGATCGCTTCGAACCCTTGCGCGGCCCGGCCGGCCGCATTGCTTCGAAGCGTGGGCAATTCCTCCTTGACAGCGATGTCTGGTGGCACGTTCCAATATGGGTTGAACTCGAGAAACCGGATGCGATCACTGAAAACAGGCGTTCGGTGATAAGGCTTGCCGACAACAACAGCCATCCGCTCTTCGACTTCACCCGCGTTGATGCGGCGCAGTTCGAACCCCGCGATGTTTACGATCAGATATTGCTGCCCCAGGTCCTCGGGCATCCAGCGCAAACGCTCCATAGCCAAAATAATGCTGTTGATGCGTTCCTGTACCGGCACGTTCATCGCTACAATCGTCGTAGATCCGATGACTCCGTCGACATCGAGGCCTTGGCTTGCCTGGAAGCGTTTGACCGCTTCGACCAAAGCATTGTCGTGCACTTGGGCCTCGGCTGCGGTGACCTTGGTACTGGCGCCTTCGGTCAGTGAAAGTCTGGCCCGAATGGCAGGCACGCGCGGGTCTGTCGTGCCTGGCCGAATAGGGTCTCCCAGTGGGACCGCGCTCCAACCGCCCTTGGCCGCAATTGCCCGATGTTTGGCAAGAGCGATGCGAAGTGCCGCGTAGTTGCGACCTGGCGGCTGCGACTCATCGAAAAATTGATCAATGCTATCGGCCCGCTCTAGGCTCTTAAGCGCGGACAGCTGGTCGATGGCACGACCTTCGATGAAGAAACTGGGATCGATTTTGCTCGGAAGGAAACGACCCACTTTGAGATCCGAGGCATATTCAAGAAATGCTGCCGAAAAATAGAGTTCGATGATCGCGAAGCCTCGTTTGTCAGTCGACGGGCCACCCGCACTGAGGGTTGCAAGCTGCTTGCTTGGATAGTCATTCGGGTCGAGGCCATCGGCCTCAGCATTCTTTAGTCGCGAAATGAATGCGCTGGCGCGGCCGCTTCCCAGCCAAAGCAGTTCGCCCCCGTAAGTTTGGTAGTAGGCCTGCAATGCCTCGTGTCGCTGCCTTATTGGAAGCGGCAGGCTTGGTTCGTTCGCCAAGAGATCGAGGAGATTGATTCGGATGACGGCGAGTTCCCGCGGGGAACTGACAATCTGTGCCGGCACACTTGAAACCTGTAAGGCCAGCGAGACACAAAGCGCAACAACTACCGAGCAAATGCATCTCATCGTTCTTCCTAACGGCGCAGCCTGCGGCGGTTTTGCAATGAAACCCATTCGAACCCGATCACTGCATGGGAGGCGCATACAGCAATCCCCCTTGTGTCCACAGCGCATTGATTCCACGGCTTAGATCGAGCGGCGTGTTTTCACCCAAGTTGCGCTCGAATATCTCGCCGTAGTTACCGACACCCCCGATCACTTTGACGAGCCAATCATCTGCCAATCCAAGTGACTTGGTTGCCGGCGCGCCAAGAGCGATCGCCTGCTGACGCTGGTCCGCCGCAATCGATTTCATGTTTAAACCAAGCTCCTCTGCATTGATTAGAGCGAACAGGGTCCAGCGTACCAAGCCCGTCCATTTGGGATCGTCTTCGCGCGTCACGGGCCCTAAAGGCTCCTTGGAAATCACATCACGCAGAATTACGTGATTTTGGGGCGCCGAAAGCAGTGACCGTTCTGCGGCCAAAGCGGAACGGTCACCGGTAAACACATCGCACTTCTCGAGCGTATAAGCCGCGCGCGCCTCTGCCCATTTACTAAACCGTAGGAAGGACACTTTAAGATTTTTATTTTGAAAAAATTCGGCCGCGTTTTGTTCGGATGTGGTGCCGCTGGCCACGCAGATTCTGGCGCCATTAAGTTGAAGAGCGCTGGAAGCCCCAAACAAAGTTGGAACAAGAAATCCTTGTCCATCAAAATAGCTAACGCCGGCGAATTCGATCCCGAGCTCCAGGTCGCGTGACATGGTCCAAGTACTATTGCGTGACAGAAGGTCGATGCGGCGATCTGTCAGTGCATCGAAGCGAACGGTCGCCGACAGCGGCACGTATTCGACTTTTCCGGTATCGCCGAGCACCGCAGCGGCGACAGCTTTGCAAAAATCAACGTCAAATCCGCGCCAAACGCCCGATCCGTCCTTCTCCGAAAAACCCAGAAGACCTTCGCTGACGCCGCAGATCAGCTTGTCTCTTGAGCGGACGTCGTCGAGTGTTCCCGCAGCTGCGCTTTGCGTTACGACGAAACTTATGAAAAAAACTACAAGCGCATAAGCGCAACAAATGCGGCTCGAAATTGACGAAAGGAGATCAAGGCTGCCCCTCAACGCGCATTGTAGCTTGCACATCTCAATATCCGTTGGCTGGTCGAAGGTAGGATAACCCTCAGCGACTACAATGGCATAGCAAGTCGTCAATCGGAAGGCAGCCAAGGTCCAATCGTCGGAGGGCCGCTTCTCGCCCCAAGCCCTATGTCGGATCTGGAGGTAAGGCGGATACGGCGCTGAACGGCCCTCATGTCTGCTTTTGACCCAAAGCGGACATTGCACACCCAGGCCCGGGAAAGGGCCGTGTGGTCATTCCTGATCCTGCGGCTTTACCTTGCGAAACTTTTCCGACCTGCAACCGTCTAAATAGTCGTCTAGAGCGTCCGCTGGAGGCAACGTCATGACCAGAAACGTGGACTTTCTGCTCGTAGGTGGTGGAATTGCCAGCGCGACCGTTGCCGAAGCGCTGAGGTTGGAAGGGGCAGATGGCACGATCGCTATTCTATCGGCGGAAGCTTATCCGCCATATCAGCGTCCACCACTATCAACGCAGTTCTTACTTGGAACGCAAACCGAGGATCGATTATCGATTTTCGACGATTCCTTTTACCGCGAGCATTCGATCGATGTGATCCTGGGTGCGCGTGCAGTGCACTTGGATGCCAACCGCCAGGTTATACGAACCGATCGAGCGGGCGAGTTTCAATTCCGAAAATTACTGATTGCCACCGGCGCGGCACCGATACGCTTCCAAATTCCTGGATCGACGTTGCCTGGAATACATTACTTGCGCACACTGGCTGATGCTCTCAGCATCAGGCGCAATGCCGAAAGCGCCAAACGTGCTGTGGTGGTTGGAGGAAGTTTCCTGGCCATCGAGCTTGCGGCATCGCTCAGCGCGAAGGGAATTCAAGTCACGCTGGTCGCGATGGAGAAGATCTTGCTCGATAAATTGGAGTCGCAATCCATCTCGGATTTTTTCAATCGCTACTACCGTAAGCACGGGGTCGAGATTGTGCTCGGCGACGAGGTGATTGGGTTTCTGGGCGAAACGAGCATCGAAGGTGTCAGAACCCGGTCCGGAAAAACCTTGCCGTGCGATCTGGCGCTTGTCGCGATCGGAGTGGCGCCTGATGTCGAATTCCTGCAGGGGAGCGGCATCGAAGTCGGCGACGGTATCGTTGTTGATAGGTATCTTCAAACGACCCTGCCGAACATCTTCGCTGCCGGAGACGTGGCGAACTTCTTTGACCCTGTCTTTAATATCCGTCGTCGCATCGAGCACTGGGATAATGCAATTAAGCAGGGGCGGCTGGCTGCCAAGAACATGCTCGGCCAGCGCGTGCCGTATGACGAAGTGTCCTATTTCTTCTGCGATGTGTTTGACATCACCTTTGATTTCTTCGGTTACCCCGAAGTTGCCGACAAAAAGATTGCTCGTGGCTCTCTCGACGATCGATCATTTGCTCTGTTCTACTTGAGGGAGGAGGTACCTCGTGCACTGTTTTCGCTGGGCCGGCCAGCGCAGGAAACCAAAGCGGTTGAAGCGCTGATCCGCTATCGGGTTAATTTGCACGCGATAACGCGCAAGCTTAGCGATCCGCATTTCCGCCTTGAGCAGATCCCAACGCAAAACATACTTGTCTTGCAGGGTGGCGGCGCACTGGGCGCGTTTGAATGCGGCGTCGTCAAGGCTCTCGAGGAACGTGGCATCTATCCTGATATTGTGGCGGGGGTATCCATCGGTGCGTTCAATGCAGCGGTCATCGCTGGAAATCCCAACAATCCCGGTGCGGCGCTCGAGGCCTTCTGGCATGACCTCGAGGTAGTGACGCCCGAAATACCGGATGGGACTTTGAGGCGCATATTTTCATCGTGGATGAGCCTGCTTTTCGGATCCCCGAAATTTTTTCACCCAAAATGGTTCACGCTGCCGTGGGGGCCCAATCAACTTCCTCTCAATTGGACGAGTTTCTACGATCCTTCGCCGGTCCGCGAGTTGCTCGCCAAATACACGGATTTCAGCCGACTGAGATCAAGCCCGGTTCGACTGATCGTCAGCGCCGTGAACGTTGAGACAGCGCAGCTCGAGATCTTTGACAGCTACATAGATGACCTCACGCCTGATCACATTCTGGCCAGTGGCAGTCTTCCACCGGGATTCCCGTGGACAACGATTGACGGCCGACATTATTGGGATGGCGGAATTGTGAGCAACTCGCCATTGGAGGACGTAATCGAGCGATGTGGGGCAGCTGGAAAGCGCGTGTTCATCGTCGATCTTTTTCCGGGCAGAAAGGAATTACCCGCTAACATCGTTGAAGTCATGTTTCGGCGAGACGAAATTGTCTACTCGGAACGTATTCGAAATGATGAACGCACCCGAAACCTCTTGCATGACTTCCGAAGGCTAGTCGAGGAGATCCTGGTCGATATTTCGCCGGAGAAGCTTATGCAAATCAAACAAAGACCCCGATATATTCAGTTGATGGGCGATATCGCGCCAACAATTATCACCCGTGTCGTCCGTGAAATGGCAGAGGACGAGCCCTTATCGAAGGACTACGATTTTTCGGCGTTGTCGATCGAACAGCATAAGCAAAGGGGATACAGTGCGACTCTGAACACGCTCAATGCCCACTAGTCTGGTGATAAATAACAGAAGTTAGAAAAGGGACTGATGGGTTGCACGGGGGGCCGTGGCCGACCTCCACGGTCCCTAATTTATTTTGAAATTGGAATAGGGACGTTTCTTTGGGGTGGTAGTATTGTCAGAGCGTTCTCACCCCGAACGACTCTGGTCGCGACGCTTCTGGGCTGCCCGACTGATCCCGCGGCGGCGGCCCTTCCTTTTTTGTCCGTGTAAGTCGTGCAAGGTAACGTTTTAGATATTTTTTGCCCCAAGAAATCCAAAGCTTTGTTTGGGGTTAGCTCTAGGGAGCTTCCGTCCGAGTGTCGCCCCTCAGCGATCATCCCGACTGGACGGAAGCACGGAGAGCCGCAGGCAATTTGGCACCTGCGGCTCTTTTTCACTCGCTACCCGCGATTAAACACGCCCTCGGCTGACAGTCCTTTCTGTGACGTAGTTCACACACGCTTTGGATGAATCGCGCGAACCTGTAGTGCGAGTGGAAGGGTTATCCCCGAGGCTCACATGCACATCGCGTTGGTCGCCTTAGCGGTTATAAGCGTTTCGATCGCTATTACTGCGTCGGCCGTCAATACTATTGCCATTTCAAAAAGCGAAACTGAGCCGCAACGGAATAGCCTGACACACGCATCGGATCGTGGACGCGCTCCGGCATATGGCATCGTTCATGTCACTATGCCGAAAGCCAAGAAGGTATTTCCACCAGAGTTAGTACCGGTGCCTTGATGTCGATGTTTATCGACTGCGGCTCACGCCAGTTGAGGCTCGACACGCCTATCCAGTAGCCATGCGTGCGATAGACGGACTTCTAGCGCCTACTCCGTTGGATATGGGGAGTGTAAGCGTGAAAAAAGTCGAGGAATATTATCAGAACGCAGCTGAATGCCGCGAGGTGGCGCGTACAGCTTCGCCCGCTTACCGGCAACAGCTGGAGGAAATGGCTGAGACATGGGAACGGCTGGCACAGGCCCGACGGCATCGGCTCGATATATCAAAACAGAGGCTCAAACGAGCTGGACGCTCCGAATAAGTCGGGGCGGCCGAGGGCTTGGCTGAAAATCAAAAACCCAAAAGCGCCCGCAGCTATACGCACCGTGGATGGGACATTTTGATCTACTACGAAATTTATTCGGAATTTATGAACTCAACCGGCGGCGCTGCCCTAAACTCTGTCTGGTTTCGGGATGCATTATTGTTTGAACTAATCTCGCTATTGATCGCGCAGGGTAATCCTAATGGAGACTGCTCATTCAGATCAGAACCTTGAAGTTAGCACGTTGCAGCATGTCCTGACGTGCTTGGGCATTTTGCTGACAGTAGCGTTGCTTATCTACTTTAGCTAAACCTGAAGACCGCCAAGACGCTCGGCATCAACGTCCCCAACGCCCTCATCGGCCGTGCTGACGAGGTGATCGAGTAGCGATCCCAATTTGCTGCACTGCATGAGTCCGCTTTTGACCCAAGCGGACATTACTCTTTGTGCAACGGGCTCTTTTTGTGGCGCCTTAATCTGATAAGCTTTAAAAAAGCGCAAAAACGGGGCAATTCATGAACATCAAGTTGATTGTTGCTATTTTGGCAATCGGCGCCATGCCGGTGTGTGCGCAGGCTCAAGCGCCTAACCCGCCGAAACCTTCGAAACCTGCGAAAGCCGCGCCGGCTGCGCCAGTGACCACACCGGCAGCCGCGCAAAAGGTCGTCAAAACTATCAGCGGCGACAAGGCTAAGATTCAGACCTATTGCGATATCGGCAAGCTTGGTAGCCAAATCGAAGACGCCGAACAGAAACAAGATATGAATAAAATTGACGAGCTGAATAAAAAAATGGGCGAAATGGCAACAAAACTGGGCCCGGAGTATGTCGCGCTAATGACCAGGCTCGAGGACATCGACCCAAATTCAAAAGAGGCTCTCGAGATCGGCTCGGCGCTCGAGACACTCAACAAGTCTTGTGCGAAGTGACGAACATGAAATCTTCAGCCGCGTGGCTCGAAACCGCAAAGTCCGGCGCCGAATACAGGGTGCGTACGCGCTGCCCGCAGTGCGGACGTAAGCACATCACTGCCTTTCGGCTGCGGCACGTGTCCGATAGCTTTTTCGTGCAGCTGGGACACTTTTTCCGCTATGCGAAGCACTTCGACTTCCGGCGCCTGCGCTGGTGCACGAACTCGGGGCAGCATCCGGACTGGAGCCGCTCTTAAGATGCGGCTATCCATTGATTTAGCCGTGTGATCATGACCGGGCGACGGTACCCGGACGATTGGCCTTGAGGGCATCGTGTCAAAAAAAGTGGACGCGCCTTATCGGTCGGGTCTGTCGAAAACCTGGATCAAAGTCAAAAATCCGAAAGCGCCGGCAGCGACGCGCGCCGCAGACGGAACTTTATGACGGCCTGCGTCCTTTGGTCATGTGGATCGCGATGCCGCGATCGCTCATATTAATTGAGCGACAGTCCAGCTTGGTCTCTGGATTGGAAGCGCCGAGTGAAAGAGCTGCAGTTCCACTGCGGCTCTTTCTTTATAGAGAAAGATCAAAGTCAAAAATCCGAAGGCACCAGCTGCGACAAGTGCAATAGACGGAACCTTTTGAAGATGTTTTCCCTGCCAATGCTGCGCCGCGAACTGACGGTCTCGACAGCTTCCGAAGGAGGCACTAGTTTTTAGTTGGTGGGTGAGAGCTATGCCGAGGCCAAGTAGCTTTGGTCAAAGAAAGGCTCCGGTGGGTATGCGGCGATGCCCGAAATGCGGCGTCCCGATGTTTCTTGCCCTTATTGAACCAACTGATCAGGCTGATCACGACCAGCGCACCTTCGAGTGCTCTACCTGCGCATACGCTGAGGTAGTAGCGGTGAAGTATCAGGACTCGCAACTAGAACCGGATTCCTCCGACTGAGAGCGGTCGGTCCACCGGACGCTATTGATGGAATTTTTGCTATTTGGGCCCTGACCCTCTTAAACAGCCCGAGAGGCTTGCAATGAAAAGGGCTTTAGTTGCAATGATAGTCTCGCTGTTTTCGACGCCTATTTGGGCCGCAGAATTTTATATCATGCGTGATCTCACGACACAGAAATGTACTGTCGTCGATAAGCGACCGATGACCGCCGTAAAAACGATAACATTGGCTAGCGATGCAATTTATAAAAGCCGCGGAGATGCCGAGTCCGCGATGAAAGCAATCAAAGTGTGCTCGTCTCAGAAATAGGGCGATCTTATCTCAAAGCGTCGCCCCATGGCTGGGATAGCGACTATTGCATCAAAACTCGCCCGCGCCCAACATCACGCAATTCCGGTAGATCGTCGTATGTCTGCTATTGGCCCGAAGCAGACGCTAGTGCAACGCACATGTCCGCTTTCGGGGGCAAAGCAGGCGGACATTGGTTGTCCTAAAGACTACCCCTTCCGGTCTGTTTGCCTGCCGCGATACGATGCCCATCTTTTAACCTCGGGGCGAAGATGAGGCGGCGCGAGTTCATTACATTCATTGGAGCTACGGCAGGCGCTTGGCCTCTTGTGGCACGGGCGCAGCAGGGTGAGCGGCCGGCGCGCGTGTACCAAGTTGCGGTGCTCTTACAAGGTGCGGAAACCACGATGGGCAGCCGCTTGGAGGCGCTGCGTGCAGGCCTCCGGGACCTCGGTCACATCGAAGGTCAAAATATCCGCCTGACCGTGCGCTGGAATGAGGGAGGATTGGACCGCCTGTCGGAATTGGCGGCAGAGTTGCTGCGCGACCGGCCAGATGTTCTGGTCGGCGCTCCGGTGCTTGCCGCTGTCGCTGCACACAGACACAGCCAGACCGTACCGATCGTCATCGCGAACGGTTCAGGGCCGTTGCAAGCGGGACTCGCCAAGAATTATGCGCGCCCAGGAGGCAACGTGACCGGTGTTGTAAATCTGGGCGAAGAGTTGACCTCAAAGCAGCTTCAGTTGTTGAAGACGATTGCACCCAACACTTCGCGCGTGGGTATTTTGACGACCGGAACTGCCATAATTTACGAAGAAACGTTGAGTGATGCGGCGCGAGCAGCGTCGGCACTCAATCTCAAGTTGGTTGAGGTCCGCATCGACACATTTGACAAGCTTCCCGGACTTTCCTCGATATGCGGCAAAGGCAACTGTAACGGGCTGCTTGTGACTTCCGACCCTCTTTTGCAAAATTGGCGTGTTCAGATTGTCGACATTGCGGCGAAACAAAATCTTCCTGCAGTCTACTCTCAACCTGAGTACGTGCGGGATGGCGGATTAATCAGCTACTCAGCGAACATCGAGGAACGGTTTTACCGTGCTGCCACTTTTGTCGACAAAATTCTGAAAGGCGCAAAACCAAGCGAATTGCCGATTGAGCAGCCGACAAGACTCGAACTGATCGTGAATGCGAAAACGGCAAAAGCACAGGGTATTGAAATTCCCACGTTGATACTTGCGCAGGCCGACCAGATCATCGAGTAGGAAGCCTGCCTCCATGTCCGCTTATGGCCCTTAGTGGACATTGCAACCTCGCATCTGATGTCCGCTTTCGATGCGCGAAGTGCGTCACGTTCGTGTAGGACAATCTGCGATCGACGAGCGCTCGAAGGCTTCGTTCCACAAGGTTTGGGAGGCGAATAAGTGAACCGCTATTTGCGCGCGGTGCTATTCTACTTGATAAAAATTATTTATGTTTTTGACGCTAGACACAGCGTCCAGATCGCCGCAGCGTAATGTCAAATTCGCTTTAGGCTGAGTACCGACGTGCTGCTTCTCGTGATCGGCGCATTGCTTTTGGTTTTGCTCACCGCCGCGCTGGCGAAATACTCAACATCTTGGCAGGGGCTTCAAGAGTCCGATTGGCTCGGGGCCTTGGTTTTTTTTATAGTCATAGGATTCCCGGTCGTTATCTTCGGCTTGGCGTTGATTGCCCGCTATATTGTGAGTGGCACTTAATGTTCGCTACTGGCCCTTAGCGGACATGCCTAGTTGCACGCCACATGTCCACTTTCGGGGGTAAAGCGGGCATCGCCGGTTCGCCGTCAGCTTGTCGGGTGCACTCCTGCGGTAAGTGGACGCAGTGGACCAAGGTCCAACTTCAACAAACATAAATTAACACCGCGCTGGCCCGTAACATGTGGGAACGTTGCGGGCTTTCTCAGGAATGAAGCCACGTGGACTTCATCGAAAGATGGTTTGGATTTGCGCCTGACCACGGTGATGGGTCATTGGAAGCCATCATACTTATCGCGCTGGTCACGATTATTTCCGGGATAGCGTTGGGTTTCTTCCGCAAACATTATGTGCGCGAGTAGATAGGCCGCAGGGTGATTACTCGGCGGCGTCCATCCGTTGCGGGCCGTTTTGTTTTCTTCCGTCCCAAAATCCTGAAGCATTTGATATGGGTCAACGATTGTCAGTCAGAAGCCACGATTATGCATGCTTCGGGAAAAACTTTTCTACATGGGAGAAACGCATGATGCGCTTAATCGCTTTTGCTGTCTTCGCCTTGGCCATCACATCGTCAGCACAGGCAATGCCGGTTGCGCCGGTTCACGAGCCGGACGGCATGATCACGCAAGCAGCCGCCGCATGCGGAGCGGGAAGGACACGAGTTGGTGGTGTCTGCGTGGCTAGAACCACCAAACGCCAAGTCCGCAGGTGTGCGCGATGGAGTGGAGGCGTTTGCATGCGCTACTACTGAGAGGCAGAGCAATAACGGCCCGTAACGTCCTCCAGCGTTGCGGGCCTTTCCACGTCCGCTTTTGGGGGTAAAGCGGACATCATCAAACTTCTTGTGGTGAAACTTTTGTCGGGGTGGGTTGCGCCCGCGCTCGTGTGGCGAAGCGAGGGGGGGCAAAGCTGAATCTTACCTGGAATGAGCGCCAGAAGCTTTCAATCAGAACCATTAGCGCGGTCGGTCTGACGCCAGAGGAGTTCGCGGAGAGGCGAAAGGAAAGACGGCGCGAAAAGGCACGGGACAGGAAGGCGCGTCAGCGGCGCAAGGCTGGCGCCAAGTCGCGGATAGCATATCGATCAACCGCACTAGCCCATCTAAAACCCTGGGAGCGGCAAGGGATCAGCCGGGCAACCCGGTATCGGAGACGTGAGACAGTCCGTGAGACAAGTGCGTCACGCAATAAACTCTTAGATAGTAGCGTGACTAACCTGTCTCAGGTGAGTGTGGAGAGGGAGAGGAATTCGAGAAAGAGAGTGGCAGGGTAGGAAGGAAGAGAAGGAAGGCAGCACGAGCTTCGCTCTAATGCACGCCTGTTTAGATCAGCGTGACTAACCTGTCTCAGCAGGAGAACAAAGATGGCACCGATCAATCATCCGATTTCCATTTTGGCGATTTTTGGTCTGAGAAAAATCCAGATAGGGGGTTCCTAGAAAATTCGATAATTTAATTTCGACCCAAGGGTAGGTGGCTTAATTCGGGAATATTCTCTGTCTCTGTAATGCGCCGCAGTCCCGTTCCGGTGAGACTCCCAAATCGGCGATCCACCCCGGGGCCTTCAGGCTGCGCAGCCGCGTAGGAGTCCCGGAGCATCCTCGCCGCTCCGCGATTTACTGCGGAGCATTGGTCCGCCGTTACTGAGTTAATTCGCGAGTCCGATTAACAGCTTAGCTATCGGCGCCACCGCTCATCCATCCCTGAATCTATCCCTTGGCCTTGGGTGGGTCTGCGTGCCATTGGGCAACGGCTGGACTGCGGACTAATCTGGCTGGGCAGACATCATTAGTGCGAGACTGTATTGAGAACGCGCCAAAGTTCTAATTTCCGTTGGCGTCTTAGACATTTGGACTTTGTCACTCCCCCGCGATTGGAAACTCGTATTTCAAAATACAAGTCTTTGGCAACGCGGATAATTCGCCAGCATACTTGTTTGTTTAAGTGCCTCTCTCGACAACGGGTTTCCAAACTGACTCCCCCGATTTATTTCCCAAGTCTTTGCATGCACTCAATGAAGTGATTTTACCTATCGCTATTCTAACCGGCGGTCCTGGCGGGTGATCGCACTGAGGAAATGCTGGGTGGTGCATTGCCTGAACCAACAACTCACACATATGAGTAGCCGATAGATTTCGGAATGCTTCCTAGTGAAATCGATGCTCGGGTCGAACGAGCCGCATAGCGGATGTACCTGGCGGACGTTCAAAAGTGCGCATCCAATGTCGCTTTCGGGGGTAAAGCGGACATCGGCTTGTGCACTGCATATGTCCGCTTTTGACCCAAAGCGGACATTCAGCGTCCCGATCCCAACCCAGCTACTTCCAGCGTGCATAAGTCCGCTACAATGCCTTGTTCGGTATGGGCGCGCCGACGGGGGCGGCCCAGGTACTCAATCTTGGCGAGGGTTGGTAAAACTCTCACGACATGCCGGTCCAGACCGGATAGCGTCAAATCTGTAGAGGGCCGCCGATGCAGCAAATTGCGGACTGGCTCGAAAGGCTCGGTCTCGGGCAATACACTCAGCGCTTTGCCGAGAACGAGATTGACGTTACCGTTCTCCGCCATCTCACAGATCAAGACCTTAGGGAAATCGGTGTTCCACTCGGGCACCGGCGGAAGATTCTCGCGGCAATCCGTGAAGATATGGGGTCGTCCACCCCAGTGACCTCTGAGCCAGTCGACCACTTAGAGCCAACGGGCCAAGCCTCCGCCGAACGTCGTCAAATCACGGTGATGTTCTCGGACCTTGTTGGGTCGACCGCGCTCTCGGCCCGGATGGACCCGGAGGACTTGCGCGAGGTCATCTCGGCCTATCAGAAATGCGTCGCTGAAGCCGTGCGAAGTTTCGGGGGGTTCGTGGCGCGGTATTTCGGCGACGGCGTGCTCGTCTACTTTGGCTACCCCGAGGCCCATGAGGATGACGCCGATCGAGCAGTGCGCGCGGGGTTGGAGGTGATCGCTTCGGTGACCGCACTCAAGACACCGGTTTCGCTGCAGACCCGTGTTGGCATCGCCACTGGGCTGGCCGTTGTCGGCGATCTGATTGAATCGGGCGATGGACAGGAGCGCGGCATCGTCGGCGAGACACCAAATCTTGCGGCGCGTTTGCAGGAGATTGCCGAGCCGAACACGGTGGTCATTGCCGAAGCGACGCGCAGCCTTCTCGGCAATCTCTTCGAGCTAAAGGACCTTGGCACCAGAGACCTTAAGGGCATCGCTGGGCCAGTGCACACTTGGTTGGCGCTGAGAGCGAGCAGCGTTGAAAGCCGCTTCGAGGCACTGCATCCGAGCGGTCTGACTACCCTCGTCGGGCGCGAAGAAGAGACCGAGCTGCTGTTGCGGCGCTGGTCGCGGGCGAAGAGCGGCGAGGGTCGGGTGGTGCTGATTTCCGGCGAAGCGGGCATCGGCAAGTCGCGGCTCATAGCTGCTCTTCTAGAGAGCCTTACTCCTGAACCGCATACGCGTTTGCGCTATTTCTGCTCGCCCCAGCACACCGACAGCGCGTTTTATCCGATCATCGGTCAGATGGAACGTGCGGCTGGATTGTTACACGACGATACGCCCCAGCAGAAACTCGACAAGCTCGATGCTCTGCTTGCGCAGACTTCGACTTCGATCCAGGACACCGCACTCATTGCCGAGATGCTTTCGCTGCCCAACGATGGTCGGTATCCCGCCCTCGAACTGACGCCGCAGCAGCGCCGGCAAAAAACGCTAGAGGCGCTTACCGCGCAGGTGGAGACGCTGTCGCGGCAAAATCCTGTGCTGATGATCTTCGAAGATGTGCATTGGATCGAACCAACCAGCTTGGTAACGATCGGTCGACTCTTAGACCGAATTCTGACACTTAGGGTCCTGTTGCTAGTGACATTCCGGCCTGAATTCGACGCGCCGTGGGTTGGACGGCCTTACGTCAGCTCCCTCTTCATCAATCGGCTGGCAGAGCACGAGGCTGGCGCAATGGTCGACCGCATCGTCGGCAACAGGCTGTTATCGGCGAACATTCGGCAGGACATCATCGAGCGTAGCGACGGTATCCCCTTGTTCGTGGAGGAGATGACCAAGGCGGTATTGGAAGCTGGGGGCGAGACGGCCGCGGAGCGCGCGATTGCGGCGGTTCCGTCCCCGGCACTGGCGGTCCCCGCGAGCCTGCATGCCTCGCTCATGGCCCGGCTCGACCGGCTCGGCGGCCCGCCCAAGGAAGTAGCACAGGTCGCGGCGGCGATCGGCCGCGAGTTTTCGCATGCGCTTCTGAATGCCGTGATGCGCAAGCGGGATGTGGAGTTGGGATCAGCGCTTGACCGCCTCATCGCAGCCGGTCTGCTGTTCCGACAGGGTCTGCCGCCGTATGCGACCTACCTATTCAAGCATGCCCTGGTGCGAGACGCTGCTTATGGCACATTGCTGCGCGAACAACGACGCGCTCTGCATGCCCGCATTGCCGAAACGCTTGAAGTCCAATTCGCCGATATCGCCGAGAGCCGACCGGAGTTGTTGGCACGCCATTGGACCGAGGCCGGCCTGATCGAGAAAGCCGCAAGCCTTTGGGGCAAAGCGGGGCAGCGGTCGCTGGCGCAGTCGGCGCTGGTCGAAGCCGCCGAGCAGCTCACGCGGGCCCTCGACCAGATAGCGACCTTGCCCGGCACGCCTGTCGTCCGTCGCGAACAGATCAAGCTGCAGGTCGCACTCGTTAACGCTCTCATGCACGTTAAAGGCTATGCGGCGCCTGAGCCCAAGGCGGCCGTTGAACGGGCGCGTCAATTCATCGAGCGAGCAGAAGCGCTCGGAGAAGCTCCCGAAGATCCACTGCTGCTTTTCTCGGTCCTCTATGGCGCCTGGGCAGCAAGCTTTGTGGCGTTCAACGGAGACCTGACGCGCGAGCTTGCGTCGCAATTTTTGGCGCTCGCAGAGAAGCAAGGGCAGACCGTTCCACTCATGATCGGGCACCGCCTGATGGGTAATTCGCTGACGTTAACTGGGGACATCGCTAAAGGCCGAGCGCATTACAATCAGGCGTTCGCACTTTACGATCCTGCCACGCATCAGGCGCTCGCGACGCGTTTTGGCCAAGACGTCAGAGTGTCAATCTTTGTTTATCGGGCGCTGGCCCAGTGGATGCTCGGGTACCCCGAGGCCGCACTCGCGGACGTTGATCACGTGCTCGAAGATGCACGTGACAGTGGCCACGCTGTGCCTTTGATGTATGCGCAGTTCCACACATCGTTGACCAATGTCCTCTGCGCAAAATATGCGGCGGCAAATGCGCAATCCAGTGAAGTTGTCCGGTTGGCGGACGAGAAGGGCGCAGCATTATGGAAAGCGTTAGGAACGATGCAAAAAGGTTGCGTATTAGCGCTGTCCGGCGAGCCTTCAGAGGCAATCCAAATGATTACTTCCGGGATCACTATGTATCAGTCAACCGGGTCAAGAGTGTATTTGCCAATCTTCTTATCACATTTGTCCAGGGCTCATGCGGAATGCGGCCAATTTGATCACGCTTGGCGCTGCATTAGCGAAGCGATGACCGCGGTGGAAACAACAAAGGAACGGTGGTACGAGGCAGAAATCAATCGCATAGCCGGCGAGATCGCGCTGAAGTTGCCGCAGCTGGGTTCGTCGCAAGCGGAAACATATTTCGAGCGCGCGCTCACCGTTGCGCGTGTGCAGCAGGCGAAGTCCTGGGAGTTGCGTGCGGCGATGAGCATGGCGCGACTTTGGCACGACCAGGGCAGGCGGGAGAAAGCTCGCGATCTTCTCGCTCCAGTCTATGGCTGTTTCACCGAAGGCTTCGACACGCGCGACCTTAAGGAGGCTAAGGCCCTGCTTCACGCGTTAGCGTCATGAGTCTCTCGAAGGACTCGGCGACTTCCGTTTCTGGCCCTCAGCAGACATGGCGTTTGCGCTACCGAATGTCCGCTTTGGGGGGTAAAGCGGACATTGTGATTGCGATGCGAAATGTCTGTTTTGAGCCAAAGCGGACATTTGATTATTGGATGCCGGCTCATTTTTCTTTCACTCTAATTCCGACGAGGTTGCGATGCTGTCTACTCTCACAATGGACCAGCTGCAGGTTGTGATATCGCAAGCGGCGGCACCTGCTTTTATCTTAGGCGCGGTGGCGTCATTTCTGTCGGTGCTGCTCTCTCATATGAACCGCGTCATCGATAGATACCGTTTGATCAGTGATCTAGATGATCCCAAAAAAGCACCCTTGAAAGCTAATTTGCCTCATCTGCAACGACGTGCAGCCATTCTCCATCGAGCAATCTACTGGGCAGTTGGCAGCGGCATTGTGACCTGCCTGCTTATGATCGTGGCTTTCGCAAGTGCCTATTTCGGCTTTAGGCATGAGCCTGGTGCAGCCGTGCTTTTCATGATCTCGCTAGGGCTATTCACCGCATCTCTAATTTCATTCGCGCGTGAAGTCGGCATCGCTTTAAAGCACTCCGAAGGAGGCTGAACTCGACAGGCCCAAAGTGATGCTCATGTCCGCTTCTGGCCCATAGCAGACATGGGCAGTTGCACCGCACATGTCCGCTTTCGGGGGTAAAGCGGACATGACTTTTTGCGGCGCAAATGTCCGCTCGTGACCCAAAGCGGACATTGTTGTCCCCCTTTTAGTTTGCCGGTTTCGCACGGTACGATGCGTCGGTTCCGGGTCCTTGGGGGCGGAGGCGGCTTGATGAGAAATTATCGGCACACTGCGAAAGGGCTCGCCATCGTCGTGGCTTTGGCATTCTTATTGATACCGACGGGCGGGTTGGCAGAAGACAATCCGGTTGTCGGCACATGGAGATTGAAATCATTTGTTCGCGAAATAGTGGGGACGGGCGAGCGCTACAACCAGCTTGGTGAACATCCGCAAGGCTTCCTCGGCTACTCGAGTGACGGTCGCATGTATGCAATTCTCGTAGCAGGTGATCGCATTAAACCGCAGGAAGAGGCGCCCACCGATGAAGAACGGGTCAAACTACATAAATCAATGATCGCTTACGGCGGGACTTACACGATCGATGGTGGCAAGGTGGTCCACCACGTTGACATTTCGTGGAACGGCGCTCGAACCGGAACCGATCAGGTCAGGTTCTATAAGTTAGAGGGAGACACCCTAACTATAAGGACGGCGCCCAACAAAAGCCCAGTCGATGGTCGCGAAGGCGTTGGAATTCTTGTTGGGAAAAGGCCAAGTAGCGACCCACTCACAATTTGCGAGCAGATAGAACGGACCTTGGCTTGACTGTCGTAGTGTCCGCTATTGGCCCATAGCGGACATCGGACGGGCTTAAGCCGGCCATCGTATTTTTTAAGAGAGAATTGACACGCGTAGCACGCAGCGCCCGATCAGCAGAAATAGATCGTGAAGCCGTCGAGTGGATCCGGCAGGCTGGGAACCTTTCTTACCGGCGAGCATCCAATAACCCGTCTACGTATACGAATGAGGAATAGTCGATGTCTTCGAATGTACATGCACTGGAGCGGGTTAAATTACTGCGAACAACTTCGAACCAGCCAGACCGGGCTGAAGTCGAAGCGGCATTTCGGACCATTATTCGATGGGCCGGCGATGATCCTGATCGTGATGGTTTAATCGAGACGCCGGCACGTATGGCGCGGGCGTATGACGAGTTTTTTGCCGGTTACAGCCAAGACCCCGTCGAGATCTTGCAAAAGACCTTCGAGGAAATTGAGGGGTATGACGAAATGATTGCGTTGCGTGCCGTTCGCTTCGAGAGCCATTGCGAACATCACATGGCCCCCATCATCGGCCAAGCTTGGGTGGCATACGTTCCAAGTGGTCGGGTAGTTGGTATTAGCAAACTCGCCCGCGTTGTAGAAGTGTATGCAAAACGACTGCAGATCCAGGAAAAGATGACTGCTCAAATTGCAAACACAATCAATGATGTCCTTAAACCGCAAGGCGTGGGAGTGATCGTCAAAGCATCGCACCATTGCATGTCCACACGCGGAGTACATAAGGCGGATTCCGATTTGGTAACCAGCCGCATGTTGGGCTGCTTTCGCGACAATCCGCTGACCCGACAAGAATTCCTGAGCATGGCCGTTTAACGAGCAGTGCTGTTCCGCTGAACGTGGTCGGAATGTCCGCTTATGGCTCAAAAGCGGACTTGGGCTAGTGCGCTGCACATGTCCGCTTGGGCGTAAAGCAGACATGAGCTTTTGCGGCGCATATGTCTGCTTTTGACCCAAAGCGGACATCAATAGCGCCAGCTACCCACTTTCAGAGTGCTTGTCTGCCACGATAACCGTGCACTCTCCAGCATGGCATGAGCGACGATGAGAAGTGGCAAATTTGGGGGCGAGTTGTATCGATTAAAAGAGTGTGATTACGGTTTAATGAGCGTCGGTTTTACGAACGTACCCTTTGTTATTCTTTAGTCGTAATCCAATATCCCTTTACCAACACATTCGCTTTGACTTCACATTGTGGCGCATCAGCTACATCCAAGCGCCTGAAGCCATGCTAGTGGCCTCCTAAATAATTTTAGCGAGTCGGAGAGCTTCATGCTGCAAACCGACATTACGATCCTCCAACAACGACAAAAGGTCCTCGAGAAGGAAATCCATGAGGCGCTCTCTCATGCGCCTATCGATGATCCGATGATCGCCGACCTCAAATCTCGAATCATATACGTCAAAGAAGAAATTGATCGCCTTCGCCACGAAGTATTTACTTCGTATCATTGAAGCGTTGATGTACGGCTCGCGTTCGAGCCGGGGAATTGCAGGCATTGATTTGTGCAGCGCCAATGTCCGCTTTCGGGGGTAAAGCAGACAACGTTGAGGGCGATCATGCAGAGAAAAGTTCGACGACATACGACCGTACGCGTGCACGCATTGCCTTAATGCGCGAGGAAGACCGGTAGCGTCGCCGCCGTCATGACATGTTGAGTTGCTCCGCCGAAGATCATTTGTCTCAAACGGCTCTGCGTAAAGGCGCCCTTAATCAAAAGATCGCAGGCCAATGTTTGAGCAGCGCCCAGAATAGCCTCGCCAGTATTCTTGCCATCGAGCGCTACCGTCAACGACTCTGCCGGAACGCCGTTCCTTTGCAAATATATGATCATCTGCTCTGCGGACGGTCCCGGTACTCCAGTTCCTCCGGTGACCGTCAGGACTGTCACGCGCTCGGCTCTCTCCAGAATCGGCATCCCAAGAGCCATGGCGCGTGCCTGCTCAGTGCTACCGTTCCAGGCGATCAACACGTTGGCGCCGATATGCTCAGGCGGCGATGGTGGGCATAGGAGCAGCGGCCGGCCACTCTCGAATAAAGCGGATTCAAGCGCTCTACGATATAGAGGAGACGAAGTTGCATCCGGCCGATTCATCACGATCATGTCGAAGGCGCGGCCGTAATTGCCGACGAAGGTTTCACCCTGAGGCGCACTTAGCCAGCCGAATGACAGAGATGTTGTTCTCGTGGTCAATCGAGGCACATCGTTTTTCTGCATAAAGGCCTCGAACGTCCGCCGTGCTCGCTGCGCCTCTGCTGCAATCTCCCGCCCATAATGCTCCACTGGAAAAGCGACCACGATGTCGCCTAATGCAAGGTCGGGAGTCGCCCAAAGCAGCGGAACTCCTTCAACGTAGCTACCGTACCGTCGAGCCAACAGCAGGGCGGTTTCCAGCACAGATTGTACGGCATCATGCTTTTCGATCAGCACTAGGATGGCCTTCATACCCATGATCGCCTCCCATTCAGCTTCACCCTCTGTTGCACACGCCAGCCGCGAACGAATGCACTCAACATTGCCGCCAGATAACCATCTCAGTGCTTCCACTTAATCGAACACCCCATGGATGGAAGCTGATCTTTCGGCCCATGGCCTGTTTCGGCGATCTGCTTCATGGCTTCGAATAGGTCGCGACGTGCATTCGCAAAGGGCGTCATCCTAGAAGCATCGAGGCGACCTCGGTATTGCAACTCATCTTGGCTGTTGAAGCCGAAGAAATCGGGCGTGCATTGTGCACCATAACCGCGTGCCACTTCCTGGGTCGTATCGATTACGTATGGAAAGGTGAAGTTGTGACGCTCTGCGAATGCCTTCATGTTGTCGAAGGAGTCCTCAGGATATGTCTCGGTGTCGTTTGGCATCGTGGCGATCGTCCCGATACCGATCTCGCGTAGCGCGTTGGCCTCGGCCACAATGCGGTTGATGGATGCTTTCACGTACGGACAGTGATTGCAGATAAAGACCACGAGTGTGCCTTTCGGCCCGCGAACATCCGCAAGCGTATAGATTTTGCCGTCGATACCTTGAAGGGCGAAATCCCTGGCCTTCCAGCCGATCGCATGGGTTGCGTTCAATATCATCGGGCGTTCTCCCTCCGCGATTGAAGCCCCGACCCAATAAAGCTCCTCTCCCTACGATCGCACTTTGAACACGGCGTCGTGCTCGCGCGCGTGCTCGATCACCTTCAAACCGAAATCGTCATCCGGCCCCACTTCGGTGACCGGCGCATGAAGCCCTTAGCGGCATGCCATTGGTTTGCGGCGCGAATGTCACCCTAAACATCGAAATAAAGGTGGAACTCATAAGGATGGGGCCGTAGCGCGACGGCATCAACTTCTTTTTCCCGCTTGTAGCTAAGCCAGGTTTCGATGACATCCTTGGTGAACACATCGCCGCGGAGCAGAAAGGCGTGATCGGCTTCGAGCGCATCGAGTGCTTGCTGCAGCGAGCCGGGCGTGGACTTCACCGCCTTTGCTTCCGCAGGCGGCAGATCGTAGAGGTTCTTGTCTATCGGCTTACCTGGATCAATGCGCTTGTCGATGCCGTCAAGGCCGGCCATCAACATTGCTGCGAAGGCCAGGTATCCGTTACAGGACGGATCCGGCGTCCGAAACTCGACTCGCTTGGCACGCGGGTTTGGCGAATACATCGGAATCCGGCAACAAGCAGAACGGTTGCGTTGCGAATAGACCAAATTGATTGGCGCCTCATAACCGGGCACCAGCCGACGGTAAGAGTTCGTCGTCGGTGCGCAGAGGGCGCAAAGTGCCCACGCGTGACGCAGCAAGCCACCGATGTAGTGAAGGGCGAGATCACTTAAGTTGGCGTAGTGCCTGTCGCTGTGGAACAGGTTGGTGCTGCCTTTCCATAAACTCTGATGCACGTGCATCCCGGAGGCGTTGTCCTCGAAGAGGGGCTTAGGCATGAACGTCGCCGTCATATTGTGTTTGCGCGCAGTGTTTTTGATTACATACTTGTAGAGCATCAGGTTGTCGGCCATGCGCGTTAGGTTGGTAAACCGCATGTCGATTTCCGCTTGGCCAGCTGTTGCCACCTCGTGGTGATGGGCTTCGATCTGGATTCCCAACGTCTCCATCGTCAGCGCCATCTCGGTGCGCAAATCTTGCATACTGTCGACGGGAGGAACTGGAAAGTAGCCTTCTTTCTGGCGTGGCTTGTGGCCAAGGTTCGGGGCTTCTTGTTTCCCTGAATTCCAGATGCCTTCCTTCGAGTCGATCTCGTGGTAGGCAAAATTGATGCCTTGATCGTAGCGCACTTGATTGAATACGAAGAATTCGGCTTCCGGCCCGAAAAAGGCCGTATCAGCGACGCCGGTCTGTTTGAGATGCGCCTCGGCCTTTTGGGCTATGTAACGGGCATCGCGGCTATAGGCTTCGCCGGTGACCGGATCTCTGATGTTACAAATCAAGACCAGCGTCGTTGCCGTCGAGAATGGGTCGAGAAAGGCCGTGGTCGAATCGGGCACGACCAGCATGTCGCTTTCCTGGATCTCCTGGAAACCGCGGATCGATGACCCATCAAAGCCGATGCCCTCGCTCATTGCATCGGCATCCACTGCGCTTGGCGGGACGGAAAAATGCTGCCAGGTGCCGGGCAAATCCGTGAAACGTAAATCGATCATCTCGACGTTGTTGGTCTTGATGGCTTTGAGGACATCATCGGCCGTGGAACAACTAAGAAACATTTGCTGCCCTCCAGTGTCTAATGGTGGCAGAGCGTCGATCCGATCCGGCGACGCTCACCTGCAAGCATTTCTAGTCGATATATTTCAGCTTGCGTGGGGCCCACGCATTAGCTTCAGCGCTGCCTCGATGTGCCTCCAAATTTCGGCATCTTCTTTTTTGCCTTCCATTTCGAAAGCGCAAGCTTTTTGCGCGGCCTCGACAACTGCCTGGGCACCATGTGCTTCCAATAGTTGTCGCGCGTAGTCCTGGATGTCGATTTCGTGGATTCTCATGGCGTCATGCTCCTCTTCTGCGCGAGTGAACACACCGCGCACCCGAACGGCAGGCGTTGACACCTATCTAGAGTCTGCATCTTAGCAGATGCCGATTGCAAGGCTTCACTAGTGGCTATCGGGGCGAAGAGCCGGTCGCTCCTTGCATGCAAAGGTCCGCTTTCGGGGGTAAAGCGGACATGGCAAATGCAGTGCGAAATGTCCGCTTATGACCCAAAGCGGACATGGGGGTCGCAAAAATGCTAGCCTAAGCCCTGCGCAAGGCGTGGTCCTTACGAGGGGACACATGCAGCGGCGCGATTTCATCACGCTCCTCGGCGGCGCGGCGGTTTCTTGGCCGCTCAAGGCACGGGCGCAGCAACCCGAACGCGTGCGAAGGGTCGGCGCTTTGATGCCGTTCAGCGCCGACGATACCGAAGCAAAGGCAATCGTTGCGGCGCTTCGGCAAGGGCTTGAGGAGCTTGGCTGGACGGATGGCCGCAACATCCGAATCGATTATCGCTGGGGTGGCCGTAACGTGGAGCGCACACGTGCCTACGCAGTAGAACTCGTGGGTCTTTCGCCGGATTTGATCTTCGCTTTTTTCAATGCGCAACTCGCTCCATTATCGCGGGAGACGCGCACGATTCCGATTATTTTCGTAGGAGCCTCAGATCCGATCGGAGCGGGTTACGTCGCGAGTTTTGCGCGACCGGGCGGCAATATTACGGGATTTACTCTCTATGAGCCGTCGCTTGTTGGAAAGTGGCTCGGGGTTCTGAAAGAGATCGCACCCGCAGTCGCACGGGTGGCTATTATGGTCAACCCCGACACAGCGATCCTTCGAGGAACATTTTACTTGCGCGCGTTCGAGACCGCTGCCGCCACGTTCAACGTCGAACCAATCATAACAAAGGTACTCAGCGTCAGCGACATCGAAGCTGCAACAATGGCACTTGGCCAACAGCCCCATAGCGGCCTGATCGTCGCACCTGATACTTTTACCCTGACCCATGCCGGACTCATTACCGCGCTTGCCGCCCGGCATCGGTTGCCGGCGGTCTACGGGTTCCGTCAGAGCGCGGCAATTGGCGGCCTAATATCCTACGCCCCCGATACCCTCGATACGGTCAAGCGCTCGGCTTCCTATATCGATCGAATCCTCAAGGGTGAAAAACCGGGCGACCTTCCCGTGCAGGCACCCGCAAAATTCGAACTGGTTGTGAACCTCAAGACCGCGAAGGCGCTCGACTTGACGGTGCCGCCCGGCATGCTGATGGCCGCCGACGAGGTGATTGAATGAGGCGGCCATGTCCGCTATTGGCCCATAGCGGACATTCCCCTATGTCGCGTTTGATGTCGCTTTCGGGGTAAAGCGGACATAACGATTGCAGTGCGGAATGTCCGCTTATGACCCAAAGCGGACATTGGTCGGCGGCGAGCAGCCCGAGCTGGCTATCATTATCGGCCCTTTCGGTGTGTTGGTTTAAGCCGTTAAGATGCTTTGCTTTTGCGACTAGGGGGCACGAACGGGCATCGCCCGCCGCGCCCGACGGGCCGCAAATTGGGGGGCTTTATGAGACTGCCCGACCGGGTTCTCGAGCCAGTTGAACGGCTCTCTGAAATCTTGTTCGGTTTGATAATGGCCCTGACCCTTACGGGTGCGGTCAGTGTGGCAACAGCAGATCGTTTGGCGATACGGACGATGCTGTTCGCTGCGCTCGGTTGCAATCTGGCCTGGGGAATTATCGATGCCGGAATGTATCTGATGGCTCGTCTCGGCGAGCGCGGACGCAACGCCTTGGCTGTGCGCGCCGTACGTGAAACAGCTAATAGCGAAGATGCTCACCGCCTAATCGCAGACGAGCTGCCGCCGCTACTTGCACCGGCTTTTCAGCCTACGCAACTTGAATTGATACGCGAAAGAATCAACAAAATTCCTGCGACCGACGTGGGGCCGAGACTGACTGGACGCGACTGGCGAGGTGCATTGGGTGTTTGCATCCTCGTTATCCTGTCCACATTTCCGGTCGTCATTCCGTTCATTGTCATTGCAGACGCCAGATTGGCGCTGCGTATTTCCAATGCGCTTGCCGTTATATCGTTATTTCTGTGCGGGTTCCTTTTCGGGCGTTATGCGGGGCTCCAGCCTTTGGCAACGGGTCTGATTATGGTGGGGGTCGGCGTTGCTTTGGTGAGTATCGCGATAGCCCTCGGGGGGTGAAATTGGTCAAGGCACATTTGCGATCGTTCACTTTGCCCGCAGTTGCTGTGGTTGGGGCGCTTTTAATTGCCGGCGGTTCTGCGCAGGGGCAGGCCTCTACGGGCAACTCTGGTGGCACGATCAGTCTCGGCGGCCGCGGCTGGTCCTCGTTCGAAGCCGTGCCCGTTACTTCAGATCGCGGGGCAAATCAGCTCGAATCCAGCTTTCGGGGTGGCTTTGCAACCGACTATATGTATCGGGGCACAACCTTATCCGACCATAAGCCGGCCGTCGGCGCCGCCATGGAAGCAACATTTGCTCAGCTCTACGCTGGCGTTGCGGTGGCGAGCGTCAAGTTACCAACCCAGCCGGCGGCTGAAGTCACGATGAGTGGCGGCGTTCGCCAAACAATAGGAAATATCGATTTTGATCTCGGTGTGAGCTATTTCCTCTACCCGGGGGAAATATCGACTAGTCCGGGCACTGATTATTGGCAGGCGGCCATCCGCGCGGATAAACGGATAACTGAGTCGCTTCGCGTTGCCGGCGGATTTGCCTATTCCCCGAATGTTTCCAACACCGGCGCCTGGAGCTGGTATGCGGCTGGTGGCGTGGGCTTCGACGTGCCGAGTCGGCTGCTTCCGGCAGACATCGGCGTGTCGTTCACCGGTGGCGCGGGTTACTCCTGGTTCGGCAATCAGTCACCGGAGTTCGGTGGTTTTCCGCTGCCTGCCTACCTGAATTGGCAAGCTGGCGTGACGTTCACCTATAAGATCTTCAATCTCGATCTGCGCTACTACGACACCAATCTCTCGAAGGAAAATTGCTTCGTTCTGACCGGCGATCCCAATGCACGGCCTGGCGGTGCAGTCGACCTCGTCACGAATGCCGAGGGGTTAACCTCGCGCTGGTGCAGCGCCACGTTTGTTGCGAAGGCCTCATTTGCTTTGAATTAGTCGCTCACGAGCAGAACGTGCCAGATCAAAAAAACGGTTGCGTAGCGAAATGAATCCCTTGCTCAAGGAAATCCGACATAACCCCATGCTTTGGCTGCTGGCCCTCGTGCCGGTGGCATTGATCGCCACAAAACTGGTCCCCGATGCGCACACGCTGCTGTTTGTCCTTTCAGTGCTCGCGATCGTGCCGCTTGCAGGCTTGCTTAGTCACGCCACCGAATCAGTTGCGGAAAAGACGGGCGATGCTGCGGGCGGGCTGCTCAATGCTACGCTTGGAAACCTGACCGAGCTGGTCATTGCAGCGGCGGCCCTCCGCGCGGGGGAGTATGCGCTGGTGAAAGGTTCTATAGCCGGCGCCATTGTGACCAACACGCTTTTCATGCTTGGGGCTTCTTTTCTTCTCGGAGGTCTCAAGCACCATCTCCAAGAGTACAATCGCGCTACCGCCCGTCTGCACGCAGCTTTGCTCTTTCTCGCTACGATTGCGCTCGTCAGTCCTTCGGCGATCGCCAAAGCTGACTTGCTGCCGGGCGCCGCTTTGACCCAGAAACTTAGCGTCGCTTTGGCCGTGCTGCTGATTGTCGGATACGGATTGGGCTTGCTTTTCTCGCTGAAGACCCATCGCGAAATTTTTTCCGGCGCGGAGCACGCGGAAGCAGGCGAACCTGCGTGGCCGATCGGGCTAGCCCTGGTCACGTTGGCCGTAGTCACGGTTCTCGTTGCGCTAGTGAGCGAGATTTTCGTCGAGTCGGTACAGAAGGCGGCTGAGACATTTGGGATGAGCCAGGCGTTCGTCGGCTTTATCGTCGTAGCACTCGTAGGGGCTGCTGCCGAAATGGCGGTAGCGTTTTCCGCAGCGCGCAAGAACCGGCTTGACCTGAGTGTGGGTATTGCGCTTGGGAGTGCTTCTCAGATTGCGCTATTCGTCGGCCCCGTGCTCGTCCTTCTTAGTTACGTCATCGGACCGACGCCGATGGACCTGCAATTCTGGCCCGGCGCAGTAGTGATGGTCTTTATTGCCACACTTGTCGCAGCTTTCATTACAAGCGGCGGGCGTTCGGCATGGTTCGTTGGCGTTCTGTTGATATTCGTCTACGCGGTCTTTGCGATCACTCTCTATATGCTGCCGCCGCAAGTGCCGTGACTGTGCCAGTAGATATTGGGAGACGACATGTTACGGCAACTTTTGGTGGGCGGCGGTGTCAGTGTTGTTAACATCGCTATCCACGCATTGGTAATGACGATACTGGTGTGGGTCGCGCGGGCTGTTAGCGCGAAGAATAAATCGCATCCTGCTGTATTTTTGATGGCTATTATGATTTCGACCGTGTCGGTGTTGATGGCTGCACATGCGGTTGAAGTAATCGTTTGGTCTTTGGCGTATTTGATAGTCCATGCCGTGCCTGCCGGTGGCAATCTCATTTATTTTGCATTCGTGAATTATACGACACTCGGCTACGGCGACATTGTTCCAGTGGAACGTTGGCGCCTGCTTGGCCCGATTACCGCGCTGAATGGTGTGTTGCTAATTGGGTGGTCGACCGCGGTTATCTTTGAAGTACTACGGAGAACATTGGAACGCACCGAGACACAGAGGTGACCAGCCGACTTGTTGCTGCTGAGTGGTCAGCGCAAGAAAAAAAGCTTCGTCTGCTTTCGCAGATGATTGATGCAGGTCAAATGGAGAGGCTATTCGCTGCTTCACATTAGCTCTCCAGGTAGACCTGAACACCTCTAGAAAGTCCACGACCAGCGTTAATGCCATCGTTGTATCGATTCATCAGAACGCGAGTTACCGGCGCCCTGCTGATGGCGTTGGGCATCATCGCGCTGTTGATGCCGCAAGTTGCGGGCCGGTGGTCGCTAGCGATCCTCGGTGTTTTGTTGGTCGGTGTGGGTATTGCTGAGACCTATGCCGCGTTTAGGTCCGGGCGGAGCGGTGAGGCAAGCTCGTACCTGGAGGGCCTCTTTGCATTGCTCGCTGGGACCGTTCTGTTGCTGAGTTCGGCCCTTGTGCTCGACGGATTGCTGATCCTGCTGATCGGCATCCTACTTGCTGATGGACTAGCGAAACTCTTCAACGCTTGGCGCAAGCCGCGGTCTGACCGGTTTCCGTTGATGCTCAATGGATTCCTCGATTTCGGATGCGCGGCAACAATTTGGTATCTGAGCCGCTTCGTTGGGGTCGCTTCGGCCATCGGTATCGCCATCGGCCTCTATATCGTCGCTGCGGGCTGGCGGATGGTTCTAGCGCCGGCCAAAACTGCGCAGACCGATGCGGCCGTTTTAGCGCTGGACCGTCACTCTGACCCCGGGCTCCGCATGCCGGGGAACGAAATGTTCGGTCGGCTAAGATCTAAGGCAGATACTGGGACTCAGTTCGCTCTCGCAGCTGATCTGTTTTGGATGTCAACAATCGCAGTCGTATTCCTCGCCATCCATACCGGACGAATGCCGTTATCCGATGATCTGCTCGGCGTCGTCTCGCCGTTTGTCGCGACAGCGGGAGATCTATTGATGACGCTTGTGTTCGCCATGGCACTGGTATTGCCGGTGCGGCTTGCATGGCGACGAGCAACGAGACCGATCGAGCGTTTGGCCTGGGCCCTCAGATTCAAGGCAAAGGCCGCTCCTATGAATAAGGCGGCGGAGTGGCTGATGAACCGATGGCTTGATAAACGCTTCAGTTTCAGTCTGCGCTTGAGTCAGAGCCGCATCTCGCTGCCGTCGGGGCTTATGCTGCTGTTGCGGCTTGGTCTGCCAATCACGGCATTCTTCGTTGCGTTCAATCCGATCTGGGGTTTCAGCTGGTATTTCAACACAGAAAGCTGGGCGACCGGCATCTATCAAAAGCTGACAGAGCTGCGGGTCGACACGTGGCGTGCCAACATGATCGATGCGGTAACTCGAACTTATGGGGGCGGTGATGAACTTTTTCGGATTGAACCAGCGGGCGTTTCAGGAGATGGCGACTTCAGCTTCCTCGTCATTGGTGATCCCGGTGAGGGCGACGCCTCGCAGTATTCGCTGGCTTCGCGTTACCTCAGGCTGGGACAGAATGATGATGTGAAGTTCCTCGTGGTGTCTTCAGATGTAATCTATCCGGCCGGAGCGATCGAAGACTACGAAGCAAAGTTCTATCTTCCATTCCAGGGGTTTGCAAAACCTGTTTATGCGATTCCCGGCAATCACGACTGGTTCGATGCGCTCGAAGGATTCAACGCCAATTTCCTCGAACCCAAGGCCGCACGCGCTGCCATCGAAGCGCGGGTCGACGCAGATCTGAAATTAACGAGCACAGATGCGCGCCGCATCGACAGGCTTACGGCGTATGCCGAGCGCATGCGCCGCTTGTACGCCGTCAATACCGGAAGCCAGCGGGCGCCTTTCTTTGAATTGCAGACCGACGACTTTGCATTAATTGCAATAGATACGGGCATCCTGCGCTCGGTGGACGACCGACAGCGCAGGTGGATCGAGCGTGCGCTCGAACGTAGCCGGGGCAAGTTCGTCATTGCAATTGTCGGTCATCCACGTTTCGCAGGCGGCCACGATATTCCGCCGACTGCCGAAGGCCAGAATGTCTCTGAATCCTCGGAAAAGTTCGCTGCGCTCTATCGCCTACTGGCGACTCACAACGTCAGCATCGCCATGGCCGGAGATACGCATGACTTTGAATATTACCGGGAAAATATCACCACCGGCGACGGCCCCGCGCGCGTGATGCACCACTTCGTCAATGGCGGCGGCGGAGCCTACCTCAGCATCGGCACGGCCCTCGACTTTCCGGAGCAACCTGCTGCAGTGGACTGGTCGTTCTACCCGAGGACCGACCACCTTCGCGCAAAGATGGATGCCGAGATGCCACTATGGAAAGAGCCGTTCTGGTACTGGATAAAGTGGTTTAATGCGTGGCCGTTCAGCGTTGAGACCTTTTCCGGCATCTTCGACTTCAACCGCGCACCCTTCTTCCAGAGCTTCATGGAAGTGCGGGTCGAAAGATCGAAGAAGCGCGTTGTCCTCATCCTCAACGGCGTCCACGGTCCGCTGCGGTGGCGTGACCTGCAGACCGGTGGCGCAGTGATCCCACCCGGGGTCACACTCGATGATCCAGTTGAATTTGTTGTCTCGATGGACCGTCAATGATCGCCTAATGTCCGCTGTTGGCCCTTAGCGACCATTGTTCGGACATGACGGAATGTCCGCTTTTCGGGGGTAAAGCGGACACGACGTTATGCACTGCAAATGTCCGCTAATGACCAAAGCGGACATGACCGTTTGCGGAATCCGCTTTCGTGGTCGCTATTGGGGGCAAAGCGGACGTGCCCTTTTGCACTGCATATGTGCTAATGACCCAAAGCGGACATGTCAGGGCCAACGCAGCTAAGGATGGCCTATCGTCTCAATCGCGCTTGGTGGGCTCGCCTTTTTTGCCTGGTCCGAGGTTGCGCCTCATTGCTCTTAAGCGCTGCGTCTCTTTATCGAGAGCATCAATTTTCTCATCGAGCCGCGTCATCTTGGATTTTGGATCATCAGTGCCGCGCAACTTTTCGAGCGCTTTGCCAACAGAGAGTTTAGTGGTGTCAGCCATCACAAACCTCACACTCCGAGAGGGGGCCAAGGTCCGACTTACGCAATGGCCATCCCGCAGCGCCAGATATTAGCAGAGAATGTTGGCCCAGGGTCCAACTTCGTACACTCCCCATAAATCCTTAACCTCTTTTTTATCAGTAAAAGACGTTTGGTGCGCACCGATGACGGATTTCACGCTTGCGGATACGCTTCCGGCAGGAAGCTTAATTCCTGAGTGCGCTTCGCCAAGCACTACGGAAGCTTTCGCGGGGCTTATTGGAGACAAATACAAAAGTATATCGCACACGATTTTCGCGCTTCGGCGTGGCCCTATTCGTTACGGTCGCGACCAAACAATCGTCATTGAGGGTGAGCCTTCCGAGTACATTGTTCTGGTGATCAGTGGGGTTATCCGTAGTTTTAGATCGTTTCAGAACGGTACTCGCAGCGTCGTAGCTTTTTATCTTCCAACAGAATTTTCTGGCTTGCGGTTGCGCGTTTAGTTTTTCCGCAATGGAACCAGCGCGGCTAACACTGATTTGCATAGCCCGCAGAAGATGAACGCTTCTTCACTCTGTTCGTTACCAGACACATCCGTCATGTGGAGAGATAGGTGGCGACGCCCACTGAATGGAACTTGCTGAAACACCAGTTTGATGCGCTGGTGCATGATGAAATTGTGGACGCCGATAGCATTGAAAAGATCTTCGATGAACAAGTTCGTCGCCGTTTCGCTGAAATAATAAATCGAGCTGTCGAAGGCCGGACGTCTGGCCGGGTATTGCGAGGAGTTGAGAGATGAACCAACGTGACTTGGAACTTTTAGATAAGGAACTATGGGGAGTTGGTCCAAATCCCCGATTGGAACGCGGTGCGTTGGGTTTAATGGTTATTGTGGCATTTGTCGGCGGCTTGCTTATGGGCGGCAATCTGTTTGCGCACAAATACGAGAAGACGCAAATGACGTCGTATGACGCGGCTAGTGTGCTTTCACTATTGAGTGAATCGCCGCCAGCCCGGCAGTAATGTTATCGGTAACTTATGGGATCCTGACGCCTAGATTTGGCGCACGTCCCGTCGGCCACTTCAGTCCCATAGAAACGAGCGCCTCACTCGTTAATCCTCGATGACCGTACGAGCCTTTCGAACGCGATAAGCCCGTCCATGCGCGCCAATTCCGGTGTCTCGAATGAGTCCCCCGATGTCGAGACTGGCTTACCGTTCGCGGTAATGACCCAACGATAACGTCCTGCGTGAATTGTGCAGGGTCTAGTCGTCAATTCGTATGCCGGAGGAAATGTTGTGGCCATGCTCGCAATATGAGGCCGACTCTGTACGACTGCTAGGGCTCTTGGTTGCCTTAATTGAGTTGACCCATCCAGGAGGGCACGCGGACATCCGCAATTGACGAGAGGCAATGTCCGCTATTGGCCCAAAGCGGACATGGACGAGTGCACTGCAAATGTCCGCTTTCGGGGGTAAAGCAGACATCGGTACTGGCACAGATTATGTCCGCAAAGTCCTCAGCGTGCGCTCTGATACCGTCTCACGATATCTTTTTCGTAAAAAAGATATCGCGTGTTCGTTGATACGTTGCGTCAGTTCAGACGGTTGGCAACACTGTTTGTCCCGCAACCGAAACATGGGAGCGATCCATGACCCGGCGCTCACTTGGGACATTTGGTTTTTCTCTGACTCTTTTGATGATGCCGGTCCTGTCTAATGCGCAAGGTGTCGTCGCTCCCGCTTCCGAGAACCGCATCACAATTCTCTACGATGCGTTTGGCAAAGATGCGTCAATGCGAAAGGACTGGGGCTTCTCGGCGCTCGTTGAGGTTGCCGGCAAACGCATACTGTTCGATACAGGCGACAATCGCGACATTTTCGCAGCGAACGTGAAAGCAAAAAACGTTGATCTAACCAAGCTGGATTTCGTCGTTCTGTCGCACCGGCACGGAGATCACATGGCCGGGCTGGCCCACGTATTGAGCGTCAATCCAAGGGTGAAAATCTACGCGCCCAAGGAGAGTTTCGGCATCTACGGCTCATCGCTGCCGTCGAGCTTCTACCGCAAGGCTGAGGCATTGCCGCCGGACATGCGCTACTTTGATGGCAAGCCACCCGAGGTAATAGCCTTCGGTTCAGCTTGGCAGGGCGCAAACTTCGAGCTCATCGACAAGACGACCGAAATTGCCCCCGGCATCACCTTGATCGCCCTTGTGTCGGAAGCTCCGGGCACCCGAGAACTCAAGGAATTGTCGCTCGCCATCAACACACCTGATGGAATTGTACTGGTGGTCGGTTGCTCGCACCCAGGAATCGATAAGATCGTCGAGGCTGCTGCAACCATAAATCCCAGAATTCACTTGATCGCCGGCGGCTTCCATCTGGTTGCCGCGTCGGATGTAGTCATTTCTAAAATCGTGGCGACCCTCAAGGATACTTTCAAGGTGGAGAACATCGCGCCCGGACATTGCACTGGCGAGCCGACGTTTGCCGCATTAATGCAGGCCTTCGGCGATCACTACATCTATGCCGGCGTGGGCACATCGCTCGCGACGGGATTAACGGCAGGCACGCAACAACGTCGCGGCGAGGCACCCGCACTCGACACCGACGATCTCGTCAGTTATCGCAGGTTGGCTGCTCGTGAAGATCCGTTCGGGCTCGCTACATGGCGAAGGCGACTTGCAAATAGCGGGGCGGTGGTGCCGCACGCGGACGTGCCGCCGATATCCGCTATTGGCCCTTAGCAGACATCCGAAGCAAGGCGTCAGATGATTAGTCCCACTGTCGCGCCGACGGGGTGATCGAGTGATCGAGCGGAATGTCCGCTTTTGGGGGTAAGCAAACATGACGTTTTGCGGCGCACATGTCTGCTTTTGACCCAAAGCGGACATCGCGAGTGCAATGCAAAATGTTCACTACCGGACTTTTACTCAATTTACAGCGTTGACGATCTTAAAGACGTTTGCGGATTGACTCTTGCGGTTAGTCGGACGTCAGATGCCAACATGACCGACCGAGGTCTTGCCCGCAGGTGGCTGAGAGACCAATTACCTGTATCAGTGGGGGGAATGCGCGCCATGCCGCAGCCACATAATTTCAATCCGACAGCACCACCAATAGGGAAACGGCGATGCCCGATGTGCGGGTTACCGATGTTCCTTTCGCTCATCGCGCCTTCTGATGAAATAGATCGCGACGAGAGGACCTTCGAATGCTCGACGTGTGCTTACGCCGAGACCATAACCGTTAATTTCCGCTAACCGACAATCAGCGCCGTTGGAGGTCCCATGGCCATTTATAAGTTAATCGCCAATGGTTCTTTCG
>Ga0207428_10000646_pt1 | contig 40900 bp, 37 predicted proteins | sample RhiMethybrSRZTD1_FD_187600 | JGI IMG/M metagenome (GOLD analysis project Ga0207428, IMG submission 187600) | Populus rhizosphere microbial communities from Tennessee, USA - Rhizosphere MetaG P. TD hybrid SRZTD1 (SPAdes) (version 3) | ecosystem: Host-associated > Plants > Roots > Rhizosphere >...
CCTGTTCGTGCCGACGTCGATGCCGCTCGGGGCGGGTGCGACCGACGTGGTCACTGCGGATCTGAACGGCGACGCCAAGCTCGATCTCGCGGCGGTGGCCGGGGGCGACGGGTCGGCCGGTAGCGGCCGCGTGTCGGTCTCGTTCGGGGACGGCAACGGCGCGTTCACACCGTTCTCGCAGGTGCTCGCGGGTCGTTCACCGGTGGCTATCGCGGCCGCGGATCTGACGGTCGACGGCGCCCTGGACCTCGTCGTCGCGAACTCGGCGACCAACGACGTGTCGGTGTTCGTGAACAACGGCAGCGGGGGCTTCACGCTGACTGCGACGTTGCCGGTCGGCGCGGCCCCGAAGGACGTGGGGGTCGAGAGGGTCGACCGGGGAACCGCGCCCGACGTGGTGGTCGTCTCGGAAGCGGGCGACTCCCTGATCGTGTTCCCGGGCAAGAACGACGGCACGTTCAAGGCGCCGGTCACGACGAGCGTCTCCAACCCGGTGGCGCTGGCGTTGAGGGATCTCAACCGCGATCGGAACATCGACGTCGTGGTGGCGAGCGCGGCCGACGGTCTCGTCCGCGTGATGCTGGGTGACAAGACGGGTGCCTTCGCGGCGGGGGCGACCTATCCCGCGAGCATGCCGAACTCCGTGTACATCGCGAGCAGGATCAATCGCGACCGAGCGCCCGATCTCGCGTACACGGAGCTGGGGGCGAACCAGGTGACGTACCGCCTCGGCGCGGACGACGGCACCTTCGGTGCCCCGACCTCGTTCCCGGTCGCATCTCCGACGCAGGTCGTCGTCGAGGACGTCACCTACGACACCTCCGACCTGATCGTCACGAGCCAGTCGGGCAACTCGGTCGACGTGATTCTCGGCCAGCAAGACGGCTCCTTCGACCCGCCCCAGCACATCGCGGTGGGGACGGGGCCTGTCGGGATCGCCGTCGGAGCGTTCGACAGCGCGTTTGCGCCCGACATGGCGATCGCCAACGTGACGAGCGGCGATGTCGTGGTGATGATCAACCGAACGCCGCGTCCGCCGACGACGAACGAGGGCTGATCAGTGCCGGAAGCGGCGGGGCCTGGACGAGAGGCCCCGCCGCTTCGGCGTCCGCTCACCCAGGGTCTGCGAGCACGCCTCAGGCGTGCGTGCCGGCCCGAATCGGCGAGTCGGCGAAGCAGCCGCCGACCTCGCCCGCGACGGTCTCGACGATCGCGTCCTGGGCCGCAGCGTCGAGCCCGTCGAAGATCGTCAGCGGGCCGGCGTCGAGGAGACGGAGCTCGAATCTCTCGCGCGCCCGCTCGGTCAGCCCCGCGAGCGCGCTGTTCACGCTCTCGAGGCCGCGAGGGTCGTAGTGGTCCTCCTCGAGCGGCCGGCCGTAGAGAAAGACGATGCGTCCCCTCTCGAGGTGCGAGAGCGTCTCGATCACGCTCGACGAGGGGCCCCGTCTCACGAGGCGCTTCGCGACCGGCTTCAACAGCGTGTCGGCGAACGGGAGGGAGCGCACCGTCTCGACGACGCGGCGCTTGCCCAGCGCCCGCCGTGCGAGCGCGGGCGAGCCAGGGTCGAGGATCGGAGGGGCGAGGCAGACGGTCCCGCCCCAGGCCGGGTCGCTCGCGAGCCGGAGCGCCACTCGGCTCCCGAAGCACGTGCCCACGCTCACGAAGCGATCCACCTCGAGCGCCTCGCGGACCGTCGAGACCGCTCTGCTCGTTGCCGCAGCCTCCCGGGAGACGTCGGCGGCCGTCCACGACGAGACCACCCCCGGGCTGTCGCCTACGCCCGCATAGTCGACTCGCAGCGTCGCCAGTCCCTCGCTCGCGAGCGGCTCGGCGAGAAGCGCCGCGAGGGTCCCGCCGATCACGACGTGCCGCCCGATCCCCGCGAGCACGACCACGAGGCCCTCCGGGGGGCCGTCGGGCATGGAGACGACGGTCGCAACCGTGTCGTCCCCGGTGTCGATGAACAACGGAGCGGATCTCACGCGCTCTCCTCCGCCACCCATTCTGCCGTTCGCACGGTCAGCAGCCGGTCGAGGTCGATCCTGGTGTCCTGGCGGACCGGCCCCACGTTCTCGAAGTAGTACTCCCCGAGGGGAACCGGCAGCGGATCCTCGATCACCTCGGCGGTCACCGAGGCGCCGAGCTGCACCAGGTGCGCCTCCAGCGCGGTGAGCGCCTGCGGGGCTGCCCCCGTGGGCGAGATGCCGAGCAGGAGCGCGCGCCCGCGGAACGAGCGAAGCGCCTCGACGACGTCGGCCGCAGCGAGCCGTTCGTACGACGGCTGCGTCAGCCTCACTCCCCGAATCCAGGTGACGCCGTCGGCCTCGAGCTGCTGCAGCGGGGAGAGCCCGTCGGGGCTGCTGACCGACATCAGATCCGTGACGGCCTGGCGGCGGAGGGATTCGCGGACGTACTGTCGTCCCCGCCGGACGGGCTCGACGACGGCCAGCGAGTCGACGCCGAGGTCCTCGCACACGAGGCAGGCCACCATCGCGCCGGAGACCGCGCCGAACACGCCCCTCACCGAGAGCCCGCGCTCACGAAGCACGGAGGCGGCGTCGACCACCTCGGCGATGCGCGCGTCGAGATCCATCGCGGGCAGCGCTCCGTCGGGGTCGAGGTCCGGGCGAATGCGGAGCGCGACGCGCCCCTCGCGCGCCAGGCCGCGGGCGATGCTCGCTTCGAGGCGCCTGAGGTTGCCGTGCTCCTGCCCGATCGACGGGCAGAGGATCCACGCGTCGCGAGCGGCTCGGCCCGCCGGGGCCGAGAGGAGCGCAAACGCGCGCGCCGGTCCGAGCCGGGCCTCGAGGAACTCCTCGGTGACGTCCTCCTTCGCGTGCGTGTGGCTGCGGAGCGCGTCGAGCTTCGCCGCGGTGTCGCTCATCTTGTCCCCATCCCTGCACGACGCTATAAAGCGAATAGCCCGCGACGTCAAGCGACACCCCGCGGGCTTTCCTCACGAACGTCGAGCTCACCGAAAGGCATCCTGTGACCGCAGAGAAGATCAAGCAGCTGATGGCCGACAACCTCACGTGGGTCGGCTCGTGGAGCGACGTCGACGACGACTACCCGCTGCTCGAGAAGCACGTGATCGACTCGCTCGGGATGGTCAAGCTGATCGGCGTGCTCGAGGAGGAGTTCGGCATCGAGATCGACGACGAGGACGTCGTGCCCGACAACTGGCAGACGATCGCGAGCATCACGGCCCTGGTCGACGCGAAGCGGCAGGGCTAGGCCGCCTCCCCGGGCACCTCCACGCACGGTCGGCGGATGAGCGCGGACGCTCCCCACTTCATCGGCATCGGCGCTCAGAAGGCCGGCACCACCTGGCTCTACCGGAACCTGCAGGAGCACCCCGAGGTGTGGCTTCCCCCCGAGAAGGAGCTGCACTACTTCGACGAGAAGCGCATCGCCAGGCGCTCGCTCGTGGGCCGCGCCTTCGGGCGGACGGTCGAAGGGGCGCGCTGGCGCCGCCAGCTCAGGCGACACGCCCGGGGCGCGCTGCGCGGGACGTCGTTCGCGGAGCTCCGCTGGCTCGGACGCTATTTCCTCCTCGGCTGGGACGACGGGTGGTACGCCTCGCTCTTTGCGCCGGGCCATGGTCGCAGCACAGGTGAGGTGACGCCGAGCTACGCGATCCTCGAGTCGGAGCACGTCGCCGGGATCCGCGAGCTGCTCCCCGAGGCGAAGATCGTCTTCCTGCTCCGCAACCCGATCGAGCGGGCGTGGTCGCACGCGATGATGGAAGTCCGCAACACGGGCGCGTCGGAGGCGGATCGCGACGACTTCCTCCGCCATTTCGAGGAGCCGCGCTCGACGCTTCGCACGGACTACGCGAGAACGATCGAGATCTGGGAGTCCCACTATCCCGCCGACCAGATCTTCGTCGGATTTCTCGAGGACATCCACTTCCATCCGGAGGAGCTGCTCACCCGCGTGTGCCGGTTCCTCGGCGTAGCACCGCTCGACCGCTGGTCCAATGCCGCGAGCCGCGTCTACGGAGGCAGCGGGGCGACGATTCCCGGAGAGCTCGCCGTGGCGCTCGCAGAGCTTTACCGCGCGCCGCTCCACGAGCTCGCCTCCCGTTTTGGCGGATACGCCTCGTGGTGGCGGTTCTGCGCCGAGCACCTGGTCGACGAGCGCCCGACGGGCGAGGTGCCCGCTCAGCTCTTCACGAGCCCTCTGTGGGATGCGTGGCTCGCGGAGCGGGGCAACATGCCGCCCGCCCCGCAGAGCGCCCCGCTCAGCGAGCTCGCCCTCTCGCAGCGCACGGCCTGAGCCGCCCGCACGCGCCCTCCGGCGGCGCGGAGGCGGTCGCCGGCGTCAAGGCCGGCCGAAGTTCACGCGGCGGCGCGTGAGGCGCGCCCTGCCGTGCGAGAGGAGCGCCCGGTCCTCGCCGGTGAGGCCGAAGCCCTTCATCGCGAGCCCGTACGCGCCGAAGAGCGCGGCGCCGGCCACGATCACCTGGAGCAGCGGGATCGGCCACGCGGGCAGGAACGCGATCGGCACGGCCACCGCGATCGCGAAGGCGGCCGACGCGAACATCCCGACCGAATCGCGGCGGAACGGGAAGATGCCGAAGATGACCCGCACCTCGACGAGGTTCACGAGGTTGAGGACGACGAGCGAGATCGTGGCCGAGAGCGCGGCGCCCGTCATCCCGTAGCGGGGGATCAAGGCCCAGCCGAGACCGATGTTGAGCATCGTCACCGACATGTTGTTGAGCATCGTGATGTACGGCCGGCCGGACATGTTGATCAGCACGCCGAGGGGCCCGGCGGCCGTGTGGAACAGCCTTCCGGCGGCGAGGATCACGAGTGCCGTCGCACCGGCCGTGTAGACCGGCCCGAAGAGCCCGAGGATCGGCTCGGCGAGGATCGCGATCGCGGCGAAGAACGGCAGCGACGCGGCGGTGTTCCAGTACGTCACGCGCCTGAGCATCTCCTCGAGTGTGCGCCGGTCGCCGTGTGCGTGCTCGGCGGCGACGCGCGGCGAGAACATCTGCCCGATCGAGGTCGAGACCAGCGTCGCGGGCAGGACGACGGCCAGGGCGATCGCGTAGATGCCAACCTCGGAGGCCGTCCCGAACCGCCCGAGCATGAGGATGTCGAGCCGTGCGACGCCGAGGAAGAAGATGACGGTGAACGTCTGCGGCACGGAGAAGGTCACCATTCGCCGAAGCGGCCACATGTCGGCGGCGGGGCGGAGCGCGCGTGGATCGACCCGCAGGAGCAGCGCGATCGCGACCGGGATGCTGGCATACGCCGACACGACCGACGCCCACGCGAGGGCGTTGACCCCGAGCCCCAGCGCGAGGACCGGCAGAGCCGCAGTGAGGTCGAAGATCCTCTGGATCGTGCCGAGCCACGCTGCGGAGGTCATGACGCCGAAACCGCGGATCGAGGAGACGATCACGCGCCCGACTGCGATGCCCGGCAGCGAGAGGGCCACGATCTTGAGCACGTCCGTCGCGTCGGGCTTGTCGAACACCGAGCCCGCGATCCAGGAGGCGTACTTCCACAGGAGCACCGTCACGGCGCCGCTCGTGAAGACGACGAGCACGGTGGCGAGCTGGAGCGCCCCGCGTGCGCGCCGCTCGTCCTTCGCGCCCGCACCGAGCGCCACGAAGCGGATCACTCCCGTGTCGAGGCCGAGCAGCCCCGGGAGGAACGCAAGCGCGAGAACGCTCGTCGCGAGCGAGTAGAGCCCGAAGTCGTGAGCCGAGATGACGTGGGTGACGGCGAACGCGAACACGAACCCCACGACCGTGGTCGCGCCCATGCCGAGGAGGTTCACGCCGGCGCCGCGCGCCATCGCCCCGGCGCCGGAGCCCAGGTCGGAGCGCATCCTCGCCTCGCGCGTGCTCACGGCGTCGTGTTCAGCGATCGCACGCGCAACCCGAGCGCCGCGATCACGAAGAAGAGCAGCGACGACTGGACGAACGCGAAGGCGTCGAAGACCGCCAGGCTGACCCCGAAGCCGGCGCATGCGGCGGCGCAGGCGACGAGCAGGTCGCCCTCGATGGAGTGGAGCCACTTGGCTGTCCTCGCGAGCTTCCGGACGGTGCCCCACACGAACCAGAGGACCCCGACGAGGCCGATGATCCCCAGGTACACGAGCGTGTGGAGGTACTGGTCGTCGAAGATGATCCCCGGCTCCGCGCCCGTGCTCTCGACCGCCGTGCGCTCGCTCCGGGAGTCCGCCCGCGTCACGTCGGTGCCGAGCGAGCGGCCGAGCATCGGCTGCTCGAGCCAGAGATCCAACGCAGGGCCGAGATCGGCGATTCGGCCCGAGCCCTCCTCGCCGGCGCGCACCTGCTGCTGTTCGATCAGCCCGCCCTGCGGCGTGAACGCGGCGTACAGGGTGCGCACCGAGCCGGGAGCGGCGATCTGCACGAAGACCAGGACGAAGAGACCGATCACGCTGAGCCGGTACAACGTCTCCCGGTTGAGGAGTTCACGGCGGCGCAGGAGGACACCCGTCGCCGCGACCGCGATCAGCATCAGCACGACGGTGCGCGAGATCGTCGCGAGCGATGCGATCAGCAGCAGCACCGCGCCGGCTCCCCACAGCGCAGAGCGCGCCTTGGTCGACGCCGCACGGGCGAGGTACAGCGCGAGCGGCAGGCACATCACGAGCGCCGCGCCGAGCGCGATCGGATGCTGGGCGGAGGACCTCACCCTCAGCCGGCCCGCGCGGATGTTCTCGTTGATCTGCCCGTCGAATTCGAGGAACGGGAGCCAGCTGTGGAGGTGGTTGAAGAGGTTGTCGCCCGACTGGCGCTCGTAGATCGCCGCGCCGCCGACGACGAATCCGCCGACGACGAGCGCCTTGATCGCGGCGTTCACATCGGCGTACGTCCGCAGCACCGAGCCGACGAGCAGGAACGCGAGCATGAAGCTCAGGAAGTACGAGAGCGACTTGATCGACTGCGTCTGGAGACCCGCGTCGGCGATCTGGCCGATGTTCGCGAGCAGCGCGCCGATGCTCGCCACGGCGAGCAGGACGAGCGGGGCGCGCTGCCCTCCTGCGCTGAGCTTCACGCGCCCCGAGATGAACGCGAGGATCCAGGCGAAGACGAGCGCGAGGATCAGGAGCCTGTACGGCTCGAGATCGAACGGAAGATTGATCGGCAGCCGGTACTTCTTGATCGGGATCAACCAGATGACGAGGATCAGGAGGACGACCCCCGACCGCCAGGTCAGGATTGGCCGGTAGGACTCTCCCAGCGCGACCAGGGTCGCGAGCAGGAACGCGACCGCGCCGAAGGCGACGGCGCGGTCGCCGACCGCGATCCCCGCGAGAAGCAGGACCACCCCGATCGACGCGACGACCAGGGGTGCGACACGGCTGGGCGGGGGAGCCCAGCGGTCGAGGCTGGTCATGCCTTCCGGCGCTTACGTGCCGCCGGCTGCGGCTGCGAGGCCTCCGCGGCTTCCGCGATCGACGGCGCGGGCCCGCCGTTCTGACCCGAGCCACCGTCGACGCTGTGGATCGCGACGGCGGGCATCGGCGACACGGGCTCGTTCGTCGCACCGAGGGTCGCTCCGCGACGCGCCGCCCCTGCGGCAGCCTGGGTCGCGTGCTGCTCGGCGCGGATCGCGCGGGCGCTCTCGGGCACAGGCTCGGTCCGCGCGCCCGCGGCCGGCGTCTCAGCGGCTGCGTCCGCCGGGAACACCCTGTCGAGCATCCACGCGAGGGCCAGGAAGCCGAGAAGCACGACGGAGAACACGAGCAGCGCCAGACCGGTGGACTTCTGCTGTTGCACCGTCAGCCTCGGGGCCTGGAGCGCCTCCAACTTCACGCGGACGCCGCGGCCGACCTTCGCCTTCTGCTGCTCGGCGGCGAGCCAGGTGATGAGTGATGCGACACTCGTCGTCGCGAGCCTGCTCGCACCCTTCGGGGTCGGCGCCGTCCCGTGCACCTCCATGATCGGGATGGAGGACGGTCGCAACCCGCGGTTCGTCGTCACGCGGGCATACAGCGCCTCGGCCGTGACCTCTCCGTTGATCTTGCCGAACCGCTTCGTCCGGATCGCCGACACCCGGTCGGACTGGACGATGAACGGGAGATAGTTCGCGGCGTCGAGCAGCGCCTGGCTCGTGGGCGAGTCCTCGGCCTTCAGATACGGGTTGGCGCGCGTCGTGACGAGAACCTGGACAGTCGCCTGGTAGCTCGGCTTGTGTCGCTCGGTCAGGCCCGGAGGCGAGAGCTGCACCTGATAGATGACGAGTAGGCCAGCCAGGATCGCCACGGGCACCGCGGCGAGGACGAGCCACCAAAACCGTCGAAGGGGGCCGAGATACGAGTTCATGAACGAATCATCTCCATGGTTGCGTGACGGGCTCGGTCGGAGATCAGGCTCGACCCGCGCATCGTCGCCGGTGCGGGTAGACCGAGAAGGTCGAGCACGGTGGGGGCCACGTCGAGCAGGTGCATGTCGTCGCGCCGCTCGACCGGAACCCCCGGGCCTGCCATGACCAGGAGTCCCTGCTGTGCATGGTTTGCGTCGTCCGGGCCGGTGTCGTTCTCGAACGTGTACACCCCGTCGGCGCCGCCGACGGTGCCCACCGACCGCCACGAAAGGTCCCCGAAGTGGACGATGAGGTCGGGCGCGACGCCGTTCACCTCGTCGTAGACGTCCTCGGGCTTGTACACCTTCGTGTCCATTGCATTCCCGCGGTCGTCGGGAATCGATGCGAGCCTGCGGGCCAGGTCGTCACGGACTCGCTCGTAGTCCTCTGCGCGAACGATCCCCTGAGGCTCGCGCCCCTCCACGTTCATGAAGATGCGCGAGTAGTAGCCGCCTTCGCCCCAGGCGACGGTGCGAGACCAGTCGATGCCGGCCTGGTCGAGCGACATCGCCTCGGTCGGCTCCGACTGCGTGGCGAGGAGCCCTTCCCGGCGCAACCACTCGTTGACCCGGATGCCGCCCTCCATCCGCTTGCCGCCGTGATCCGAGACGACGAGGACGACCGTGTCCTCGTCGGCATGGGCGAGCAGCCGCGCCATGAGACCGTCGACATGGCGGTGGTAGTCCTTGATCGCGTCCTGATGGGGATTCCCGGGCACGTGCTTTCGGTGCTCGGGATCCATCGCCTTCCAGAAGCCGTGGTACATGCGGTCGACGCCCATTTCCACCATTACGAAGAAGTCCCACGGACGGGTTCCGAGCAGGTGGTCGGCGAGGGCGAACCGGCGGTCGGTCATCTCGTAGACCTGGCGGAGGAGGTCGTCCTTGTCCTCGGTCCGGAAGTTCGTGCAGTCGAACAGGTACTCGCCGACGACCTGCTCGACCTCCTTGCGGAGGTGCGTCGGATACGTGTACTGGCTCCGCACCGACGGCGTCAGGAAGCAGCTCACGAGCACGCCGTTGAGCGGCCGCGGGGGGTAGGTCCCCGGCACGCCGAGCACGATGGAGCTCAGCCCGTGCCGGCCGACGAAGTCCCAGAGCCTGGGCTCGCGGACGGCGGTGCCGTTCGCGATGTACATCGCGTCGTACGAGTGGTCGGCGCGGTTGCGGAACCCGTAGATGCCGAGGTCTCCGGGCGTCCGGCTCGACATCATGCAGGACCAGGCCGGGACCGTGATCGGCGGCACGACGGACGTCAGCTCGCCGTGCGTGCCCCGCTCCATGAGGCCCGCGAGGGTGGGGAGCTCGTCCCGCCAACGGTCGAGGACGAGCGACGGCTCGGCGCAATCGAGCCCAATAATCATGACGCGAGTCATTACTCCCCCATCCCCACCTCTTCGTCCCACGAACCGGCATGCACTGGCACCCAGCCGGCGGCACCCCAGCTCGCCCCGACCCAATGCTAGACAAAGTTGTGATCTAAGCTCGAGTCCGTGTCAAGGCCGGGCCTCACCGTGATCGGACTCGACGCCGCGACGCCCCCCGTCGTCGAGGCGATGCTGGCGGCCGGTGAGTTGCCCAACCTGGCGCGACTCTGCGCCTCGGGGAGCCGCGGAACGCTCGAGTCGACGCTGCACCCGCTGACCCCTCAGGCCTGGACGACGATGGTCACCGGGGTCAATGCGGGCCGTCACGGCATCTGGGATTTCTCGGAACGGGACGAGAGCGGCTACCGGCTCAGGATCGTCAACGGGAGCCGTCGGCGGGCACCGGCGCTCTGGGACTATCTCGGCGCGAAGGGCATCCGCTCGGGCCTCGTCAACATCCCGTTCACGGCGCCGGCGCCCACGATCGACGGGTTTGCCGTCGCCGGTCTCGACGCCGCCCCCCGGGACGACGCGCTGACGTACCCGAGGGAGCTCGCCGAGACCCTCCGTCGCCGCTTCGGGGAGCTCGACCTCGACCACTCGTTTCCGCTCGACTCGAGCGGCCGGGTGGACATCGGGATCGTCGAGCGTGCCGCAACGCAGAAGGTCGAGATGGCGCGCTGGCTCTCCGAGCAGTACGACCCGCAGCTCCTGTTCGTCGTGTTCATGTCGGCGGACCACATCCACCACCTGTCGTGGCCCGACTGGGAGGAGCGCGGCCTTCGCAGTCGCGTAGCCGACGTCTACCGCGTTCTCGATGGCGCGGTCGGCGGGCTCGCCGACGACCCGGATCGCAACGTCCTCGTCGTCTCGGATCACGGCGGCGGGTCCCTGGACGGGGTCGTCAACCTCAACGCGTGGCTCGCGCGCGAGGGCTTCCTCGAGTACGCGAGCGCCGGGACGATGGCCACCGGCGGCGAGGCGGCGCGGCACGCGGTGTTCCGCGTCGACCGGCTGCGCCGGCGGCTTCCGCGGCGGCTCCGGTCGTTCGCCCGCAGGCGGGCTCCGAAGCTGCGCGACAGGGTCCACCAGCTTCGCGACTACTCGGTGATCGACTGGCGCCGCACGCGCGCCTTCGCGTACGGGACGTTCGGGAGCATCGTGGTCAACCTCGAGGGCCGCGAGCGGTTCGGCACGGTCGACCCGTCCGAGTACGACGCCCTCCGCGCCGACATCGCGGGGCGGCTCGAGAGCCTGACCGACCCTGACGGGCAGCCGATCGTCGGCGCGGTCTACCGCCGCGAGGAGCTGTTCGACGGGCCGGAGCTCGAGACGATGCCGGACCTCATCGTCGAGTTCGACGACTACCGCTGGCTGGGGAAGGGAAACATGCTCAGCAGGTCCGAGTCCCTCTGGGACAGCGTCGAGATCGCGCCCGGCGCGAAGGAGTCGTACGTGGGAAGCCACCGCCGCGAAGGTCTCATCGTGCTGTCCGGTCCCTCGGCGGCGCAGGGGCGGACGCTCGCCGCGAGCATCGCCGACGTCGCGCCGACCGCGCTGTACCTGCTCGACGCGCCAATCCCGGACGACCTCGAGGGGCGCGTGCTCGAGGAGGCGGTGCGGCCCGAGCTGCTCGACGAGCGGCCACCGGCGTACGAGGCCTACGAGCTCGAGCGCGTGGAGGGCGACCCCGCCGGCGGGGTCGGGTCGCCCGAGGTGGAAGACCGCCTGAGGAGCCTCGGCTACCTCGAGTGACTCAGGCCCCAGGGACGCCCGGCTCGGCGCCGTCGACGAGCGTCCGGAGGAACGTCGCGAGGTCCTGGGCGAGGCCCAGACGGCCGGTGCTCTCGAGCTCCACGGGGGCGTGCGCGTCGTCGATCGCCGACGGAAGCAGGGACGGGTCGTCGACCACCGTGACGAGGCCGCGATCGGAGAGCCGTCGTGCGAACGGCACCTGGTGGTCGTCGACCGCCTCCCCGAACCGGCCCAGCCGGGGCACGACGATCGGGCGCTTGCCCTGGCTCAGGGCGACCATGATCGACCCGACCCCGGCGTGCGTGACGACGACGCGCGCCCGGCGGACGAGCTCGACGAGCTCGTCGAAGGGCAGGAAGTCGATGCAGGTCGCGCCCTCCGGGCGCACGGCGGAGGCGCCGTGCTGCACGACGACCTCCTCTCGCCCGGCGAGCCCGGAAACCCCGCTGACGAGGCGATCGAAGGGCGCCTCGTTCGTGCCGACCGTGACGAAGATCACCGCGCGTCGAAGACGCTGCCCGCGTAGCGCGCGCCGCGGACGGCCTCCGTGAGCTCTGGCCACTGGACGTACGTCCGTGCCGCGACCGGCCGGATGAGTCGGCAGCTCAGCGACGGACCGTCGATCCGGGTGATGCTCTCCACGTAGACGACGGAGGCGCCGTGGAGCCGGCCGACCCAGGCGAACGGCACCGCGACGCCCGCACCCGTCGTCAGCACGACCTTCGGCCTGAGCTCCCGTACGACCTTCCACGCGAGCCGAAGGTTGCGGAAGAGGTTGCCCAGATTGCGATTCGTGGGCCCGTGGGCGTGGACGACCTGCTCGTCCGCGAGCAGCGAGCGGGCGTCGGTCTTGTCGAACGTGACCCAGACCCGCGGGAAGCCCTCCCACGCGTCGCGCAGGGCGACGAGTTGGAGCAGATGTCCCCCCGTCGAGCACACCAGGAGGAGCTCGGTCGGTTGTTCCGTGTCGGAGCGAGTCTCCATGGGCTTCCGCATTCTGAGGCGAAACTCCCAGACCGTCGACCGCCGACCGTCACGGCGAGCGCTTCGGAAATCAACGGTTGCGGCCCCGCGGATCGAGAGTACTCTGCAATGCGGGGGTAGCGATGCAAAGGGGAGCACGGGGTCAGCGTGGTGGGTAAGCGAACGATTGCCGTCGGGCTCGACGGCTGCTCGTGGAACGTGCTCGAGCCGCTGCTCGAGACCGGTCGCCTGCCGAACCTCGCTGCGTTGCGCGAGCGGGGGTCGTCCGGTGTGCTCGAGAGCGCCGTGCCGTTCTTCACCGGGCCGGCCTGGGCCTCGATCGCGACCGGTTGCTCGCCCGCGTCGCACGGCATCTACGACTTCATGATGCTGCGGCCGGACGGGAAGCTCAGCGTGGCCGGGCAGTCCGACCTCCGGCGCCCGACGTACTACCACCACCTCGGCCGGGACGGCCTGCGTTCGGTTCTGGTCAACCTGCCCCTCGACCAGGACGGCTGCGAGGGCGCCGTGATCGTCAACAGCTGGCTCACCGACGATCCCGCGCGGCGCCTCCTGCCCGCGGACCGCCGGGAGCGCTACGAGCCGCTCCTGCGCGCGTACAAGACGTTCCCCGACGATCCGAGCAACCTGGACGAGCTGTGCGGCATCGAGAGCGCACGCTTCGAGCTGGCGCGCGAGCTCTTCCTCCACGAGGAGTGGGAGCACTTCTTCGTCCTGTTCTCGTCCACCGATTGGCTGGGGCACCAGGGCACGGGGCTCTTCCTGGGCGGCGACGACGGCGCGCGCGCCTCGTTCCTGCGGCTCTACGAGCAGCTGGACTCGTACATCGGCTGGATGCTGGAGCGCGAGCCGGAGGCCCTGGTCGTCGTGCTCTCCGATCACGGCCAGTGCGAGGAGACCTCCGTCCTGCGAGTGAACGCGGTGCTCCACGAGCTCGGCCTCGTCAGCCTGGAGCAGTCCGCCCCCGACGACGAGAGCCCGTTCTTCGTCGATCGACGGCGCAAGGCGCGAAGGTCGATCGGCATCCCGAACGCCCTCGGGCGGTATCGCTCGCACCGGCTGGTGCGGCCGTTCGCGCTCGCCGCCAAGAAGGCGATCAGGCGCGGCCTCGACATCGAGGTCACGAGGGCTAGCCGGCGCGTGAACTTCGCCGCCTCGTCCGCGTTCTCGCCGACCGATGCGTCGTTCGCCGTCTACGTCCGCGAGTCGGCCTCCCACGAGGTCGAGCGGATCCGCGAGGCGCTCCTCGCGGTGAAGCTCCCCGACGGCAGGGCGGCCATCGACGACGTCTGGACGCCGGAGGAGCTGTACGGAGAGGCGGTGGGCGACTGGCCCCCGACGCTGCTCTTCTCGCCGGCGCTCGGCGTCCGTCCCGCGACGGCGCTCAAGGACGGCGCCGTCTCCGCCCCACGCGTCGGAGGCCGCGGCTGTCATCAGCGCGACGGCATCGTCTTCGTGGCGGGCCCCGATGTCGCCGCCGGTGAGCTGGGCCGCTCGTCGATCTACGACATCGCGCCCACGATGCTGTGGGCGATGGGCTCCGCGGTGCCGCGCGGCACCGACGGTCGTGTGCTGACGGAGGCGTTCGAGCCGGGATTCGTCTCGACGCACCCCCTGACCGAGACCGAGCCCGTCCCTGTCGAGGCGGGGGCGCCGGAGAGCAGCGGCAACGACGAGGTCGAGCGCCGGCTGAAAGCACTCGGATACATCTGATTGGAGGATCGGTGAGAGGACCCAGGCATGTCATCGGCGCAGCGATCGTGATCGTCGCGATCGGTCTCGGGATCTCCGGGGCCGCTACGGCAGCGGACGTGACGGTGACGCTCACGACGTCAGGCCCCCAGCCGGCGAGGCTGTCGGTGGCGCTCGGTGACACGGTCACGTTCGTGAACTCCACGCCGGACGCACGCACGCTGACGTCGGACGACGAGTCGTTCACGGCGGCCACGATCCCGGCGGGCGCGACGTACAAATGGGTTGCCGTCGATCCCGGGAACATCTCCTACCGCTTCGGTGACGGGCGCACCGACCGGGGCGCGGTCACCGTCGAGCGGAAGGGCTCCGTCAAGCTCGCCGCGAAGCCGGTCCTGGTCACGTTCGGGCACACGGTGACGTTGTCCGGGCTGGCCGTTCCCACCGGTTTCCCGGTCCTGATCGAGAGCCGCGGCCCGGGCGGCGCCGCCTGGCAGCAGCTCACGACCGCGACGCCCGCGTCCGAGGGGGCGTTCACGTTCGACGCGAAGCCGGTCACGGGCACGCAGTACAGGGCCTCGCTCTTCGACGGGATCCTTCGCTCGACGCGGGTCACCGTCAACGTCCGACCCAACATCCGGCTGGCCAGCGCGGCGCAGAAGACGAAGACGGACCGCACGGTGAAGCTCCGTGCCTACGTCGCGCCCAGGGACGCAGGCACGCGGATCACGCTCTCGGCCTACAGCCCGGAGCGGAAGGCCTGGAGACGGGTCTCGGGGCAGCCGCTGAAGGACGGGCGTGCGGTGATCCCCTGGAAGGTCACACAGGGTGCGACCCGCCTCCGCCTGTCGATCGACGGCCGCGACCTGAAGCAGGGGCTCGAAGGGGCGGTGAGCAACGTGATCCGCATCACCGGCGTGGGCGCGCCCGCAGAGCCCGTCCGCGAGCCCCGGAACGGGAATCGCGCGAATCGCGCGAATCGCGACAACCGCACGACCGCCCGCGGCTGACCCACCTCGGGCGGGGGCCCGATCTGCGACTAAAGGCCATACCCCCCAAACGGGGGGGTAAGCCAGCGCTTCGGCTAGACGATACCCCGATGCATGTCGCCATCTCTCACACGCGCGTCCGCGTACACGCTGTCGCTGGCGCCCATCATTGCTCTAGCGCTTGTCCTGGTGACGCTGCTTCCCTCGGACTCCCGTGCGGCGGGGAGCGTCACCCTTGTCAATGACACGTTCAACTGTTCGAGTTACCCCCAACCGGTGGATTTCGACCTGGTCAAGGTCACGATCACCGACCAGAGCGTCCGTAGGGACGGCTTCCACACCGGGGACAACTGCACCGGTCGGATCGATCGCATCGAGATCGACGTCTCCAGCGGCGACGGGGTGAAGGTGGGCCAGGGAGCCCACGATCTCGTCATCGGCGGCGGCTTCGTCCGCTGCAACGGCAACTACGGGGATGTCCACCAGGACGGCATCCAGGTCATGGGCGGGACGCGGGTCACGTTCCAGAACCTCACCGTGAACTGCACCACCGGCACCAACTCCGCGATGTACATCAACGAGGGTGCGGGTGGCAACGGTCGCCCGACCGACGTCGTGTGCGACGGCTGCACGTTGATGCGCGGCACCGACCGCAACCGTGCGCTCAGGATCGGCGACTCGCTTCGCTCCGGCGCGCGGAACTCGATCATCGCCTGGTGCGGCGACGGGCCGAGCTGCGGTGGTGGCGAGGCGATCTGGTTCAGCGGCGCCGAGACGGATCCGGTGAACCAGAACAACCGCATTGTCCTGTACCGCGATCTCGGCACCGTGCCGCTTCCTCCGCCGGCCTCGCCGCCTCCCACCGGTGGTGGTGGCACTCCTCCGCCCACCGGCGGGACGCGTGCTCCGGTGCGCGGGGATCGTCCCGAAATCTCCGGGACCGCCCGCGAGGGTGAGACGCTCAGGACCTCCAACGGCACGTGGTCCAACTCGCCCACGCGGTACGCGTACCAGTGGCTGCGCTGCGACACCCGTGGCGACCGCTGCTCGCCGATCCGCGGCGCCAACACCGCGAGCCTGAGGCTCGGCCGGGACGACGTGGGCGACACGCTCCGCGTCGTCGTCACCGCCTCCAACGCGTCGGGCTCCGCGTCGGCGCAGAGCCGTGCGACGTCGGTCGTCGACCCGGATCGGTATCGCGATCGCGACAGGACGGCGGTCGAGGCGCCCGCTCCGGCGGCTCCCACGACGGAGACGCCTGCAGCGGAACCGACACCGGCGCCGACGGCTCCGGCTCCGGCCCCCGCCGCACCTACCGTGGCGGCGCCGGTGAGCACGGCCAACCCGTCGATCACCGGGGAGGCCGTGGAGGGCGGGACGTTCACCGCCTCCGCCGGAACCTGGTCGGGCTCGCCGACCGCGTACGCCTACGAGTGGAAGCGGTGCGACGCCTCGGGTGGCCAGTGTGACCGCATCCGGGACGCCGCCAACTCGTCGACGTACGTGCTGACGAGCGACGACGTGGGCCACACGCTGCGCGTCTACGTGAGCGCAACGAACGCGGCCGGCTCCGGCTACGAGAAGAGCCTCAAGAGCGAGGTCGTGGCAGCGGCTCCGGCTCCGGCTCCGGCGAGCACCGAGGAGCCCGCCCCGGCGGCGACCTCGGACGACAGCTCGAGCACGGAGCGGCGCAACCGGCGGGACTCCAACAGCCCGTCCACCGATGACGCGTCGGCCGCCACGAGCGACGCCACCGAGGCTGCGTCCGCCGAGTCGGCGACTGGCTAGGACGAGCAGGACAAGGCGGTCGGGGCACGCCCCCGACCGCCGGGCTCACCCATTCGAGGCGCCTGCGGACACGCAGGCGCCTCGACGTTGGATTGCGACCGCGCTCAGCGGGGTTGCGCCGCGGTCGTCTCGGGGTAGCCCTCGAGCCACGACCGGCGCGCCCGCCACACGGGCTTCCACTTGGCCGCGCCGGTGCCGCTCTCGTCGCTCGACCGCGCCGCGGTCGCGGCCAGTGTCCGCAGGCCGATGCCGAGCCACAGGAGCCCGAGCCCGAGCTCGCGCTTCCCGGCCGGCCACTGCTTCCGGATCAGCGTCGCCTTGCCGCGGTAGAGGAGGATCAGCTTGTCGGCGCGGGAGCTCGAGGAGACGCCGATCTCGTGCGTGACGACCGCGTCCGGCGTGATCACGTGCCGCAGCCCGAGCCGTGTCGCCCGCAGGGCGAGGTCGGCGTCCTCGCCGTACATGAAGAACCGCTCGTCGAGCCCGCCCAGCTCGTCCCAGAGAGACCGGCGGACGAGGAGCAGGCAGCCGGTGACGATGTCGACCTCCCGGACGGCGTCGCGCTGCCAGCGCCCCAGCGACTCGGGATCGAAGACCGGCGACCGCTTGAACGCGCTCGAGAGCATCGTGGCGAAGCAGAAGGTGCTCCAGAGCGTCGGCCTTCCCCAGCACGAGCCCGGGTTGACGGTGCCGTCCGGGTCGAGCGTGCGACCGCCGTAGAGGCCGTAGGCGGGGTGCCGTCGGGCGAAGTCGACCAGGTGGTCGACCGCCCCGGCGTGGACGACCGTGTCGGGGTTCAGCAGCAGGAGGTACTCGCCTTCTGCGGCGGCCGCCGCCCGGTTCACGCCCGCGGCGAAGCCGACGTTCTCCTCCAGCGCGACGAGCTTCACCTGTGGGAACTCCGTGCGGATCATCTCGACGGTGCCGTCCGTCGAGGCGTTGTCGGCGACGACGATCTCGGTCGAGGCGGCGCCGGACGTCTCGGCGATCGACCTGAGACAGTCGCGCGCCTCGTCCCGGCACTCGTATGTGACGATCAGGATCGAGACGTCGGGGCCCAACGTCAGGACTCGTGCGCGGCCGACACGCTCGGAACCGCCTCGGGCTCGTCGGGACGCTCGGCGAGCACCGCATAGTCCTCGCGCCGCCGGACGACCCGTGCAGGCGATCCCGCGGCGATCGAGCCGGGCGCGAGCGACCGGGTCACGACGGACCCCGCGCTGACCACACAGCCCGCGCCGATCTCGACCCCGGCTCCGACGAAGACCCGTGTCCCGAGCCACACGTCGTCGCCGATCACGACGTCACGCTCGTTCCGCGTCTGGTGCGCGATCGTCTCGTCGGGCATCAGGCCGTAGTCGGACGCGGTGACGAAGACCTCGGGGCCGAGCCGGCAGTGATCCCCGATCGTGATCCGCCCCGTCGACGCCCCTGCCCAGAGAAACGCCCGCTCGCCGACCTTGGTGTCGGCGCCGATCGTGATGCGCTCGGCGTTCGCGAACGAGATGTTCGGCGCGATCGTCGAGCCGGTTCCCAGCGTCAGCTTTCGGCGCTCCTGCACGTGCGAGTAGCCGTAGTAGTGGAGCAGCCGGAGAACCTGGACGTAGGTTCCGGGGTCGACGAACGACCGGATCGCTCCGAGCAGACGTTTGCTCATCCCCTCGCCCTCCCCACCAGTCGAAGAGTACGCCCGACCCATTGCCCGTCAAGCTCGGGCCCTGCCCTACGCGGCGGCCCGACGAGGCATCACCCGGTGAGCAGGCCCTTCTTGCGGATCTTGCCTGTCGTCGTCTTCGGGAGCTCGTCGACGAACAGGAACTTCGACGGGACCATGAAGCCCTCGAGGCGCTCGCGGCACGCCGCGGCGAGGTCGCGCTCGGTCAGCTCGACCCCGTCGTCCAGCGCCACGTAGGCGTGGATCGCCTCGCCGAGGAGCTCGTCCGGCACGCCGAGCACGGCCGCCTCGCGCACTCCCGGGATCGCGTACAGCGCGTTCTCGACCTCGATCGGGCTGACCTTCTCTCCCCGGGTCTTGATGATGTCGTCGCTCCGGCCCACGAAGTAGAGGAAGCCCTCCTCGTCGATCGTGAAGTGGTCGTGCGTGCAGAGCATTCGCTCGCCCGGCAGCGGCCCGTCCACCAGCATCTCGGCGGAGAGCTCGGGCTGGCGCCAGTAGCCGGCCATCACGTGCGGGCCGCGGACGTGGAGGATGCCGGTCTCTCCCGGCTCGACGGGATTCCCCTCGGCATCGAGCACGAGCGTCTGGGTGCCCGGGATCGCCTTGCCGACGGAAGTCGGCCTCTCCTCCAGGAGCTCGGGCTCGAGGTAGCTGACGCGCTTGCACTCGGTCAGGCCGTACATGCGGAAGACGAGCGCGTTCGGGAAGATCTCGCGAAGGGGGTCGTGGAAGGTCGGCGGGAGCGCGGCGGCGGTGTTCGTGACCCGCTCGACCGTCGTATGCAGAAGCGGCGTGCGCTGATGGGTCGAGAGCAGCGTCGCGAAGATCGTCGGCACCCCGGGGAAGACCGTGACGCGCTCCTCGTCGACCCGCTTCAGGATCTGCGCGGGGTACGCGAACGAGCGCTCTAGCACCAGCGTCCCACCGATGTGGACGCTCATCAGGAGCTGGTAGAGGCCGTAGTCGAACGCGAGCGGGACGACGCCGAGGATGCGGTCGTGCGGCCGGAGGCGCAGGTACTCGGCAATGCTCCCCGCCGCGAAGACCATGTTGAGGTGCGTCACCATGACGCCCTTCGGGTTCCCGGTCGTGCCGGAGGTGTAGATCAAGGCGGCGAGGTCGAGCGGGATGGTCGCCGGGCGCTCGAGCGGAGGCTCCTCGCCCTCGAGGACGGGCTCGAGGTCGAGCATGCCCTCGACCGTGGCGGGCCGGGCAGCGCAGAACGCGGCCTTGACGCTGGGCGCATCCGCGAGCGAACGGCTCGCGACCGCCGCGATCTTGCCCTCGGTGACGACGAACGACGCTTCGCAGTCGTTGAGGATGTAGGTGAGCTTGTCCTCCTTCGTCTGCGGGTTGACGACGACGAAGACACCCCCCGCGAGCAGCGACCCGAAGATGGACACGACGCAGGCCAGGCTGTTGTCGGTGAACACGACGACACGGTCGCCGCGCTCGAGCCCGTTCTCTCGCAGGGCGCGTGCGAGGGAGAGCGCCATCCCGCGGAGCTCTGCATACGAGATCCGGCGTCCGTCGACGACGAGCGCCTCCTTCCCCGGATCGCGCACCGCCGTCTCCAGCAGGCTGTCGTGGAGCATGCGCCGCTCGGGCATGTCAGCCGCCCTCCACGGCGAGGGCAGGCTCGCCGAGAGACGTTCGCACGGTGTCCTCCACGACGATCCTGGTCGGCTCGGCAGGCGCGGCGAGTGTCGGTCGGGAGACCAGCCGGTCGTGGAGCAGCATCACGGAGATCGTGCCGACGAGACCCATCTCGTCCGTCTCGCTGACCCCGCCCTCTCCCGCCGCCTCGCACTTGCGGACGAGCCGCTCGACCGCCTCGGGCCGGAACAGGCCGACCTCTCCGAGCCGCTCCGGTGAGAGCAGCTCGCGGACGTACTCCGGCGCGCGCGGCCCCACGAAGGAGGAGACGATCGGCGCGCGGTACGGCCGCTTGCGCCTCGCGGCGATGTCGTCCGGGAGCAGCGGAGCGACCGCCTTGCGGAGTAGGTACTTCTCCTCGAGACGCCGCAGCTTCAGGTCGTCGGGGAGCGCCGCCGCGAACTCCGCCACACGGAAGTCGAGGAACGGGAACCGTCCCTCGATCGAGTTGCCCATCAGCATGCGGTCGCCCTGGGAGTGGAGGAGATAGCCCTCCAGGAACGTTGTGATCTCGAGGTACTGGGCCCGGCCGAGCGGCGTGAGCTCGGCGAAGTCCTCGGGCAGGGCCTGCTCGACTCGCTCGAGCGGGTCGCCGGCGGCGCTGCCCCGCTCGACGACCTCCGGGGCGAGCAGACGGAGACAGCGGGCCGTGTTCGCGTAGCGCAGCCGGTGGCTGTAGAGCGGGTCGTCGACGTCCTCGAGGCCGCGGCGGTAGAAGCCTGCGAGAAACGCCCCGGCGCGCTCGAGGTCCTTGCCGAGGAACTCGTTGAGCCGCGTGAACAGCAGGGGGCGGAGCTTCGAGTCGGGCTGCCGCGCCCAGAAGCGCCGGACCTTGTTCTCGCGAAAGATGTCGTAGCCCCCGAAGAGCTCGTCGGCGCCCTCGCCGGTGATCACGACCTTGAGCCCCGCGTCGTTGACCGCGGCCGAGAGGCGGAGGAGCGGCGCGAGCGCCGTGCGGAGCGTGGGCTTCTCCGAGAGGACGACCGCCTCGGGCAGCAGCCCGGCGATGTCCGGCGCGTCGACGACCACCCGATGGAGCTCCGTCCCGAGATCCGCCACAAAGCGGTCCTGGTACGCGCTCTCGTCGAAGCGCGGGTCGCGGAAGCCGATCCCGAACGAGTGGAGCGTGTCGGGATAGAGCCGGCTCGCGATGGCGGCCGTCGCGGACGAGTCGAGGCCGCCGCTCAGGTAGGCGGCGACGGGCACGTCCGCGCGAAGACGAATGCGCGTCGCGTCGGTCAAGAGCTCGACGAGCTCCGCCTCGAGCTCGTCCTCGCTCTCGCTGCGCGTCTCGCCGATCCGTGGGAAGCGCAGGTCCCACCAGCGCCGCTCCTCGACGATCCCTTCCGGGCCGGCCAGGAGATAGTGCGCGGGGGCGAGCTCCCGGACCCCCTCGAACGCAGAGCGGTCGGGCAGGATCGACCACGTCGTGAACGCCTCCACGAGCCCCAGCGGGTCGAGCTGACGGCGCGCGTCCGGGTGGCGGAGGAGCGCCTTGGCCTCGGACGCGAAGCCCAGGTCACCATCGAGCTCGGCGACGAAGAGCGGCCGTACGCCGAAGCGGTCCCGGGCGAGGAACAGCTGCTGTGTCGCGCGGTCCCACACCGCGACGGCGAAGTCGCCGTTCAGCCGGTCGAGGCAGCGCACGCCCCACTGCTCGTACGCGTGCGCCAGCACCTCGGTGTCGGAGGACGTCTCGAAGCGATGGCCGAGCGACGTCAGCTCGTCCCGCAGCTCGACGTAGTTGTAGATCTCCCCGTTCTGCATCACCCAGTAGCGCCGGTCCTCGGTCGTGAGCGGCTGGTCGCCTCCGAGGACGTCGACGATCGCGAGCCGCGTGTTCGTCATCCCGAAGCGGCGGTCGACGTAGAGCCCGACGCCGTCGGGACCACGGTGACGCAGCTCCCCGGCCATGGTGAGCAGCAGCTCCGGCGAGGCACGATGGCCCGGCCGGGCATAGATGCCCGCGATCCCGCACACAGCTAACCCCGTCCAACAATATCCACGGGCTCGAGCGGGGCAACGGTTGTGTCCCTCGGCGATGTCGATACGGTTCGGAGCGACAGCGAACGCGCCGGGGGGACCACGCCGAATGGACCGAAACGAGATCGAGAACGACGTCCGCCGCTTCATCACCGAGAACTTTCCGCTCGGTGACAGCGGCTCCGAGCTTGCCGGGGGAGACTCGCTGCTCGAGGCGGGCGTGATCGACTCGGTCGGCGTCCTCGAGTTGATCGAGTTCCTCGAGGCGCGCTATGCGATCAGCGTCCCGGACGGGGACGTCCTGCCCGAGAACCTCGACTCGATCGACGCGATCGGCGGATACGTGTCGTCCAGGCTCGGCTCCGAGAACCATCGTCCGGATGCCGCAGCCTGAGGATCGGCTGACCCTCGACGCGCTGCGACTCGACCCCGAGGAGGCGGTCGACGAGATCGTCGAGCGGCTCGGAGAGGTCGTCTCTCGCAACCTCCGCAAGCGCGGCGCGCTCGTCGGCGTCTCCGGCGGCATCGACTCGAGCGTCACCGCGGCCCTGTGCGTGCGGGCGCTCGGTCCGGGGAAGGTCATGGCGCTGCTCATGCCGGAGAAGGAGTCGAGCGACGACACGCTCGACCTGAGCCGGCTTCTGGTCGACCACCTGGGCGTCGAGTCGGTCCTCGAGGAGCTCAGCCCGATTCTCGACGCGGTCGGGTGCTACCGGCGTCGCGACGAGGCGATCCAGACAGTCGTGCCGGAGTACGGCCCCGGCTGGCGCGCGAAGCTCGTCCTGCCCAGCGTGCTCGGCGGTGACCGGCTGCCGATCTTCTCGGTCGTCGTGGAGTCGCCCGACGGAGAGCGCAGCCAGGCCCGGCTCACCTCGGGTGCCTACCGGGCGGTGGTCGCGGCGACGAGCTTCAAGCAGCGCACGCGCAAGATGCTCGAGTACTACCACGCCGACCGCCTGGACTACGCGGTCGTGGGAACCCCCAACCGCCTCGAGTACGACCAGGGCTTCTTCGTCAAGTGCGGCGACGGGTCAGCCGACCTGAAGCCGCTCGCCCACCTGTACAAGACCCAGGTCTACCAGCTCGCCGAGCTCCTCGGGATCCCCGAGGAGATCAGGTCGAGGCCGCCGACGACGGACACCTACTCCTTGCCACAGACGCAGGACGAGTTCTACTTCTCGGTGCCGTACGAGGTCCTCGACCTCTGCCTCTATGCGCTGAACCACGGCGTGCCCGCCGCGGCGGTCGCGCCCGAGGTCGGCCTGAGCGTCGCGGACGTCGAGCGGATCTTCCACGACATCGAGGGAAAGCGGCGCGCGACGAGACCGCTCCACGAGCCGCCGTTCCTCCTCGAGCCGGTCCCGGAGGTCCAGACGCACACCTCCGCCTCGCACTGAGCCGCTCGCCGGTCGGGAGCGTCAGTCGTGGACGCGGGCGATCAGCTCGTCGCGCTTGACGACCTTGACCTCGATCCCGCCGAGCCGGACTTCGTAGCCCGCCTCGCGCGGGTAGAGCACCTTGTCGCCGGGCTCGATCCCGGTGACGTCGGAGCCCACTGCCGTGACGATGCCCGTGCGGCAGGCCGCAGCCGCGGCCGCCGAGGCGGGGAGGATCAGGCCGGCGCGCGTCTCCGTCTCGTCGCTCGTCGGCTGGATGACGAGGTACTCGTCGAGCGGCTCGAGGGAGACGTCCAAGCGATGCGGGTCCTGCACCATGCGCGAACGATAACGAGCGGCTCTACAGACGTCCTGCCGCGACGATCCGTTGGAGGAACTGGCGCGTCCGCTCCTCCTTCGGCGCGGCGAAGATCTCCTCGGGCCGTCCCTCCTCGAGGATGCGTCCCTCGTGGATGAAGCAGACGCGGCTCGCCACGTCGCGGGCGAACCCCATCTCGTGGGTCGCGATCAACATCGTCATCCCGCCCTCCGCGAGCTCCCGGATCGCGTCGAGCACCTCCGAGACGAGCTCGGGATCGAGCGCACTCGTGACCTCGTCGAGGAGGAGGAGCTGCGGGCGCATCGCGAGCGCCCTCACGATCGCCACGCGCTGCTGCTGACCGCCGGAGAGCCTGTCCGGATACTCGCCGCGCTTGTCGGCGAGGCCGAAGCGCCCGAGCAGCCGGTCTGCCTCGTCGACCGCCTTTGCCTTCGGCAGCCCGAGCGCCTTGCGCGGCCCGAGCGTCACGTTCTCGAGCACGGTCATGTGCGGGAACAGGTTGAACGCCTGGAAGACGATCCCGATCCCGCGGCGGACGCGGTTCACGTCGATCCTCGGCGCGGTGACGTCTTCGCCCGCGACGAGGATCCGGCCGGCGTCGATCGGCTCCAGCAGGTTGACGCAGCGCAGGAGGGTCGACTTGCCCGAGCCGGAGGCGCCGATCAGGCAGACCACCTCGTGCTCCGCGAGGGCGAGGTCGATGCCGCGCAGGACCTCGAGCTTCCCGAACGACTTCTGCACTCCCTCGATGCGCAGCGCGTCGGTCACGCGAGCCTCCCGGCCTGCGACCGCCTGCGGTCGCGCGCGATCAGCCAGTCGGTGAACCGGGCGAGCGGGATCGTGATCGCGACGAACAGCGTTCCGGCCACGAGGTAGGGCGTCCCGTTGAACGTCGCCGCCTGGTCGATCTGCGCCTGGCGGAAGGCCTCGACGACGCCGAGCGCGCCGACGAGCGCCGTGTCCTTCTGGAGGCCGATGAAGTCGTTGAGGAGCGGCGGGATCACGCGGCGCACGGCCTGGGGGAGCACGACGTGCCGGAGCGACTGGAGGTGCGTGAGGCCGAGGGAGCGGGCGGCGGCCTCCTGCGAGGGATGCACGGACTCGATGCCGGCGCGGTACACCTCGGAGACGTACGCCGTGTAGACGAGCGAGAGCGCGACGACCGCCCAGAAGAACTGCGAGTCGGGGACCCAGCTGAGCCCGAGCGCGGGCATCCCGAAACCGAGCATGAAGATCACGAGGATCGTGGGGAGGCCGCGGAAGAGGTCGGCGTACACGATCGCGAGGGCGCGGATCGGGAAGAAGACGGGGCCGGGGAGACTGCGGAGCACCGCCAGGAAGAGCGCCGCGGGAAGGATGATCACCTCCGCCGTCAGGAACAGCTTCACGTTCACCCAGAACGCGTCGAGGATCTCCGGGAACGAGTCGCGGTAGAGGCCCCAGTCGAAGAAGTACGCCTTGAAGGCGTCCCAGCCCGGCGAGCGCGTGACGACGACGACGATCGCGGTGACGAAGACGATCGTCGAAAGGAGGGCGATCGCGACCGTTCGCGACTCGCTCGAGCCGCGGACGGCCCCGCCGCCGAGGATCCGGGAGCTCCGGTTCCCGTCCAGCGGGGACTACTTCAGGTCGGGCGCGCCGGCCCGCGCGAGGTACACGCTCTGGAGCTTCTTGATCGTGCCGTTCCGCCAGAGCCGGTCGAGGGCCTTGTCGACGCAGCGCCGAAGCGAGTTGCCCTTCTCGAAGACCATGCCGAACCGCTCCTTCGAGCCGAACGTGGGGAGCTTCCCGACGATGACGCCGTCCGGTACCTGCACGGCGGTCACGTAGAACGCCGTCGGCAGGTCGACGACGATGCCGTCGATCTGGCCGTTCTTGAGCGCCTGCACCGCGGCGTCGTTCGTGTCGTAGACGAGCGGGCTCGACGAGGGCTTGATGCGGTCGACGATGTACGAGTAGCTCGTCGTGCCGAGCTGCGCGCCGAGTTTGTAGCTCCGGAGACCCGCGATCGACCGGACCTTCGCGATGGGCTTGCCCTTTCTGCCGACGACCGTCTGGTTGACGAAGTAGTACGACTTCGAGAAGTCGACGGCCTTCGCGCGGGCCGGGCTGAACGAAATCTGGTTGATGTCGAAGTCGAACGGCTTGTTGCCGGGGCGGTACGAGTTCGCGAACGGCACGACCGTCCACTTCACCGCCGACTTCGCGAACCCGAGCTGGCGCGCGACCGAATATGCGACGGCCGACTCGTACCCCTTGCCGCTGTACGGGTCGGAGAGCTTCCACGGCTTCGTCTTCTCGCCGCCGCCGTACCAGGGCGGAAACGCCGGGTTGTCCGTTCCGATCGTGAGGACGCCGTCCTCGATCAGGTTCAACGAGCCCGGGGCGCAGCCGGGGATCGCCGCCGGGGCCGCGGCGGTCGAGCGGGCGCCGAGCGCCGTCGCGGCGACGGCCAGGCCGGCCGCGGCGACGAGCACGAGGCTCGGGACGAAGAGCTTCCGCATGGTCGATCGACTCCTCACGAGGGGACGTGGCTCGCGGGCGAGGCTACCACAGGGCTTGCCGATACTTCACTTTGCAAAGCGGTTCGCTGCCCGAGCTCGAGTCGGCCAGTAGGGTCCCGGGATGGCCTCCCCCTTCGTCGAGCTCGAGATCGGCGGGCGGACCGTCAAGGTGACCAACCCGGACAAGGTCCTCTTTCCCGACGCGGGGCACACGAAGCGGGATCTCGTCGACTACTACCTCGCGGTGGGCGAGGGCATCGTGCGCGCCCTCCGCGAGCGGCCGACGCAGCTTCGGCGGTTCCCCGACGGGATCGCGGGGGAGCAGATCTACCAGAAGCGCGTCCCCGAGAAGCGCCCCGACTGGGTCGAGGTGGCACGGGTGACGTTCCCGTCGGGTCGGCACGCCGACGAGCTCTGCGTCACCGAGGTCGCGCAGGTCGTCTGGGCGGCGAACCTCGCGGTGGTCGACTTCCACCCGTGGCCGTCGCGCCGGGCGGACGTCGACCGGCCCGACGAGCTCAGGATCGACGTCGACCCGCAACCGGGCACGACCTTCGAGGACGGAAAGCGCGTCGCGGCGCTGGTGTGGGAGACGCTCGAGGAGATCGGCTATGTGGGCTGGCCGAAGACCTCGGGGAACCGTGGGATCCACATCGCGGTGCGGATCGAGCCGCGCTGGGAGTTCCCCCTCGTGCGCCGCTGCGCCCTCGCATTCGCGCGGGAGATCGAGAAGCGGGCACCGGACCTCGTGACGACGGCCTGGTGGAAGGAGCAACGGGGCGAGAAGGTCTTCATCGACTACAACCAGAACGCGCGCGACCGCACGATTGCGTCCGCGTACTCGGTTCGGCCGCGCCCCGACGCGACCGTCTCCGCGCCGGTCACGTGGGACGAGCTCCCCGACGTCGAGACCGAGGACTTCACGCTCGTCTCGATGCAGGAGCGTTTCGCGCGGCTCGGCGACGTCCAGGCAGGGATCGACGACGTCGTCTGCGACCTCGAGGTGCTGCTCGAGTGGGTCGAGCGCGACGAGGCGGAGGGGGTGGGGGAGGCGCCGTATCCGCCGAACTTCCCGAAGATGCCCGGAGAGCCGCCGCGCGTGCAGCCGTCGCGCGCGAGGAAGGCCGCCGACTCGACGTAAGGATTCCGTGTGACGCCTTGCCGTCCCGGCGGCGTAGGAGGAACATGGTGGCGAGATGAGGCACCGTGCGCTCGTCACGGCGATCGGCGCACTCGCCCTCGTCGTTGCGGTGGCAACGGGCGCCGGCGCGGGCGGTGCGAGCACTGCCCCGAGCCGCCTCGCGACCTTTGCCGACTGCCCGGCGTTCGGCGCGTACATGCGCGCCCACGCGACGCCGCTCGTCGGCCGCTACGGCCCCGACACGGCGATCGCCGCCGGCGCCCTCCCGAGCGCGCCGCCCGGGAAGGCCGGCGGCGCGCGGCAGGCGGTCGACCCGGAGTTCTCGGGCACGAACGTCCAGGAGGAGGGTGTCGACGAGCCGGACTCGGTGAAGACCGACGGGCGCACGCTGTTCGTCGCGGGGCCCGGCGGCGTCAGCGCCGTCGACGCGCGCTCGGGGAGGCCCAAGCTCCTCGACACGCTCGCGCTCCGGCCCGGCGCGTCGTACGAGCTGCTTCTCCAGGGCGACCGGTTGCTCGCGTTGTCGAGGCAGATCGCCGTGCCGCTTCCGGGGCGTCCGACCGTCGCGTCGCCCATCCTGCCGGCACCGGTCGGCTCGTCGCTCACGGAGATCGACGTCTCGAGCCCCTCGTCGATGCGGGTCGTGCGCACGATGGAGCTCGAGGGCAGCTACCTCGCCGCGCGGCTCGTCGGCTCGACCGCGCGGATCGTGGTCGCCTCCGCGCCGCTCACGATGCTTCCGCTCCTCCCGTCGGTAGGGACGGGCACGGACGCCTCGAAGGCGGCCGAGCAGAACCGCGACACGGTGCGCTCGGCGAGCGCGACGAGCTGGCTGCCCCGGTACACGGTGCGGAACGCACAGGGGGGCGCAACTCGCTCCGGCCGCCTGGTGGGGTGCCGCGACGTGCTGCGGCCGAAGACATTCGGCGGCGTCGGCCTCGTCACGATCCTGACCGTCGACCTGGCGCGGGGCCTGCAGCCTGCCGACTCCGACGCGCTCGCCGCGAGCGCGGAGGCCGTCTACGCGTCGCCCACGCGCCTGTACGTCGCGTCGAGGAAGCCGGTGGGGCCCGCGCGCGGCCCGATCTCGGCCGGAGGCACCGCCATCCACGAGTTCGACATCTCGAGCCCGCGCGAGACGCGGTACCGCGCCAGCGGACTGGTCGCGGGCGTGCTGCTCGACCAGTGGTCGCTCTCGGAGCGGAACGGCATTCTCCGCGTCGCGAGCACCTCGCTCCCGGTGACGACCGGCGGCGCGCAGAGCGAGAGCGAGACGTCCGTCACCACCCTCGCCGAACGGAGCGGGGCGCTCGTGCCGATCGGCCGCGTCGGCGCGCTCGGCAAGGGCGAGCGGGTCTACGCCGTGCGCTTCGCCGGTGACGTCGGCTACGTGGTCACGTTCCGGCAGGTCGACCCCCTGTACACCGTGGATCTCTCCGCGCCGGCGCGTCCGCGCGTTCGCGGCGAGCTGGAGCTCCGGGGCTATTCCGCGTACCTCCATCCGCTCGGCGGCGGGCTGCTGCTCGGCGTCGGCCAGGACGCGACGACGGACGGGAGGACGCTCGGCACGCTGGCCTCGCTGTTCGACGTCTCGGACCCGGCGCACCCGAAGCGTTTGGATGCCTTCACGCTCGCCCGGACGCGCTCCGACGTGGAGTACGACCACCACGCGTTCCTCTGGTGGCCGCGCGCCCAGCTCGCGGTGCTCCCGGTGCAGACGTACCAGGACCGGCCGTTTCTGGGAGCGGTCGGGCTGCGCGTCCGCCGGACTGGGATCACGGAGGTCGGCCGAGTTGTGCACCCGGCCCTGCCGGGGGCCGAGAGGGTGGGCTCTCCCGGGACGCCGATCACCCGCTCCCTCGTCGTCGGCGACACGCTCTACACGATCTCCGCCGCCGGGGTGAAGGGCTCGTCGCTCGCGACGTTCGCCGACCGGGGATTTGCGAGCCTCCCGCCCGGTGCCCTCGGCGGGCCGCTTCCCACGCCGAAGCTCCCGCCGATCCCGCCGACTCCGCCGAGCACGCGCTAGCCGAGCAGCCGCGCGAGGGTGGGGTCGCCCTCCTCGAGCGGCGGGCGGAGCTCGCGCCAGGTGCATTGCGCCGGGTCCTTGTCGGGGCGCACGCGGATGAGCTTCGTCCCGTGCCGGAAGCGGCGGCCCTGCACCTTGTCGTAGCGCACCTCGACGACGAGCTCCGGCCTCACGGCCGCCTCCTCGAGCTCCCCGCCGCCCCAGCGATTCGGCTCGGAGAACCGCCGCTCCGGCGCGTCCTTCAGGAGCGGGATCACGGCGGCGGCGATCTCGTCGTGTCGCGCGGGCGCCACGACGGCCGAGCCCACGTAGTCCAGCCCGCCGTCGTCGTCGAACAGCCCGAGCAGGAGCGTCGCGATCCTCCGCTCTCCGTCCGCTTTCCAGCGGAGCCCGGCGACGACGCAGTCCGCGGTCTTCTCGGGCTTCACCTTCGCGACCGCCTCGCGCGAGCCCGCCGCGTACGGCTTGTCACGGCGCTTGGCGATCACGCCGTCCAGCCCGATCGCCTCGAAGGAATCGAGCCAGGAAAGCGCCTCGTCCCGGTCGAGGGTGAGCGGCGACAGCGTCAGCCCGGCGCCGACCGCCTCGAGCGTCGCCCGCCGCTCGGCCAGAGGCTCGCGCCAGTGCTCGGCGCCGTCCCAGACGAGGACGTCGAACGCGACGAAGCGCGCCGGGATCTCGGCCGACAGCTTTCGCACCCTGCTCTCGGCGGGATGGAGCCTCGTCTGCATCGCGTCGAAGTCGAGAACTCCGTCACGGACGATCACGATCTCGCCGTCGATCGCGGAGCGCTCCGGGAGGACGTCGCCGAGCCCTGCCAGCTCGGGGAAGTAGCGGAGCAGCGGCCGTGCGTTCCGCGACCAGAGCCGGAGCTCGCCCGAGGCGTTCTCGACGAGACCGCGGAAGCCGTCCCACTTCGGCTCGTACTGCCACTCGTCCCCCGCCGGGAGCTCACGGACGAGCTCCGCCTCCATCGGCGGGAACGGGATCGCGCGATCGAGGTCGGACGGACGCTCGACCGGCTCGCTGGAACGGGCACGCGACCGTGGCACCGCCCAACCGTACAGCGCAGGGTCTTCCCCCTTTGCCCGCCGCGGAGTAGCGTGAGTGCACACGGCGACCGGGCACCCCGTCACCCTCGCGCGCCACACGCCTAGCGGAGACCCCGGCGCGCTGCCCGTCGCCGTGTCCATCGGTCCGGTCAGTAGGCTCCTGCCCGATGCGCAGGGTCGCGATCACGGGCCTCGGGGCGGTCACACCGCTCGGTCTCGACGTGCCCGCGACCTGGGACGCCGCGGTCTCAGGACGCAGCGGCGTCGGCTGGATCGAGGCGTTCGACCCGTCCGAGTATCCGGTGCGCATCGCCGCGGAGGTGCGGGGCTTCGACCCGGGCGACCTCGTGCCGGCCAAGGAGGCGCGGCGGATGGACCGCAACGTCCTGCTCGCCGTCGCGGCCGCCCAGCAGGCCTGGGACGACGCGGGCCTGGACGGTGACGTCGACCGCGCGCGTGTCGGGATCCTCGTCGGCTCGGCGATCGGCGGGATCGCGACGATCGCGGAGCAGCAGCAGGTGCTGGCCGAGCGGGGCCACGACCGCGTGTCCCCCTTCTTCATCCCGTCGGTCCTCGTCGACACCGCGAGCGGCCAGATCGCGATCCAGCTGGGGATCACCGGGCCCAACTACGCACCGGTTTCGGCCTGCGCCACCGGGTCGACGGCCGTCGGCGAGGGGGCCCACGCGATCCGGCGAGGGCAGGCCGACGTCATGCTCGTGGGCGGCACCGAGGCCGCGATCACCCCGCTGATCCTCGCCGGCTTCTGCGCGATGCGCGGTCTCGTCGCCGAGGAGGAGGATCCGACCCGGGCGTCCCGGCCGTTCGATGCGACGAGAGCCGGATTCGTGATGGGGGAGGGCGCCTGCATCCTCGTCCTCGAGGACCTCGACGCCGCGACGGCACGGGGCGCGACCGTGTACGCGGAGGTGCTCGGCTACGGCGCCTCGAACGACGCGCACCACCTCGCGCAGCCGGAGCCGGAGGCGACGGGCGTCGCACACATGATCAGCTCGGCGCTCGCGACCGCCGGAGTCGAGCCGGAGCGCGTCGGTTACGTGAACGCGCACGGCACCTCGACCCCGCTCGGCGACCTCGCCGAGACGCGCGCGCTGAAGCAGGTCTTTGGCAACCACGCGTACCGGCTGGCCGTCTCGTCGACGAAGTCCGTCAGCGGTCATTGCTTCGGGGCGGCCGGTGCGCTCGAGGCGATGGTGTGCGCGCTCGCGCTCCGCGACGGCGTCCTGCCGCCCACCATCAACTACCGCGACCCCGACCCCGAATGCGACCTCGACTACGTGCCCAACGAGGCTCGGCGGGTCGAGGTCGACGTGGCGCTCTCGAACGCGATGGGGCTCGGCGGGCACAACGCCTGCGTCCTGCTCGGGCGCGTGTGATTCGAGCAATTTGCGGCATTTCGGCCCTCGGATCGGCGGGGCGCCGAGAATGCACGTATCCTGGGTGCCGCCTTCCGTGACGGACCCGACACGCTGTACGACGCACGCCCCGTCGCGCAGGCCTACGGAGGCGGATGACGAAACGCGAGACATCCATGACACGCGGCGTCACCCCTGAGCTCGCGCTCGTCGATCCCGAGCTCGCACGGATGCTGCGGGCGCTGCTGCCCGACCCCTCGGACTGCCTGGCACCGAGGCTCAGGGCGCCGCTCGAGCTCCGTCCGGCGTTCCTCGTGCCGCCGCCGATCGAGGCTCCGGCCGAGACGGCGCCGGTGTCGGTCCGGCCGGTCGACCGGCCCGCGCCGCCACCCGCGATCCCTCCGCTGGCGAGCCCTCCGCCCGCGCCCGTCCCGGCCCTCCGGGAAGCGCCGGCCGGAGAGGCGCCGGCGATGCCGGTGGAGCCTTCGTGGGCCCGAACCGCTCGGGTACGGCGCCCCTTCGAGAGCGGGAACCGCATCGGCCACTACGCGGCGATCGTCGCGACGTGGTGCGTGGCGCTCGGGATCTTCGCCGTGCCGCTCCTGGCGTTCGTCCCGCCGTCCGAGTCGGAGCGGCCTTCCCTCGTCATCACCCACGACACTTCGGCCGACCGTGTCGCGAGCACGAGCGGGGCCCGGGCGACCCTCCGCTCGAAGCCGCCCAACACGAAGACGGCCGCGACCGACAAGGCGCGCAGCAAGACGGCCCCGGCGAAGGCAGTCGAGGCCAAGCCGTCCGCCGACAAGGCGCGCAGCAAGGCAACCGTCGCGAAGACGGCTCACGCCACGTCGCCCGGCACGAAGCAGTCGGGCACGAAGCAGTCCGCCTCGAAGCAGTCGGGCACGAAGCAGTCGGCCTCGAGGCCGTCCGCCACGAAGACGGTCCCCACGAAGCGGCCCGCCCGGTCGGATCCCCCGGCCGGCCCGAACGCCGCCGCGCTGAAGAAGGCGAAGGCAGCCGCCGCCGCGCGCGTCGCGCGACAGCGAGCAGCGGAGAAGGCGAAGAAGCCCGTCACCGCCGCCCGTCCGGTCCAGACCGGCGCGCTCCAGCCTCTGAGCTGGAGAGACGTCCGCGACGCCGATCTCTACAACGTCGTGTTCATGCACGGGCAGCAGCGCGTCGACCGGTGGGTCAAGGGCACCCGGCTGGCGTTCGCGACTCGCGCCGGGGCAGGCGCGGAAGGACGGCCGCTCGACTATCGCTGGTACGTGTATCCGCTGTTCCGTCAGGGCAAGGGCTACCGCTACGGCCCGCTGCTGGCGCGCGGCGAGGTTCGCCTCGAGGAGCGCGTGCTCGCGGCCACCGGCTGAGCCCAGGCCCGGACGGGTCGCGGGTCAGCCCGCGACGGTCGTGCTGCCGAGGGCATCGAGCGAGTCGATCACGACGTCGGCCGACGCGAGGACGTCGGCGGCCGGCGGGTAGTGCCTGTTCGGGTAGGCGATCACCCGCATCCCGGCCTCGCGGGCGGCGCGGATGCCGCTCGCCGAGTCCTCGACCGCGGCACAGCGCGAGGCGGGCACGTCCAGGCGTCTCGCGGCCTCGAGGTACACGTCGGGCGCCGGCTTGCCCCGGCCGACCTCCTCGGAGGAGACGGTCGCCTCGAACAGGGCGGCGAGCTCGAGCCGGCGGAGCACCGCGTCGATCAGCTCGCGGTTCGAGGACGAGGCGACGGCGAGGCGGTAGCCGTCGTCTGCGAGCCGGCGGACGGCCTCGCCCGCGCCCGGCACGACGGGGAGCTCGATCTCGTAACGGGCGAGCATCCGCCGCACGACCTCCGCGTTGATGGTTTCCGGCGACTCGCGCAGCCCGACGGTCTCGTGGAGGTACCGCGACCACTCGTGCGAGCTCATTCCCATCATCGCCTCCTGCGCCTCGGGCGTGTAGCGACCGCCCCACTCGCCGGTCAGCTCCTCGCGCACCTCGTCCCAGAGGTGCTCGGTGTCGACGAGCACACCGTCCATGTCAAACACGACTGCGACGATCTCCGGACCGCCGGGCACCGTGCGATCGTAGAGGCTCGAGGTCGGCGCGCCGAGGCGGCAAGGACGGCACCCGCTCGTCGAGACCTAGACTGCCGTCGTGGAGACGACCGCGGACTGATGCCCGATCCAGGAGTCTCCGGTCTCACGTCCGGCTCGCTGCACGCCGTCGCCCCGGTCTGCCGGGACTGCGTGTGGTGGCAGTCCCGCGGCAACCGCACCGCGTCGAAGCAGCGGTGGATCGAGCGCGCCGAGGAGGATTGGGGCGAGTGGGGATCGGTCTACCTCGACGACCACGGCCGGCTGCTCGGCTCGCTCCAGTACGGGCCGTCCCATCTGTTCCCCCGCGCCGCGGATCTGCCGGCAGGCCCGGCCTCCGACGACGCGGCGCTCGTCACGTGCCTCTACCTGATGCGCGGTGCGACGGGCTGGGTCGAGAAGTCGCTCCTGCTCGCGGCGATCGGAGAGTCGCGCGACCGCGGCGTCGCCGCGCTCGAGGCGTTCGCGTACAGCTATCCCGAGCGCGAGACCCAGGAGGAGCGATTCCTCGTCCACCGGACGGTCTTTCCCCGCGACTTCCTGGACGAGTTCGGGTTCGTCACCCTCCGCTCCCACGGTCGAGTCCAGCTCTGCCGGCTCGAGCTCGGCGGCCTTCAGCCGGTCGAGGAAGGTCGCCGCGCGAAGGTGCTGCGCGTCGTCCAGGACGCCTTCACGCCGACCCCCGTCCCGATCCCGCGTCCGTAGACGAGCGGCTCAGACCGGCTTGCAGAGCGTGTCCGCGCCGTAGACCTCGCGCTGGAGCGCGGCGAGCTGCTTGTCGGCCTCGGGGGAGTAGGCGCCGGGAGCTCCCGCCTCCCAGGACACGTCGGGAAGGACGCCGGGACCGACGGCCGTGGCGCGGTAGCGGGCTCCCTTCCCGGGCGGCCGCACCCCGGTCGCCGGATAGCCGGGATACGGCTGGTGCGGGTAGAGCCCGTAGCAGAAGGCCCCGGTGCCCTCGTGGGCGAGGAAGCTGTTCTCGCGCTTCCAGCCCGGGCCGTACGCGGAGTCCAGCGTGTCGACGTAGATGTTGCGGCCGAACCCGTCGGCCGGCGCGCCCTTCGTGCTCGCCCGAAAGCCGTAGACGGGCTGGCCGAGATAGGTGTACCGGCCGAAGAGGTGGTCGAAGCGCTTGCTGTGGGCCCAGTTGACCCAGAGCTCGAGCTTCGGGAGCTCGGTGCTCCAGTGACTCAGACGGAGGTCGCTGCTCGCCTGGAGCGGCTTCCACGGGTCCACCCCGAGGTTCGGCAGGCCACGCTGCCAGGCCTGCAGCGCCCAGTGGCTCCCGTCCGGCATCGTGCAGCCCGCGACGAACCAGGCGAGCGGTGGGCCCGAGTAGGGTCGGCACAGGTTCCGGAACGCCCGCGAAAGCGTCTTCCGGTACTTCCCCCAACCGCCGGCGTAGTCGACGCTGAACCGGACCTGGTCGCGGTCGGCGGTGGGGTGGAGGGCGTTGATCGCGCCCCACGCGAGCACCGACCAGGTCCGCCCCTTCGCGCGGTAGCCGACCAGCGCCCGACCCTGCGCGTCGACCTGGAGCGTCACGTCCTGAGCGTCGCGGGCGATCAACTGGGACGCCTGCGCGGTCGCGGGCGCGAGCAGGATCGCGAGCAGGACGACGATGAGCGCCAAACGCCGCACTGAGCGCTGAGTCGGCGTCATGCCGGCGAGCTTAGACCCCTCGATCGAGGGGTGAGTGTGTCAGGCGGCGTCGACGGCCGCTTCGCCCTGCTCCCGCGCGTCCCTGACCGCGCGCAGGAGCTTGACCTTGGCGACCGCGGTCTGCATGTCGACCGGCACCAGATGGGCGGCGAGGCGCTCGGCCTGAGGCAGATCGAGCACGACCTCGCGCCGGTTCTGACGGAGCACCCCGCGGATCGTCATCCGGACGTCGGCGCGGCCCTCGAACAGCGGCGTGAGCTCGATCGCCTCCCGCACCGCAACCAGCTCTGCCCGTGTCCAGCGAACCAGCATGACGCCTTCCTCCCCCACGGCCCGCACTCTACCCCGAACGGGGGATAGCGCAATCCATTCGGGCGCTCGGCGGCGCGGCCTGCGCTGCCCGATCGTCCGGGCGCAGCGACGTAGACTCGGCCGATGGCCGAGCAGCGCGAGCGCTTCAGGGTCGCGTGGGTCGACACCGACACTGGGGGCCGGATCCACTTCACGGCGGCGTTCCGCTGGGCGGAGGTGACCGAGACGTCGCTCTACCGCAGGCTGGGGCTTCTCCGCGGCGAGCAGGCCGACTTTCCCCGCCGGCACGTCGAGGCGGAGTACCTCCGCGTGCTCGTCTTCGACGACGAGGTCGAGGTCCGGCTCTGGGTCGACCAGGTCGGCACCGCGTCGGTGACGTATCGGTGGGAGATCTCGAAGGATGGCGAGCGCGCAATCGAGGGGAGGCACACGGTTGTCCGCGTCGGGCCCGACGGCCGGCCGCGGGCGCTCGACGACCACGTGCGCACGCTGCTCGAGGGCTGAGGGAGCGGCGGGGGTGGGATTCGAACCCACGGAGCCTTGCGGCTCAACGGCTTTCAAGGCCGCCCCGTTCGACCGCTCCGGAACCCCGCCGGGCGGCTCAGTCTACGTTTGGGGCCAGGGGCCTCGCTCCTAGGCGGCCGCCGACGCGGCGACCGGCGCGGGCACGGGCACCGGCACGGGAGGCTGCGGCCCGGTCGCGTAGGCGCCGGAGAACACGGGCTTCCGCGGCCCGACCTTGACGGCCGAGCGCTTGCGCGGGCCGCGTGCGGCGAGCAGGAGCTTCGCGCGCGCCATCGCCGTCGGGCCGTCGATCGGGACGAGACGGGAGCCCAGCCGCTCGGCGAGCGGCTGCTCGAAGGTGATGTCGCCGCCCCGGTGCGAGCGGAAGGCGTCGCGCAGGATCTCGCGCACCTCTTGCCGCCCCTCGAAGTTGGGCGTCACCTCGATGGCCTCGCGGATTGCCGTCAGCTCGGCGCGCGTCCACCGCACACGTACTACCCCCTCATGCCGCATGACCGGAACCTACCCACGGGCGTGCGCCCGACCACCACCCGGTAGGGGTATTTCAGTCCCCGATTCGGGGAGGCGCCCCGTACTCCTGAAGGGGCTCCGGCACCGTCCCCTGAAACGTCTCGAGGATCGCGAGCACGGCCCGGTCGGTGACCACCGTCCCGTTGAGCGTGTGCGGTGGGGCGAGGCCGTCGGGCGAGCGTCGGCGGATGCCGAGCCGGCGGGCCTGGAAGTCCGTGGTGTTCGAGCAGGAGGTGACCTCGCGGTAGCGGCCCTGCGAGGGGAACCATGCCTCGAGGTCGACCTTGCGCACGGCCGACGCCCCGAGGTCGCCCGCCGCGACGTCCACGGCCCGGTAGGGTAGCCCGAGCGCCTGCAGGAACTGCTCCTCGAGCGCGATCATGCGCTCGTGCTCGGCGCGGGACTCGTCGGGCCGCGTGAACACGAACATCTCGACCTTGTTGAACTGGTGCACGCGGAACATCCCGCGCGTGTCCTTGCCGGCGGCGCCGGCCTCACGCCGGAAGCAGGTCGAGAACCCCGCGTAGCGGATCGGCAGGTCGTCGTCCTCGAGGATCTCGCCCATGTGCATCCCGGCGAGCGCGACCTCCGAGGTGCCCGTCAGGTAGAGGCCTTCCCCTTCGAGGCCGTAGATGTTCGAGCGCTCCGTCGGGAAGAAGCCGGTGCCGACCATCGCCTCCTCGCGGACGAGGACGGGGGGCAGGACGGGCGTGAACCCCGCCCGGGAGACGTGGTCGATCGCGAAGCGGTAGAGCGCGAGCGCGAGGAGCGCGGTGTCGCCGACGAGGTAGCCGAAGCGCGAGCCGGAGAGGCGCGCTGCGCGCTCGAGCTCGAAGCGCCCGATCTCCGCCGCCTCCTTGGCCTCGCCCTGTCTCGGCTCGCCGACCCGCCGCAGCTCCACGGCGTCGTCCTCGCTGTCGCCGTCCGGAACGTCGTCGTCGGGTGGGTTCGGCACCTCGAGGAGCGCGGCGTCGCGCTCGCGCTCGGCGGCGGCCAGGGCATCTTCGGCCTCCTTCAGCTCGGCCTTCACCCGCTGGAGCTCCGCGCGCTGCTCGTCCGTCGGCTTGCCCTTGAGCTTCGTGCGCGAGCGAAGCTCGTCGACCTGGGGGACGAGCTCGCGCCAGCGACCGTCGGCGTCCATCAGCCGGTCGAACGCCTCGCCGGCGCCCTTGCGGGCGAGGGCAGCGCGCATGGCATCCGGGTCGGCGCGTGCTGCCCTGAGGTCGATCACGTGGGAGAGTCTAGGTCCAACACCGCGTCGATGACGCCGGCGACTCCCTCGCCGTCCGGGCCCGCGCAGGTCATGTCGGCGATCGCAAGGAGCCGCGGGTGGCCCGTCTCGATCGCCACGCCGAAGCCCGCGACGTCGAGCAGCTCGACGTCGTTCTCGCCGTCACCGAACGCCACCACGTGGTCGAGGTCGAGCCCGAGCAGCTTCGCCACGAACGCCATGCCCGAGCCCTTCGTCACGGCCGGGTTCCCGAGCTCGAGCATGTAGGGCAGCGACGTGGTGACGAACATCCTCCCGTCGAACTGCCGCTCGAGCCCCGGCCGCAGGTCTGCAAGGACGGGTGGATCCGCGACCTGCACGAGCTTCGTCGGAGGCAGCTCGAGCCAGGCGAGCAGGTCGCCGACCTCCGTCACGGGCAGGTGCTGGAACTGCGAGTATGCGCGGGAGTACTCCGTCTCCTGCGCGACGTAGAGCCGGTCGTCGACGTAGACGTTCGGCGAGAACCCCCGCTCGGCGAGCGCGGCGATCGCCTCGCGCGCGACGGCGAGCTCGATCGGCTCGTGGAGCAGGAACCGCCCGGTGGTGGGATCGACCACCGCCGCGCCCTGGTAGCAGACGACCGGCTCGCGGATCCCGGCCTCGGCGAGGTACGGCTCGACCGAGCGGAACATCCTCCCGGTCGCCACGAGCAGCGGGATGCCGGCGGCCTGCGCGCGGGCGATCGCCGCGCGCGTCCGGGGGCGGAGGGTCGCGTCGCGGCCGATCAGCGTCCCGTCGAGGTCGCAGGCGAACGCCCGGACGGGCCGGGGGAGCGTCTCGGGAAGGGCTGGGCTCAGCCGCCCGCCGAGGAGGAGACGAACTCCGCGACGTCCGCGATCTGCTGCGGTTGGAGCTGATCCTGGAACGACGGCATCCCGCCCTGCCCCAGCGTGACCCTCTGCACCACGAGGTCGAACGAAGGCTGAGCCTCGTCGAGATTAGGGCCGACGGTGCCGGTGGAGCCCGCGGCCGAGAGCGTGTGGCACGCAGTGCAGCCGGCGCTCTCGAAGACGGCCTTCCCCGCCGTCGCGTCGCCCGTCAGCTCGAGCGCGGGCAGGTCGGCCTCGCTCCCGCCCGTCGTCTCCGTGGGCAGGGTGCCCTCGACCGTGTTGGGCGTGGCGCCAACTTCCCCCTCGCTACAGCCTGCGACGACGACGCCGAGCGCCAGCGCGACGACCGAGAGCGCGAGGGCGATGACCGGGCGTCGCATCGCGCGGAGTCTATCCCGCCACGCCGGCTCCTCGTCTGGGGTCCGGCGCTCGTACCGCCAGAGCACGAACGCGCCCACGGCGCCGATCCCGAGCACGTCGCCGGGAGTGTCGTTCACGAGGAGGGAGACGAGCAGGCCGACGAGCATCGCGTCCGTCAGCGGCCCGCGCGGCCGCCGGCTCGCGACGAACAGCAGGACGGCGAGCGACGCCAGCGCAGCGAAAGCAGGGCCGAACGACTCGAACGTGCGGCGGGCGGAGATCTCGAGCCGGTCGCCGAGGTCGCCGAGCAGCTCGCCGGGCCCGCCGCCGACGGCGTGCGTCACGTGGCTCGACCCGCCGAGCGCGGCGTCGACCGCGACGAGGACGAGGCCGAGCGCGACGGCGGCCGCGGCGACCGCGACGAGGCGCGCCGCTCCGAGCCGGGCGTGGGTCGTCCGCAGGAGCAGGGTCCCGTACGCGGCGAGCAACACGATGAGCCCCCCGCCGTCCGCGCCGAATCGGCTGCCGGCGACGGTCACGAGCGCGAGCGCAGCCACCGCCGCCCCCGCGCGTCCGAGCCGCGCAGCGCCGATCAGCGCGGGGACGAGCAGCATCGTCTCGAGGAGGTTCGAGACCCCGTAGAAGCGCCCTGCCTGCGACGGGCCGAACGGTGACAGGGCCACGGCCCCGGGATCGAGCCCGAGCACGACGAGGTACGCGGCCAGGACGGCGGCACATGCGACCCCGAGCGGCAGCGCGAGCGCCGCCAGGGCTACCAGCGCCACCAGCCACCAGCCGGCGAGCCAGAGGTTTGCCGCGAGGGCGACGAGGAGCACGCGCGGCGCGAAGCGCGGCGCGAAGAGCGCCACGATGTACGCGATGCCGCCCACGAGCACGGTCAGCGGCAGGCGGATCCTGTCGTTGCGCTCGATCCTGTCCTCCAGCCGCTCGAGCGTCGCGACGGGGTCGTCCACCGTGACGACCTCGAGGTCGCCGTGGGCGACGTCGGCGAGCGAGACCAGGCCGTCGATGCGGGTGGAGTCGGAGGTGAGGACGCCGCGGGGGCCGGGTGCCACCGCGATCGGATACCGCGCGTTCTCGCTCTTGCCGCGTGGGGGCAGCACGACCAGCGTGTCGGGCGGCGGCCCCTGCCCGAGCGTGACCAGCGGCCTGCCGTGCTTCGGGCCGCCGATCAGCGAGCTCGCGACCTTTCCGGTGAGCAGCGTCCGGAGCGCCGCCTCGCGCGTGACGGTCGGCCCCGCGCCGGGCACGGCGAGGCCGATCGCGCCG
>Ga0207428_10000647_pt1 | contig 40842 bp, 20 predicted proteins | sample RhiMethybrSRZTD1_FD_187600 | JGI IMG/M metagenome (GOLD analysis project Ga0207428, IMG submission 187600) | Populus rhizosphere microbial communities from Tennessee, USA - Rhizosphere MetaG P. TD hybrid SRZTD1 (SPAdes) (version 3) | ecosystem: Host-associated > Plants > Roots > Rhizosphere >...
GGCAGTCAGAACCGGTGGTGCTGCCGCCGTCGCAAAGGTGATGTCAACCGGTTTGCCAGCAGTCGCGGCCTCCGGCAGCCGGTGCACTTCGTAGCCGGTGTTCCGAAACACGCTGAAGGCAATCGCTCCGGTTTCCGCCGCGACCGACAGGGCGGGGCTGACGGGCGTGACTCCGGCAACGCCGGTGGGCACATCGGTCACGCGATACGCGCGCGGGCTCGACAGGTCGAGGCGGAACACGTTGGCGACACCATCCGGATCCGCGACGAAGAACAGCGAACGATCCGGACCCCAGTCGGGATCGAGATGGTTCAGCCCCTCGAGTGCCGGCGCCGGCGAAACCGTGTCGGACGCCACGTCGTACAGCCCGATGCGATAGCGGCCGTATCGCAGGCGGGCGAGATCCGTCGTGAAGCGATCCGTCGTGAACGCGATCGTCTGGCCGTCGGGCGACCAGGCCGGCTGCAGATCGGCGTACGTATCCGTGGTGAGGCGGCGCACGGATCCGTCGGACAGATTCAGAACCATCAAGTCGCTGAACCCGCCGGCGAGCGCCGAGAACGCGACCGACGAGCCGTCCGGAGACCAGGTCGGACTGTAGACCTCGTCGACCTGCGTCAGCGGGAATTCCCGCGGCGCGCTTGGACCGTCGAGGTCCAGCACGACCAGGGTCGCGCGCCCCCGGCTCACCGTTCCGAGCGCATATTTCGATCCGCTCGGATCCCACGCTCCCGACGAGTGCAGATATTGAAGGCTTTCAACTTCGGCCTTCGTGGCTGTCGTCAGCAACTTGCGGCTGATACGGCCGGTGGTGGCATCGGCGAGGTAGAGGTCGATGGAGAACTGATCGCGCTCGGACAGGAACACCATCCGCCGGCCATCGGGACTGAGCGATGCGGCGAGGTTCAACCGGCCGCCACCACGTTTATCCGAAATCACCGGGGCCACGGTGCCGGATGCTGGCGTCGTCGCATAACGCGACTCGAGCGCCTCATGCCAGCCCGCGGACAGCTGCTCGAGCGACTGACCCGTGACGTGCTCGAGCCGGCGCTTCAGATCGCGCTTCGCCCGCAGCGCTCGTGCCGGCAGGTCCTCGCCGAAACGTTCCACGAGGTAGGCCCACAGTGCCGCTCCCCAGCGGTAGGGAAAGTAACGTGGCGACGCCAGAGCCTTGATGTCGGGCAGCCGGCCGTTCCGCACCGCATCGCGCATCCACATCGCGGTCTGGGGATCATCGGCGCCAAGCGTGAGGTACTCGGCCATGCCCTCGACGAACCACAGCGGCACGCCGAGCGGGCTTCGGGATCGAGCCGCAATATCGAACTGGAAGGCGTGCACGATCTCGTGCCCGAGCACGTGGTCCGTGTCGGCAAGGCTGGCCGCAAACGGCAGGACGATGCGCCGCTTGCGCGCGTCGGTGAAGCCGCCGGTGCTTTCCTCGATCAGTCCGCCGTAGATATTGGTCTGCTCGAAGCGTCGGTGGGACCCATAGAGCACGATGGGCTGCCGTCCGGTCAGCGCATGGTCGAGCACGACCGAGAGCCGGGCGTGCCACCGTTCCGCCATCCGCCCGGCGATCGCCGCCGCCGGCGCGTCTTCCTGCGAGTAGTAGATCTCGAAGTGCGCGGTCGACAGCACCAGCATCCGATCGCGGTCGTACTGCACCTTGTTGCGTCCGAAATACTGCGCGTGCGCAGTCGACGACAGGCACAACAGCAACAGGGCTGATCCCAGCGGCCCGGACCGGATGGCTCGTCCCACGTGCCCCCTCAAGTTCGGAGAGGGGCGGGTTATATCACGGATCGGGGGATCGGGGGCTCGGGGGCTCGGAGCCGGTGGTCACCAGAGGGAGCAAGCCGCTGACATTTTGCCAGTTGCCTCTAACAACCGCCGGCTCCGAACTCCCGAGCCCCCGATCCCCCGATCCCCCGGAACTTCCTACTTCATAAACAACATCTCGCGATACGTCGGCAGCGGCCAGAGGTTCTGCGGCACCAGGCATTCGAGCGCGTCGCCGGCTTCGCGCAGCGCAGTCATGGTGGGGATGACCTTGTCGCGGAAGTACTTTGCGTGCTTGGCGGCGCTGCCCTCATGGTCGTGATCGAGCAGATCCTGGAGCTGGTCGACGCCGCTCTTCGCCTCGTCGATGATCTTCGAGAGCTTGTCGAGCAGCTTCTTCGGTTCCTTGGCATTGCCGCCGGCCGCCTTCACCGCCGCGACGGTGGTCGCGATCTCGCCGAGGTACTTGTAGGCGGCGGGCAGGATGTAGCGGTTGGCCATCAGGACCATCAGCTGCGCTTCGATGTTGATGGTCTTGTTGTACTGTTCGAGCGCGACCTCGTATCGAGCGCGAAGCTCGCGCTCGTTGAGCACGCCGTACTTCTCGAACGCTGTGACGTTCTCCTTGCTGAGAATCTCGTCGAAGGCATCGACCGACGTGCGGTGGTTGAGCAGGCCGCGCTTGCCGGCGTCCTTCTGCCACTCGTCGGCGTAGTTGTTGCCATTGAAGATGATCCGCTTGTTCTCCTTGATGATGCGGGTGAGCAGACTCTTGACCGCGGCCTGGAGCTTCTTGCCCTCCTTCATGCTCTTCTCGAGCTCGGTCGCGATGTAGTCGAGCGACTCGGCGACCGCCACGTTCAGCGCGATGTTGGGCAGCGCGATGCTCTGGTTCGCGGACACGGCGCGGAACTCGAACTTGTTGCCGGTGAACGCGAACGGGCTGGTGCGGTTGCGATCGCCGGCGTCACGCGGCAGCTTGGGAAGCACCGACACCCCGATGTCGAGGATACCGCCGCTCTTGTGCGTCTTCGCAGTGCCGGCCTTTTCGATCTGCTCGAAGATGTCGGTCAGCTGATCGCCGAGGAAGATCGAGATGATCGCCGGCGGCGCCTCGTTGGCGCCGAGGCGATGATCGTTGCCGGCGCTGGCGATGCTGAAGCGCAACAGCCCCTGGAACTTGTTCACCGCGCGCAGCACGGCGGCGCAGAACACCAGGAACTGGATATTGTCGTGCGGCGTGTCGCCGGGATTCAGCAGGTTATTGCCGAGATCGTCGCTCATGCTCCAGTTCAGGTGCTTGCCGGATCCGTTGACGCCGGCGAACGGCTTCTCGTGGAGCAGGCAGGCGAGCCCGAACTTGGGCGCGATCCGCCGCAGCATCTCCATCGTCATCATCTGGTGATCGGTGGCGACGTTGGCGTTCTCGAAGATCGGGGCGACTTCGTACTGGCTCGGGGCGACCTCATTGTGGCGGGTCTTGAGCGGGACGCCGACTTTATAGAGCTCGCGCTCGACTTCCATCATGAACCCGAGCACGCGATCCGGGATGGAGCCGAAGTAGTGATCTTCCATCTCCTGGCCCTTGGGCGGCTCGGCGCCGAAGAGCGTGCGGCCGGCGTTGATCAGATCCGGCCGGCTGAAATAGAACTGCCGGTCGATCAGGAAGTACTCCTGCTCGGGACCGGAGGTCGTGACCACGTGCTGGGCGCGCGAGCCGAACAGCTTGAGGATCCGGATGGCCTGCTTCGAGAGCCCTTCCATCGACCGGAGCAGCGGCGTCTTCGTGTCGAGCGCCTCGCCGGTCCAGCTGACGAAGGCGGTCGGGATCACCAGCGTCGTGCCGTTCGGGGTGACCAGCAGCCACGGCGGGCTGGTCGGATCCCATGCGGTGTAGCCGCGCGCCTCGAAGGTCGACCGCATGCCGCCGGACGGGAAACTGGAGGCATCGGGCTCGCCCTTCACCAGTTCCTTGCCGCTGAACTCGGCGACGGCGCGGCCGTCGGAGGTCGGGTTGAGGAAGGCGTCGTGCTTCTCCGCGGTGATGCCGGTCAACGGCTGGAACCAGTGCGTGTAGTGGGTCGCCCCGTGTTCGACGGCCCAGTCCTTGAGCGCGGTGGCGATGATGTCGGCGACGGAGTGATCGATCGGCTCGCCGTGCGCGATCGCGCGGCGGAGCGAGCGGAACACTTCCTTCGGCAGCCGCGCCCGCTGCACTTCCTCGTTGAAGGTCAGGGAGCCGAAGTCGTCGACCGGCTTGCGCGCGGAAGCCGTGCTCGGCGCGGTCCGCGCCGAAACCGTCCAGTCGTTGATGTTACGGATAGCGTCACCGGAAGATGCGGAGCCCATTCGATAGATCCTTTCGCTTGTGCCCGTGCAGGACGAAGAAATGAAGCCCGATGCAGGGTGGAGTGGACAATTATGCTGGCTCGGGCGCTCCGCGGCAAGCCGAAAAGCGATGATTCTCATCTCATATACTTAATCAAGTGATACATATTGAAGACTACTATGCGGCCGTCCTCGGAGAATTCGAGCAGCTGGTGCTGCTCGCGCTGCTCCGCCTCGGCAACGGCGCGTACGGCGCGACCATCCGCCGCGAGATCCAGGATCGCACTCACCGTGAAGTCCCGATCGGCAGCGTCTACGTCACGCTCGCACGCCTCGAACGCAAGAAGATGGTGGTGTCGTATGTCGGACTGCCCTCGAAAGAACGCGGCGGCCGCCGCCGCAAGCACTACCTCATGCACGACGCCGGTCAACACGCGCTCGGGCGGTCGTATCGCGCGCTGAAGGCGATGTCGGTGGGAATCGAGCAGGAGTTGGAGAAGCTGTGAGTAGCCAGTCGCGCGCCTAACCCCACTATCCTCTAGAACGTCTAAGGCGGAATGATGCACGACCTGCGCTACGGCCTCAGGATGATGCGCCGCTCGCCCGCGGTGGCGCTGGTGGCCATCATCTCGCTCGGGCTCGGAATCGGCGGCGCCGCCGCGGTCTTCGGGCTTGCCGATGCCCTGCTGCTCCGCGAACTGCCGGTCAGGGCGCCAGAGGAGCTCGCTCTTTTCCGGTGGACTTCGGGACCCGCCAGCGTCTTCGAGTCGCTGAACGGCAACAGCCAGCGCAACGACAACGACTTCTCGATCACCAGCACTTCCTTCTCGAGACCGGCCTTCGACGCCCTGCGTCAGGAGCTGTCCGATCGCGCGAACGTCTTCGGGTTCGCGGAGCTCTATCGCCTCAATCTGTCAATCGACGGTCAGGCCGATGTCGCCAGCGGGCACGTGGTGTCCGGCAACTACTACAGCGCGCTGGGCCTGTCACCGGCGCAGGGGCGCCTGATCGGCGACGCGGATGATCGCGCGAATGCGGCGCCGGTGGCGGTCATCAGCTACACGTTCTGGCAGCGTCGTTTCGGCGGGGCGGAAGCGGTCGGGCGGCAGGTGGTACTGAACGGCGTGCCGTTCACCATCATCGGTGTGGCTCCGGCCGGCTTTCGCGGGACGCTGCAGGTCGGGCAGGAGCACGATGTGATCGTGCCGATGGCCTCGTACGACGCGGTCAACCGCGGCAGTGACTCGACGTCTCCGACCTACTGGTGGGTGCTGGTCATGGCGAGGCTCACGCCCGGCACAGCGCTCGGTCAGATCCAGCCGGCGGCCGACCTCATCGTGAAGCGCACGACCGCATCGGCGCGACCGCAACTCACGCCGCAGGATTTGCCCAGGGTGTCGGTGGAGCCTGGCAACCGTGGCCAGACCGAGAGCCGCGACTCGGTGCGCGAGCCTCTCACCACGATGGCGCTGGTCATCGCGATCCTGCTGCTCGTCGCGTGCGCCAACGTCGCCAACCTGATGCTGGCGCGCGGCCGCGCGCGAGTGCGTGAGCTGACGATTCGCGTGGCGATCGGGGCCGGCCGCGCCCGGGTGATTCGTCAGCTCATGATCGAAGGTCTCCTGCTGGCGGCCGGCGGAGGAGTGCTCGGTTTGCTGCTCGCGAAGGTCATCGCCGCGGCCCTCCTCCCTGCTCTGACAGGCTCTGCCTCGATGCTGGATGATGCGGGATTGTATTGGCGTGTTGGATTGTTCACTGTCGGCGCCGCTGTCGGATGCACGCTGCTCTTCGGCGTGATCCCGGCGATTCGCGCAACCGATGTACGGCTGGCGTCCAGCCTTCAGGAAGCCTCGCGGTCGAACACCACCTCCCGGCACCGCAACGCGCTGGCCGGCACCTTGGTGATCGTCCAGGTTGCGCTCTCGATGCTGCTCGTGACCGCCGCAGCGCTGCTCGTCGTCTCGGTCCGCTCGCTGGAGCGCCTCGATCCTGGTTTCGACGCAGAGAGCGTGCTGGTGTTCAGGATCGATCCCCGCCAGAACGGTTACGAGGGTCCCCGCGCGCGAGCGCTCATGGAGGGAGCGCTGGAGCGGCTGCGCCGTATTCCAGGGGTCCGCTCTGCCTCGTTCTCGAGCCATCCACTGATTGCCAACGCGGCCGACATCACCGCGGCGCGGCCGGCCGGGACTCCCGCGCCTGCTCCGGGAAGCGCCGAGTCGCGGCAGTTCATCCTGGAGCACAGGGCATGGAGGCTGGTGATCGACGAGCAGTTCCTGGCCACGATGGGGATTCGGCTGCGATCAGGCCGCCAGCTGGCGCCTTCAGACACCGAGGGCGGTCAGCTGGTCGCGATCGTCAATGAGTCGCTGGCCAGGCAGTTGTTCGGCACGACGGAGGTGCTCGGCCGACGGATGGTCCTCGGGCTCGGAGCAAACAGCCCGGAGATCGAACTGGTCGGCGTCAGCGCCGACGCAAGATACACGTCCCTCCGCCAGCGGGCACCGCCGACCTTCTACGTCAGCTACCGGCAGCGCTCCACGTGGGGCTCGACGTTCGTGGTTCGGACCTCGCTCGAGCCGACGGCGATCGCCGGCCAGGTCCGCGCCACGATCCGCGAGCTCGACCCGGCCCTTCCGGTGTCGAACCTGCGAACGCAGCAGGAGCAGATCCGGCTGTCGCTGCAGCGCGAGCGGCTGTTCGCCCGGCTCGCGACACTGCTCGGTGGTGTGACGCTGCTCCTTGCAATGATCGGCTTGTACGGATTGCTCGCCTATTCGGTCACCCGGAGGACACCCGAGCTGGGATTGCGGATGGCGCTCGGGGCGGATCGCCGCAGCGTGAGATGGATGGTGTTGAAACAGTCCCTGGTGCTCGTAGTGACAGGACTGGCCGTCGGGATCCCCGCCGCAATCGGCGGCAGCCGGTTCGTCTCGTCCCTGCTCTTCGACATCAACCCGACGTCTCCGCTGACGCTCACCGTCGCGGCTGGCATCATGCTCAGCGTGTCGCTGATCGCCGCCTTCGTGCCGGCACATCGGGCGTCGAGGGTGGATCCGATGGTGGCGCTCAGGGCGGACTAAACACGATTCGCGGGCCGCGGGCCGCGAGCAGAAGGCGGCGCACTAGAATGGGACCGGATCCCTCAGGCCATGCGCCGCATCCTGCACATCGACATGGACGCGTTCTACGCGAGCGTGGAACAGCGCGATCGGCCGGAGTTGCGCGGCAAGCCCGTGGCGGTGGGCGGGCGACCCGAAGGACGCGGCGTCGTGGCAGCGGCGAGCTACGAAGCGCGGAAGTTCGGCGTCAAGTCGGCGATCCCGATGGCTCGCGCAGTGCGGCTCTGCCCGCATCTCATCGTCGTCAGGCCTGACTTCACGAAATACCGCGCCGCGTCGGAGAAGGTGTTCGACATCTTTCGATCGGTGACGCCGCTGGTCGAGCCGTTGTCGCTCGACGAGGCCTATCTCGACGTCACCGAGAACGCGTGGGGAGAACCGCTCGGCAAGGTGGTGGCGCAGCGGCTCAAATCCGAGATTCGAGCGGCGACATCGCTGACCGCGTCGGCCGGCGTCGCGCCGAACAAGTTCCTCGCGAAGATCGCGTCTACGTGGCGCAAGCCGGACGGCCTCACAGTGATCGCCCCCGAGCGCATGGAGATGTTTCTGCAGCAGCTCCCGGTCGACGCGTTGTGGGGCGTCGGCCCGGTGACGGCGGCGCGGCTGCGCGAGCGCGGCATCGCGCGCCTCGTCGACGTCCGCACCACCGATCCCGATGTGCTGACGGATGCGGTCGGCAGCGGCGCCGAGTGGCTCCGCCAGCTCGCGGATGGCATCGACGACCGGCCGGTCGTTTCGGAGTACGAGCCCAAGTCGTCGGGCTCGGAAAACACGTTTTCGCAGGACCTCACCGACATCCTGGAGATCCGGCTCGCGATCGACGAAATGGCGCGCGACGCCGCGCAGTGGCTCGCCCGCAAGGAACTGCTCTGCAGGACGGTCACGATCAAGGTGCGCTATTCGGATTTCACAACGGTGACACGCAGCCACAGCGCCGCCGCGACCCGCGACGCCGAGGACCTGGCACAGCGTGCGGTCGCCCTGCTCGACAAGACGGAGGCGGGACGCCGGCCGGTGCGTCTGCTCGGCGCCAGCGTCCACAACCTGATCGATCCCGACACGCCGACCGAGGAGCCGTGGCTGCCGTTCGCGGACGGGGACTGAAAGCGCCGCCCTATTCGGACGGCGTCTTGCGCGCCCGGGGCGCTCGCGGACGCGACGGCGTCTTGCGCGCGCGGGGCGCGGCGCCGTCCTTCTTCACCGCTCTCGGCTGACCGGCCGCGCGCTTGCGCGAACCGCGACCGCGCCGGGGCTCCTCGACCGCTGGCTGCGCTTCCTCGCCGTCGATCACTTGCTGCACATCGAGCTCCTGCACCACGTCCCCGTCGACGACCTCGGCTCGCCGTGCCTCCTCCCTCAGCTCCTCATCGGGTTCGTTGGCGCCCACCGCAGCAACCCGTTCGGCTTCCATGGCCGGGGCCGGTTCGTGCGTCCAGCCTTCGACCGTTCCACCACCGGGCTGCGGCCGTGGCTCCTGCTGCAGATCTTCTTCCTCGTCGTACACGCCAGTCGAAGGCTGCATGATGTTGCCGGGGAAGAGCCGGATCACTCCCTGCCGATCGCGCTCGATCCGGAACAGACCTTCCCGCTGGCAGGCCCGCAGCAGATCCTGCAGCGTGCCGAATCCGTACTTGCGTTCGTCGAACTGTGGTTCGACGGCACGCATGAACTGCTTCGCCTGCCGCACGTACATCGGGAAGCGCGGCGGGTTCGGTGCGGACTGGAAAATACGGCGCACCGCGCGGATGCCGTCAGCGGCGCGGGGTTCACCGCCGCCGGACGGGTGCTCGTCGACCTGCTGCGGCTGTCGGCCGTGAGCCTCGCGGTGTGTTTCGCGAGTGTCCGCCTGGTGTCCGGCGCTACCTCCAGCCGCCTGCGGGGTGTCTTCGGCGCGCAGATGGCCGTTCCCGTCGGCGAGCTCCACGAGCACGTTGCGTCCATGTTCGCGCAGCCGCACGTGACCGGCGTTCGCGAGCTTCTGCGCGAAATCGCGGAAGCTGCCGACGCCATAGGTGCGCTCGGAGAACGTCGAGTCGAGCTGCAGCAGCGTGCTCTTGAGCAGGCCGAGCTGCGGCGAGACCTCGCGATCACTCAGCACCTTCAGCGCCCTCCGCACCAGCGGCACCGCCTGATCGATCGGCACCTGCGCCGAGACCGGCCCCTGCTGGCGGCCGCGATCGGCACCCCGCCGGGAGCTGACCAGGTTCTCGTAGGCGATGAACTCGTGGCAGTTCCGCTGCATGACCACGCTGGTGAACGCGCGGCCGCCGACCACGAAGATCTGCTTGTCGTACTGCTTCAGCTTCTCGACGAGCGTGATGAAATCGCTGTCACCGCCGACGATGACGTAGGCGTTGATGTGGGTGTGAGTGAAGGCCATCTCCAGCGCATCGAGCGCGAGATTGATGTCGGCCCCGTTCTTGTCGCCGCCCGGCGTGAGGTTCCGCTGAACCAGCTTCGTTGCATGCTGAGTCAGCGACCGGCTGTAGTCGCCGGCCCGCGTCCAGTCGCCATAGGCGATCTTCGATACGACCTCGCCGCGCTCCTTGAGTGCTTCGAGCACGACGCCGATGTCGAACTGTGTTCCGAGTGTGCTTTTGACTCCGATCTCGATGTTGTCGAAGTCGATGAATACTGCCAGCTTCAGTCGTGTGTCCGGCAAACCCTTGCGTTCCTTTTTGAAATGGGCGTGGGTTCCTCCCACGCGAATGACCCCTGAGCGACCCTTCGACCGCTCAGGGTCGTCCCGGCCATCGTCGAGGGGCGAGCTCGAGGGTCGTGCTGCGGCTCCACGATGGGCAAGCCGCGCGCTGGCCCTGTAACTGACGGCGGCTGAGACGCGGCCGTCGGGCCAGCTATGAATTATGCCCGAACCGGGGGAGGAGGGTACGAATCACCTCGCGACGACGTCGTAGGCGTACAGGGTGTCCTGGTCCCGGATGAAGAGCTTGCCGCCCGAGACCACCGGGTGGCTCCAGGTGGGCAGGTTGCCGGTGCGCAGCTGAAAACGGCCATGTTCGACGTATTTCTGAGGGTTCGCCTCCGCCAGCCCGACGACGCCGTTCTCGCTGAAGAGGTACAGCCGGTCGTCGGCGAACACGAGCGACCCCTTGCCTACGCTGCGATCCCGCCAGGCGACCTTCCCGGTCTCGAAATGCATTGCCGTCAGGATGCTGGACGAGAAGCCGTAGAGGTAGTCGCCGACCAGCACCGAGCTGGCGTGGTGATTCCGCATCTCGTTGGTGAAGTACACCTCTCTGGCCTTGATTCCGTTGCCATCAGGCGTCAAGGCCAGCAGCCCCGCGCCGGTGCCATAGTCCGACGACAGGAAGACGTGGTTCCCGCGGGCAATCGGCGTGGCAATATTCGCGGTGCGGTTGGCCACGCGGTTGTAGCTCCACAGCACCCGACCATCGTTGACGTCGATGCCAAGCGCGCGTTCGGCCGTGAACACCACCGCCTGTTGAATGGTGCCGACGGGATGAAGCAACGCCGACGAGTACCCGGGCTCGTCGCTCTGGGACTTCCAGATCAGGGAGCCGTCCGTCTTTCGGAGAGCAACAATCGATGCGCCGCGGCCGCCCGGCGTCACGATGATCCGGTCGCTCAACACCAGCGGAGACTCGCTGAGCCCCCAGCTGATGTTCGAGCCGCCGTACTTCTGGAGCAGGTTCTGGGTCCAGAACACCTTCCCGGTCGCGGCATCGAGCACGGTCAGATCGCCGCTCGATCCGAACACGTAGACACGATCGCCATCGATCGTCGGTGTCCCGCGCGGGCCGTCGCCCCGATCGTTGTTGAAGCGACGGCCGTTGGCGACCTCCCAGATCTTCTCGCCGGTTGCGGCGGCCAGCGCGAAGACGTACTCCGTGTTCTGCCGGGCGCCGAGCGTGTACAACCGGCGGTCGGCCACGGCAAACGACGAGTAGCCCTCACCGAGCCCGCTGCTCCGCCAGGCCAGCCGGGGGCCGTTTGCCGGCCAGTCCTTCAGCAGTCCCGTCTCTTTCGAGACCCCATCCCGGCGCGGGCCGCGCCATTGGGGCCAGTCGTCGGCGGCGATAGTGACCACTCCGGAGGCCACAGTCGCTGTGATCAGCAGCGGGACCAGCGATTTCACACGTGTGCACGGCATGCGGTGTTTACGCCTCTGGATTCAATGACGTTTCCGGCAGACGCGTTGTTAGCTGCGGCTCAACTTACTTCACCAGCCTCGCCTGCTTGAGCTCGATCCGTGACACCGGCGCATCCCCCTGGACCGGCGTCTGCTCGATCGCGTCCACGACCGACATGCCGTCGACCACCCGGCCAAAGACGGTGTACTTGCCGTCCAGCGAGCTCGCATCGCCGGTGACGATGAAGAACGAGGTGGTGGCGCTGGCTGGATCGTCACCGCGCGCCATCGAGACGATCCCGCGCGTGTGCTTGGTCTCGTTGAACTCGGGTTGCAGCGGCCTGACCAGTTTCTGCTGTTTCTCGGTGAGCGGCCCGCGCGTACTCAGGAACCCGGTCTGGACAACGAAGCCCTTCACGACGCGATGGAACGTCGTGCCGTCGAGCACCCCGGCGCTCGCAAGCCGCAGGAATGCGCGGACGTGCTCAGGCGCCTTGCCGGGCATGAATTCGATCGTGATTGGTCCCAGTGAGGTGTCGAGCACCGCGCGGTACGACGCGAGTGTTTCAGGCGTGTCCGAACTGAACGGCTCCGGCTCCGGCGGCGGCGTATCGCGGATCTCGACAGACACAATCTCGACCCTCTCCGTCGTCATTCCTTCAGGCGTCGCCGGTGTCTCCGAGATTGCCTGAACGACCTCCATGCCTTCGGACACGCGACCGAAGACCGTGTACTTACCCGACAGCGAAGGCTGATCGGTCACGCAGACGAAGAACTGCGCGCCGCCACTGTCAGGCTTGTTCGGCTGAAGCACGGCCGCCACTGCTCCGCGCGTCGCCGGCTCGCTCCCAATCTCTGGCTTCAGGATGCCCAGGCCGCCGGTGCCATATAGCTTCGCCTTCGCGGCGTCCTTCGACAGCGGATCGCCACCCTGAATGATGCCGAGCCTGATCACCCGGTGAAATGTCGTCTTGCTGTATGCACCCTCGCGGGCGAGTTTCATGAAATAGCCGACGTGATTCGGCGCGAGGTCGGGGCGCAGATCGATCACGAACTTCCCCTTCGTCGTCGTCACGACCGCCTGCTTGTTGGTCATTTCGGCGGGGGTCAGGGGGTTCTTGAAGGCAGGCGCGGGTTTGGCGGCCTGGGCCAGAAACAGGGCCAGCAGGAGCAGCTGCATGGGCGTACTTTACTCACTCTCGGGGGTCTGCGGGCTCGGGGGTTCGCGGTTCGCGGGTTCGGCAAGCCGGTGCTAATCAGAGGCAACTGGGGCAATGCACGCGACTGGTTGCCACTAATTACGGCCGGCTTGCCGAGCCCGCGAGCCCCCGAACCGCGAAGCCGCGATCGTGACCCCACCTGTCACCGCCACGTGCTATCGTCCCCACATCACTCGCGTGGCGCGAGTGAAACGGTTACCCGGCAAGGCGTCCGGGACAGGTGGCGAGTATGTCCCTCTTTCCTGAATCCCAACTTCGCATCGTCGAATCCTCCGAAGCCGCACTCCGGCTCCAGGCGGCGCACGAGTGGCTCCTCGCGCACGCCGCTGACGGGGCGGTCATCGTCGGCGCCTCGCGTGGCGCAGCCGACGACCTCGCGCGGGCGGTGGCGAAGGCGCGGGGCGGGGCGATCGGCTTGCACCGGTTCAGCTTCACGCAACTGGCTGCGCACCTGGCGGCGCCGGTGCTGGCGGCGCGCGGGGCAGTGCCGGTAACACGAATCGGGACGGAGGCGGTCGCGGCGCGCGCGACGTTCGAGGCGCGGCACGATGGCGAGCTCGACTACTTCGCGCCGGTCGCCTCGACACCTGGCTTTCCGCGCGCGCTGGCGCGAACGCTGAACGAGCTGGCGCTCGCCCGGGTGAGTGCCGATGCGCTGCGAAAGCTGCCGCTCGGAGGCGCCGATCTCGCGGCCTTGCTCGAGCGCTTCGATGCCCAGTTCGACGCCGCTTCGGCGACGGATCGCGCGACGCTCTTCGAAGCAGCGGCCGAGGCGGCCAACACCTTCCGGGGGCAGCCGTTGTTGCTGCTCGATGTCCCGATCGAGACGGCGGTCGAGTTCGCGCTGGCACGGCGCCTGATGGAGAACGCGGTTCCGGCACTGGTGCTGGTGCCGTTCGGCGATCTCGCCACGCTCGACCGTCTGAAAGTACTTGGGATTGAGCCGGACGTCCTGAGGCCCGCGTCCGAGTCGGATCTCACTGCCTTGCGCCGGAGCCTGTTCGCCGGGCGTGAGCCTCCGCGGCGCGAACAAACCGGCGAGGTCCGGGTCTTCTCGGCGCCCGGCGAGAACCGCGAGTGCGTGGAGATCGCGCGGCGCGTCCTGCAGGAAGTGCGTTCCGGCATTCGCTTCGACGAGATCGCGATCGTGCTGCGCGCGCCGACGGACTATGTCGGCCTGGTCGAGGACGCTTTCGATCGCGCCGGCATTCCGGGCTGGTTCGAGCGCGGCGCGCGGCGCCCTCATCCTGCGGGCCGGGCTTTTCTCGCGATTCTCGGCTGCGCTGTCGAGCGACTGTCCGCGATCAGGTTTGCCGAATACCTCTCGCTTGGACAGGTCCCCGATGCCGAAGAAGCGGCGCGTGCGCCCGGCACGTCGCTGCCCGCAGACGATGCGGTCACCGGATTTGCGCGGGTCGATCCACAACCGGAGGAGGCCGAGGACGGAGAACGCGCGCACTCGCCGGCCGATGACGCAGACAAGCCGGTCGTCGCCGGCGCGCTGCGAGCGCCGTGGCGATGGGAGAGGCTGATCGTCGACTCAGCCGTGATCGGCGGCGAGCCCGAACGCTGGCGTCGGCGGCTTCGAGGCCTGCGCGGCGAATACGAGGAGCAGTTGCGCGAAGCGCAGCGGGAGGATCCCGAGTCGGCGCGCGCCGGACAGCTCGAGCGAGATCTCACCAATCTCACCCACCTGACCCGCTTCGCGCTGCCGATTGTCGACACGTTGGCGTCCTGGCCCTCCACCGCGACCTGGGGCGAGTGGCTGACGCATTTCAACGACCTCGCCCCGCGCGTGCTGCGCCGGCCCGGACGGGTGCTGCGCGTCCTTGGCGAGCTGCGGCCGATGGCAGCAATCGGGCCGGTCACCCTCGAAGAGGCTCGCGGGATCCTGGCGGAGCGGCTGCGTACACTCGACGAGCACCCGCCAGCGAATCGCTTCGGCCGCGTATTCGTCGGTACTCCGCAGCAGTTGCGCGGCCGCGTGTTCAAGGTGGTGTTCGTGCCGTCGCTCGCCGAGCGGCTGTTTCCGCAGACACCGCGCGAGGATCCGATGCTGCTCGACGTCGAGATGCGCAAGCCGCTCGACGCCGGACTGTTCACCCAGGACGATCGCCTCAAGAACGAGCGCCTGATGCTTCGGCTTGCGGTGGGAGCTCCGACCGAGCGTCTGTGGCTCTCGTATCCCAGGCTCGACGTGAGCGGTGCGCGGCCGCGCGTGCCGTCGTTCTACATGCTCGACGTCATGCGCGCGGTCACCGGCCGGATTCCCAATCACGAGGCATTGCAGCGCGATGCCGCGATTGAGGGCGGCGCCAGGCTCGACTGGCCGGCGCCGGCTGACGCTTCGCTCGCGATCGACGAAGTCGAACACGACCTCTCGACCTTGCGGGAGCTGATCGGCCGCGCCGATCGCCACGCGGTGCGCGGTCATGCGAACTATCTGCTGGGGCTGAACGATGCGTTACGTCGCTCGGTGGTTCGCCGCTGGGCGCGGGCGCAATCGCGCTGGCGCTCACAGGACGGTCTCGTCGCCCTGAACGACGGCATCAAGCCGATGCTCGCCACGCAGCGTCTCTCCGCCCGCCCGTATTCGGTGTCGGCGCTCCAGAAGTTCACGCTGTGCCCGTACCAGTTCGCTCTCTCGGCAATCTACCGGCTCCAGCCGAACCAGGAGCCTGAGCCCCTGCAACGGCTCGATCCCCTGACGAAGGGCTCAATCTTTCACGAAGTGCAGGCCGTGTTCTTTCGGGCGATGCGCGATCGCGGACGGCTGCCCTTGGCGGCGTCCGGCGTCGCCGACGCGCTCGCGGTGCTCGATCGCGTGCTCGAGACGGTAGCCGCGAAGTACGAAGAGAACCTCGCGCCGGCGATTCCGCGGGTCTGGTCCGACGAGATCGCCGCGATCGGCCGCGACCTCCGTGTCTGGGTCAGGAAACTGCCGGAAGCGGAAGGCTGGACGCCGGAGTACTTCGAGCTCAGCTTCGGGCTGTCGGATGAAGGACGCGATGAACGCAGCGTGGCCGACCCCGTGACCATCGACGGCCGCTTCGTGCTTCGAGGCTCAATCGACGTAGTCGAGTCCAGGGACGAGTCAGCAGAACTCCGGATCACGGATCACAAGACCGGCCGCAACAGGACGACCCCGCGCACGGTGATCGGCGGCGGCGCCACGCTGCAGCCTGTCATTTATGGCCTGGCGGTGGAACAACTGCTCGGTAGGCCTGTGAGTGGCGGACGACTCTTCTACTGCACGGCCGCGGGTGGTTTCGCCGATCATCCAGTGCTTCTCTCGGATGCCAACCGGCGGGCCGGTCTCGAGGCGCTCGAGATCATCGACCGCGCCATCGAGCTTGGCTTTCTGCCGCCCGCACCAGCCGAGCGGGCGTGTAACTGGTGCGATTTCCGCCCGGTCTGCGGCCCGGACGAGCCGCTGCATCTCCGGCGCAAGCCGTCGGATTCGATCGCTGACCTGACAGCGCTGCGAGCGATGCCATGAGCCTCCTTCGCCCGGGATCTTCGACGACGGGCTTCGGCGAGCCAGGCTCGGTCACAGACGCAGAGGCTCGGCATCTCATTGCTACGGCTCTCGACGACACGCTGGTTGTGGAAGCCGCGGCGGGCACCGGGAAGACGACCGAGCTCGTGGGACGCATCGTGCGAATCCTCGCCGAGGGCCGCACCAGCGTGGACAAGATCGTCGCGGTCACGTTCACCGAGAAGGCCGCCGGTGAGCTGAAGCTCCGTTTGCGCGAGCGGCTGGATCGCGAGCGCACGGCTGTTCAGGACGAAGCAGCGCGGCGGCATCTTGATCTGGCACTCACGAAGCTCGAGGAAGCGCACATCAGCACCATCCATGGCTTCTGTGCCGATCTGCTCCGCGAACGGCCGGTCGAAGCGCGTATCGATCCGCTGTTCGAGGTCCTGACCGAGGACGCGGCGTTCAGGACGTTCGACGACGCGTTTGGACGGTGGCTGCAGGAACAGCTGGCCGATCCTCCCGAAGGTGTGCGAAGAGCGCTCCGGCGCACGGCGTTCGGTGGCGACGACGGTCCGATCGATCGACTCCGGAACGCCGCGTGGGAACTGACCGGGTGGCGCGACTTTACTGGCGACTGGACGAGGAACCCCTTCGATCGCGAGGCCGCCATCAAGGAGACGGTTGGACTGCTGCACGAAGTCGCCGACCTCACCCGGAGTCCTTCGTCGCGCAACGATCCGCTCTGCAGCAGCACCGAGCCGGCGCGGAGGCTGAGCGACGAGATCGGGCTGCAGCAGGAATTCGGTGATACCGGCGCGCCCGACTCCGACGGATGGGAAGCCGGCCTGGTGGACCTGTCCCGCGATCGTGTGCTCGGGAACGTGAGGCACGGGCGCGGCGCCATGTACAAGGATGGCCTCAGGCGGGACGCGCTGCTGAGCGCGGTCGAAGAGCTTCGATCCCGGCTGGATCAGTTCCGCATGGACGCCGATGCGGACCTGGCCGCATTGCTGCAACGCGAGCTGCGGGGGGCGACGGCGCGGTACGAGGCTCTGAAGAGCGCCGCGGGCGCGCTCGACTTCCTCGATCTGCTGGTCCGCGCGCGCGATCTCGTGCGGGGCAATCCGCTGGTCCGCCGCGGATTCCAGGAGCGCTTCACGCACATCTTCGTCGACGAATTTCAGGACACCGATCCGCTGCAGGCGGAGATCCTGCTGCTGCTCGCCGCCGACAACGATGCCGAGACCGACTGGCGGCGGGTTCGGCCGGTACCGGGGCGGCTGTTCCTGGTCGGCGATCCGAAGCAGTCGATCTACAGGTTCCGGCGCGCTGACGTCGGGATCTACCGTGAGGTATCTCGACAGCTGGAGGGCCACGGCGCGCGCCTGCTGCGGCTCAACACCAGCTTTCGCAGCGTCCCGGAAATACAGGCGTGCGTGAACACGGCATTCGCGCCGGTCATGACGGGTGACGAGCTCACCTTGCAGGCACCGTACGTCCCCCTTGCGCCATTCCGTTCCGAGTTGCCCGATCAGCCGGCGGTGGTTGTGCTACCGGTGCCATCACCGTACGCCACCAGGTATGTGGCGGGCTCCGCAATCGACAAATCGCTGCCCGGCGCGGTCGGCGCGATGGTCGACTGGATCATCACTCACAGCGGATGGAAGGTGACCGAACGCAGCGGCACCGAGCCGGTCGCCGTCACTGCCAAGCACATCTGCCTGCTGTTCCGCCGCTTCGTCAGCTGGCAGACGGACGTCACCCGGCCCTACGTCGAGGCGCTCGAAGCTCGTGGCATCCCGCATGTGCTCGTCGGGGGACGCGCCTTCCACGAGCGCGAAGAGATCGAGGCGATTCGCGCCGCGCTCGCCGCGGTCGAGTGGCCGGACGACGAGCTGTCGGTGTTCGCGACGCTGCGCGGTCCGTTCTTCGCAATCACGGACGAGGACCTGCTCGACTGGGCTTATCGGTTCGGCCGCCAGACCGACAAGGGATTCCGGCGGTATGTCTTCCATCCGCACCGGATTCCGGAAGTCTTCAACCGTGACACCCCGGCGGAGGTCGAGCACCTGCGCCCGATTGCCGGCGCGCTGCAGCTGTTGAAGCGGCTCCATCGACATCGCAACAGCATCTTCGCGGACGCCGCCGATACACGCGAATGGGGCGGCGCCTCAGGCGTGCTTCACGAGCTGCTGCGCGCGACGCGCGCGCATGTCGGCTTCGCGCTCCGCATCGGTGGCGAGCAGGCGCTCGCCAACGTCCTGCACGTGGCGGAGCTGGCGCGCCAGTACGAGCTCGGCGGCGGCATCTCGTTTCGAGGGTTCGTCGAGGAGCTGCGCACGGCCGCGGACACCGCCCAGGCCGCGGAGGCGCCGATCCTGGAGGAGGACAGCGACGGCGTCCGCATGATGACGGTGCACAAGGCCAAGGGGCTCGAGTTCCCCATCGTCGTCCTCGTCGATCTGACGTGCAAGCTCTCGCGTGCGGAGGCGGGCCGATGGATCGATCCGTCGGGGAACCTCTGCGCCATCAAGCTCGGTGGATGGGCTCCCACGGACCTGTTGCTGAATGGCGCCGTCGAGGCGGCGCGCGATCGCGCCGAGGGAGAACGCCTGACCTATGTCGCCGCGACACGGGCGCGCGACGTGCTGATCGTTCCGGCGATCGGCGACGAGGAGTACGACGGGGGCTGGCTCGATCCGTTGACGAAAGCGGTCTATCCCGGGCTATCGGATCGGCGCAACCCTGCAGCGGCCGCCGGGTGTCCGATATTCCCTTCGAAGGACACCGTGATGAACCGGCCCGACGGCGATCCCGCAAGGACGAGAACCGTTGCGCCTGGCCAGTACACGTTTGCGGCCGCCGGTTCGGTGGCCCCGGAGCCCGAACCCCGGATCCCGGATCCCGGGTATCACGTCGTGTGGTGGGATCCGCACGCGCTTGCGCTCGATGCCGGCAGCTCGTTCGGCCTGCGCCGGGATGATCTGATTGCGAAGGATGGCGACGCCGCCGGGTCCACGCAACGTCTTGCCCGCTATCGCGAGTGGGAGTCGGCGCGTTCGTCGGCGATTGCGGACGCGCGCCAGCCCTCAATCGCATCGCGTACGGTGACCCAGATTGCCGCCGAGCGCGACCTCCCGCTGATGGACACCGACAATGTGCAGATCGATGTCGTCGATGTCGGACGTGTCACCGGTCGCCCGTTCGGGCCGCAGTTCGGCACCCTCGTGCACACTACGCTCGCGACTGTGCCGCTCGACGCAGACGAATCGATCGTTCGGCGCGTCGCGTCGACACAGGCGAGGATCGTTCTTGGCTCCGGTTCCGGTGCCGAGGAAGAGGCGTCCGCCGTCGCGGAAGCGGTGATGGCGGTGCTGCGCCATCCGCTCTTCGATCAGGTGCGAACCGCCGGCACTTCGGGCCGCTGCTACCGCGAGCTGCCGCTGATCTGGCAGGCTCCGGACGGCACGCTCATCGAAGGCACGATTGACCTCGCATTCATGGAATCGGGGCCGTCCGAGCGTCGATTCGTGGTGCTCGATTTCAAGACAGATCGCGAACTGGATGTCGAGGGTGAGCGCTACAAGCGCCAGCTGGCAATCTACTGCAAGGCGCTGACGGCTCTCCGAGGCGGAAGCGCGCGAGGAATTCTGATGCGAGTCTGATTACTCGTAGTGAAGAGCCTTGACCGGATCCAGCCCCGCCGCGCGTGCGGCCGGATACAGACCGAAGATCAAGCCAATCGCGACCGATACGAAGAACGCGAGCACGATCGACCAGGTCGTGACGATCGTCGACCAGCCGGCCAGAAAACCGATCAGTTGTGACAGGCCGACGCCCAGCAGCACGCCCATCACGCCGCCTGCGAGCGAGATGATCGTGGTCTCGATCAGGAACTGACGGATGACGTCGCGCCGCTTGGCGCCGATCGCGCGGCGGACGCCGATCTCGCGCGTCCGTTCCATCACGCTCGCCAGCATGATGTTCATGATGCCGATGCCGCCGACCAGCAGCGAGATCGATGCGATCGCCACCATCACCATCTCGAAGATGCGCTGCGTCCGCCGCTGTTCGGCGAGGAGCTCGGCCGGCGACACGATCGTGAAGTCTCCGGCCTCCCGATGCGCGACGTTCAGCAGCCCGCGGAGCAGCGCCGACGACGACGGGATGTCGTCCGACGACCGCAGCTGCAGGTAGATCCCGTCGATTTCGTCCTTGAGGCCGCTCTGGCCGTCCTCGAGCCGGAAGATGGCGGAGTAGAGCGGCACGTAGATCAGGTTGTTGCGGTCCTGCGCCGGCAAACCCGCAACGTCGGTCTGAACCGTCAGCTGTGGTCCCGCGATCCCGATCACCTGGAACCACTGCTCGTTCACCTTCAAATGCCGGCCGATCGGATCGTCGGTGCCGAACAGTGCTGCGGCCGCGCCTTCCCCGAGGACCGCGATCGGCGCAGCCGCCGCGGTCTCCGCATCGTCGAAGAACCGTCCACTGGCGACGTGCAGGTTGGCGATGGCCATGTACGACGGGCTGACCCCGTACACGAGGGGCGCGTCCCCCTGCGGCTTGGGCAGGAGCTTGGTGGGCGTAAAGCGCTTGCGCGCGGTGGCGGCGGTGATGCCTTCCACGTTCGCCTGGATGATGCGGAAGTCCTGGAATGTGAGGCCGGCGGAGATCTTCCGGATCTTCTGCTGCGACTGCCAGTCCGTGGATTCGCGCGCCTCGACGATCAGGTTGCGGACGCCGAGCTGTTCGATGAACGCCATCACCTCCTGCTGCGCACCGGCGCCGATCGACAGCATGGCGACCACGGCCGCCACGCCGAAGATCATCCCCATCATCGTGAGGAGCGATCGCAGCTTGTGGGCCCGGAGGTTGTCGAGACCCATCCGCAGGTCGGGCAGGAAATCGGCGTACTTGCCGATTGTCGGAATGCGCGCCGTCGTCATCGGGGGGCCCCGGCAGCGGGAACCGGTGGGGCGGACGGCGAGGTGGAGCCGGGCCGCCGCACGGTTGGATCGACGAGCGCGATCTCGGCGCCTTCAGCCAGGCCTTCGACGACGACGCGGCTTTCGGTGCGCTGTGTGACCTTGACTTCGCGTTGTTCGAACCGGTCGCCGAGGCGCAGGAACACGTGGTTTTTGCCGCTGCGCGCGAACACGGCCTGCCGCGGCACGTGCAGCGCGCCCTCGAGCGTCTTGCCCTCCACGATGACGCGTGCCGACGAGCCGGCCCGAAGCCGAGGGTCGATTTTCTCGAACTGAAACGTCACATCGAAGAGGCGAGTGGCGCTCGCTTCCCAGAATGCCCGGTTGGCAAGACCCGCCAGCTGACCAACCTTCGCCGGGAATTCGGCTCCGGGCAGCGTATCGACGGAGACGGTTGCCGGCTGACCTTCCGTCAGGTTGCCGCGATCGTTCTCGTCGACCTTGGCACGAACCTCCATGCGCCCCGACTCGATGACGTCCGAGACCGGCCGGCCCGGCCCCACCTGATCGCCCTCGCGGTATTCGGGCAGCTGCTGGCCGAAGAACATCCCGCCGGCGGCGTCGCGGTTCTCCTTCAGTGAGACGACGCCGTCGAGCGGAGCACGAAGGATCAGGCTGTCGATCACCTGCTGCACGCGCTGCGTCGCGATCAGTGCCTTGTTCCGCTTCTCCTCGACCACGAGGAGCGAGGCCTTGTTGGTTTCGGCACGGGACTGGACGTCCTCTTCGAGCTGCGCGAGCCGGCGTTTGGCTTCTTCGAGTGAAAGAACGTTCTTCCTTGCGTCGATTGCGGCGATGAATTCGTTGGCGGTCGTGTCCAGCTCGCCCCGGCGTACGTCGAACCGCGCAGTCAGCAACGCGACGTCGTCCTGTGCCTTCTGGACCGCCGCGTCCGCCTTCATCTTCACGATTTCCTGCTCCGCCTCGGCCAGTTCGGATTGTGCCTGCGCGAGTGCGTAGAGCTGATCCGCAGGATCGAACTCGACGACCGGATCGTCCTTCTTGACGGCGACACCCGTGGGCACCAGCTTCACGACGCGCAGGCTTCCACCACCGACTGGCGGCGCCACGAGCGTGATGGTGCGGCCGGCGCGGAGGTCGCCCGTGGCGTGGACGGTCAGCTTGAGCGGACTCTTCGTCACGCTCGTGGTCGGCACCGTTGACCGGTTGTCGGGCAGGCGCGGGACAGCGATCGTCAACGCCGCACCGACGCCGACGATGGCTATCACGATGGCGGCGATGAGAGTGCGGCGGCGCTTCTTCAATTCGCTCTCCTGATCATCTCCGGCGCCGGGCGCCGCGTTGCGATGCGATCCCCCGGTTCGACGCCAGCGGCGATGATCGCCTGCTCGCGGCCCCGGCGTTTGACCTCGACCCGGGTCGGGACGAACTCGGAGCCGACCAGCCGGTAGACGTTCGGCGCGCCGTCCTGCTGGAAGATGGCCTCGGCCGGCACGACCACGACGTCGGGAATGCGATCGGTTGCGATGCGGGCGACCGCGGTCATACCCGGACGGATCTTCGCGTCGGCGTCGAGGAGGACCAGGTTCAGGTTGAAGTTCTTTGGCGGCGGCCAGCCCTGGGTGAAATCAATCTTCGCCAGCACCGAAATGTCGTTGATGCGGGCTTTGAACTCGCGGCCCGGGATCGCCTCGATCCGGACGATCGCCTCCTGTCCGGCCTGGAGCCTCCCTCGGTCCGACTCGTCGAGCCGCGCTTCGAGGTGCACGGATGAGAGATCGGGAAGCTCCAGGATCGACGCGCCGGGCCACGCGCGGTCGCCTTCGCGGAATTCCTGTTCGCTGCCCCAGGTGCTCGCGGCGCGGAAGTTCGGGAGCACGTTGACGAGCCCGGCTGCCGGCGCCCTCAATTCGAGATTCTGCAGCCCGCGCTCGGCGCGCTGCAGGTCGGCCATCGCCTTCTCGCGCTTGCGCTGACGCGCGGCGACGTCGGCTTCGGCCGCGGTGCGATCGGACTTGATCTTCTCCTCGAGCTCGCGCAGCTTGTGCTCGGTGTCCGCGAGTGCCAGCTTGAACTTCTCGTTTTCGATTCGCGAGACGGTGTCTCCTTTGTTCACGTCGAGCTTCGCACGCTCGATGTCGTAACGCGCCTTCATCAACGCGGTCGCGTTCTGTTCTTCGGTGATCTTCCCCTGCGCGCGCGCCTGTTCGATCTCGGCGTCGGCCTGACGCAGCTCGGTCTGCTTTTCCTGGATCGTCCGTTTGAGCAGCGAGCCGTCGAACTGGACCACGACGTCACCGGCTTTCACGGTGGAGCCGTTCTTCGCGAGCTTCACAATCTGGAGATCGCCGGACTGCATGGGCGACGTCAGGACGATCGACCGCAGCGGCCTGATATCGCCCCGGATCTCGAGGGTGTCGACGAACTCCCCCTTTTTCACTTCCGTCGTCGGCAGATCCGGCACGGCGTTGCCGCGCACGGCATACGCGCCGGCCGCTATGACAACCATCGTCATCAGGATCAGCACGATATTTCGATTGCGCGGACGGCGGAGGGCGGCAACCAGGCGCTTCATCTCGTGCCTCGCGCTGCGTTCCGGGCCAGGACGGCGCCGGCATCGAGGCCCGACGCCACGACCACTTCGTGCGCGCTCTTCGCGCCGAGCGTGACCTGCCGTTCCTCGAAGGACGACCCCCGCTGCACGCTGACGAACGCGCGGTCGCCGTCCTGGCGCACGGTATCGAGCGGCACGACCAGCGCTCCCGGCGTGCGCGCGAGCTCGACGTCGAGCGAGGCGCTGAGATCAGGCATGAGGTTCGGGTGCGATCCCTCGATGGCAATGAGAACGACGAACGCCCGCACCTTGTTCGACAGGTTCGACATCACGCCGAGCGGGGAGATCTGGACGATTTTTCCCGGGAAATGCAGGTCGGGATAGGCATCGAGCCCAACCCGGACGACCTGCCCGCTCTGCAGCTCGTTGATGTCCCCCTGGTTGACCCTGGCGCGGACCCGCATGGAATTGGGATCCACGATGTCCACGATCGGCACGCCGGCGCGGATCTCTTCGCCTTCCTGCACTTCGGCCATCGTGTTCGACTTCCAGATCGACTTGAGGACGGCCATGCCGCCGAGCGGCGAGAGGATCGCCATCCGTTCGGCGTTCGTTTCCGCCATCTTCATCGCGCTTTCAGCGCGATCCCGGCGGATCTTCAGGATCCGGATGTCGGCTTCGGCGGCCTCGCGCTTCAATTTGTAGGTGGTCTTCAGCTGCTTCAAGGTCGCCTGCGCCTGCTCGAGCGCGAGCGTGTTCTTCTCGGCATTGATCCTGGGGATCATGTCGTTCTTCACCATCTCCAGCTCGGCCCGCGACACCGAGCTCTCGGCGACCTTGATCTCGCTGTCGTCCTTCGCCGCGGCAGCCCGCTCCTGGGCCTCCCGCTTGCGGATCTGCTGCTCCAGGTCCTGCAACTCGGCCCGCCGGTCGAGCGCATTGGTGAGTTGCTGCTGCCGGTCGAACTCGACGATGAGATCGCCGGGTTTCACCGCGCTTCCCGGACGTATCAGCTTGGTGATCACCAGGGATTGCGTGTTCGGACCCGAGAGCCTGGGGGCGGAAATGGTGGTGGACTGCACCGCTTCGACCGTGCCGCTCAGCCGGACCGAGCGGACGAAGTCGCGGCGCGTTACCGTGACGCTGGTCTGCCTGCCACCCGACTCAGCCGTACGCGCCTGGGCGTCGACGGACGTCGCCCGACAACCCGGCAGACAGAGAACGCCAGCAACGACGGACGCGGCAAGACCGGCGGCGCCGGCCGGCTTGCGGCGATGTGCGAAGAACATGTAGGGGCCCCGTTTCCCCGATATCAGACGGTTGGGACCCGTCCGTGGTTGGCGAAATCGCGCTAGTGCGGCTGCAACAAGTATTTGACACCAAAACGTTGCCGGCGGTTCGGGGGGTCGCGGGTTCGCGGTTGGCGGGCTCTAGTGCGCGAAGTCGGTGCTAATCAGGATAACCGGGGCAGCTCCAAGCGGCCCGTTGCCTCGAAATACCACCGGGCCCCGAGCCCCCGAACCGCGAACCCCCGGCCTTTAGCTATTCGTGTCTGAGCGCCACGAGCGGATCGATGCGCGTAGCGCGCCGCGCGGGGATGGCGCCGGCCGTCAGCGCGGCGGCGAACATGGTGACGGCGACCGCCGCGAAGGTCGCGAGGTCGGTCGGGGTGGTTTCGAACAGGAACGGTGTGAGCAGCCGTGTGGCTGCCGCCGCACCGGCGCTCCCGAGCAGCACGCCTGCCGCGCCCATCAAGACGGTCCCACGAAGCACCATCCACACGACGGCCGTCGCACGTGCGCCAAGCGCCATCCGGACGCCAATCTCGTGGGTGCGCTGCGCGACCGAGTAGGCGATCACCCCGTAGACGCCAACGGCGGCGAGCAGCAGAGCAAGGACGGCAAACGTGCCCAGCAGGCGGGTATGGAATCGCGGTTCGGCCGTCGCCAGGAACATCACGTCGTCCATCCGCGCAATCGACGTCGCCGCCTGGTTCTTGTCCGTCGCCCTGAGCGCTGCCCTGAGTGCGGGAATGGCTCGACCCGGGTCGGACGACGTCCTGAGCACGTACGACATGTGGTTGAGGAAGAAGGTGTGGCGCACCTGCTCGAATGGCTTGTAGATGGCTGGCCGGGTCGCCTGCGCCGGTCCATACTGCCTCACGTCCTCGACGACCCCGACGATGGTCATCCAGTCGTTCGGTCCACTGAATCTCTGAAGGCTGACCCGCCGGCCCACGACTTCCTCCGATCGGTCGATGTATCTCGCGACGCTCCGGCTGACGATTGCCACGGGAGCACCCGTCGCATGATCCCGGCTGTCGAATTCCCGCCCGCGGATGAGTCGGATTCCCATTCCCGCAAAATAACCACCGCTCACCGCCGGTTTGTCGACAAGGAAATCAGGCCCGGCGTCCCTGCCCTCGGCAGAGAAGTCACCGCTGATGTGCATGTTCCCCAGCGGACGCCAGTTCACGAGTCCGACAGCGGTCACGTCGGGAACGGCTCGCAGGCGGGCCAGCAGATCGCGGTGAAAGGCCTGGAGTCGGGACGCTTCGGGGTAGGTTGCTTCAGGAAGGTCGAGGTTCAGGGTGATTGCGTGTCGTGGATCGAAGCCAGGATCCACGGCGCGGAGCCGTATGAAGCTCTTGACCAGGAGACCGGCCCCGGCCAGCAGCACCAGTGCGATCGCGATTTCGGCGACAACGAGCGTGCGCCGCAGGCGTTCCTGGCCGGCACCGAAGCTGCGCGCGGCGCCTGGCTGCAACGAGTCCGGGGTGCGCGCCGCTGTCGCCCGAAGCGCAGGGATCAGGCCGCACGTGAGGGCAGTGACCAGCGAGACACCGAACGCGAACGCCATCACCCACGTGTCGATGCGAATCATCTCGAGCCGCGGAATGCGGCCCCCTGGCGCGAGCGCGAGAAGCGCCGGCACGCTCCAGTGGGCGAAGAGCAGACCGGCAGCGCCTCCGGCCAGCGCGAGCGAAGCACTCTCGACGAGCAGCTGGCGGACCAGCCGTGATCGGGTGGCCCCGAGAGCGACGCGGATTGCCAGCTCGCGGCGCCGGTGCGACCCGCGCGCGAGCAGCAGGTGCGCCACATTGGCGCACGCGACCAGCAACACGACGAGCACCGCGCCGGCGAAGATGGTGAGCGGACGGCGAACCTGTCCGACCAGCAGCTCCTTGAGTGGAATCAGGCCGACGGTCCAGGGCGTGCCGTCACTGGCTGGCTGCTGTGGCAGCTCACCCCGGATGGTCTCGAATTGGGCCTGGGCCTGCTCGATCGTGACGTCGGGCTTCAGGCGCCCGATCACCGGGAACATCAGGCTGTTGCCGTCGCGGATGTGCACCTCCTGCGGCGTCCAGGCCTCGACATCTTCGGGAAACTGGAAACCGGCAGGCATGACGCCGACGACCACGCGCCGCACTGCATTGAGCGATACCTCACGCCCGACGACCGAGGCCTCCGCACCGTAGCGCTCTCTCCACAGGGCGTCGCTCAAGACGATCGTCTGTTCGGCGCCGGTCTTCGCGTCGCCCTCGGTAAACGTCCGCCCCAACACTGGCGCGACACCGAGGACGTCGAAGAACTCCGTCGTCACGTTACCGGCTTTGATGACGACCGGATCACCAGCGCCGACCAGATTGCCGGCGAAGGTCGAGAACGTCGCAAGGCTGGCGAACGTGCGGTTGCGATCGCGCAGGGCGACGTAGTTGTGATCGGAAAGTAGGGGCTGGTTGACGAAGGTGTTCCGCGGCGACATCGCCACGAGGTACAGCCGGTCGGGTTCGGGCAGCTGCAATGGCCGCAACAGCACTCCGTTCACGACTGCGAACACCGCGACGCTCGCGCCGATGCCGAGCGTAAGCGTACCGATGGCTGCGAGGGTGAAAGCGGGGGCGTGGCTGAGACTGCGCACCGCGTAGCGGACGTCCTGCGCGCACTGTTCGACGAGATTGATACCGCGAACCTCGCGGCACTGCTCTTTACGCTGCTGCACGCCGCCCATGGCGACCAGTGCCGCGCGGCGGGCCACCTCGGGCGACATCCCGCGCTCGATGTTGGCGTCGACGAGATGCTCGACGTGCCACCTCAACTCTTCGTCGAGGTCGTCGTCGAGCGCGCGGCTGCGAAACAGCGCACGCACGCGCATCGTGAGCACATGTAACCACCGGTCGAACGGCATCGTGGACGACTTTCTCCGGGATCCGGGGGCCGGGATCCGGACGTCCGTGCTATTTCGAGGCAATCGGACCTACATCAAGCGGCTCGTTGCCCCTGAGTACACCACCCGCGGACCCCGGACCCCGGATTCCGGACCCCGCTACACCTGATCGAGGCGCATGACTCCCGTGATCGCTGACGACAACCGATCCCAGTTCGCGGCTTCCTTGTCGAGATGCCTGCGACCCGGCCGCGTCAGCGAATAGAACTTGGCCCGCCGGTTGTTCTCCGTTGGTTTCCACTCGGCCGTGATCCAGCCCTCGTTCTCGAGCTTGTGGAGCGCTGGATAGAGGGATCCCTCGCTGACCTGGAGGACCTCGCCCGATACCTGACGGAGCCGAATGCCGATAGCCCAGCCGTGCAGCGGCTCGAGCGCGAGAATTTTCAGAATCAGCAGGTCGAGAGTGCCTTGAACAAGGTCGGATGGTTTACTCACAGCGGCTTCCCTCGGTTACCGAGAGACGACTTTACGCCTCTTCCTCTCGGTAATCAAGGGGAATCGCGGGTTCGCGGTTCGCGAGCGTCCGTTTCTATCCGCACGAATACGCGATGACCGTGATGAACAGCACGAGGACGAGCAGCAGCGCGATCGCGCCGTGGGTCCACGTTAGCGAGATCACGCTCAGGAAGCCGGGCTGCGCTTCGGGGACGGGCATCTTGACCGGTGCCGGATGAGGCCGTGCCGGAGACGGCGCAGACTCGGCGTGAGGTGTGTGAACCGGCGCCCGTTCGGCGCGCGGCGCGCTCGCCTCGACATGTGGAACCGAGGCGGGAGGCGAGGGGACGGGCAGGGAGCCGGTCACGGCCGGGCGGATCCCGGTTGCCTCGCGGCGGCGCCTCTGCCGGCGCAGCTCCGTTTCGAGCTCCGCGATCACCGGCGCCACAAGCTCCTGCGGAGAGAAATCGTGGAGTGTGGCCAGCGCCGCTTGATGATCGCCGGCAACGAACTGCCGACGCGCCTGCATCGCGACCGCCGCCGCGCGACGGCGGACGTCTCCTTCGAGACGACGGGCCCCCTGGGGATCGGGGCTGCGCTCTTTCGCGGCGATCGCCTCCGGCTCCACCCGGTTCACCAGAGTCGGCTCGATCGCATCATCCTGCCGCGCGGCTTCCTGCGCCTGCCGCTGCCGGACGAGCGCTTCGTGAGCCCGCCGCTGGCGATCGGCTTCTTCCTGGCCCCGCCGCTGCCGCTCGGCCTCTTCCCTGCGTTGACGTTCGAGCTGCCGCTCTTCCGCTTCGATGGCAGTCAGCGCGTCCTGGACGGCGGGGACCGGCGGATCGAACGCGCGGAGCGCCGCGAGCGCGCCAGCGTGATCCCCGCGCTTTGCGCGCTGCAGAGCATCTTGGACCGCGACCTGCGCCCGGCGCTCGATCTCCTGCTGCCGCCGCCGCTGCTCGATCGCCGCTTCCGCGCGCGTCTTCAAATCGAGTGCTTCCTGCTGCTCGGGCTCCTGCGTCAGCGCTTCGGCGGCTGCCTTCGCCGCGGAGTCGAATTCTCCGTTCTCGAAGCGCTGCCTGGCCCGGTCCAGTGCGACGGCGACCGCATGCGCGCGCTCGCGCGCGCTGCGCTGTTCGTCGCGGCGCGCCGCGATCTCCTGCTTGAGCGCCTGCACGTCGCTCGCATCCGGGCGCACCTGGAGCGACTGCGCGATCAGGTGCTCGGCAGCAGAGAGGGAGCCCCGTGACAGCGCGGAGCGCGCATCCGCGAGCCAGTGCTGCACCTGCTGATCCTCGAGGGCTGCGTGCGCGGTGTGAAGGAGCTCGAGCGCCCGCGGCTCGGCGGTGTCGAGGATCAGCGCGAGCTCGCACTGTTCGATGGCAGCGTCGTGCCGGCCGGCCTGCAGATGATTCCTGGCCTCGGCGATATACCTGTCGATCTGCTCTACGCGGCGGCGGGCCAGTGCCTCGCGCGTCGGCAATCGGACACCGCCGACAGGAGTTTTCCGCTCGGGCGAGCTGCCGCTATCAGCGCGCGCGCCACCCGACCCGGGCGTGTGTGGATCGGCGGGTGCATCGGGAGGCGCCGGGCGCTCCACGCGGACGGTCGTCGAGTCGGCCAGAGCGATGATGCAGTCCTTCGCCCTGGTACACGCCGCGGAGAATGCGCTCAGGCTCTGGAACCGTTTGTCCGGGTCGCGGTCGAGTGCCATGTTGACGACCGCCTCGAGCTGGGTATCGATCATCGGGAACAACTGCCGGATCGGCCGCGGGCTCTCGTGCGCGATCCGGTGCATGACCACGTGCGGCGAGTCGCCGGTGAAGGCCTTCTGCCAGGTCAGCAGCTCGTACATCACGAGGCCGACCGCGAAGATGTCGCTCCGATGATCGGCCGGCAGTCCCATCGCCTGCTCGGGCGACATGTAGTGAGGCGTCCCCAGCATCGCACCGGCCCGCGTCAGGCCGCTCGTTGCGGCATCGGCGACGATGCGTGCGAGACCGAAGTCGAGGATCTTCAGCACGCCCTCGGCCGTCAACATCAGGTTGGCCGGCTTGATGTCACGGTGGATGATCCCCATCTTGTGCGCGTGGCCCAGCCCCGAGCACAACTGGAGGATCAACTCGAGCCGCCGGATCAGACGCAGCGGCGCCCGGCGCCGAATGACCTCGCTGAGCGTCTCACCGTCGATGTACTCCATCGCGATGAACGGCTGTCCCTGGTCCTCGCCGACGTCGTAAATCGTGATGATGTTGGGATGCGTCAGGCGCGCGGCCGACCGCGCTTCACCGGCAAACCGCCGCTTGATCTCGTCGTTGAAGACGGAGAGGACCTTGATCGCCACGGTCCGATCGAGGACCGGATCGCGGGCCAGGTACAGCAGCCCCATGCCGCCTTCGCCAAGGCGATCAAGGACTTCGTACCGCCCGATTCGCTGCGGAAGAGGAGGTTTCACGCGCCGCTGTTCAACTACAGCAAAGCCCGCACCGATGACATTTCCGACACGCGCCCGGCTGCCCTCCCAGGAACCCTGGAGGGAGCTCACGCCGAACAAGCCGATTTCTGAAGCGTCATTCTTACACGGATAACAGGAGTGCGCGTGGGCCAGGGCCGAAACGGCCGGGAAAGTCTGCCCGTGCTTTCCCTTTCGTCTGCGCTTCCGGCCGAAAAACTCCGTGGTAACGTGAGGGCGGCCGCAGGCGTGCGGCCTCCTTCTCAATGCCGGCAACGCATATTCCTCGGCGAATCGGCCGCTACGAGATCGTCGACCGTATCGGTTACGGCGGGATGGGCATGGTCTTCCGCGGCCATGACCCCCATATCGGGCGGGCCGTCGCGATCAAGCTGCTGCGGATCGGCGACGAGGATCTCCACGACCGCTTCCTGCGCGAGGCCCAGTCTGCCGGCGGCCTGAAACACCCCAACATCGTCACGATCTACGACTTCGGCGAACACGAGGGCTCGCCCTTCATCGTCATGGAGTACGTCGAAGGGACCACGCTCGCCGAACATATCAAGCAGAACATCCCGCTGACCCTCGCCCGCAAGCTCGAGCTCCTGGAGGAACTGGCGGCCGGCCTCGAGTACGCCCACAACAAGGGCGTGGTGCATCGCGACGTGAAGCCCGCCAACGTGATGGTCGACCGCGAGGGGATCCTTCGCATCCTGGATTTCGGCATCGCGCGCGTCACCGATTCCGGCCTGACGCAGACCGGGATGATCATGGGGACTCCCAACTACATGTCCCCGGAGCAGGTCGAAGGCAAATCCAGCGATCGGCGGAGCGACATCTTTTCCTCGGGCCTGGTGATGTACGAGCTCCTGTCGTACCACCAGGCCTTTCCCGGCGACACGATGCACCAGGTGATGAACGCAATCGTGCGCCACGCGCCGGTGCCGTTGCGAACGCTCGCCCCGGATCTGGACCCTGCGCTCGAGACCATCGTCAACCGGGCCATCGAGAAGGATCCGGCGCGACGGTACCAGACCATGGCGGCGATGGGCACGCACATCGCGCGCTTGCGCTCGAAGCTGGAGCCGGGGTCGCAGGCCTTCGATGAAGGCACCGTTATCAGCGGCCACAGCGTGCCGCTTCCACCCAGGACCGACCGGCTCGTGCTCGAGCAGCGGCGGGCCGATCGGATCCAGACGCTCATCAGGACGGCGAACCAGGCGCTCGACGCCGGTCGGTACGTCGAGGCCCTCGACGCTTGTGAACAGGTCGTCCTGATCAGCCCAGAGGACCCGGACGCGGCGGCGGTGATGGACCGGGCGCGAAAGGCGCTCGACGACCAGCAGGTCGAGCAGCTCGTTGCGGAAGCGCGCACCTGTATCAACGAGGGACATCTGGCGGAGGCAGACGAGCTGGCGCGCCGCGCGCTGGGAATTCACCCGGACCACGCTCCCGCGAACGCGCTCCTCGAAGAGATCGGTGCGATTGAACGTGAAGAACGGGAGCGCGTGCTCAAGGAGCGCGCGATCGCGCTCGCCATCGAGAAGTGCCGCGACGCGGCCCTCGCCGGGGACGCGGAAGGCGTGGTCGCGGCGGCCGAACAGGTGCTGGCCCTCGACAGTGTCCACGCGGAAGCGCGCGAGCTGATGGCTGAAGCCCGGTCGCTCATCGAGGCCCGTGCGCGCGAGCGTGAAGCCGAACGCCGTGCCCGCGAAGCGGTCGATCGGGCGCGCCGTGAATTCCAGGATGGACATCACGACGACAGCATCACGCGGCTCGAACGATATACGCCGTCGCACCCGATCATCTCGCGCGCGCTCGACGAGCTGCGTTCCGAACGGGCGGAGTTCGAGCGGCTGAAGCGGGAGGCCGAGCGGCAACGGCAGCGCGAGGCTCAGGAAGCCGCCGCGGAACAGCAGCTGCAGGTCGCCGTGAGTCTCTCGCGTGCGGCCATCGCGCTGACCGAACACCGTTTCGCCGATGCGACGTCTGCGGTCGATGCCGTCCTCGCGCTCGACGCTGAGCATCCACGGGCGCTGCGCCTTCGCGGGGAGATTGCGGCGGCCATCGAGGCCCGTCAGCGCCAGGAACAGGCGGAACGGCTGGCAGACGAAGCCATCAAATCGGCGGACGCCTTGTTCGACGCCGGCGATCCCGCGGCGGCGATGGATCTGCTGAGCAATCATCCCGGCGACGTGCCACGCGTGGCTGCGGCGCTTGCCAGGCTCCAGCAGCGGCAAAGGGCTACGAGCGATCGCGAAGTCGAAGCGCGACGAGCCGAACACGATCGCCGCGCGGCGGAGGTGGTCGCGGCGGCCCGAGCGCAAATCGAAGCCGGCAAGCACCGGGAAGCGCTCGAAGAGCTCGAACATTTCACCCCGTCCCATCCCGACGTCGATCGCGTCCTTCGCGATGTCCGGCGCGAGATCGAACGCCGGCGGGAAGCTCAGTGGGTCGCCGAACAGACGGCAACCGCCGCCGCTGAGATCACGGCGGGCCGCTTCGAGGATGCGCTCAGCCGCCTCAACCGGCTGCCGCAGTCAAGCAGGGATCAGGAGGAAGTGGCGGCGCTGCTGGCGCGTGCCGAGGCGGGGACCTCGGCGGTCAACGAGGCGCAGCGCGAGCGCCATGCGGCAACCGCGCAACTGAACGACGCGGAGGCGGCGGCGAACGGCTGGGACCCGGCACGTACGCTGGCGATCCTCGAAACGCTCGAGAAGCGCGTGAAGGCGCGCGCCGACCTTCAGGATCTGTCGCCGCGCATCGAGCAGCTCTCGGCGTTCGCGCGCAAGCGGCAGGATGCGCTACGCCTGTTTCGCGAATCTGGCGCGCAGCTGCGATCGGGAGCGCTCCAGGGGGCGCTCGCGACCATCGATCGCGCGCTCGGCGAAGAGCCGCAGCTGCCCGGCGCAACCGAATTGCGCGGGCGCATCGTAGCGGCGATCGCCGCCGAAGGGCAACAGCGGTCCCGCGACGAGGCGGCACAGGCAGCCATCGCCGCCGCACGCAAGCTCGCCGTGGACGGCCGTCTCGACGACGGTATCAGGCTGCTCGAGCAGGCCGACACGAGCCACGCCGCGGTCGCAGGCGCGCTGACGGATCTCCGCCGCGAGCGCGCGGATTTCCAGCGCCGCGAGCGCGAACAGCGCGATCAGGACGAGAAGCGCATACAGGCGAGGCGGGCCGAAATCGCCGCACTGCTGAAGCGGGCACGGAAGGCCAAGTCGCCGGACGCCGCCATCGCGCTGCTGCGAAGCGCTCTCGAGCTCGATCCCGAGAACGCCGACGCGCAGGAGGCGCTGGGGAAATACCAGGAGCAGCGCCGCGACCGATCGGCTGCCGGCACCGTCGATACCTCGCGCGCGAAGACGCTGTGGCGCGCGGGCGGCCTGGCGTCCGCGATCGTGGCGCTCCTTGTCATCGGCTACGTATTCCGGCAGCGGCTGCCTGATTCAACAACGACACCGCCGGTGACGGACACGCAGCCACCGGCCGTCACAGCGCCGACGACGGTGGCGCCCTCCGCACCGACCACGACGGTCCCGGTTTCGCCGCCGCTGGCGCCTTCAACGGTTCCTCCCACGACCATTCCGGGGCGTGGAGAACGGGCGGAACAACCGACGCCAGCGACCGGCCGCGGTAGGAAGGGGCAAGTGCAGCTTCCGCCCCCGACCCAATCCGCTCCTTCGACTCAGCTGCCGCCGCCGACAGGCCCCGCCCCCACGACGACCGTGCCTGCGACGACGACAACTACGACGACGAGCGTTCCCGCAACCACCACGGTGGCGCCGGTGGTCTCAATCAGCGAATCGGCGGCACGACAGGTGATCGAGACCTACTACGCTGCGTTCAAGGCCAGGGACTTCAACGCGTTGCGGGCGATATTTCCGACCGCGAGCGAAAACGATCGAGCACGGATCGACGCGTTGCGGAAGGACTACGAACCGTGTGAGTACAACCTGAGAGGATGGGAAGTCAGCCCGCTGACTGCCACGCGCGCCTTCGTCCGAGTCCAAGTCACCGAGACGTGCAGGCCGCGAATCAGGACACCCCCGCGTCAGATCGAAGGCTCGAAGGCATTCGAGCTCGGAAAGACGACGGATGGAAGGTGGATTGTGACCACCGGAGGGTAGTGAGACTTAGAAGGACCAGTCAATCCCGACGACCGGGGTAAAGTTGGCGCGCAACCCGTCGTTGGCGAGGGTTGTGAGCAGGTTCGCCGTGATGAGCACGCGGCGCCACGCGTTCCATTTGGCACCGGGGACGATCCAGAAGCTGTTGATCCCTTCAGCCTGTCCGACGAGCGCATCGACGGTTCCAATCGTGGCATTACCGAACGTCTGGTAGGCGAGCTGCCCGCCCCCGCGCAGCCGACGACCCACGAAATCCAGGAGGACGGTGAGCTGTGGATGCGCGTCGAACTCCACCCCCGCCGCGTACTTGAGCTGGTGACGGATCGAAACGTCGCCGCTCGCGGAGATTGGAACCTCATCCGACCAGAACTCGAACCCGAAGTTCGCATGGGGCGACACCCGCCCCCCTTTCGACCAGACCAGCGCCGCGGTCGTTCGCGTGATGCCGAGGCCTCGCAGATCGTCCTCGTCGCCGGTCGGAAGGCGCACGTCGAAAGTCGCCGCCAATCCGCCGTCCGTCTCCCGCCAGAGCAGGTACTTCCCGAAAATGCCCATGTCGCCGATCCCCCACGCGCGCGCCCGCGGGACGCTGAGCCGGCCTTCGGTCGTGCCGGTCGCGCCGAGATAGAACCCGTCGGCGGCGAGATCGACCTTGACCCACGGCACGATCACCCCGATGTCGAAGTTGTCGGTGACGCCGACCTGTGCAAACGTCGCGACGGTGTTCGTATCGAGATCGACATTCAGCGCCGTTGACGACACGCGCGGCAGCGCCGGCGAATTGACGTTTTTCGCCAGCTGCAGCTCGTTGTCCCTGAGGCTGAAGCCGCCGAGCGAATCGTACGAGCTGTAGAGCCAGTTCGCGCCGATGCTCACTTTTGCACGGCCCGCGGTGAGGCTCCTCTGCGCAAACGCTGGTCCAAAGCTCGACGTCGATCGCTTGTAGACCTGCAGCAGCGGGTCGAACGAGAACGTGAACCCGCCGGTCGATGTGCCGAGGGGCGCGGTCACCACCTCGATGCTCGTGAGGGCGACGATCGTCGAGGCCGATTGCTGGCTTCCCAGCACGCGTGCGGCTTCGCCCAGCGCTTCGCGGATGGAATCGAACTCGGTCACCGTCTGGACCGTCTGCGCGTCCGCGGCAGCGGTATTCAGGCCGAGAAGAGCGACCGTTGCGAGAATCGCCGGGAGGCGCGGATGTGTGGTTCGCAAGGAAACCTCGTACTGCCAAAGCGTCGAACGGCGCAGCACCGTCTGGCGACGGAGAAATCTGTAATTTGGAGGCGCGGAGTCTATCAACGGTGAACCGGACGGTCAAGGGTGCGGGGGTTGCGTCGCCCGCGAATTGTTCGTAGAATCCGCGCCTCTGCTCACAATACTCGCGCTCGCTCCCTGTCACACCCGTGATTTGTGCGGTCGCGCGGCAGGGTGCGCAAGGCTTGAAGTCCACGTCCTGGCGTGAGTCTCGGTGAAACACATGCGCCGCTACCTTCCCCTGGGTCTCCTGCTGGCAGTGCTCGCGCACCTTTCGGGCTGCGGCGAGAGTCCGAACCGTCCATCGGTCGTGACCGAGACTCCGGTGAGCCCGCCGAAGACGAGCGCGCGCTTCATCCAGGTTCCCTGGGATATTTCGCTGTTTTTCAACATCCCCGGCGGCGCCGTCGTGGCCGGCGCGACCACCGCTGCCACCAGCGGCGACGCGGCCGCGGGCGACAACCTCACCGGCACCTTCGTCAACAGCACCGGCTTCGCAGGCACCTTGACCGGCGTGCTCACCGGCAATCTCGAAGGGGGCGCGTTCGACGGGACTCTCTCGACCATTACGCCGAGCGGCTGCACCGCGGAACGCCGCTTCTCCGGCCCGGTGAACACACTGGGGCTGAACTGGTCCCCCGGGGCGCAGGTCAATGACTGTGGGGGCACGTCCCCGCTGACGTCCGGAATCCAGGCTGCGGCCGCCCCGCCCACCGCCCCGCCCCCATGTTCCTACACGGCTACTGCCACCGGCACCAGTGTCCCGGCGGCCGGCGGCACAGGTACGGTGAGCGTCGCGGCGGGCACGGGCTGTAACTGGTTCGCCACCTCGAGCGCGGGCTTCGTCACGCTCAGCGCCAGCCAGGGCACCGCCAACGGCAGCGTGCAGTTCACCGTGGCAGCCAATACGGGGGCGCAGCGGACCGCGATCGTTGTGGTGGCGGGGCAGAGCTTCACGATTACGCAGGCAGGCGTGTGCAGCTATCGGCTGAACGACAGCGCAAGGACGTTTGACGCCAACTCCGCGATTGGCGGCGTCGACATGCGCGTGGCGGCCGGCTGTGCCTGGCAGGCGCAGAGCGACGCCGAGTGGCTGACGATTACAAGCGGCGCATCGGGCTCGGGGGATGGCGCGATCAACTTTGCCCTCGCCGCCAATCCCGGCCTCGCTGCGCGCGTCGGTCACATCACCGCGCAGGGACAGGTCTTCACAGTGACGCAGAACGGTATCAGCTGCCAGTTCACGCTGACGCCGTCGACGTTCTCATTCTCCGAAGCCGGCGGCAACGGAAGCTTCACGATTACGACGCAGGACGTCTGCGCGTGGAACGCAGTCCCCGACGCCACCTGGATCACGGTGTCGGGGACGACCTCCGGAAGTGGGAACGGCACCGTGACGTTCAGCGTTGCCCGGAACGGCGGCGCGGCGCGCAACGGAAATATCACCGTCGCCACTGGGCGGTCCGTCACCATCACTCAGGCACAGGCGACGACGGGCACGTTGACGGGTAGGGTCACTGACGTCGCCGGCGTGCCCATTGCCGATGCGGCGGTCTCCGTTGGAAACCTGCGAACCGTGACCGCTGCCAACGGCACTTACACTCTCGGCAACATTCCGCTGGGATCGCGGAGTGTCATTGTCAGCGCTTCTCAGTACATTTCGCGCACCGATACGGTCACCATCTCATTCCAGACGGTGCACGACGTCCAGCTGACACCCGCGTCGCCGGGGCTGACGTTCACGTTCGCGCCGAACCCGGCATTTCCCGACCAAACCAACCTGCACTGTGGGATGGCGGACACCCAGTGGTGCTGGCAGTCGGTCAGCACGATCCGGGACACCGGCGGTGCGACACTGACCGTGACAGACTTTTCGATAACTCTCTATGACGTCGCAGGAGCTCTCATCGAGTCGTTCCCGTTGACGTCCGAGTTCACGCGGTTCTACGGGTCAGGTTCAGTTCCCGCCAATGGCGCGCTCGCCAGTAATCTGACCATATGGTTCACCACTACAGCTGGTGGTTCGGTCGAGATCAGCCTCACCGGCGTGGACACCTTCAAGCGGACGCATCGGTTCGTCTCGACACCGCGCCTTTCGGCGTCGCCGACTCCGCTCGGGCTACAGGCCGTGACGCCGGGTGAGAGAGCCACGACTTCTCCGGCGCCGCCTCCTGTCGGCAGTCCCGCAACACCCCGGCGTAACCAGCGCTAGGAGCTCGATCGGACCGGTTCACTTCTCCTTGGGCAGGAACTCGACGGCGACGACCCGCGATGTCTTGCGATCGGTGCTGATCTCCTGCGTCACATAAACTTTCTTCGGGCCGCCCAATAGTGGGCCGCAGCCGATCGATCCGCTCAGATCGTCGCGGTAGGTGATGAACTCCACCTGATCGAGCGCCGGCGTGTTGAACCGCGCCGTCCCTTGCGGAACCTTGAGGACGAAGGCGAAGCTGTTCGGCGCACACTCAATCTGCTCCAAATCCCCCTCGACGCGCTCCTCGCCCGGTCCCACCTTCCTGAAAGAGGGGACGAACCTGCCACCGCCGGCCGTTGGCGCCGTGCTGCTGGCCAGAGCGCTGGCGCCGCCGGGCCCCGGCGAGGTTCCCGCAGGGCCACGCGTTGGCGCAGCCGCTCTCCGGTTCTGCAGGTCGTCAATCTGGCGAAGCACAGTCGTCGCCGACTCGCGCACCTCCGGGCGGGACGTGCTCGCGGCGAGCGACCGCAGGAGTGCGGCGGCCTGCGGGTACCGATCCATCTGGGCGAGGACCTGCGCGTTCAGGAACACGTAGTCCTCCCTGCCAGGCGCAAGCGCGCGCGCACGCTGGATCGTCTCGAGCGCTTCGGGCGATGGCGTTAGCGTGTTTCTCAGTTCCAGCAGGACCCTCCGCGCCATCGCATTCGGAATCTCGCTCCTGCCCTTCTGGGCAGCGTCGAAGTAGCTGCGCGCGGCCTGGTACTCGGCCGCCGGCAACGCGTCGCGGCCGCCGGATGCAAGGTCGGCGAGCGTCACGCCGGCGAAGTACGCGGTCAGCCAGTCCGATCCGGCCGGAAGGCCGAGCAACGCCTTCGCTGCGCCCGCCTTGTCGTCCCGCGACGCGGCGATGCCGGCGCGGACGACGGCCGGCCATCCGGCCGCTGGCGAAGCCACCCGGTCCAGCCGTTCGATCGCTTCGTCCTCACGCTGCTGCTGCACGAGCAGATGAGCGAGGAACGCCTCGGCATCCGCGGCCGCCATCGGCACCGCCGCTCCATCAAACGACGTCGTCTTGTCGGTGAACCGGAACCGGAACACGTTGAAGACGCTCCGCCGGATGTAATTCTGGAGCTCGCGGTCGATCCGATCCGCGGCGAAGGCACGCTGCCACGCCTCGAGCGGCGGGGTACCGTCATCGACGCTTGCGACGTAGGCGCCGAGCTTGTCGCGGCGCGGAGGTTGCGACACCAGCAACAGGTGGGTCAGCGCCCATGACTGCGCATAGAAGATCGACCGGCGGTCACCCTCGTTGTAGAGCGGCGAGTCGTGCTTCACGTTCAGCAGTTCTTCTAGCGGCAACAGCGTGTGCTGATTGAGCCGCTGGAGGTGGCCAGGCACCGGCCGGCCGATCATTGCCTCACGGTCGCCCACGAGCTGGAACGTGCTGTAGAACTCGGCCAGCCCTTCGTTCAGCCAGACCGGGACGTTGCCGGCGATATTCGAGGTGATGAGATGCGAGTACTCGTGGAACACGACCCGCATCGTGTCCTCGTCCCAGTCCCGCACCATCGCGATGTAGTTGACGTCGCGCCGCGGCAGGAACAGGCCGCTCAGCTCGATCGTCTTTCCGTTGAACTTCGGCTTGAAGGGAGTGAACGCGCGATCGGACGGGAAGACGACCACCACGGTCGGCACCGCGCTGGCGATGAACCTCTCGGTGAGCACGCGCGCGAGGACCTCGCGGAAGCTCTCGAACCGCCTGGTGATCTCGCGCAGCTCGCCGGCGCTGACGTCGCCGACGACGACAAAATTCGGACTGTCGATGCGCCGCCACTCGGCGAACACCGGATCGGCCAGGCTGCCTGCAAAAAGAACGGCGGCAACGATGGATGCAACGATCCGGCGTCGTGGCATGGCATGTCCTCCCCTGGGACATGCGAAGGATACGCGATCAGCAGCGGTTCGCAGCCATCGCCGCCGGATCGTAGGCCAGGTTCGACGCCAGCCACCGTTCCGCGTCTTCCTCGCTCATGCCCTTCCGCTTTGCGTATGACTCGAGCTGATCGCGATCGATCCGGCCGACGTTGAAGTACTTCGCCTGAGGGTGCGAGAAATAGAGGCCGCTCACGCTTGCCGCCGGCAGCATCGCGGCATGCTCGGTCAGGGTCATGCCCTGGCGGCCCGCGTCGAGCAGCTGGAACAGCTTGAACTTCTCGCTGTGATCCGGGCACGCGGGATAGCCGTAGGCCGGGCGAATGCCGCGATACTTCTCGGCGATCAGGTCCTCGCCGGTCAACGCCTCGCCCTCGCCGTAGCCCCAGTCCTTCCGCGCCTGCGCGTGCAGGTATTCCGCGAACGCCTCGGCCAGGCGATCCGCCAGCGCTTTCACCATGATCGCGTGATAGTCGTCGTGGTCGGCCTCGAAGTGGCGCACCAGCTGGTCGGCGCCGATCCCGGCGGTCACGGCGAACATCCCCAGGTAGTCCGGGACACCGCTCTCGAGCGGCGCGATGAAGTCGGCAAGCGATCGGTTCGGCTTCTGGTCGGCGATCACCTCCTGCTGCCGGAGCATCGGGAACCGCGCGAGCTCCACCCGTCGCGAGTCGTCC
>Ga0207428_10000648_pt1 | contig 40811 bp, 36 predicted proteins | sample RhiMethybrSRZTD1_FD_187600 | JGI IMG/M metagenome (GOLD analysis project Ga0207428, IMG submission 187600) | Populus rhizosphere microbial communities from Tennessee, USA - Rhizosphere MetaG P. TD hybrid SRZTD1 (SPAdes) (version 3) | ecosystem: Host-associated > Plants > Roots > Rhizosphere >...
TCCCGAGACATCACATTGGCGCACCCGGAGGGATTCGAACCCCCAACCTTCTGATCCGTAGTCAGATGCTCTATCCGTTGAGCCACGGGTGCGGGAGTCTCGACATTAGCCGTCGAGCAACACCGTGAGAGTGTATCGGCCCAGGCTACTTCGACCAACCGAGAACAAGGCTGCTCAAGTCAGTGCCAATTGAGCTGCCCGTATTCCGCTGTTCAGGCTCACCTCGCTCAGCAGCCCGGGCGCGGCGACACGGTCGCCAACCAGATAAACACCGTCACCACGGTCGATCGCAGGCCGGTCGCGCCAGGAGGTTCCGGGGAAGTCAACGGCTCCCGTACGCGCATTGGCCACCGACTCGAGCCGATATGTCGTACGCTCCCGCCACTCAGGCAGCGCTCGGTCGGCGATGGTCTCCAATCGCGCGATGCCATCTGCCTTCGAGGATTCCGGATCGATCGGCATTTGCATCTGTACGAGATGCTCACCCGGCGGCGCAATGGTGGGATCGGGCAGAGTGAAATTCTCCAGCCAGCCGCAGGTATCAAGATCACTTACGACGAACAGATCGCGATGATCACGCTTCACACCAAGATCAAGAAGTGCGGCCCTCCCAGACGGCCAGTCCAAAGAGTTATCGCCAAGCAGCAACCGAGCCGACTCCAGCTCTGTTGCCACGATGGTGATTCCGTCACCAATCGCGCTCACCCGTGAACCCAGCTCGATGATCACGCCAAGCTTTCGGGCGTAATCACCGATCTCAGAAAACATCTCTCCCCAACTGCCCCGCCGATACGACGCGGCCGGCGGCAAGGAGTAGACACGAGAGAGCCGCTCAGCCACGAATGCCGCCGACAGCGAACCAGGGTCGTGATAGAAGAGTCCAACTCCCGAACCAGACGCGCCCATTTCGGTCGCCTCGTCACCGACCAGCTTCGAAGCCCACTCGCGGAACGATTGATCGACCGGTACGCCCTTCCGGCCTGACACCCGTAGCGCCTGCAGGAAACCGAAGGGCGGGACAACACGCAACGCTCCCTGGTGCCAGAACCGAAACCGCGCTACCGCACCCAGCGGCACTCGACATGTGCCGCCAAGCAAGCCGTGTTCCTTCAGCCAGGCCCAAATCGACCCGTCGCGATAGATCACATGAGGACCCTCGTGGGCCCGATAGACGCCAGATTCCTTCGAGGCATTGGAGTCGCTTGCCGCGCTCCGCTTACCGATGGCGTTTGGGCCTCGTCCAGCCCGCGAACGGACCGTTTTACGCACCGGCGTTGACCGCCACCGACCGCCCAGCGTGCGATGCGCCTCATGTAGCGTGACCGATGCGCCACCCTCGGCTGCCGTGATCGCAGCAGCCAGGCCACCCAGTCCGCCACCGATCACAGTGATCTGCTTCATGTTCCGTACCATACCGTATGGTATGGTAATCATCGTGCCTAGCCGCTCGGACTGGCTTGACGCCGGCCTAGTATCACTTGCCGCCGACGGCCCGGACGGGCTACGCATTGATCGACTTTGCCGACGGCTCCAGGTCAGCAAAGGCTCGTTCCATCACCACTTCGCAGGTGCGGGCGATTTCAAGCAGGCGTTACTTGCCGCGTACGAGGCACGCGTTGTCGAAGCGCTCGATCAAGCCATCGAACAGAACGCAGCCGCGACGCCGAAGGATGCTCTAGTCGGCCTGACAGCCTCCATTACCAAAACAGATGGCTGCTATCGTCCTGACCTCGAAGTAGCGATCCGCGCCTGGGCCTTCTCCGACCCTCAAGTACGTGCGGTCCAGCAACGCGTCGATCAGCGTCGCCTGGAATCGCTGCATGGCATCTGGTCCCAGATTCTGGATGATCCCGCGGCGGCGTACACCGCCGCCCTGCTCCCGTACCTAGTCGGCATCGGTGCAAGTCTCATCCAGCCGCCCACTCCGCCTGATCAACTACAGCGCGTCTACGAGCTGTTGCTCAACTCAGTGCCGGACGAAGCGTCGGCGAAAAAGCCCGACACTCTTGACCAACCACTTAGACACTGGTATGGACCAGATTGACAACGCTCTGGCTTAACCTATTGTTCACTTGACGGCTAGGTTCTAGCGTCATTGCCAGGTGCTCACCGACACCACGCCACCTGTTCCGGATGGGGAACTGATGTGACAGAGCTGTTCGTCGTCATCACGGTCATCGCCGTAGCTCTGATCTTCGATTTCACGAATGGCTTCCACGACAGCGCTAACGCCATGGCGGGGCCCGTTGCCACCGGCGCGTTTAAGCCGCGCACCGCAGTAATTCTTGGTGCTTGCCTCAATCTGGTCGGCGCCTGCCTGTCCACCGAGGTTGCAAAGACGATCTCTGGTGGTTTTTTCGATGATCAACTAATTACCGTGCCGATCATCCTCGCTGGGCTACTTGGCGCAATTATCTGGAACCTCATGACCTGGCTCTTCGGCCTGCCGTCCAGCTCTTCGCATGCGCTGTTCGGCGGCCTCATCGGCGCAGTCATCGTCGGTGCCGGAATCGCCTCCGTGCATGGCTGGGTGATCGTGTCGAAGGTGTTATTACCGGCCATCGTTGCACCGTTGGTCGCGGGAATCGCCGCTGCCTGGGCTACTCGGTTGGCCTATCGCATCACCCGAAAGACGCCGAGCGCACACAGCAACACCGGCTTCAAACATGGACAAGCGTTCACCGCATCAATGGTCGCGCTGGCCCATGGCACATCGGACGGTCAGAAGACGATGGGCGTGATCACCTTGGTGCTGATTGCGGCCGGTTTGCAGGAATCTGGCACGGGCCCTCAGCTGTGGGTGATCATCGCCGCGGGTATCGCCATCGGATTGGGCACCTATTCAGGTGGCTGGCGCATCATGCGCACCATGGGCAGAGGGATCGTCGAAATCGAGACGCCGCAAGGTGCCGCATCCGGAGCGGCGACCAGCGCCACAATTCTTGCGTCAGCTCACCTTGGGTTCGGACTATCCACCACCCATGTCAGTACCGGCAGCATCCTCGGTTCCGGGGTTGGGCGTGGAGCCGAGGTTCGCTGGCGCGTCGCAAGCCGGATGGCTTTCGCCTGGCTCCTCACATTGCCCGGAGCCGGCCTGGTCGGTGGGCTTACCGCGCTGCTCGCTGATCAGGGTGTCTTTGGGGTGATCGCGCTAATGGTGTTGCTCGCAGTTGCTTGCCTGGTGATCTACATGCTCTCCCGCCGCCACAAGATCACCCACGCCAATGTCACGGACAGCCACGAGGTCTTGGTTTTCACTGCTGCGACGCCCACTACGTACCCCAACGATCCTCGACTGGATCCCGCCAAGCCCAAGAAAGCCAAGAAGCCCAAAGCAAAGAGTGCCGCCTGATGCGAATCGATTGGGCTGCGCTGGGCGTAGTAGCAGTTGTCTCGATCATGAGCTCTGTGATTTTCACGATCTTGCTAGCGACTGGCATCCGCCTGGTATCAATCGCCAAGATCAAATCGAACGAGGGTGGTTCAGGTACGGCGATAGTTTCTGCTGGTTATGTCTTGCTTGGTATCGCCGGGCTATTAGTGCTCTATGGGCTGTACTTGATCGTTCCGCAATTCCACTAGGCAGCGGCTGCCGAAGCTCAGTGCGTCCAGCGCAAAGCCCGGACGACCTCCTCAGCCGAGGCTTTTGCGAAAAGTTCGATCTCTGACTGGCGTACGGCTAAAACGGAATCGATCAATGCCGAGCCCAGTGCCGCGCGCAGCAGCCGATCAGCGGCAAGCGCATCCGTCGCCTCAGGCAAGCTCGTTGGCAGTCGCTCGATGCCCCGCCGCTCCAGCTCCTCTGCAGTCAGTGCGGCAGGGTCCACGTCAACCGGCTCTGGCAGTTGCGCTTGAGCCGCAATCCCATCGAGCCCGGCCGCCAGCAGCCCAGCCAGCAACAAATAGGGATTCGCCGTGAGATCCACGCACTTGACTTCAAGATTGGCCGCCCAGCCGCTGCTACCCGCAGACCCCGTGATCATGCGCAGTGCAGCTTCTCGATTCTCAAGGCCCCAGCAGCCGTATACGCCGGCCCAATGTGACGGCACCAGCCGCAGATACGAGGCAACTGATGGCGCACCAAGGGCCAAGAGTGCGGGCAGCCGCTTCAGGATCCCGGCAGCAAAGGCCTCCCCCGTTGGCGTCAATCCGTACGGTCGATTCCCGTTCGCCATCAGGTTCTGGCCGTCTCGCCACGCGCTGAGATGGACATGGCCACCGTTGCCGACGCCTTCGGCCTCCACCTTGGGAGAGAAGGACGTGCGCAAGTTGTGACGCCGCCCGACCGCGCGAATGGTGCTGCGTACCAGCACGGAGGTATCGGCTGCCTCGACCGGCGACTCAGCCGCAACTGAGAGCTCCAGCTGCCCCAAGGCGTACTCGGGATGGAACTGCTCGACCGTGACGCCTTCAGCGCTGAGGGCGGCAACGAGATCGCGTGCGTAGTCCGACACGGCGATCAAACGCGACATCCCGTACGCAGGGCCGACTGCGGCCGAGACGAATTCGTCTCCGTCGCCAGCCGAAACGACCCACTCGATTTCCAAGGCTGACTTGATCTCCAGGCCGTCAGCAGCCGCATCGCCAACCAACCGCTGCAGCAGCAGCCGATTGCACCGCTCGTGCGGCTCGCCGTCTTGTTGGTACCGATCCCCGGGCGCCCAGGCCCAACCCGGTTGGGCAGTCAGCGGAACCACTCGTCGAAGATCAGGAATGACCCGGAGATCACCAACAGGTGCGGTCCCGCCGGGCGGTGCGGCCAGCCAGTCGTCGAAGCGGAAGTAGTCGAAGCTGGTCGATGCGCCAACACCCCAGGCGGCCAGCTCCGGTAGCCGCTCGAGCGGAACACTCTTCACCCGAGTAACGCCGGCATTGTCCACAAACGTTGTCGCGACCATGCCGACGTCGCGCTCCAAAAGGGTAGGCAACAGTTTTTCCGCGTGCGCGCTGCGGGCTTGCCGTTCGGGGACGTCCACGGCACCACAGAATAGGGCTGGAGTGGAACGCCTTGTGGGACCGGAGGACCCATGCCTAGTGAGTCACCTGATCTTGGACCGCTTGTCGATCACCATTGTCACGGCTTGGTGTTGCATGATCTTGATAGATCTGCTTTCGAAAGCCTGCTCAACGAGGCAACGGCTCCGTCGCCGCTCGGTACCACCTTCTTTGACTCCCTGCTCGGATTTGCAATCCGGCGCTGGTGTGCACCAATCCTCGGCTTGGAGGCGCATGCCTCGCCCGAGGACTATCTGGCACGCAGGCAGGAGCTTGGTGTCGAGGCGAGCCGGCGGCTCTTGGCGGCGTCCGGCATCGAGATGTACTTGGTCGACACCGGCCTCAATGCCGATCAACTTTGCACGCCGTCCGACCTCGCGGCAATGAGCGGCGGCACCGCCTACGAGGTGATCCGGCTCGAGGCACTGGCTGAGGAGCTGCTCAACGAAGGAACCGACCCAGCGGGCTTCCCGGCAGCCGTCGGGCGAGCGTTGCACGCATCCCCTGCCGTCGCGGCCAAGAGCATTGCCGCGTACCGGATCGGCCTCGACCTAGCCCCAGCGCCGCCGACCAGCGGTGCTCTGGCTGCTGCGCTTGCCAGCATGCGGCCAGCGGCAAGCGGTCACTTCCGAATTGCGCATCCAGTGATCAACTCCTGGCTGGCCTGGACCGCGATCAAGATCGGCAAGCCGCTGCAGATCCATGTCGGATACGGCGATGCCGACATGGACCTGCGTCGCGCGGATCCGTTACGACTAACGCCGTTCCTACGGGCGACCGAGAAGCACGGCGTACCGGTGCTCCTGCTGCACAACTATCCCTTTCATCGCCACGCCGCCTACCTCGCACAAGTCTTCAGTCACGTCTTCATCGATGTCGGATTGGCAGTGCACAACACCGGTGCTCTGAGCGAAGCCCTGATCCGCGAAACCATGGAACTGGTTCCCTTCGGCAAGCTGCTGTTCTCCTCAGATGCGTACGGGCTGGCTGAGCTTCACTACCTTGGCGCCGAGCTGTTTCGACATGGGTTTTCGACGGTCGTCGGCAAGCTGATCATCTCTGATGAGATGACGAGCCGGGACGCTGATCGTGTCGCCTCGATGATTGCTCGCGATAATGCACGTCGTATCTATCGCCTATGACGGCGCAGGGATCAGCAACACTTAGCAGCAAGCGCACTGATCGCTAGCAGAAGGAGCATGACATGACCATCAAGGACATTGGACCGGAGCCTCAATCCTTCAATCTCGAACAGGAGACGGTTGAGAACCCGAACTACCGCACAGTTGCCTGGAGCGGCAAGTACCTGCAGCTGACGCTGATGTCGATTCCCGAGGGCGCAGACATCGGTCTGGAGATGCATCCTGAAACTGATCAATTCCTCCGACTGGATGCCGGCCGCGGCCGCGTACAGATGGGGCGCGCCAAGGAGAAGCTCGAGTTTGAGCAAGAGGTGTCTGACGGATGGTGCATCTTGGTGCCATCGGGCACCTGGCACAACGTGACGAATATTGGTGACGAGCCGATGCAGGTGTACGCGATCTACGCACCTGCCCACCACAAGCCTGGCAACGTGCAGGCGACTGCCGCCGAGGCCGAAACAGACGCCGATGACGAGCCGGCCAGCTGGTCGGTGCAACCAGCATCTGCAACTGATCAGCACGCCTGACTACGACGATCTGCGAAGTACAGATTCACCCGACCGGGGTGATGTCGTGGTCGCACAGAGAAGAGGACGATAGGACAAAATCCATCGCGAGTCCGAATGCATTCAAGGAGGACCACAATGAGCAACTCCATTTCTCGGCCGCCGTTCGAGGTCAACCGCGGATGGATGACCTCCGGCATGGCATTGCTCTGCATTGGTTTCTTTCTTTGGCTCATCGGCGCCGCGCTAGCCGGGACCGCGTTGGCGCAAGCGGCCATGAAATGGATCCAGCAGTTGGAGGAATCTCCGAGTGAGATGGCCCGCCGACGGGCGCATCAGTTCAAGGAAGCCGTCTCGGCCGGATCAAAGGCGTGGCAAGAGCAGTCCCGCTAACTCTCCAGAGAAGCCTCACCGCAAGCTCCTGCAGTCGGCGAAGCGGTGCCCGTCACAGTGGCGGAGGCGGCGGGATTTGAACCCGCGAGAGGGTTGAGCCCTCAACCCGCTTAGCAGGCGGGCGCCATAGACCGGACTAGGCGACGCCTCCCAAACCACGCGCTCGGCTGCGGCCGAACGCTGGGCAAGACTACCGACCTGACGCCATGCGAGGCAAAGCCAATCCGACTAGCCCCGAGTGGCAATTGTTGCGCCGCTGGGCACCCACCTTGGACAGCCGCACGGATTCGTCCGAGAATCGCATATTGGCCCGTTTACGCACGTATTGTGGAGCGGGTTTTCACTTCCCCCGGGGCGCGTAAGGAATGTTGATGCCTAATCAACTAGAGCAGGGCAGGTGGAGCTGGCAGCTCCCCGATGAGTCCCCTGCGCCTTCGCGCGCCGCTTCGACCCCGCCGCCGCCACCCACTCGCAGCTTCCGGCGGGCCGTCGCCTACACAATCGCCGGAACAGCCATCCCTGGCCTTGGACTGATCGCCGGCCGGCGACGCATTCTCGGCAGCGTCATCTTGGGCATTTTCGCCGCAGCCCTGGTGGCAATAGGCATCTATGCAACGGTTGATCGTCAAAACCTGCTTGCTCATGCCGTTGATCCAAGAACGCTGCGCCGGGCAGCCGTCGCGCTGATAATCATCGGTGTCGTCTGGGTAGGCATCATCGTTGCCAGCCACCTAAGCCTCCGCAGCCGGCCCACTCGCGGTCAGCGAATAATCGGCGGCGTTTTGGTCGGCCTACTCGCCTTTATCGTTGCTGCTCCCATGGCGGTTGCCGCGCACTATTCCTACGTCACAGCAAGCTCTGTCAGCGCGGTTTTCAAAAGTGAAAATGAGACAAAGAGCGCAACCCGGCCGACGCTTGAGGCTACCCAAACGACGCCTGGCAAGCCGCAGCCTCAGGACCCTTGGGCTGGCAAACCCCGACTGAACATCTTGCTCCTCGGTGGCGACGCCGGACCCGGCCGGGTCGGCACGCGTACCGACACTGTGATCTTGGCAAGCATCAACACCAAGACCGGCGATACGACGCTGTTCAGCCTCCCCCGCAATGCGGTACGGATGCCCTTCCCGAAGCGCTCCCCACTGCACAAGTACTACCCGTACGGCTTCACAAACGGCGACCCGAGCAACGCCGAGTACTTCCTTAACGCGATGTATCGGAACGTGCCGCGCTCGGTGCCCAAGGACCTTCTCGGCCCTACCGACAATCTCGGCGCCGACGTTCTCAAGCTCTCAGTCGGACAGGCGCTTGGCTTGCGAGTGGACTACTACGTGTTGATCAACTTGGAGGGCTTCAGCAAGATGATCAACGCGTTGGGTGGCATCCGGCTCAACATCAACACCTATATCCCCATCGGAGGCGACACAGATCGCCACATCCCGCCGAAGGAGTACCTCAAGCCGGGACCGAATCAGAAGCTCAACGGGCGCAGCGCGCTCTGGTACGCACGCGGCCGCTACGGGTCTGACGACTTCGCCCGCATGGATCGGCAGCGCTGCGTGATCAATGCGATTATCAAGCAGGCAAATCCGAGCAATATGTTGGCCCGTTACGAGGACGTCGCAAGCGCGGGCAAACAGCTGGTCTACACCGACATTCCGCGCGAAGTTCTACCAGTCATGGTCGATCTGAGTCTGCGCGTCAAGGATGGCAACGTCCGCAGCATCGTCTTCAAATCCGGAGTGGATGGTTTCTACTCATCCAATCCTGACTTCACGCTGATGCGTAAGCGGGTCAAGGCGGCACTCGGTGAAACCAAGAACCCAAAGGCAAAGAAGAAATCTGGCGCCAAAATTCAAAGCGAAAGTGTGAACGACGCCTGCGCGTACGATCCCAAGGTCGCGGCGACCTCCCGTCCATACCGCTGATGCGACGGCGCGCCGGCAAGCGAGCCGTTAGGAAATCGGTCGGTAGCCGCGGTCGGCGTTGAGATGTCTTTGAATATCGGTAATCAGCGCAGCAAACGTGGTATCGGTATTGCCCCTCGGATTGGCCAGGGTCGCGTTCGGGCCACCATCGGGCTCAGTGATCAACAACAACCGGGGCCCGTGCATCTTGACGCTGTCGATCATGGACCAAGGCACGGTTCTGCGATGGCGACGCTGAATGATCGTGATTGATGTCGAGTCCAAGATCGCTGTTGTGCGTAGCCTCGCGGTCAGAATCAGCGCGGCGATCGCAAGCGCAAACGCGAATGTCATCAGCGCGATCCCGGCAATTGCGACACCTTGCGGCAGATCGAGCGCACTACCGAGCACGATCATTGCCGCTGCGACGACCGCTGACACGGAGCTGATCGCCAGCGAGCGCACTGGAGGTGGTGCGGTGAGCACGAACCGCGCCTCCTCCTGGGGGCGCTCTTGGGCTGAATCGCTCACCGCTGCACCATACCCATCCGACCCCTCACCCTTTGTCGGGCAACCTATGTACTCACCACCCCCTGTCAGCAACCTACGTAGACGCAGGTTGCTCACGCTCTGCATAGGTTGCAACGTGTGCAGACCGTACGCAACCTAGGTGAACGTAGGTTTCCACGTGAGTCCCCGGGCCAACAGGAGCTGCCCCTTCTGCATCCCTTGTCAGAAACCTATGTAAACCCAGGTTGCACACGGTCCACATAGGTTGCAACGTGTGCAGACCGCAGGCAACCTACGTGAACGTAGGTTGCCGACAGAGGCCGATGAGGAACGCTTCCGACGTGTTGGCGAGGGGCTGCTCGGCTTCATAGCAACTGCGGCGAGGGTGGGATTCGAACCCACGGAACGGTCTCCCGCTCGGGCGCTTTCAAGGCGCCTGCACTAGTCCACTATGCGACCTCGCCCGGCTGGTCTTTCCGCTCGCGAGCGCGGCGAGCATCCAGATCCTAGCCGACGCGCACTCCAAGGGCCCTGAGCCCGTCGAAGGGTGCGCAGTTCGGCGAGCTAAGCGCGCAAGCGGAGCCTATGGCACGCTGTGGGGCGTGAAAGCCATAGTCGCACGAGAACCCGGCCCTCCGGAGGTACTCGAAGTCCGAGATGTCGAGACGCCAAGACCGGGACCTCATGAGGTGTTGATCAAGGTCAAGGCGGCGGGTGTCAACCGTGCCGATCTATTGCAGCGACAGGGGCACTACCGACTACCACCTGGCACGAGTGACATTCCAGGCCTTGAGGTGTCAGGCACGATTGCGGCGGTTGGTCAGGAGGTTTCCAACTGGGAGGTTGACGACACGTGCGTAGCACTCTTGGCAGGTGGGGGCTATGCGGAGTACGTCGCCGCGCCCGCAGGTCAGGTCGTACCGCCGCCGCTAGGCGTGGACCTGGTTGCAGCGGCCGGTGTTATCGAGGTGGCAGCGACGGTCTACTCCAACATCGAGCTGATCGGGCTTACTGACGGTGACACATTCCTTGTCCATGGCGGCGCCGGCGGCATTGGTTCATTCGCCATCCAGTACGCCAAGAGCATCGGCGCAGCAGTGATCGCGACCGCGGGCAGCGAAGAGAAGCTCAATTACTGCCGCTCCATCGGTGCAGATCACGCGTTCTGCTACCGCGATGACTGGCCAGCCGCCGTACGCGACGTTGCCAGCGAGGGCGTACAGATGATCTTGGACAATATGGGTGCCAAGTATCTGGATGATCATGTTCAGCTGCTCGCCATGGATGGTGCATTGGTGATCATCGGCATGCAGGGTGGCCGGAAGGGCACGCTGGACCTCGGGGCATTGTCGGCAAGACGCGGCCTCGTCACCGCGAGTTCGTTACGCGCTCGGCCCGTCGAGCAGAAGGTAGCGATATGCCGCGGCCTCGTGCAGAATGTTTGGCCGCTCATCGCGGACCACACCATCAAGCAGCCACCTTCGACGATGTTCCCTCTTGCCGAAGCCGCAGCCGCTCACACACGTCTGGAGTCGGGCGACAACATCGGCAAGGTCATCCTCTCGGTGACCCGTTAGCAAGCTGCGAGAGCTGGAAGAGCGGCTGCTACTTCTTGTTCCGCTTAGGCATGTAGAGATCGGTGATCGTCCCCTCGAACGCCTCGGCAGCGAAGGCCACTGTCTCCGACAGTGTCGGGTGTGGATGCACCGTGAGTGCAATGTCGGCTGCATCTGCACCCATCTCGATCGCAAGAGCAACCTCGGAAATGAGATCACCAGCAGAGGGTCCGACGATGCCGCAGCCGATCACGCGCTCGGTTGCCTCGTCAAAGACCAGCTTTGTAAGCCCTTCACTGCGGCCGAGCGACAATGAACGACCGCTGGCGGCCCATGGGAAAGTGCCTTTCCCGTACGCGATGCCTGCAGCTTTGGCCTCGTTCTCGGTGACTCCGACCCACGCCACCTCCGGATCGGTATAGGCAACCGAGGGAATGACCCGCGCATCGAAGTAGCTCTTCTGGCCGCATGCCACCTCGGCAGCAACTTTGCCTTCGTGAGTCGCCTTATGGGCCAGCATCGGCTGCCCGACAATGTCTCCGATCGCGAAGATGTGCGGCACGTTGGTGCGCTGTTGTTTGTCAACGCTGATGAATCCGCGACCGTCCACGATCACGCCCGCCTTATCAGCACCGATTGCTGCACCGTTGGGCACCCGACCAACCGCGACCAGAAGTTGATCAAATGTATCCGTGTCCGGCGCCTTTGCTCCGTCAAAATGAACCGTCAGCCCAGAGTCTCCTGCGTCGACCGCGGTGACTTTGGTGCCCACGAAGATGTTCTCGTATTGCTTGCTGATCATCTTCTGTAATGGCGCGATGAGATCAGAGTCCGTTCCCGGTATCAGCTGATCAAGCAACTCCGCAACCGTCACGCGGGTACCGAGCTGGTGATAGACCGCCGCCATCTCCAGGCCGATGATGCCGCCGCCAAGGACAAGCATGCGCTCCGGAATTTCTTTGATCTCCAGTGCCCCAGTTGAGGTGATCACGCGTGGGTCGTCATGGGGAACGAACGGCAACTTTGCCGACTCAGATCCGGCCGCAATGATCGCGTTGTCAAAAGTGATCGTGCGAGTGCCGCCATCGGACGCCACCTCGAGGCTATTTGGCGAGGAGAACGTGCCGACACCGGTAACGACCTCGACCTTGCGCTGTTTGGCCAATCCGCCTACCCCGCGGGTAAGCCGGTCGACCACGGCCTGCTTCCAGTCGCGCAACTTGTCGAGGTCGAAGGTGGGTTCTCCGAAGGTAATGCCGTTCTCGGCCATCTCCTTCGTTTCGGCGACCACCTTGGCGGCGTGCAGCAGCGCCTTCGACGGGATACAACCCACGTTGAGACAGACACCACCCAGTGATGGATATCGCTCGACGAGTACCACCTTGGCACCCAGATCTGCTGCGCGGAATGCCGCGGTATAGCCGCCCGGACCAGAGCCGAGCACCAGTACATCGGCATCGAATTCCTCGGCCGTGCCGGAGGGGGCTGGCGCGGGCGTCGGGGCCGCTGCCGCAGGTGCCGGCGCGGCTGCCGCAGGTTGTGCGGGTGTCGTCGCGGTAGCAGCCGGCTGCGCTGTCTCCGCAGCCGGCGCAGCTTCGGCTCCGGCAACCTCGACGCTGAGGATGACGTCTCCCTCGGAGACCCTGTCACCGACCGACACCGGAACCGCAGTCACAGTGCCGGCCATCGGGGCCGGCACATCCATGGTCGCTTTGTCCGATTCCAGCGTGACAATCGGATCGTCTACCGCGACGGTGTCGCCGGCAGCAACGTGGATCTCGATCACGGGTACGTCGCTGAAGTCACCGATGTCGGGGACCCGTACCTCCTGGACGCTCATGCGGTTCTCCTTCGGACAGCGGACGGATGCATCTTTTGCGCCCTGAGCTTGTCGAAGGGCGCTTCGACAGGCTCAGCGCGCATGCGCTTACAGCAGAAGCCGGCGCATGTCGGAGAGGGCGTCGCACAGATGCCGCATGAACCGCGCTGCCAGGGCTCCGTCGATCACGCGGTGGTCGTAGGAGAGAAACACCGGCAGCATCAGTCGCGGCACGAACTGCTCACCGTCCCAAACCGGCGCCCGCTTGGAACGCACGACACCGAGGATGGCCACCTCGGGCGCATTGACGATCGGCGTGAAGTTAGTGCCGCCGATGCCGCCCAGGCTGGAGATCGTGAACGTGCCACCTTGCAGGTCGCTGGGTCCCAGCTTGCCGTCGCGCGCCTTGGCTGACATTGCACCGAGGTCCTTGCTCAGCTCGGTGATGCCCTTACGATCGACGCCGGTGATCACTGGAACAACCAGGCCATCGGGGGTATCCACCGCGACGCCAATGTTGATGTACTGCTTCATGATCAAGCTGTCACCTTCGGGAGACAGCGAACTGTTCACTGTCGGATACGCCCGTAGCGCCGACACGGCTGCCTTGAGCAGGAAGGCAAGCAGCGTGACGCGATAGCCCTCCGCCTTCGCAGCTGTGTCGAGCTCCTTTCGGTACGCGTCGAGCTCGGTGATATCGGCTTCGTCCCCGTGAGTGACATGCGGGATATTGAGCCAGGACCGGTGCAAGAACGGGCCGGAGATCTTCTTGATCCTCGGCAACGGCTCCACCTCGACAGGGCCGAACTTGGAGAAGTCCACCGCCGGAATCGGAGGTATGCCCATACCGGACGGGGCCTCGGCAGGAGCGGCGGCCGGCGCGGCGGGTCCACGCAGTGTCTGCAGGAGATCTTCCTTGGTGATCCGGCCCTTCGGACCACTTCCGTTGACCGAGGACAGATCGACGCTCAACTCTCGGGCGAGTCGGCGTACGCTCGGCCCCGCATGGACCCCGACGAAGTCGGTCGTCGGCGCTTCAGCGGGAGCAGCCTCTGGAGCCGCGGCGGGCTTGACGGCGGGAGCTGCAACCTCCGGCACCGGCGCAGGAGTCGTCGCGGCAGCCGGTGTCGGCTCCTGCTGACCGATCATGGTGGGTGGCTCGCCCGCTGGTGCTCCCGCCTCCTCCACCGCAACCAGAGGTGAGCCCTCGCTGACGCGATCGCCCTCCTTGACGAACAACTCACGGATCTCTCCAGCAGCAGTGCTGGGAACATCCATCGTTGCCTTGTCCGACTCCAGGGTCACCAACGGATCATCCACGGCGACGACATCACCGGCCGAAACATGAATTTCGATTACCGGCACGTCATCGAAGTCGCCGATGTCTGGAACTGCTACTTGAGTCGCCACTGCTCGCTCCTAATCAGCTGTGCATCGGGTTTCGCTTTTCGGGATCAATCTCGTACTTACTAATCGCCTCCGCCACACGCTCTTTTGGCACCTGGCCTTCCTGGGCCAATGCGTGCAGCGCACTGAGTGCCACAAAGTGACGATCAACTTCGAAGAAGCTGCGCAGCGCCTTCCGATAATCGGAGCGGCCGAAGCCGTCGGTCCCGAGCACCGTGTACCGCCCGTTGACGAAGGGACGGATCTGATCAGCAAATGCCTTGATGTAATCCGTCGATGCGATCACCGGTCCCGACCGGTCGGCCAGCATGGTTTCGACATAGCTGCGCTTGGGCTCTTCGGTGGGATGCAGCCGGTTCCACCGCTCCACGTCGAGACCCTCACGACGCAGCTCAGTGAAACTCGGCACGCTCCAGACGTCGGCTGCTACGTCGAAGTCCGATGCCAGTAGGTCGGCGGCTGCGAGGACCTCTCGGAAGATCGTGCCGCTACCGAGCAGCTGCACCCGAGGCTTCTTCTTGTTTCCCTCCGCAGCCCGGAACAGGTACATCCCCTTGACGATGCCCTCCTCGACACCCTCAGGCATCTCTGGATGTTCATAGTTCTCGTTCATCAGGGTGATGTAGAAGTAGACGTCCTCCTGCTCGCCGAACATCCGGCGCAGGCCTTCATGGACGATCACCGCGACCTCATAAGAGAACGTCGGGTCATAAGAGACAACGTTCGGGATCACTGACGATTGAACGTGGCTGTGCCCGTCGTCATGTTGTAGCCCCTCGCCGCTAAGCGTGGTACGGCCCGCGGTGCCGCCCAAAATGAAGCCGCGTGCCCTGCTGTCGCCGGCAGCCCATGCCAGGTCGCCGAAGCGCTGGAACCCGAACATCGAGTAGTAGATGAAGAAGGGGATCATCGGGACGTCGCTGACGCTGTACGAGGTGGCGGCGGCAATCCAGGACGCCATCGCGCCCGGTTCGTTGATGCCTTCCTGAAGGATCTGACCCTTCTTGTCCTCCTTGTAGAACATCAGCTGGTCGGCATCCTGCGGCCGGTAGAGCTGACCGACCTGGGAAAAGATCCCGAACTGGCGGAACATGCCTTCCATGCCGAAAGTCCGGGACTCATCCGGCACGATCGGCACCACGTGTGGACCGATTTCTTTGTTGCGCATAAGCGTGTTGAGGATGCGTACGAACGCCATGGTCGTGGAGATCTGGCGATCACCCGTGCTTTGCAACTGGCTCTTGAAGGCCGACAGCTCCGGTACCGGCAGTGTCGTGGAGGACTTCTGTCGCCGACTGGGCAGGCTGCCTCCACCGAGAGCGGTGCGACGCTCAGCCAGATAGCGGCCCTCGGGACTGTCGTCTGCCGGCCTCAGGTAGGGGTACTTGAGCAGGTCGTCGTCGGCGATCGGAAGATCGAATCGGTTACGGAACACCCGCAACGCATTCTCGGCCATCTTCTTCTGCTGGTGGGTGATGTTTTGGCCTTCACCCGCCTCCCCCATGCCGTATCCCTTAACGGTCTTGGCGAGGATGACGGTCGGCTCACCGGGGTGCTCAACCGCCGCCTGGTACGCCGCGAAGACCTTGATCGGATCGTGGCCGCCCCGGTTGAGCGCCCAGATCTGCTCATCGGTCATGCCGGCAACCATCTCGCGCAGCTCGGGGTACTTGCCGAAGAAGTTCTCGCGTACGTAAGCACCGTCCTTGGACTTGAAGTCCTGATACTCGCCGTCGACGCACTCCTCCATACGATGCTTCAGCATGCCGCTGGTGTCTCTGGCGAGCAGCGGATCCCAGTTGCTGCCCCAGACGACCTTGATCACGTTCCATCCCGCGCCGCGGAACACGCCTTCCAGCTCCTGGATGATCTTGCCGTTGCCGCGTACCGGGCCATCCAGGCGTTGCAAGTTGCAGTTGATCACGAAGATCAAATTGTCGAGACGCTCGCGGCCGGCCAGCGAAATGGCGCCGAGGGACTCCGGCTCGTCGCATTCTCCGTCGCCGAGGAAGCACCACACATGCCGATCGGCGGTCGATGCGATGCCCCGTCCTTCGAGGTACTTGAGGAATCGTGCCTGGTAGATGGCCATGATCGGACCAAGGCCCATGGAAACTGTGGGGAACTGCCAGAAGTCCGGCTTGAGGTACGGGTGCGGATAGGACGGCAGCCCATCGGCGAAGGCCTCTTGCCGGAAGTTGTCCAGTTGCTCCTCTGTCAGCCGGCCCTCCATAAACGCGCGGGCGTAGAAGCCGGGCGCGGAGTGGCCTTGAAAGAACACCAGGTCGCCGGGATTGTCCTCGGTGGGCCCGTGCCAGAAGTGGGTCCATCCAACGTGGTACAGCGTCGCTGAGGACTGGAAGCTGGCGATGTGCCCGCCCAGTTCGGATGATTCCTTATTGGCGCGCAGCACCATGGCGACCGAGTTCCACCGGTTCAATGATCGCAGACGCCACTCGAGGGCTAGATCACCTGGATAGGGCGGCTGCTTCTCCACCGGAATGGTGTTGATGTATGGCGTCGTCGTGGAGTACGGCACCGGCGCGCCCTTGTGACGCCCGTCCTTGATGAGCCGGTCCAGTAGATAGTGGACCCGGTCGCCGCCCTCGAACTCGAGGACTGAACCGAGTGCATCGAGCCACTCTTCGGTCTCGTTCGGGTCGATATCGGTGACGCCATTGGTCATGGTTCCGGTGGGCGGGGTGATCGTGTCTGTCATGGCAGACCTCTCGTTTCTTCAGACCGCTCCTGCCCGCTTCGGTTACTGCCACCCGATTGGGGTGCTCTTGAAGCGGACGGGACGAGATGCTCGGGATTCCCGTGTAGCACAAACGTATCGGTGACGAGTTGGCCGGTCATCCCCAGGTCCTGCATGCCCTTGCGCTTACTCCGCAGGGCTCTGAGCAAATTTCCGACCAATGCGGGCTTATCGCTTGGCAAGAGGCGCGCTGCTTGCCGAGAACGCCGCCTTGGTCGGAAATTTGACAACCTCAGGAGGTCCAGGCGCGCCACAAACGGGCGTACTCGCCGTCGGCCGCCACCAACTCGGGATGACTGCCGAGTTCGACGATCCGGCCGTTGATCACTACCGCGATCCGGTCGGCATCGTGCGCGGTATGCAGCCGATGAGCGATCGCGACCACAGTGCGATCTTCAAGCAGCGCCGCCATCGAACCCTCCAGATGTCGAGCCGTACGCGGGTCTATCAACGATGTCGCTTCGTCCAGCACCAACGTGTGCGGATCAGCAACCACGAGCCGCGCCAATGCCACTTGCTGCGCTTGCGCCGGTGTCAGTTTCTGGTGACCAGAGCCGAGCATGGTGCTAAGTTGCTGTGGCAATCGCTGCACCCAATCCCACGCATCGACGGTGCGCAGCGCCTCGATCACCACGTCGTCAGGCGAGGACTCCCGAGCCAAGATGATGTTGTCGCGCACCGTTCCGACGAACACATGATGTTCCTGTGTCACCAGGGCGACCTCGGTACGCAGCACCGGCAACGGCAGCTCAGTGAGCTCCACATCACCGACCGTGACTGATCCAGTGCGCGGCTTGTTGATGCCTGCCAGCAGTCTGCCCAGCGTGGATTTGCCTGAGCCACTCGGTCCGACAATGGCGAGTCGTTCCCCAGCACGCAACGCAAGATCAATTCCATGCAGCACGTCGTGCGCGTCGTAGTAAGCGAAGCGCAGGTTACGACCGATCAACCGGTTGCCGACCGGCAGTCTGTCGCCCGCCTCGCGATCTTGCGGCACGGCGGCGATGCCAAGCAGTCGACAGGTCGAGGCGATGCCGACCTGCAGCCGGTCAACGTTGCGGATCAGCCGATCGAGCGGCTCCACGAGCGCCTGTACGTACAGCGTCGCAGCCGTGATCTGTCCCAGGCTCACCCAGCCATTGGCATAGCCGATGCCGCCCAAGATCAGTACCAAGACCAACGGCATGTCATAGACAAAACCGATCACCAGGAATAGCAAGTTGCGCAGGCTCATGGTGTAGCGCTCGGCCTGTGCGGAGATCGCAATATCCCCATCGCCACGTTCGATCCGATTGTGCTGCAAGCCGAGAGCCTCGACCGTTCGCGCCCCCTCAACCGTCTCGGTGAAGGTCGAGTTGATCTGTGAGTACGTGCCACCCTCAGTGATGTAGCCCTTCGGCGCCCGCTTCACATAGCGCCTCGCCGCGATGATCAACAATGGCGCGGTCAGCAGTAGTGGCAGGGTTAGCAGCCACGAGTTCACCAGCATTGCGACCACAGTCAGCAGCGTCGTCAGTCCGGCAATCACTGTTTCGGGCAAGCCAAAACGGACGCTCATACTCATTGTGCTCACGTCCCGAGTGACCCGCGTGACAAGATCACCGGTGCTCGCGCTCTCGACCTTGCTCAATGGCAGACCGAGAACGGTCCGTACCACGTACTCACGCGACTCGGCGAGCAGATCTTGACCGAAGATCGTCGACATCCGCAACGCGAAGAACGTGATGATCGCTTGCACAACGACCACGCTTGTCACCGCTAATGCCAGCCCATCCACTGTGGAGACCAAGGTGCCAGGCGCCGCAACCTCGTCGACCAGCCAGCCAAGAAGGCGCGGCACCACAAGGCCTGCCACAGCAGCCAAGGCGTGAAGCACCAGCAGCGCGACGATCACGGAACGTCGGGTACGCAACATGCGCGAAGCGAAGGCACCGACTTCCCGCCGATCAGCAACCGGAAGCCCGCGATCAGGGTGACGCGAAGCACCGAAAAACTCCTCGGCGCGCCGCTCTCGAAGCAGATGGCGGTGATGCCAAGCTCCCGCCCGCGAGCGAAGAGATCCGCTTTTTGGAGGCAGCAGCTCCTCAGGAACCTCCGGTGCCGGCGGCGCAACGCGCCACGTCTCTGCTGAGCCTCGAAGACCAGTTTGCAGATCAGTCATCGGATTCCTCCGCGGGCTCATCCAGTGCGCGGGCCACCGTACGCCGGTAATCGTTGTTGGTCTGCAGCAACTCCTCGTGTGTGCCGTACGCGGTGATCTGCTTGTTGAACAAGAGCGCCACTCGGTCTGCGCGGTGCAGCAGGAGTGGCGATGCCGTGGTCACGATCGTCGTTTTGCCACGGCGATGAGTCACCAGCCGCTCCGCAATCAAGGCCTCGGTATGCGCATCAACTGCCGAGGTAGGATCAACCAAGATCAAGATCTGCGGATCAAGCCCCAGCGCTCGCGCCAGCACCACACGCTGCCGCTGGCCACCAGACAGGCCACGACCACGCTCGTCGATCGTGCCCTGCCAACCTCCCTGCAAGCCGGCAAAGACATCCTCGGCTGCGGCGACCCGGAGCGCCGTCTCAGCCTCTTCAAGACTGAGCCGTCCCTGCGGGTCAATCGCCGTTTGCAAGGTGCCGGCAAACACCTGGCTTGCGGTGTCGCTGACTACGATCCGCTCCCGAACCTGATCAATTGGCACGTCGGCGAGATCTACCAAACCAAGGCTCACGCCCCACTTCTGTCCGGCAAGCTGCTGATCCCGTTCCACTTGCCGCGCTTGCTCTGCGCGCTGACGTTTCCAGGCGCGTCGCGCCGCACGACCCTTCAGGCCGTCTGCGACAGTCAGACCGACTGGCTCATGATCGGCCGGCAGGTAACGGCCGAGCCGATCGGCAAGCGCAGCCGAGTCGTCGGGCACCGAGCTAACGATGATCGTGAACTCGCCCGGTCGCGCGACAAAACCAGAGTCTTGATCAAGCAAGACATCATGATCAGGCAGGGTGAGCGGCGGCTCAGGCGTCCGCCACGGCGGTTGATGATCGAGTACGGCAACGGTCTTGCGGGCTGACACCACACTGCGAACCCACTTCTGCGCAAGCTCGAAGAAGGTCTGGATGGGCCACACCATGAAGATCGCGTAACCGAAGAAACTGATCAACTGCCCGACGGTCAGATCTCCGGCAACCACCTCACGCGCACCAAGCCACGTCAAGGCGACCAAGAACAGGCCAGAGAACAGCACGCCCGTGGCATCAACAGCGCCCTGCCAGACACCGGCCGACACGGCGGCCTGCCGCGTGTGCTGCGATTGGTCGGCGTAGTTGCGGGCGAACGTCTGCTCGCCACCAATCCCGCGCAGGATCCGTAGTCCGGCGACTATGTCGGTTGCCATCGAGGTCAGATCCGACGTCCTATTGCGCTCGATCTCTTCCCGCCGCTGCAACGGCCGCAGCAGCGGCATCGCAAACAGGACGATCAACGGCGCGGTGACCAGCACAACGATCCCAAGCTCGACCGATGTTGACAGCACTAGCCCGGCGATCACCAAGTACGCGATCAAGGCGCCGGCGAAGCGTGACACGATCTCGGTCAGTGCTCCGAACTCATCAGAGTCACCCGCCGAGACGCTGAGCACCTCACCAGTCGGCGTACGCTGCGGAAGCACGTGACCCATCTGGGTCACCTTGCGAGTGACCAGCTTCATGGTGCCGTACATCGCGACCAGCCAGGTCCGGACAACCATGGTGTGCCCCAGCACGCTCGCAACGATCCCGATGATCACTAGGCCGAACATGATCAGGCTTAGTCGAACGACGGTTGCCATGTCATGCGGCACGATGCCCTCGTCAACGATCTTGCCGATGATGAAGGGGCCAACCGAGCCCGGCAACCACTCGATCACGCTGATCAGCGAGGTCAGCACGAGGGCGGGCAACTGCTGCCAGATCAACCAGCCGAGGAATCGAGCGCCGCCGCGAGTTTCCGGATTGGTGAAGTCGCGCCTGGGCAGCCGACGGCGCACCACGACCTGTCCCCTGTTTGCGGAAGTGGTGGTTGCGCGAGCATCCGGCCCCGCTAAGTCCGGGACCAGCGGCGGGAAGTCATGCATGACCAATTCAGCGTAGGACTTCGACGCTGACCTGCTCTACCGGTTTTCCGCTGCGGGCCATGGGTACAAAGCCCTCCGGCGTACGCATCCCTACCTAGGATCAAAGACATGACCACTGACTCGACAGCCGGTAATGAACAGCCCGAGATGCCTGGAGTGGCGGGAGCGACCGACGACGGCCGCGTCTATGTGGTGACGCCCCAGGCCATGGCCGTCGAAGGGCCCCCGCGTGAGGCGACCGAAGGTCAGGACCAGGAAACCAAATCCGTGACCGACATGGTCGAGCAGCCCGCGAAGGTGATGCGAATCGGCAACATGATCCGCCAGCTCCTTGCCGAGGTGAAGTCGGCTCCATTGGACGAGGCCAGCCGGCAGCGGCTACGGACGATCCATGAAACCTCGATCACCGAGCTCAAAGAGGGCCTGTCGCCGGAGTTGGCTGAAGAGTTGGACCGCATCACGTTGCCCTTCAGCGACGACGCCACTCCGAGCGAGGACGAACTGCGGATAGCCCAAGCCCAGCTGGTGGGCTGGCTTGAGGGCTTGTTCCATGGCATCCAAACTGCACTATTTGCTCAGCAGATGGCGGCACGGGCGCAGCTGGAGCAGATGCACCGAGCCCTCCCGCCAGGCCCCGCGTCACCCACCCGGCCCGAAGGTCGACCGCGCGAAGGCACCAGCGGGATGTACCTCTAAGAACTCCTGCATCGTCCAAGCCGGAGTCTGCAGGATCAAATTTCCGACCGCTGCGGAGTTTTCGGCAGCCGAGCCGCGTGCAAGGGGTCGAAAGCCCGCACTGGTCGGAAATTTGCAGGTCTGTTGAGACTACGGGACTGCAGTTTCGGATTGAGTTCGGCCGGGTACCCATAACAAGGCGGAGTATGCGTGCTGCACGCATATGGCAAACGCCCTAGTCCGCCTAGCAGAAGGGACGGCCGATGAGCGTCACAGGATGGATCATTCTGGTGATCGCCATTGTCGTGATCGTGGTGGTAGTGGCGGTCTTCCTTATGAGGAGCCGCGCCGGTGCCCGTCGCGCTCGCGCCGAGGAGATCAGGCAAGAAGCAAGAGAGCGGACCGCGGAACTCGATCGCAAAGAAGCCGAGGCCAACGCGATGGCTGCTCAGGCTCAGGACGCTCGCGCCGAGGCGGATCGGCTAGAGGGTGTCTCTGCGGAGCAACGTGACCAGACTGCCACGGCACGTTCAGATGTTGAGGACTCTCTGCGCAAAGCAGATCGCATCGATCCTGACGTAGGGAACCGTGGGAGGGACGATGACCCGAGCCCGAGGCGCGCGGCTGATGCGACATCAGCGGATCGCGACGATCGCACCAGCGTCGACGATCGCACGAATGTGAGTGATCGCGCTGATCTTCGGGATCGCACCGATGTAGACGAGCGCATCGCACGCGATGAGCAAGCCAATTCGACTGTGCGTGACGATCAAGGCACCGCCACGGTGCGTGATGACCGGGACGCCACCGGCGTACGCGATGATCAAGTCGGTTCGACTCGACTGGATAGCGATGACACCTCGGCGCAGGACAACCTTCGCCGCAACGACGATCCGCGTCGCTGACTTCGGAACCTTCAGGAGCGTGCGCTAACCGAACCAGCCACGCAGCTCGGCAGCCGGACCGCCGTCATCGATGGTTTTGGTGACGTCGTCTGCTGCAGCTTTGACCTCGTCCGGGGCATCACCCATCGCTACCCCGCGGCCGGCCCAGCGCAGCATCTCGATGTCATTTCGGCCATCGCCGAACGCGATCACATCGGCAGCTGCTACTCCGAAGCCGGCCGCCACCTCGGCAAGCGCGGTTGCCTTGTTCACTCCGTCGGGAGCGATGTCAAGCCAGCTGCCCCACCCGATGAAGTAGGTCACCCCATGCATGCCGAGGTGGCGCGCCAATGCCAGGAATTCTTCCTCGGATCGCGTCGGATCTCGCAAGATCACACGGGTCACCGGGCGAGAGCTGAGCTGCTCGGCATCCTCGATCATCAATTCTCCGGTCAGGTCTTCACCAGGAAGACGGCTATTGAGCCGGTATCCGATCCCAATTTCCTCGACCGCGATCAAGGTGCCTGGGGCAAACTGCTCAACCTGGGTGATCACCGGGCGAGGGTCAAAAGTGATTGCCTTGACGATCTCCTGCGGCGGGTATCGCACCACCACCGCACCGTTGGAACAAACCGTTGGTCCGGCTGGCAGGCTGAGCTCGTCAAAGATCGGCCTCGTGCCATGCCATGACCGACCGGTCGCCAACACCACCGGTACGCCGGCTTGAATCACTAGCTCAACCGCCTCCGCCACCGCACGCGGCAGAAGCCCGTTGCGATCTACCAGGGTGCCGTCGATGTCCAGTGCCACCAACCGCGGGCGCCAGGCCTGACCAGCTGATGCGCTCAACGCGGCGTCAGGGCCTCTCGGCCTCCCAAGTACGGGCGCAGTGCCTCGGGAACGCGTACCGATCCGTCAGCCTGTTGGTGATTTTCCAAGATCATGACAATGGTCCGAGCCATGGCGCATAACGTCCCGTTGAGCGTTGCGACTGGTGCGGTGCCGGAGTCGAAGCGAGCCCGAATGTTGAGCCGTCGAGCTTGGAAATCGGTGCAGTTCGAGGCGGAGGTGATCTCCCGATAACGATCTTGAGTCGGCAACCAGCCATTGCAGTCGTATTTCCGCGCAGCGCTCAAGCCAAGATCACCGGCGGCCAGCTCGATCACCTGGAACGGGATCTCGAGCGCGGAGATGAAGTCCTTCTCCCATTGCAGCAGCCTTTGGTGCTCGGTGTTCGCCTGCTCTGGCGCACAGAAAACGAACATCTCGACCTTGTCGAACCAGTGCACCCGAAAAATTCCCCGAGTGTCCTTACCGTGGGAACCAGCTTCCCGCCGATAGCACGGGCTGAAGCCGACATAACGGCGCGGCAAGGAGGCGGGGTCCAGGATTTCGTCGGCATGGTAAGCCGCCAGCGGAACTTCCGCGGTGCCGACCAGGTAAAGATCATCTTCCTCGAGGTGGTACACGTCCTGTGCAGCCTGGCCTAGAAAACCAGTACCCTCCATCGCCTGCGGCTTGACCAGCGCCGGCGGGATGAACGGAATGAAACCGTTTCTGATCGCGGTGCTCATAGCCAAGTTGATCAATGCCAGTTCTAGCTCCGCGCCCTGGCCGGTCAGGTAGTAGAAGCGTGACCCAGAAACCTTGGCGCCGCGTTCCATGTCGATGGCGCCGAGCAACTGACCAAGCTCCACATGATCTTTGGGCTGGAAGCCCTCGGCGACGAAGTCGCGCCGCGTACCATGCGTCTCCAGCACGACAAAGTCGTCCTCACCGCCGGGCGGCACGTCGTCGAATACCAGGTTGCCGGCCTGACGCAGCATCTGATCGAAAGCAATCGTGATCTCGTTCTGGCTGGCCTCGGCCTTCTTGACCATGTCGGCCAGCTCTTTCGTGCGGCTCAGTAGCGCTACCCGGTCCTCACCATTGGCCTGCGCCACTCGCTTCCCCAACGCCTTCTGCTCAGCGCGCAGCTCTTCGAACTTGGCAATGGCGTTGCGGCGAGCCTCATCAGCCTTGATCAGATCATCGACCAGAGACTCTGACTCGCCGCGGGCCCGCTGGGAGGCCCGTACCCGCTCTGGATCGAGACGGAGCGCCTTGACATCAATCACCGGGCAAGCCTAACCATCTGGCTTGGGACAAGCGATTTGATTGTGGTCGCTCGCGCAATGCCGACGCTCGCGACCACGAGAGATCATTGTGATCCGCGCAAAAATCGTCACCGGCGTTGAACCGTGCTGCCATGATGAAGCGGTTATGGTTCGTCGCCCTCCGAGCCGATCATCGGTCCTGATCGCGATCTCGTTGCTCGTGGCCTTCGTCGTATGGACTTGGCTCACGTTCAACACGGCCGCCTTCGCGGCGCTCGATCAGCATACGTTGCCACCGCCGGTGGACCCGTCCTCCAGGACCGCAGAGATTATTGCCGCCTTCGCGTTGGTGACCTGGCCGGGATTCGAGTACGCCGCACTCGCGGGAATCGCCCTCTGGGCGATTCGACACCGGCTACGCCAGCTCGCCGTTGCGCTGGTGCTGGTGATCATCTTCGGCTGGGCCGGAGCGGATCTCCTCAAGATCATCTTTCATCGGCCCCGGCCGGAGCGCGCACTCGATCTGCTTACCGCAACGGGCTACGCCTATCCGTCCGGCCACATGACCGGGGTTATGGCGTTCTCGATCGCCGTTGGTGCGACGTTCGCAGTGACCCGGCAAACCGTGCGCGCGCGAGTGCTCTGGCAGGTAGGTTCGGGTCTGCTGGTGCTCGCCGTCGCCTTCAATCGTTGGATCACTGGCGCGCATTACGTCACCGACATCGTGGGCGGAGCGTTGTTCGGTGCGCTAGCAGCGACTACGGCCCTGCTTGTTGCGGGTGTCAAGGTGCCGGTTCCCCACGAGCTGGTCGGTGAAATCGTCCGAAGCCGCATGGTTCCCGAGGCAGCGTCCGTTGCACCACAACGGCGGGCCGCAGTGATCTTCAACCCTGCCAAGGTCACCGACTGGATCACCTTTCGGCGGCATGTTGAATACGAGCTGAAGACTCGCGGATGGGAGCGTGCGCTGTGGCTAGAGACCACGAGTGATGATCCCGGTCGAGCAATGACGGAGCAGGCCGTACGCGAGAACGTCGATCTTGTGCTCGGTGCCGGCGGCGATGGCACAATCCGCGTGATCTGTTCCGGGCTGGCGCATACCGGGATTCCCTTCGGCCTGATCCCTGCCGGCACCGGCAATCTGCTGGCGCGCAATATCGGCATCCCGCTTGATGAGGTTGCTGCCCTCGGCGTTGCTTTTGATGGCGTGGACAAAGCGGTGGATCTGGTACGCCTTCAAGTCGATGATCAACCGCCTGATCATTTCGCGGTAATGGCCGGCATCGGCTTGGACGCGGTGATCATGGAACGTGCCGACCCGAAGATGAAGAAGGCGGTGGGCTCAGCTGCGTACTTCGTGTCCGCGGCACAAAACGCCAATCGCCCTGCCATGCACGCCACCATCGCCGTAGATGATCAGCCAGCCTTCAGGCGCCGGGCACATCTCATTGTGGTCGGCAATGTCGGTTTCCTGCTGGCCAACATTCAGCTGATCCCCGGCGCGCGTGCCGACGACGGGATGCTGGATGTGCTGGTCGCCTCACCGCGTGCGCTCCGAGATTGGGTCAGGCTGACAACCCGCGTCTTGACGCGGCGCCACCAACCGGACGACCAGCTTGATCGGCTTCGCGGCCGACGCGTCACCATCACAGTGGAAGAACGTGATCAAGTTCAGCTCGACGGCGACACCGTTGGGAATTGCAACCGGTTAACCGCTGAAGTTGTACCCGGTGCGCTGCAACTGCGGGTACCCAGGCCGCTGCGCGAGTTGACGAGCGGCAACGGCGGGGTCAGCTCGGTGAGCCGCGCCGCATACGCCATGCCGGGTGCAGAGACAGTCAGCCGCGCAGCTTCCGCAGCCAGGTCGCGGCTGCGGCGTACGCCTCATTAGAGGTCCCTTTCGGAATGATCGGCTCGGTGAGGTCGGCGCGCGGGTAGCTGCCGAGAAACACCACGTTGCCGCAGACCCGATGTAGTCCCATTATCGCCTCGGCGAGCCGGGCATCGTCGATGTGACCTTCGGCATCGACGCTGAAGCAGTAGTCACCAAGGCTCCGCTTCGTCGGACGCGACTCGATCCGGCACAGGTTGACACCGCGGCTCGCGAACTGTTCAAGGATCTCGAGCAAAGCACCGGGATGGTTGTCACGCATGAACAGCACCATCGTGGTCTTGTCTGCACCTGTTGATCGGCCGACCGGACCCGGCCGCGAGACCAGCACAAATCGCGTAACGGCGTCCGGATTATCAGCAATGTCCTTGGCAAGCGGAACAAGACCGTGCAGTTCACCGGCAATCTGAGCGCAAATCGCCGCATCGAACCGTGAACTTGGATCGGCCACCTCTGCCGCCGCGGCTGCCGTGGAACCGCCTTCGGTGATGACCGCATGAGACAAATTGGTTGCCAGCCAGTCGCGGCACTGCGCTGCGGCGTGCGGATGGGTCAGCACGCGGCGTACACCGGGCAGTTGCGCGCCGTTGCGTGCAAAGAGCGTGAACTGGACCGGGAGCACCACTTCGCGGATGATCCGCAATGGTTCTCCGTAGGTCAGGTTGTCCAGTGTTGCCGAGACTCCGCCTTCGACCGAGTTCTCGATCGGCACCAGAGCGGCTGCAACCTCGCCGTTTCGAACAGCCTGCAGCGCCAAACCGACCGTCGCGTACGGCGCGGGCTCGTCGGGCAGCTCCGGCAGCGTTAGGAGTGCTTGGTGAGTGAAGGTTCCGACCGGTCCGTAGTAGCCATAGTGGTTCGGCGGGACTGCGAGCACCGGCTCAGGTTATCGCTGCCTGCAGCGGCCGCTTGACCATTTCTCACCCGAGTCAAAGCGCGCGCGTGTACACCGCACTCCTCCGGTGAAGGCAACCGGGTCCAGCAGCGTCAGGCGGCGGATCTGACGCTTTCGATCTGATAGTGGGCATCCAGCCGCTGGCGCGCGGTCTCGCCGCGCCGAGCTACTGGGACGATCGATGTGGCAGCCGCCAACCCGGAGGCGGGCATGCCAGAGTAGATGGACTCGGCCCGCTCGACGACATATGTCTCGTGCCAGATGCCGACCGCACCTGGAGCTTTACGGACGCGTCGGTTGAATGCTGCCCAAGCCGGACGATGAGCTGCTGTCCGGTCGCTGGCGTAGGCGTACAGCTTCTCGTGCGAATTCCAGTACTGCACCAAGAGCGGCCCGCCGGCACCGAATGTCATCCGGTAGCCGAGGAGACCGGAGTCCTTGTCTTTGGACAGCTCGGCCAGCATCGGCCCCATGGCGAGGAACACCGGCATCCAAAGATCAGGGCGCCACGGCTTGTTGATGCGCATGCCGATCAGGAACACGACAAGATCGCCGTCATAGTCGTGAGTCATACGAGCCGGAATGATGTCGGCCATAAGATCCTCCCATTAGATAGTGCTACTCTCCAATATTAGGGAGTGGCGCTATCCAATGTCAATCGAGGGGCATATGCGAATTTCTGAACTGTCGTCCGAGACGGGTGTGCCGGTCGCCACGATCAAGTTCTATCTGCGTGAGAAGCTGCTTCATGACGGCGTACGGACCGCTGCTACCCAGGCGCAGTACGACCAGACTCATGTCGCGCGGCTGCGGTTGATTCGGGCCCTGCTGGGCCCGGGTGGACTATCGGTCGCGGCAGCACATCAGGTGATCCGCGCAATCGAGGAACCGCCGGAGTCTTTTCACGAGCTGCTGGGGATTGCCGCGACCGCCGTTGCGGGACCGAGTCTGGAAGATGCGGTCCGGGCACTTGACGAGGCTGGCTTTCAACTCCCTGACGGTGCGCTCGATGTCTACAGAAATCACATGCAGCAGATCGCGCAGTTCGAGATTGACAACCTGCCGACAGACTCTGCCGCCGCCGCCGTACGGTATGTGGTGCTCGGCACAGTCTTGATCGAACCGCTGATCCTGGCCCTCCGTCGACTCGCCGAGGCAGAGGCCTCAGCTCGCCGCTTCGGCTAACCGTTGCCCTTCCTCGTTCAAAAAAACGCAAAATTCCGACCAGTGCGGGGTTTTCGAGCAAGATCGGTCTCAAGTCACTCGAATTTCCGACACGTGGCGACTTTTGGAAACGCAATCCGTCTCGCCGCTTCGGCTGATCCCGGCCTATGGCACCCGCAGCGGTCCCTAGAGGTCTGCATAGCTTTGTGACGGTCTGCACACGTTGCAGCCTGTGCAGACCGTAGGGACCCTACGTGCACGTAGGTTTCGGCAACGGGTTGGGGAGATGTGGAGCGCGTTCCACAGCACGCCTGAGAGACTTTGCGGGTGGCGGTCTCTGAGAGCTTCATCGCCGGTCTTCCGAAGGTTGAGCTGCACGTGCATCACGTCGGCTCGGTGCCGCTACGGGCCGTGGCAGAGTTGGCCGCGCGACATCCAGGTACGGTGCCGAGCGATCCGGACGAGTTAGCGCGGTATTTCATCTTCGATGACTTCCCGCACTTCATCCGCAACTATTTGGCGGTCGTTGACTTGATCAAGACCGCCGAGGATGTCCGCTTGATCACCTACGAGGTCGCAGCCGAAATGGCGAGCCAGAACATCCGCTACGCCGAGCTCACCGTGACGCCCTACATCTCGATCACCGACGAACTGCCGGCCGAAGCGTTCCTGGAAGCGATCGAGGATGCCCGCCAGGCTGCGAGTCGTGATCATGGTGTTGAGCTGAAGTGGATCTTCGATATTCCGGCGGACTTCGGATTGCCGGCCGCCGAGCTGACCGCATCAGTTGCTCTTGATCATGATGTGCCAGGGTTGGTCGGCTTCGGGCTTGGCGGATCGGAGCGCGGCTTTCCGCGCTCGATGTTTCGTGATCAATTCGACCGGGCTCGGGCGGCCGGGTTGCGCAGTGTGCCCCATGCCGGTGAGACGACTGGTCCTGACAATGTCTGGGATGCCGTGATCAGTCTCGGGGCCGAACGCATCGAGCATGGCATCGCGGCCGCCGGCGATCAGCGCCTCCTGGAACACCTGGTGAAGCACAAGATCGCATTGGACATCTGTCTGACATCAAGCGTGGCGTTACGGGTGGTGCCGGATCTTGATCAATATCCGATCGGTGAGCTGGTCGCCGCTGGCGTCACCATAACGATCAACACCGACGACCCGCCTATGGTTGGCACCGATCTCAACAATGAGTACGCGATCGCGGCTGGGCTGCTCGACCTGGACACACATGGCGTCATGGGATTGGCCCTAGCTGCCGTCGAGGCCTCGTTTGCCAGCTCGGAAACCAAGGCTGCGCTGCGTACCGAGATCAGCTCTTACGCCGCGACGCCAGCTCCCTGACTGGCACCGGCTCCTGAATACGTGCAGCTTGCGGCGGCGAACTGCGAGGCCGTGGCGCCTTGGACGCCGCTGCTTCAGGCGCGGACAACTTCGGCGCCGCTGTGGTGGCCAAAGCTTTGGTCTTCTTAAAAGGGAAGAGCTCGGGACGATCCGGCTGTCGCCACCACAAGATCACCGCAAGCACCATCGCCATCTGGACGATCGGCGAGATCGTGTCGCGCATCCGGGTGGCGGTGAAGTCCAGCGCAGTACCCAGATCGATCGCCCGGCCAGGAACGTAAGCCAGCGACAATGCCGCGCCCCTGATCACCATGATCTTGTCGAGCTTGTTCGCCGCGAGCACGGCCAGTGGGATCCAGGCCAACAGGTCGTACCAGGACAGCGTGTACATCGACGTAATCAGCCATGCGACCGACAGCACAAGGGCCGTGCGCAGGGCAATGGTCAATGGATCGCGCTGCATGTCCGCACCCTTTTCCAGCCCCGGGGCGGGCGTCCAGGGGACCACGCGGTACAGCATCCAGCCAATAATGATCAAGCCGATGTAGGAGATGACGCCGACAATGGCTTTGGCATGGAATCCGGTCATGAAGACATCAAGGAGGCGATACAGCGGATTGGCCCAGGAGCCGACCGAGACATAGCCACCGTTGCGCAGCGCCTGGAAGAAGGCGGTCGGTTGCCACAGCACATAGGCGAGACCCATGGGAACCGCCGTGCCGAAACAGAGCAACAGCGCCTTCTTCGGTTCCCGCCGGTACGCCCAGAGCATGGCAAGTCCCCAAAGCCCAATGCTGACCTTGGCACACCCGGCAAGGCCGATACCCAGACCGGCAACGAAGGGGTTCTTGCGCATGAAGAGCAGGCCTGCAACCGCGAACATCACAGCCAGCGGTTCGTTGTGCGCACCGGCGACCACCGCCCAGATCAGTAGCGGATTGGCGATGGTCAGCAGCGCTGCCCGGCCCTGCCGCCGCGGATCGCCATGGGCCAGCATCACCGCACCAGCGCAGGCCAGGATGAACGGCACGACCGAGAACACCTGCAGCCAGAAAACGATGTCGTGCATGTTCTCGCCACCGAGCTTGTTGGCGACCAGCTGCGTCCAGGACGTGATCGGGCCGTACACGCTGGGAGTGTCCTGCCACGGCCGCTCGGTCCAGCGAAGCACCGGATCGAACTGGCTGCGAAACACCTCGGCCGCAGTGATCTCGTACGGATCTCGCCCGATGGCCTGCAGCCGGCCGTACGCCGCGTACATCAAGACATCCGCTGAGGTCATCGGCGGCACCAGACTGGTGAGGAGGCTGAGTACAGTCCCGAGCACGAAAATCTTCTTGTACTTGGGTCTCCAGCCGTCAGCCATGGCACGCAGCCCGGCCCATAGTCCGAGGGCGCCGAGGATGATCGCCACCCAGATCACAATCGAAACGAACCACTCGTTCGGCTTCACCACGTTTGCTGGCAGATACCAGGGCGGCAGATAGGAGTGCCGCGGACCGAGTGTCAGGGTGACAGCGGAGGGTCCTAAGAAGCCTGCGAACAAGGTCAGCGCAGTGGCGCCAACAATGCCGAATATGGCGAACTGGTGATTGCGATGCCAAACCCCTGGTTGGTACCGCGGTTGGGGCGGCTTTGCCGGATTTCCGGTCCGGCGCTTGTGCTTGGTCGCCGTCATCGATTCATGCCTGCTTACCTCGGAGTCGCTTCAAGACGCCTGTGACGCCACCGGAGTCTTTCAAATCCTTGAGTCCGACGTGGACGAGTCCACGAGCTGCGAGCGCACGAGTGACATCGCGGAGCTGGGCTGCCCGATGCAGCTGAGCACCCAGATCGGTGCCGGTGGCGCGGTGCCGCAACTCGATCTCGATCTCAGAGACTCGCAATCCGGCTCGCAACGCGTCGATCGTCATGCCTACTTCCATTCCCCAGCCAGCAGCCAGCGGGCTCGCGAGTTCGAACGCTCGCCGCGTCAGGCAGCGTTGGCCTGACAGTGGTGCTCGCGGAGTCCAGCCGGTCAGCTCGGCAATACCCCGTCTTGCCGTGTTCACTACCAGCCCAAAGCCGCCGGGATCGCCACCCTCCGCGGTCCGCTGAGCGGGCAATACCGCAATCGTGAGGTCGGCTTCGTCATGCACCACCGGATCGATCAATGGCGTGCAGTTGCCGGCGGAATCTTCAAGATCGGCATCAAGCAGCAGCAGGGTTCCGGCTTCGGGACGCTTGTCGCGTTGCTCGATCACGCCGAGACCGTTGACCGCCGATTCCACAGCGGCCGCCTTGCCCCGGCTGCGCTTGTGCGAGACGACAATCGCGCCAGCTCCGGCCGCATGTTGCGACGTACGGTCACTGCTGCCGTCATCGCAGACGATCACGATCTCTACCCCCGGAAGATCTCTTGCTGCGGTTACGGTTGCGCCGATTCGTTGCTCCTCGTCCTTTGCCGGGATGACGCACGCGACACGGGACAGGTCGGAGCTCACCCAGCAAGGCTAGTCGGGCAACGGTGCCTCGCTCGGGGAGTTTTAGGAATCGGTAATCTCACCGTCATGTCTGCCGAGGTGGTCACTGCGTCTGGGGTCTGGACCGAAGTTGGGCGGCTGCGTACGGTGCTCTTGCACCGTCCTGGCAACGAATTGAAGCGCTTGACGCCGCGCAACAACGACACCCTGCTCTTCGATGGGTTGCCCTGGGTCGACCGGGCTCAAGAGGAGCACGACGGCTTCGCGGAGACGCTGCGAAGCCACGGCGTTGAAGTTCTCTACCTCCGCACGCTGCTGATCGAGACCTTGGCCGACCCGGCGGCCCGGGTCAAGGCTCTTGAAGACGTCGTATCAGACATCCGGTTGGGTATCACCCTTCGAAACTTCCTGCTGCGCTACCTCGCTGATCTTGATCCAGAGAAGCTGGCCGAGGTGTTGATGGCTGGCCTGCGCAATGACGAGGTGGCAGGCAGCGGGAGTCTGGTGGCCGCACTGTACCGACCGGACGATTTCTTGATCGATCCACTGCCGAACCTGCTCTTTACTCGGGACTCGAGCGTCTGGATTGGCGATCGGGTGACCATTACGTCGTTGGCGATGCCGGCCCGGCGGCGCGAAACTCAGCTGACTGATCTGATTTATGCGTTCCATCCGCGCTTTAGCGGCGCGGAACGGATCCATGGCTGGCGCGAAGAGTATCTGGAGGGCGGGGACGTCTTGGCGCTCGCCGATGGCGTGCTGGCCGTTGGCGTTGGCGAACGGACGCACCCCTCTGGCGCGGAGCGTCTGGCGCGTACGGTGTTCGGGCTCGGTCTGGCGCACAGCGTGCTCGTGGTACCAATCAGCCAAGATCGCGCCACGATGCACCTAGACACCATCTGCACCATGGTGGATGTCGACGCGGTGGTGATGTATCCGAATATTGCGCATCATCTGACCGCCATCGCCGTTCGCCCAGACAGCGACTCTGATCTTGCGATCGATGAACCAGCTCCGTTCTTGGAGGCGGCGGCTCGAGCGATGGGCATTGATCAACTTCGATTGATTGACACCGGTCTGGATCCGGTGACGGCCGAGCGTGAGCAGTGGGACGACGGCAATAACACGCTGGCTATCGAGCCGAAGGTCGCGATCGCATACGAGCGCAATGTTGAGACCAATCAGCGCTTGGCGGAGGCCGGCATCGACGTAATCACGATTGCTGGATCGGAGCTGGGTTCGGGCCGGGGTGGACCGCGGTGTATGTCATGCCCAATAGTCCGCGATGCTGTACCTATCGCACTCTGACAGGCCGCCCGCCAGATTCGCCTCCTTCGTCGCTCGCGAACACGAGCACGCTCCCTGGCACATTCAAGCCGCGAGCTCCTCCAGTCGGCGAAGCGGGCGGCCCGTCATAGTGCTGGTGCCCTGAGCCGCGATCTTGTGTCCTGAGCCTGTCGAAAAGGGCATAAGCGTCGGCTTCGACTAGCTCAGCGTGAATCCTGGGCGAGGATCGCAGCTACTCGATCGGGATGGTCCGTCGTAAAGCCAGTCACGCCAAGATCACGACAGAACCTGACATCATCGGGCTCATTGACCGTCCAGACGTGAACCTCATGTCCCCTCTCTAGCGAGCGCTTGACGAAGTCCGGATCCTGCTTGATCAATGCAAGATCTGGCCCGACCACCTGTACGCCGTCCGGTAGCTTGCCCTCGCGCCATCTGCCAAGATCATCTTCGATGAGCAGCGTACGGTCCAAGCCAGGGAGAAGCCAGCCGAAACGTCTGACCGCCTTGACCGAAAAGGACATCAGTCGCACCGGGGCACCGGGCTCGTTCCAGCCAAACTCCGCGAGCATCGCGGCCACCCGTTCCTCGACCTCGCGTCCGCGATCGTTGGGATGCTTCGTCTCGATCACCAGACTGACCGGCACATGGTCTTTCCGAGCGTCCCGAACCATGATCATCAGTTCCCGCAGGGTGAGCAGCTCACGTTCCTCGGGTTCCGGATCCGGAACGCTGCGGGAGCCGAAGTCAACCTGCTTGAGCTCAGACACCGAGCGCTGATACGCCGGCCCTGAGCTGGTGGAGGTCCGGTCGAGGGTCAGATCATGCAGGCACACCAGCTCGTCGTCGGCGCTGAAGTGCACGTCGCACTCCAGTCCGAGAGGAATCTCGGTCTGGTACGACCACTCGATCGCGGCCTGATAGGCGGCCCGCGTCATCTCGGGATGCCGCGAGGAAAAGCCCCGATGAGCGATCAGGACCGGCGCGCCTTCGACAGCTGACATGATCGGCAAAGTGTCACGTCACGGGGACGCGGCGGTAACGCGGCAGTAAACCGCTAACTAACATCACGAGCCCGCCAACCACGATGGCCGCTACCGAAGAACCGAGCCAGCCAGGCGGAACGAACCCGATCCGCTCATCGACCGCTGTCCAGAAGTTGGCCCATCCAGGAACCGTGCCGGGATAAACCAGCTGGTAGGCGATGAACCCGCAGGCCCAGGCGATGACCGGCGCAGCGCGGAGCCGAGAAGTACTGGAGACGTCCCAGCGCTGCCGGCTGACAATGAAGAAGTCCACCGCCGCTACGGCGTACAGGGGCACGAAAACCGAGCCGATCAAGAAGAGGAACGACTGGTACTGACCGAAGTCCAGCAGGCCGGCCAACAGCGTCGCCGTCACGCCGATGATCAGTGCGATGATCCGCCGATCAAGCTGAGGAATGATGTTGTGCATCGACATCGTCGTCGAGTAGACATTGGCAAAGGCCTCATCCACTTCATCGACCAGCAAGATCGTAATGGCGATGGCACCCGCCGGGAGGGTGACCAGCGCAGTGATCACATCGCTGGCGCCAAGATTGACCACCGCCAAGACGCCGAGCGCGTAGTAAGCGACGGCAGCGAGCCCGTAACCGAGCGACGCACCCCAGAAGGCCGCTTTACGCGTACGCGAATGCCGACTGTAATCCGCGGCCAGCGGCGCGAACGAGACAACTCCTGCAATAGCTAGATCAACAGCCGGCCAGAACCCCAACACTGAGTCCTGAGGAATCGATTGCCGGGGCTGGAGGAGCACTTGTACGAATAAGAACGTCGAGGCGGCGAGCACCAGCCAAACCATGATCTTTCGAAGCAACCGTACGCTGCCCAGCGGACGGATCGCCATGATCGTTGCCGCTGCACCAGCCAAGATCACGAACGGCCACCGCCACGCGTCGCCGATGACCGCGACTGCAGCAGTCGAGATGACGATGATCTCCATGGTCGCCCAGCCGATGTTCTGCGCGATGTTGAGCAATGTAGGCAGGACCGAACCACGACGGCCCACCAGACCACGCAGCGTCACCATGGCCGGAGCTCCGGTGGCAGCGCCCATCACGGCGGACGCACCAAGCAGGATTGCGCCTATCCCACAGCCGACAACGGTCGCCACGAGCGCGAGTCCCACCGAACCAGCAGTGGTTGCGATGAGGGCACCGGTCAGCGGCCCAAACAGACTGATACCCAGATTGCCCCAGAGCGCCAGCTGGTCGATGAAGCCGAGCGGCCGGGGGGGCTCGGTCGTCAGGGTAAGCGGCGCCTCGCGGGCTTCGCGCTCGGTCCTCTCAATGGTGCTGGTTGGATTTGATGTGAGAGACATTGCAGGCTCCCTACGCCGGCATTACCCGGTCAGGTTCGGTCGGTCGGTGGACCCGCGCTCTGCGCACTCCGCCCTCTCAGCCCACCAATGAGGTGTGAGCTCCCGAAGGTTTGTATTGCCAGCCTCACGCTAACACCCGAGCGAAGGCGCACGCCTCGGCGTCAGTTCTCGATGGGGAAGCCGCTGTTCGCCCAGGCATACAGACCGCCGTCCAGATTGACTGCCTCGCGACCTTGGCTATTGAGGAACTGGGCGACCCGGGCGGAGCGAGCGCCAACAGCACAGACACAGATCACCTTGTCATCCACTTCATCTAGACGCTGCATGAGCTGATCCATGGGTATGTGCACAGACCCCGCAATCCGGCCCTGTGCCCACTCGTCCTCGGTGCGGACATCGAGCAGCGTCCAGCCCTCAGCCACCCGAACTGCCACGCCAATCGGCTCAACGGCCGGCACCTGATTCTCAAACATCACGCCCACCCTAGATCCTTGTCCGTTCTTCCGCACACAGCCACATATGCGACCCAACAGGACCTGATCGCTCGTTCAGTTGAGGGCGTGTTTGAGGCCGGGGCAAGAGGGCGGGAGCGGAAGGAATCTCAACGCTTTCCGACAAAGGCCATGGCTTCGGCTACCAGATTCCGACAGGCGTCATCGTCCATCGTCAGCCCGACCCATTCCTTCATCGGCTTGCCCTTGCCAGCGTCGAAGGGCACCCCGTCACCGGCAGAGATCAGTTCCGTGACCCGCGCAGCCGGCAGTTTGACGACCAGCCGGTCACTGACCAGCATGGCGAAGATCGACTTATTGATCTTGATCGCGTTGGACCCGAACCCGCTGCCACCGTCGGGCACTGTCACTCCGGTCTGGCCGGCGTACTCATCGCACAGCGACTCGAAGAGCGCTGCCTGACTCGCAGTTCCGGACATGATCTACTTCAGCAACTTCGAGAGACGCCGGTCGGCAAGCTTCTTGCCGCCGGTCTGGCAGGTCGGGCAGTACTGCAGCGACGAGTCCGCAAAGGACACTTCAGCGATGGTGTCGCCGCAGACGTCGCACTTCTCGCCCTTACGTCCGTGAACGCGCAGGCCGGACTTTTTCTCGCCCTTCAGATCCTTCGCAGCCAGTCCGTCGGCCCGCTTGATGGCGTCAGTCAGCTCACCCTTGATCGAGGCGAAGAGTATTGCAATCTCAGCATCGGTCAGCGAGTTCGACGGCTTGAACGGGCTCAGCTTGGCCGCGTGCAGGATTTCGTCGGAGTACGCGTTACCGATACCCGCGATAGTCCGCTGATCTTTAAGGACTCCCTTCAACTGCGCTCTGCCGGCCTTGGCGAGCAGGCCAGTCAGCGCTGCTTGATCAAATTCATCCGTCAGCGGGTCCGGCCCCAAGGTCGCAACCATGGGAATCGACATGGGATCTGTCACGACATAGACGGCAAGCTTGCGCTGCGTTCCGGCTTCGGTCAGATCGAAACCGGCGCCATCGTCCAGCCGTACGCGCAAGGCCATTGGACCCTTGCCTGGCTTGGCCGGCGCGTCAGGAAGGGAATCCCGCCAGCGCAACCAACCGGCCCTAGCGAGATGGAAAACCAGATGCAGTCCCTGGGCGGAGATGTCCAGGAACTTGCCACGCCGGGTCACTGACTCGATCTGCAAGCCGTACAGCGCGGATAACGGCGGATCATAGGTCTTGAGTGCGCTGAAGGCGAGCAGCTCAATCCGGTCGATGGCATGCCCCACACACTTTTCGGTGAGGAACCGCGCGAGCGACTCCACCTCAGGCATCTCGGGCATGGGCCCATTATGGCCACCCAGCCTGATACCGACTGTCAGCGTCGGAGTCAGTGAATCGACCAGTCGGTCGGCGGCAGTTCGAGTGCCACTGAAAGTAGCCGGAGGTATTCCTCGCGTGGCACCGTGACCGCGCCGAGGGACTCCAGGTGAGCCGTCTGCCACTGCACATCCAACAGCCGATCCTCAGCGCCCGCCCGTCGAAGCAGATCCACCAGCCCTACCAGCGCCACCTTTGATGCGTCCCGTCCGATGCCAGGTCGATAAAACATGGATTCGCCGGCAAAAAGGCCGGCAATGCTCACCCCGTAAAGGCCGCCGGCCAGCTCACCGCCGGGCGTCCAGGCTTCCACCGTGTGGACCACGCCGCGCTTGTAGAGCCGTCGATAAACCCGGCGAATGTCGCGGTTGATCCATCCGCTGGGCCGACGACGGTCGGCGCAGCCGTCCAACACATCGTCGAAGGCTGAATCAATGCGGATCTCGTAGCGTCGGATGGACTTGCGCAGGGAATGGCTCATCCGCAGCCCGTCCAATGGCAAGATCGCGCGCTCCAGCGGTGAGTACCAACCCATCAAGCCTGGCTGCGCCGGCATGGGAAAGGCGCCGCATTGGTACGCCGCAAGAGCGAGCTCTTCATTGAAAACGCGGGACACCCCGATCAGATCGTCATGCCGCCAAAGCTCCGGCGACCCGAATGGGGAGTCCATTTCGGCATACTCCCACTAGGGCCAAGTGCCTGATGGTGTGGCCGGGCTGCCCCGACGTGGGAGGGTGTTGTGTTGGATTGGCGCTCGTCCGCCCACGTAGGCTGGTGCTCGAACGCTGTCCGTGCCTAGGGGCCCCTTCGACCAACTCAGGGCGGGGCAGCTGACCGCATCGGGAGCCGACATCCCGAAGCAGAGTGTTTGGAGGTCTGATGGCGTCAGCGCAGGAGGTGGGCCGCAGGTTCGCCACAGTGATCGCCCCTGTGGCCAATCTGATGACGGCGCAGGGAGCCGGCGGCGCGCTACGGCAAGTCATCGAGATTGCGATCGACGGCTACGGCCGCATGCCCAGCGCCAAGACCGCTGCCGCGCGCCACCTGCAGCGAAACGGCGGATCGGTTGACGACGCTATTACCTCAATCATCGACCACCACATAGGTCTTGCCTCGGCGCAAGGCTTCGTCACCAACATTGGAGGCCTGGCAGCGTTGCCGGTGGCCATACCGGCCAACATCACAGGCGTCGCTATCGTGCAAACTCGGATGGTTGCCGCCATCGCACATCTTCGCGGCTACGACCTCGATGACAACCGGGTACGCACCGCACTGGTGATGTGCCTGATGGGCGGGGAACAGGTGGCCAAGCACATTGTGGAAGGCACGCTGCCAAGCTCGCCGATGGCGGTGGCGACTGCTCCAATGTTTGATCCTGATCTTGACCGGCAAGTCGCCGACGATGTAGTCACCGACCTCGCTGCACGAATCGGCGGTAAAAATCTCGCGCTCGCGATCACCCGGCGGCTGCCGCTCCTAGGTGGCGGCGTCGGCGCGATCATGGACGCCATCGCGACGTACCAGATCGGCCGGTACGCGACTGGCGAGTTGCCGCGGCGTCGCGCGCTGGTGGTTAGTTGACAGCTAGTTCCCTCATGGGACACGGACCGCGTGATCCCTGGAGGCGGCCGGCCGAGACCTATCCTGCTCGGGCGGTTCCAGAGCGCGTGCGCGCCTGGGCTCAAGATCACTTAGACGCCGAGATCGTTTCGATCAAGCCCGTCGGCGGCGGTCGCACCGACACCATTTCAGCGGTCCATTTCCTTGATGGTGACCCGGTCATTTTGCGCTATGTGTCCGTAGAGCGGTGGGGCGAGATAGGTCGCCAACATGTCGTCTGTGAGGCGCTGGGTTGCCGTCTGATGGAGGGTTCCAGTCTTCCGGTGCCACGACTCATCGCCTCTGATCCCGATGGCAGCGGGACTGGCAACTATGTCAACATCACAACCTGGCTCCCCGGGCGGGTTCGGCTCGGGCCCCTGAACCTGGACGCGATCGATGAGCTGGCGAAGATCGCTGTGATCATTCACGGCACTCCGGTGAGTGATGATCTTCGGCCGCGGCAGTATGAGTTCTGGGCTCCAGATGATCTCGAGGTACCGATCTGGACGTCGCGGCCGGAACTCTGGCGACGGGCGATCGACATCTTCAGTCAAGGGCCACCGCCAAGCAGGCATGCCTTGGTACACCGCGACTTTCACCCGGGAAACATCTTGTGGGAAGGCGATCGGATCACTGGAGTGATCGACTGGGCGGAGACCTCCTGGGGGCCTCCGGACCTGGACGTTATGCACTCCCGGGCGAATTTCGCGATGCTCCACGACTTCGACAGCGCGGACGCCTTCTCCTATTGCTACCGATGGCACGGCGGGGTACTCGATGATGATCATGACGCGGAAGTCTTCTGGGCGGTGAGCGACATTCTGGGCTTTCTACCGGATCCGACTGAGATCATTACTGCGCTGATCCATCACCGGACCGATCTTCCCGACCATGTCGTACGGGAGCGGCTCGAGCACCTGCTCATGATCACGCTCGGCGAAACTCGCCCCTGACAATCCGCACGGACAATCCGGCACTGACAATCCGGGCATCCCCCGTCGCCGGGGTACTGAGCTTGCCCTGAGGTCAGAAGGAGTGTGTGACGCAACAAATCAGTCAATTCTGCCGACCACCTTGCGAAGCGAGGTTAGGGTGACTTAAGTTAGGTGAGCCTCACCTAGCATGTTGCGCCCACGTTTGTCGACGGGCAGAGGCACAAGGAAACTGCCAGGGGAATCGAGGAGCGATGCTAGCCAACTTCCTGATTGGCTTACGTGAGGGC
>Ga0207428_10000649_pt1 | contig 40775 bp, 22 predicted proteins | sample RhiMethybrSRZTD1_FD_187600 | JGI IMG/M metagenome (GOLD analysis project Ga0207428, IMG submission 187600) | Populus rhizosphere microbial communities from Tennessee, USA - Rhizosphere MetaG P. TD hybrid SRZTD1 (SPAdes) (version 3) | ecosystem: Host-associated > Plants > Roots > Rhizosphere >...
ACGGTGGCGGTGGCAGCGGCACATGCAGGTCGGTCCAATACTTGTCACGGGAGTAGCGGATCTGGTCGACGACGGCACCGAGCACGCATTCGGCCACGACCAATCGTCCACCGGGCGTGACGATGAGCCGTTCAGGCCCGATTGCGCCGTGGGGGAGATCGGGGTGCTCGTCGCGCCAGGCCGCCATGGCGTGAACCAACTGACGCAGCAGACAACGCACCGCGTTGATGTCCAGCGCGACCGACCGCTTGTCGGCGGCCGAGAGCAGCGATGCCAACCGAATCCCGGGGACGTGATTGGAGAAGACGAGAAGGGTGCCGCTCGAGGCCTCGACGTCAACGGCCCGAGCGTGGGTGAACGACTCGCTGCGAAACGCCGCCAGGCGGCTGGTTCGATCGCGAATAGCGGACTCGACCGCGGCATTCGCAGACAGCGTCGAACTCAGCCTTAAGACCTCGAGGCGTTCACCACGCGCTCCGAGTATTTGGCGGCGCTCCCCGAACCCATCGGTAAAGAGTGGCTGGGCGTGGGGAGTAGGCGACTCCGCAACCGCAAGGTTCATACGGTTTTTTCTCGGCGCGTCCCGAAATTTCCTTACTCAGCAGACGGACAACTACACGAACCGCCGGCTGAGTCGGCCGCGCCGGCCGACCCGAGTGTGCTCAATCGCTTCGCTCGGTGAGCGGGATTATACCGCGGGACTCTCTGCGTTTTCGCTCTTTGTTGGTCGTCCGGTGGCGATGGCTTGAAATAATTCGACCTCGCTCACCGGCTTCACGAGATGCGCGTCGAAGCCGGCTTCGGACGTCTTCTGACGATCGTACGGCTGCGCCCAACCGGTGACCGCGATGATCAACGCGCGTGTCCCCCACGGTCGTCGACGCATGCTCCTCGCCGTCTCGTAGCCGTCCATGCGCGGCATCCCGAGATCGAGCAGCACCACTTGCGGCTGAAACGTCTCGCCGATCGTCATGGCCTCGACGCCGTCGTTGGCGGTACGCACGTCGTGGCCGGCGACCTGCAGTTGCATCGACAACGCCTCCACGGCATCGAGGTGATCGTCGACGACGAGAATGCGTGACGGTCCGATGGCCGGGACTGGTGAGTCGTGACGCGGTTCATCCGGGCGGACAGCCTGCATCGCCCACAGCGGCAACCGCACGATGATGTCGGTGCCTTGCCCGGGACCAGCACTGTGTGCGGCGACCGTGCCGCCGTGCATCTCGACAAGCCGACGCACGAGCGCAAGGCCGACGCCGAGGCCGCCCTGGATCTGATCGGGCTTCGCGTGCACCTGGGTGAAGAGATCGAAGATGCGCGGCACCTGATCGCTCGGGATGCCGATGCCGGCGTCCCTGACGGTGATCGCGACCGACGTGCCTTCGCGCGCCACCTTCAGCTGGATCTTGCCACCGGGCTCCATGAACTTCGCGGCGTTGTTCAAGATGTTGCCGACGACCTGCACGAGGCGGGCTTTGTCGCCCTCGACGGCGAGCACTTCGTCGGTCAGATCGAGCGTGAGCGTGTGCCGTCGTGAATCGATCATCGGGCGGGCCGTTTCCACGGCCCGAGCGATGACCGTCCCGATCAACACGCGCTCGTGCTGCAGGGTGATGACGCCGCGCGTGATGCGGGACACATCGAGCAGATCGTCGACGAGCAGCACGAGGTGTTGCACCTGCCGTTCGAGCACGTCGCGCGCGCGCTCGCGCTGCGCGTCCGACAGCTCTTTCAGCCGCAGCAACTGGACGGCCGTACTGATCGGCGCCAGCGGATTGCGCAGCTCGTGCGCGAGCATGGCGAGGAATTCGTCCTTGCGGCGGTCGGCGTCCTTGAGCGCCGCCGTCGACGCTTCGAGCGCGGCGGTTCGCTCGCTCACCCGTCGTTCGAGCTCCGCGTTGAGGCGCTCCAGCGCGCGCGTCTTGCGATACAGGTCGGCGAAGACGCTGACCTTGGCGCGCAGGATCTCCGGCACGATCGGGACCGGCACGTAGTCGACGCCGCCGCTCTCGTAGCCGCGCAGCCGATCGAGATCGGTCATCAGGAGCGCCGAGACGAAGATGATCGACGTCTTCTGGAAGCGCGGATGCTGCCGGATCATCGACGCCAGCTCGTAGCCATCCAGATCGGGCATGCAGACGTCGACCAGGACGACCGCGATCTCCGTTCGGAGCAGACAATCGAGCGCCTCGGTCGCCGAGCTCGCGGTGAGGATGTTCTCGCCGAGCTCGCTCAGGATCGACTCGTAGGTGAGCAGCTTCGACGGCTGGTCATCGACCAGGAGGATGTTGACCTTGTTGATTCGTGTGCTACCGCTCATGACCTCGCCTCATCGATGCAGCCACATCCGAAGGACCGACAACAGCTGTTCGGTGTTCACCGGCTTCGCCAAATAGTCCGACGCTCCCGCCTCGAAGCACTTCTCGCGGTCGCCCTTCATGGCCTTGGCGGTCAGGGCCACGATCGGCAGGCGCTGGAACTTCGCATTCTGCCGGATCCGCTTCATTGTCTGATACCCGTCCATCTCCGGCATCATGATATCCATCAAGACGATCGAGAGGTTGGGCGTTTGCTGGAGCATCTCGATCGCCTCGCTGCCGGTATTGGCCGTCAACACGTTCATCCCACGCCGCTCCAGCACGCTGCTCAAGGCAAAGATGTTTCGCACGTCGTCGTCGACGACCAGCACGGCCTTGCCGACCAGGTCGTCGTCGGAGCGGTGCAGCCGCTCGAGCATGTGCTGTTTCTCGGCGGGAAGATCCGAGACGACGCGGTGCAGGAACAACGAGGTTTCGTCGAGCAGCCGCTCCGGCGACTCGACGCCCTTGACCACCACGCTGCGCGCCAGCGTGTGGAGCTGGGCATCTTCTTCGGCCGACAGCTCCCGTCCGGTGAAGACGACCACTGGAATCTCAGCGAAGTCCTTATTCTGGCTGATACGTTCGAGCACCTCGAACCCGGACATATCAGGCAGCCGCAGGTCGAGCACGACGCAGTCGCAGGGCTGGTCGGCCATCGCCGCCAGCGCCGCGGCGCCGGTATCGGCGGTCACGATCTCGAGATCGTCGTGCCCGAGCAGCTCGCGAATGCTCATTTGCTCGGCGGCGTTGTCCTCGACGACCAGGAGCCGCTTCTGACGCGGCGTCGCATACGTCCTGATGCGATCGATCGCGGCGTCGAGCCCCTGCTTCGTCGTCGGCTTGCTCAGGAACGAGAACGCGCCGCGCGCCAGCCCGTGCTGCCGATCCTCGTCGAGCGTCAGGATCTGCACCGGGATGTGGCGTGTCTCGGGGTCCTGTTTCAGGTGGCTGAGGACGGTCCACCCGAGCATGTCGGGGAGGAACACGTCGAGCGAGACCGCGGTGGGCCGGTACTGCCGCGCGAGCGACAGCGCGTCGCCGCCGCGCATCGCGACGAGGACCTTCAATCCCTTGTCGCGCGCCAGATCGACGAGGATCCGCGCGTAGTGGGGGTCGTCCTCCACGATCAACAACGACGGGTCATTGGGCATGACCGTATCGCGATCGTCCTCGACCATCTCGGCCGGGCGCTCCGGCAGCCGTGAGGCCGACGAGGTGTAGGTGACCATCCGCGATTCGACCGGGTTCTCCGGACGCGCCACCATCGACGGCCCGGCGTAGCGCAGCGGCAGATACAAGGTGAAGGTGCTGCCGACGCCGGGGACGCTGCGCAACTGAATCTCGCCGCCGAGCAGCCCCGACAGCTCGCGGCTGATCGCCAGGCCGAGACCGGTGCCGCCGTACTTGCGGCTCGTGCTCGCGTCCGCCTGTTGGAACGCCTCGAAGATGATGCGCTGCTTCTCGGGCGGAATGCCGATGCCGGTATCGGCGACTTCGAAGGCGACGACACGCGGCACCTGCCTCAGCACGGGGTGATGCGGTGTCCAGCCGGCGGTCACTTCCGATACGCTCAGGCGCACGCCGCCCTGCGACGTGAACTTGAAGGCGTTCGACAGCAGATTCTTCAACACCTGCTGCAACCGCTTCGTGTCGGTCACCATGCTTCGTCCGAGACCGGAGTCGACCGTGACGTCGAACGACAGTCCGCGGTTCTCGGCGTCGTGGGCGAAGGTGCGCACGACCATGTCGAGCACGTTGGTGAAGAAGATTTCCTCGGCTTCGACCGTCACCGTGCCCGACTCGATCTTCGACAGGTCGAGAATGTCGGTGATCAGATTGAGCAGGTCGGTGCCGGCGCCCTGAATCGTGCGCGCGAACTCGACCTGTTTCGGCGACAGGTTGCCCTCGGGGTTCTCCGACAGCTGCTGGCCGAGAATCAGAATGCTGTTGAGCGGCGTCCGCAGCTCGTGCGACATGTTCGCGAGGAACTCGGACTTGTACTTCGAGGTGAGCGCGAGCTCTTCGGCCTTGTCTTCGAGGGCGCGCCGCGCCTGCTCGATCTCCTGGTTCTTGCGCTCGACTTCGACGTTCTGTTCCGCCAGCTGCTGCGCCTTCTGCGCCAGCTGTTCGTTCGTCTGCTGCAGCTCTTTCTGCTGTGTCTGCAGCTCGTTGGTGAGCTGCTGCGACTGCTTCAGCAGACCCTCGGTCTGCATCGTCGCTTCGATCGAGTTGAGCACGATACCGATGCTCGCGGTGAGCTGCTCGAGGAAGGCGAGGTGCGTCTCGGAGAAGTCGTGCAGCGAGGCGATGCCGATCACCGCCTTGATCTGACCCTCGAAGATCACCGGGAAGATCACCAGATTGCGTGGCAGCGTCTGGAAGAAGACCGAACCGACCGCCACGCTGTCGCGCGGGATGTCGGACACCAGCAGGCGCCGCATGTCCCGCGCGCACTGTCCGACGAACCCTTCGCCGACGGCGAGATGCGGCGGGAATGGATGGTCGGCCAGCTCGGCGTAACTGGCGAGCATCTTCAGATAGGGCATCGGCTCGGTGTCCATCTGATAGATGACGCCCTGATGGGCGGTGACGAGAGGCACCAGCTCCGACAACAGCAGCTTGCCGACGGTGGCGAGATCGCGCTGGCCCTGGAGCATGCCGGTGAAGCGCGCCAGGTTCGTCTTCAGCCAGTCCTGCTCGGTGTTGCGGTCGGTGGTCAACCGCAGGTTGTCGATCATCGTGTTGATGTTGTCTTTGAGCTCGGCCACCTCGCCGCGTGCGTCCACCTGAATGGACCGTGTCAGGTCGCCTTTGGTCACCGCCGTCGCCACTTCCGCGATCGCGCGCACCTGCGTGGTGAGGTTGGCCGCGAGCAGGTTGACGTTGCCGGTGAGGTCCTTCCACGTCCCGGCCGCGCCGGGCACGTTGGCCTGACCGCCAAGCCGGCCTTCGACGCCGACCTCGCGCGCGACGGACGTGACCTGATCGGCGAAGGTCGCGAGCGTGCCGGTCATGTTGTTGATCGTGTCGGCGAGCGCCGCGACTTCGCCCTTCGCCTTCACCGTGAGGTTCTGTTCGAGGTCGCCGTTGGCCACCGCGGTCACGACTTTGACGATGCCGCGGACCTGTTCGGTGAGGTTGGCAGCCATGACGTTGACGTTGTCGGTGAGGTCCTTCCACGTGCCGGCCACGCCAGGCACTTGTGCCTGGCCGCCGAGGAGGCCTTCGGTGCCGACCTCGCGCGCCACGCGTGTGACTTCGGCGGCGAAGGCATTGAGCTGGTCGACCATCGTGTTAATGGTGTTCTTGAGCTCGAGGATCTCGCCCTTGACGTCGACGGTGATCTTGCGCGACAGGTCACCGCGCGCAACCGCGGTCGTCACTTCGGCGATGTTCCGGACCTGCGTGGTGAGGTTCGCCGCGAGCAGGTTGACGTTGTCGGTGAGGTCCTTCCACGTGCCGCCGACGCCAGGCACGACCGCCTGACCGCCGAGACGCCCGTCGGTGCCGACCTCGCGCGCCACGCGCGTGACTTCAGCGGCGAACGAGCGGAGCTGCTCGACCATCGTGTTGAGCGTGTCCTTGAGCAGCAGGATCTCGCCGCGGACATCGACCGTGATCTTCTTCGACAGGTCGCCGCCGGCGATCGCGGTGGCGACTTCGGCGATGTTTCTGACCTGCGCGGTCAGGTTGCTCGCCATGAAGTTGACGTTATCGGTGAGGTCCTTCCAGGTACCCGCGACGCCCTGCACCTGCGCCTGGCCACCGAGCTTGCCTTCGGTGCCGACCTCGCGCGCCACGCGCGTCACTTCGGCGGCGAAGGCGTTGAGCTGGTCGACCATCGTGTTGATGGTGTTCTTCAGCTCGAGGATCTCGCCCTTGACGTCGACCGTGATCTTTCTCGAGAGGTCGCCGCGGGCGATGGCCGTCGCCACATCCGCGATGTTGCGGACCTGCGCGGTCAGGTTGCTGGCCATCGAGTTGACGGAGTCGGTGAGGTCCTTCCAGGTGCCGGCGACGCCGCGCACGTTCGCCTGTCCGCCCAGGCGTCCTTCGGTGCCGACCTCGCGCGCCACGCGCGTCACCTCGCCGGCGAACGCGTTGAGCTGGTCGACCATCGTGTTGATGGTGTCCTTGATCTGCAGGATCTCGCCGCTGACGTCGACGGTGATCTTCTGACTGAGGTCGCCGTTGGCGATGGCGGTGGCGACCTTTGACACGTCGCGCAGCTGCACGGTGAGGTTGCCGGCCAGCAGGTTGACGTTGTCGGTGAGGTCCTTCCACGTGCCGCCGACGCCGGGCACGAGCGCCTGACCGCCGAGACGGCCGTCCGTGCCGACCTCGCGCGCCACGCGCGTGACTTCGGCGGCGAAGGCGTTGAGCTGATCGACCATCGTGTTGATGGTGTTTTTCAGCTCGAGCACCTCGCCCTTGACGTCGACCGTGATCTTGCGTGAGAGGTCGCCGCGGGCGACGGCGGTCGTCACCTCGGCGATGTTGCGGACCTGCGTGGTGAGGTTGGCGGCGAGCAGGTTGACGTTGTCGGTCAGGTCCTTCCACGTGCCGGCGACGCCGGGCACCTGCGCCTGGCCACCGAGCTTGCCTTCGGTGCCGACCTCGCGCGCGACGCGCGTCACTTCGCCGGCGAACGCGTTGAGCTGATCGACCATCGTGTTGATGGTCTGTTTGAGCTGCAGGATCTCGCCGCTGACGTCGACCGTGATCTTCTTCGAGAGGTCGCCGCTGGCGATGGCCGTCGCCACCTCCGCGATGTTGCGGACCTGCGCCGTGAGGTTGTTCGCCATCCAGTTGACCGAATCGGTCAGGTCCTTCCACGTGCCGGCGACGCCGAGCACCTTGGCCTGACCGCCGAGGCGGCCCTCGGTGCCGACCTCGCGTGCGACACGCGTCACCTCGCCGGCGAACGCGTTGAGCTGGTCGACCATCGTGTTGATGGTCTCTTTCAGCAGCAGGATCTCGCCGCTGACGTTGACGGTGATCTTCTTGGAGAGGTCGCCCCCGGCGATCGCGGTGGCGACTTCGGCGATGTTTCTGACCTGCGCGGTCAGGTTGCTCGCCATGAAGTTGACGTTGTCGGTGAGGTCCTTCCACGTGCCGGCGACGCCGGGTACCTGCGCCTGGCCACCGAGCTTGCCGTCGGTGCCGACCTCGCGCGCCACGCGCGTCACTTCCGACGCGAACGCATTGAGCTGGTCGACCATCGTGTTGATGGTGTTCTTCAGCTCGAGAATCTCGCCGCGGACGTCGACCGTGATCTTTCGCGACAGGTCGCCGCGCGCCACTGCGGTCGTCACTTCCGCGATGTTGCGCACCTGGTCCGTCAGGTTGCGCGCCATCGCGTTCACCGAGTCGGTGAGGTCTTTCCACGTCCCCGCCACGCCGGGGACGACCGCCTGGCCGCCCAGTCGGCCTTCGGTGCCGACCTCCTGCGCCACGCGCGTCACTTCCGACGCGAACGAACGCAGCTGGTCGACCATCGTGTTGATCGCCTCCTTCAGCTGCAGAATCTCGCCGCGGACGTCGACCGTGATCTTGCGCGACAGGTCGCCGTTGGCGACCGCGATGGTGACTTCAGAGATGTTGCGCACCTGACCGGTCAGGTTGCTCGCCATCGAGTTGACGCTGTCGGTCAGGTCCTTCCAGACGCCGCTGACGTTTCGCACCTCGGCCTGACCACCGAGCTTGCCGTCGGTGCCGACCTCGCGCGCCACGCGTGTCACCTCGGACGTGAACACGCCGAGCTGCTCGATCATCGTGTTGACAATGGTGGCGGAGCGGAGGAACTCACCTTCGAGCGGGCGTCCATCGACGTCGAGTCGTACCGTCTGCAGCAGGTCGCCCTTGGCGACGGCCGCAAGGACGCGCGTGACTTCGGTCGTTGGCCAGAGCAGGTCGTCGATCAGCGTGTTGACCGAGCCTTCCATTTCGCCCCATGCGCCGCTGACGCGGCCGAACTTCACGCGCTGCCGTGTCTTGCCCCGCTTTCCGACAACCGTACCCACGCGCTCGAGTTCACCCGCCATGCGCTCGTTGGAGGCGACGATCTCGTTGAACGTGTCGGCGATCTTTCCCTCGAGGCCCGTCCAGTGACCCGGCAGGCGAACGGAGAAGTCGCCATCACGCACCGCCTGCAACGCGTTCAGGAGCTCGCCCAGTTCGGCATGCGGAGTCGTCAGCACGTCAGAGGGGACGGTGGTCTCGGTCCGTTGCATGGATAGACTCCAGCGATTTCAATGGTTTGGAAGCGATCTCGGCCTTTGGGACGCGCGCAGTATCGACCCACAAGCACGACCACGGCAATACGGGTTGAACCTGATGGGACATCCATTTTCTGGAAGCTGTTCTCTCCGAAAACCCTGACCGACGTCGTTGCAGGGCGAAGCCGGGCGCGTTGTCATTTTGCGCAATCGCTTCTGCGAGTTGACGTTCGAAGCAGGACCTCAGGCAGTGAGCAGACGGCGGAATGCTAGGATTCTGCAGCATCGCTGCCAGTGATCTCTCCACGTCCTTCAGGGAAAAACCCTACATCAGCTATGACGATTGAGTTAGGTCTTGATACGTTCGGTGATGTCACTTACGACAGTCAAGGTCAGCCGCTCTCGCAAGCGCAAGTTCTCCGGCATGTCGTCGAGGAAGGTGTCCTCGCGGATCGATTGGGCCTGGCGTTTTTCGGCGTCGGTGAACACCACCGGCGCGACTTCGCCATCTCGGCGCCCGAAGTCGTGCTCGGGGCCCTTGCCAGCCGCACAGCCCGCATTCACCTTGGCACCGCGGTCACGGTGTTGAGCACCGACGACCCGATTCGCGTGTTCGAACGGTTCTCGACGATCAACGCGATCTCGAACGGACGCGCCGAGGTTCTCGTCGGACGCGGGTCGTTCACGGAATCGTTTCCCTTGTTTGGCTTCGACCTGTCGCAGTACGAGGTGCTGTTCGAGGAGAAGCTCAATCTCTTCGTCGAGCTGCTCAAAGGTCAGCCGGTCACGTGGAAAGGGAATCTGCGGCCGCCGCTCTCGAATCAGATCGTCTATCCCCCGAGCGAAACCGGAACGCTGGCGACCTGGGTGGCCGTGGGTGGCAGCCCGGAGTCGGTCGTTCGCGCCGCGCACTACGGCCTTCCGCTTATGCTCGCCATTATCGGCGGCAACCCGCAGCGCTTTACCGGCTACACGGATTTGTACCGCCAGATGCTCGAACGATTCGGCAAGCCAACGCTGCCGATCGGCGTGCACTCACCGGGGCATGTCGCCGCGACCGACGAACAGGCGAAAGAAGAACTGTGGCCGCACTACGCCGATCTGATGAACCGCATCGGCGCCGAGCGTGGATGGCAGCCGATCGGCCGCGCCCATTTCGAGCGCGAAGCTGCCGACGGCGCGTTGTTCGTCGGCTCGCCGGACACGGTCGCCGCGAAGATCGTGAAGACCGTGAAGACGCTCGGCCTCTCGCGCTTCGATCTCAAATACAGCAACGGCACGCTGCCACACGACAAGTTGATGACGAGCATCGAGCTGTACGCGACGAAGGTCGCTCCGCTCGTCCGGTCGCAGCTGCGTGAGCACACAGAGCCAACGGATCGGAGTCTTTAGGCGCCACCTGAGTCGGTCACGGCGACGTGCGCGACTGCATGGCACGTACAGCGTTGAGGTCGAGCACGCCTCGGTCGATCAGTCGCTGCACCTGGTCTCGGCTCCGGAACTCGGCCAGGAGCACGCGGCGGCTGCCCGCCTCGCCCAGCGCATACCAAAGTACCGTCGCCATCACTGCGCCCTCTTCGGTGTTCGTCGCGCTGAACCGTCGACGGAACTCCTTGAGAACCGGCGCGAAGGCCGGGTTGTCCCAGCGCTCCGGACCGGGACTGAGGCGTAAGAAGTCATCCAGAACGGCCACGTACGACGCGCTCGGGGGATGACGCCAGAACGCGACGTCACGGCCAAACTCGCTGACGTAGAACGGAAGGTAGAGCGTGGCTCCTACTGGAACCCGATCGACGAGCGCCGGATTGAACCGGCGCACCTCGTCTGCTGACAGATGCGTCCGCTCAATGATCTCCGCGAGCGGGATGATGCGCGTGGTGCGCATCGCGTAGATCGGCATTTGATGCGTCGAGGCCATCAGCCTCCGGACGTTGAACGTATTGCCGAAGACCATCTCCGCATACAGGTACGACCGGGGGCCATAGCTCCCGTAGACGCCCTCGTACTTCTTGCCGGTCAGGTCGCGAAGATCATGGGCCAGCTTCGAGCCCAGAAGGTACTGTCGACGCACATCGTCGGCGCCGAGTTGCGCACCGTTGATCAACGTCCTTCCTACGTTCGTACCGCCGGCGTTGTGCTCGGAGAGCGCGGGGATGAACGATCCGTACTTCGTGGCGAGAACGGAGAGATACGCCGCGCAGTACGGAGCCTGTGTCGTCTGGTTCTTGGCCTCGATGACCGTTTGTGCGAGGTGATCCAGCCGGGTCCAATTCTTCTGAAGCCACTGGCAGAATCCAACCGCGTTCGCTTCCGATTTCCTGGTCGCGCTCATACCGGATTCGAGAATGACCTGCGCCAGCCCGATGTGGGCAGGCACACCGAACCGCTCGTAGATCGCACCCCATTCGGCGAGCAGGCTTCCGTACCTGCGGGCGTTCGGCAGCAGGGCATCTCCGCGCGTCGGGTTGTGCAGCACAGGGCCCACGGCGCGCTCGAGGATCGCCGCCACCTGATCGCGCCGCTCGTCGAGTTTACTGGCCAGCTGCTGGTTGTCGAGGATGTGGGCGAGTCGAGGGTCTGCCCACCGAGCGTTGCGCTTCCAATCTCCTTTGGCAGGAAAGAGCGCGAGCAGACGTCCATTGAGTGCGCTACCGTAAGCGATCGAGTGATCGGGAAGAAAGAACACGTGCTGCCAGAATGCGTAGCCTGGTCGGAACGTTCGCATCGCTTCGAAGTCGGCACTTTGGCGTGCTGCGACGGGACTCTCTGCTGATGGCGGCGTCTCGGCCGGCGCTGCGGCAGCCTGTGCCCGCTGGGCCGGCGCTGCGGCGGCCTGTGCGCTCTCGCCGCGCGTGACGACGCTCCATCTGGGCGTCGTGATGACCGCCGCGAGCATGGCGATCGCCAACATGGCTTTTGTGTGCATCGCCCCGTTTTCGGAGCAATCGGTGCGCCCGTGCGAACCTGTGAAATTTCGTTGGCCAGCGCGAACGATTTCGAAGGAAGTGTGTTCTGCGGATCACGCAGGGTGACGAGTTTGAATCGAGAATCGCGAAAATGGCGCGACGTCCGCCACCTCCATTACCATCCACCGCATGTGGCTCTCGTGCCTTCTCGCCTTCATCAGCAGCTTCTGCACGCTCGTCATTGAACTGATTGCCGGCCGCATCATGGCGCCGTACATCGGCGTGTCGCTCTACACCTGGACGAGCATCATCGGCATCGTCCTCGCCGGGATGTCGGGCGGCAACTTCTTCGGCGGCTTCGTGGCGGATCGCTATGCCTCGCGGCGGACGCTCGGGTGGATCTTCATCGCGGGTAGTCTCGCCAGCGTCGGCATCCTCGTCGTCACGCACGCCATCGAGGGGGCCACGTTCGGGCTGTCGTTCCTGCCGCGGATCGTCGTCTCGATCGCGGCCATCTTCTTCCTTCCGAGCTTCGTCCTCGGGATGGTGTCGCCGTTCGTCGTGAAGCTGGCGCTCGGCGACCTCGAGCACAGCGGTCATACGGTCGGCACGATCTACGCGGCATCGACCGTCGGCTCCATCGTCGGCACGTTCGTCACTGGTTTCTGGCTCATCTCGTGGCTGGGCACGCGGACGATCGTCTGGCTCGTCGCCGGCACCCTGCTCGCGACCGGGTTGCTCGTCGGAGCGCTGCCGGTGAGCAAGAAGGTGAGGACGGCGGCGACGGTTGGCGCACTGGTCGCGCTCGTCGGCATTCGCGCCACCACTGCAGAGCGGTTCGCGGCGCCGTGTGACATCGAGTCCAACTACTACTGCATCCGGGTTCTCGAGACGGTGGCGCGTGGTCACCCAGCGCGCATGTTGATGCTGGACCGGCTGATTCACAGCTACATCGTTCCTGACGATCCGACGGCGCTCGACTACGGCTACGAAGACGCCTACTCGAAGCTGACACAGGCGCATGCGATGGGGCGGCCGCGCATCGACACGCTGTTCATTGGCGGTGGTGGCTACTCGTTTCCACGATACGTGGAAGCGGTCTACCCGGGATCGTCGGTTGACGTGATCGAGATCGACCCGGCGGTGATCGCCGTCGTGTACGATCGGCTCGGCCTCTCGCCGACGACACGAATCCGGTCGTTCAACGAAGACGCGCGCGTGTTCCTGAATGAGTGGGCGGATCCCAAGCAGTACGACTTCGTCTACGGCGATGCCTTCAACGACCTCTCGATTCCGTACCACCTGACGACGGTCGAGTTCAATCGGATCATCGCGAAGCGGCTGAAACCGAACGGCATCTATCTCACGAACATCATCGACAAGTTCGACGGCGGCGAGTTCCTCAAGGCGGAGGCCAACGCGCTTCGCGCGGTGTTCCCGCACGTCTACATGTTCGGCCGCGGCGACGCGTTCATGCCATTCGATCGCAACACCTACGTGCTGATGGCGAGTCTCCAGCCGCTCGATCGCGAGCGGTTCGACGCCGTCACGGCGCAGGACGATCCCTCGACGCGCCCGACGATGCTCCCCGAGGCACGGATGGACGCGTACTTGACGTCCGGACGGGCGATCACGCTGACGGACGACTTCGTGCCGGTCGATCAGCTGTTGGCCAACTTGTTTATCGAACGCGGCAACTGATTCCTCGAACCTGGACCAGAACTGATTCCTGATTCCTGACTCCTGATTCCTTCAAGATCACGGTCCTCGCCAATTCAGCAGGACCGTGATCGGATACGTCCGCTCGTCCTTCACGGTGTTCATCAGAAACCGCTGACCGTCGGGTGATGGCGTGTACTGCTGCCGATTGACGCTGACAACTGCGCCGACGTTTGTCGTAAACAACGGTTTCGGGGCACCCGCATCGACGCGCTGGTTGGCAGCGTCGAGGGTGATGGGCACGGACATCAGGCGCCGGTCGGCGGCGATGTAGAACAATTCCCGTCCGTCATGACTCCACCGCACCTGCGCACCGCCGGCCGGCGAGATCGGCCATTTGCGGCCTGGGCCGGGGAACGCCTGCACGTAGATTTCGAATCGTCCCGATTCGTTCGACTCGAACGCGATCCACTTCCCGTCAGGCGAGAACTGGGCGTCCCGTTCGTCGAACGCCGTTTGCACGACCGGAAACGCCTTCTTCCCTTCGTCTGGGGCGACTGCCCAGATGTCGTAACGCGTCGTTGGACTCTGGCTGCGGAAGAGGAGATAGCGGCCGTCGCGCGACCAGTCGCTCGCCTGCATGGCCGGAGGGGTATCCACGAGTCGGTGTTCGGGCTCGTCGCCACTCACTGCCGCCACGTACATCGCCCCGCCGGCGGTCCGGCTCGAGGTAAATGCCACCCTGCGACCGTCTGGTGACCATACCGCATTGGCATCGGGAGCATCGTCCGAGGTGAATCGACGCAGTACCTGACGCGAGAGATCGAGCAGCCAGATGTCCTGGTTGCCGCTCGCAGTCTTCGTGATCGCGACGGTACGTCCATCCGGAGACAACTCGGGTCCCCACGTCCTCGTATCGTCCGGTTCGCCCAGGCGCGCCCGCTCGGCGCCTGATCGATCGACCCACGCCAGTTGGCGCTCGGCATGCGCCAGGCCGGTCCGGTAGAGCAGAGCGCCCGCGCGCGAGGCCGACAGGGCGGTGCTGCCGACGTTGACGTCGACGGCGATCTCGCTCGAGACGGAGACGGGATCGCCGACGAGCTCGAGGCGGTTCGCATCGAACCGCTGGCTGAAGAGAGTACGCTGCCGCACGAACATGAGATGCCCGGACGCGCTGTAGACCGCCGCGCCATCCGCGTCGACGACCCGGCGTCCGGGCGTGCCATCGAGGTCGCCGATGTAGACGCCTCTGGCTTGAGGCGTGCCAAGCGAGTAGTAAACGAAGTGGCGGCCATCGGGCAGCATTTGCGGAAAGCGCGCATTGCGCGTCGATTGTTCCGGTGTGACCCGCACGCGGCTGCCGCCGGTCGCCGGTATGCGATAGATCGGTCCCGCTTGTGGCGCGAAGATGATCGCTCCGTCCTCCAACCAGGCACCGCCGCGCCCAGCCGTCGCATCGTCGAGCGTCTGCACCGATCCTGTTTCGATGTCGATCCGTTTGAGTTTGCCGTCGGCGAAGAAGGCGAGCGACCGGTTGTCCGGCGACCAGAACGGGAAATAGCCACCAGTGGTGCCTGCGAGCGGACGGGGCGCCGCCGCGTCGAGCGTTCGCACCCACAGACGCGATGCTCCGTTGTCATCGCCCGAGAACGCCACGTGCCGCCCATCGGCAGAGATCGAGAGGGAAGTCGGGTCGGTCGATGGCGGCGTCGAAATCTCCAGACGGAACGCTTGCACGGGTTGATCGTGCGGGACAAGGCGCGCCAACCACGCCGCGAGGCCGGCGACGACGACCAAGGCGATCAACCACAACGCACGCTCGGGCCGTCGCGAGCCCGCCGGCGTTTCGAGCCGCTGACGCCGATCATCGATGTCTTCGAGCTCCAATCGCGCGTCGGCGATGTCGCGAAGGCGGCGCCGGCGATCTTTCTGCAGGCAGCGACGTAACAGCCGGCGAATCGTCTCGGGCGTCTCCGCTGGCAGCGCCGACCAATCGGGCTCCGACTTGAGCACCTCGCCGATGATGTCGCTGAACGTGGCGCCGGCGAACGCCGGCCGCCCTGTCAGGGTCTCGAACAGCACACAGCCGAACGCCCAGACATCGCACGAGCGATCGGCCGCCTCGCCCCTGACCTGCTCCGGCGCCATGTACGCGGCGGTTCCGACCATCACGCCGGGAGATGACCCCGCGACGACCGCATGCGTGATCTCGGCGGAAGCGTTTGACACGGGCGTGGATTCGGCCAGCTTGGCAAGACCGAAATCGAGCACTTTGACCCGCCCGCCCGGATCGATCGCGATGTTCGCGGGCTTCAGGTCCCGGTGCACGATGCCTTTCTCGTGCGCGGCCTCGAGCGCTTCGGTGATCTGACGCGCGATCGCGATCGCCTCCGGTATCGGGAGGGGACCGCGCACGCATCGGTCGGCGACCGTTGGGCCATCGACGAGCTCGAGGACCAGCGCCTGCCCGTCTTCGTATTTTTCGACCCCGTAGATCGCGGCGATGTGCGGGTGATTGAGCGAGGCGAGGAGCTGCGCTTCACGAAGGAAACGCGCCAAGCGATCGGCGTCGCCGGTGAACGGCTCGGCCAGGACCTTCACCGCGACATCGCGGTTGAGGGTCGCGTCGCGCGCACGATAGACCTTGCCCATTCCCCCGGTCCCGAGGATCGAGACGAGCTGGTACGGTCCAATGCGGCCGCCCACTTCAAGAGCCACAGATGTGGCGGATTATAGATGCTCGATGAAGGGGAAAGGGAAGGGGAGTGAGGGAGAAGGGCTGTCTCAGGATGAAGGACGGAGTCGCTACGCGCTAGTTGCAGATATTGCCACTTTGCAGTCGTTACCAGGTTGCAGGAGGCGCGATCTCTTCAAACCCTGTTCGCCAGAACCGGCCGGTTTCTCGATGGCAAATCGATTGCTTCTCTCAGCCGCATGGCAAAGATCAATTCGTTCCGAGAGTTGCTCGTGTGGGAGAAGTCGATGGACGTCGCTGAACGCAGCTATCGTTTGTCGCGGCGGTTCAAGCGTGAAGACCAACTTGCCCTCGGTCATGAGATACGCAAGTCTGGGGTGTCTGTACCATCGAACATCGCAGAGGGCTTCGGACGTCACCACACAGGCGAGTACATCCATCACCTCTGGTTTGCCAACGGGTCGAACAACGAACTTCAAACCCAATTGGAAATCGGTCGGCGAGTGGAGATCGTCACAGTCGCCGAGGCGGACGCTTTGATCGCGGACGCAGAAGAGGTCGGCCGCATGCTGCGCGGTTTGGTTGCGTCATTGGAGCGCGGCCGAGCGTGAGCGCTCTCGACTGTCGTGTCTTGCCTGCAGCCTCCTGCCTGAGACAGCACTGCCCCCTCGCCCCCCTCCCCTCGCCCCTTCGACTTAGAATGCACTCGAGTGGCGTTCGACCCTGGTAGCCGTCTCGGCCCGTATGAAGTTGTCGCTCCGATCGGCGAAGGTGGCATGGGCGAGGTGTATCGCGCCCGCGACACCAGGCTCGATCGGACCGTTGCCATCAAAGTCCTGACCGGCACGCTCGCGGGGGATCCGGAATCGCGCGAGCGCTTCGAGCACGAAGCGCGTGCGATCGCGGCGCTCAACGATCCCCACATCTGCACGATCCACGACGTCGGCCGCCACGGCGACCTCGATTACATCGTGCTCGAGTATCTCGAGGGCGAGACACTCGCCGCGCGGCTCAAGCGCACGCCGGTCCTGCCCGTTGAGGACGCCGTCGCGATCGCCGTTCAAGTCGGTGATGCGCTCGACCGCGCGCATCGGGCCGGCATCGCCCATCGCGACCTGAAGCCGGGCAACGTCATGCTGGTGCGTCGACCCGGCACGACGGGCGTGCCCGACGTGAAGCTGCTCGACTTCGGGCTCGCGGCGCGGACGACGCCGCAGCGGCCACGCGGCCTCGACGCGTCGCTCGCGGCGACGATGGCACCGTCGATCGTGGCGACGCGCCCGCCTTCGGCAACCGTGTCCAGTGGATTCAGCGGCACGGTGCAGTACATGTCCCCGGAGCAGCTCGATGGCGGCGACGGCGACCACCGTGTCGACATCTTCGCCTTCGGCGGCGTGCTCTACGAGATGCTCGCCGGCCGCAAGGCCTTCGAAGGCGCGACGGCGATCACAGCGATTGCCGCGATCATGAACAGCGAGCCGCCGCCGATTCCGGCGCTCGAAGCCGCGCACCCAGTGCTCAACCACGTGATGCGGCGGTGTCTCGAGAAGGATCGCGACCGCCGCTGGCAGAGCATCGGCGATGCGGTCGGCGAACTGCGATGGGCCGTCGAACACCCAATTGCGCCGGCCCCTGCGCTGGTCGCGCGCAAGCGGTTCGGCCTGGTTGGCGCGATCGCGATCATGGTGGCCGCGGTGCTGTCCACGCTGCTGCTGATCGCGGGACTGCGTGCGCTCCGGGCGCCGCCTGCCGCGGCGCTGCCCTCATTTCGTCTCGAGATCTCCACCGCACCAACGGACGACACGACGATGGCGCTGTCGGCCGATGGACGTCAGATCGCCTTCGTGGCGAACCAGAACCGGCGGCCGGTCCTCTGGGTGCGTGCGCTCGACGGTGCTGAGAGTCGAATCCTGCCCGGCACGGAGAACGCGAGCTTCCCATTCTGGTCTCCGGACGGTCGCAGCATCGGGTTCTTTGCCGACGGCAAAGTCAAACGCATCGATGTCGAGGGCGGTCGCCCGATCGTGCTTGCCGACGCTCCCAACGGGCGCGGCGGCGCGTGGAACAGGGATGGCGTGATCCTGTTCGCGCCCGGCGTGAGCGAGCCGATCATGCGAGTCTCGTCGAGCGGAGGCAAAGCGGAAGCGGTGACGCAGCCCGGATCGACGACAGGCCCCGATCACCGCTGGCCGCAGTTCCTCACCGATGCCAATAGGTTCATCTACTCGTCGACGCTCGGTACGTCCGAGACCAACGGCGTCTATATCGCGTCGCTCGACAAGACCCCGCCGAAGCGCGTCTTGCAGAGCGGTATCGCCCGCTTCGCGCCGCCTGACCGGCTGCTCACCGTCGCCCAGGGCACGCTCCAGGCGCACAACTTCGATCCGGCGAGTGAGACCACGCGCGGGGAGCCGGTCGTGATCGCGCAGGGGCTTGCCGCTGGAACCGCCTCGGTGGCCGCTTCTGATACCGGGGTTCTCGCCTATCGCTCGGGGACGCCGCAGCGCCGTCAGTTGATGTGGGTCGATCGCAAAGGCACGATGTTGCGCGAGGTCGGCGAGCCGGAGACGGGATACATCGGCTCGCCCGAGTTGAGCCCCGACGAGCAGTCGGTGGCGGTGTTCAGTCAGCGCAGCGGCGACAACGACATCTGGGTCATCGAGCTCGCGCGCGGTCTGGCACGGCGCGTGACGGATGGTCCGCCGGCAGACGCGCATCCACTCTGGGATCCTGATGGCGATCACGTCGTGTTCGTCTCGAGTCGGCTCGGACCGCGCGGTCCCGTGCGGCAGTCGCTGACGAGCGGGAAGGCCGAGCCGTTGTTCCCGGATATCGACAGGGGGGCAGCCCTGTCATGGTCGCGTGACCGTCGCTACGTCCTGCTTCGCCGCGAAGGCGTCAACGGGCCGAGTGAGTTGGTCGCGATGGCGGCCAGCGGTGCAGAACCTCGGGTCGTTCCGATCCCACAGTCACAGAACGCGACCGAAGGGCAACTCGCTCCCGATGGGAAGTGGGTCGCCACGATCTCCAATGAAAGCGGCCGGCCCGAAGTGTTCGTGCAGTCGTTCCCGGACGGACGCATGCGCACACAGGTGTCGACGGCCGGCGGCACGCAAGTGCGCTGGTCGGCTGACGGCAAGGAGATCTTCTATCTCGCGCCCGACGGCAGGCTGATGGCGGTGTCGATCGACTTTGGCGGCGCCGCGCTGAACGTCAAGCTGCCACAAGAGCTGTTCGAAACGCATCTGGCGACCGGCACGAACGTCGTTGGCAACAAACCGCAATACGCCGTCTCGCGCGACGGCCGGTTCCTGCTCAACACGGCGATCGAAACGGCCAGCTCACCCATCGTCATTGGGGTCAATTGGATGACGAGGCCTTCCCGATAACGTCTGCGAGTTCCGGAGTCTCCGGGTTCAGGGTTTTCCCCATTTCAAGTTCGACGTTCGGCGATCGACATTGCGGCGTTTGAGAATTCAGAGGCAGGCAACGGGTTTAGGTTCTGCTGACGACGCGCCGTGTTTTTGACTCGCGTTCCATCCTCGCATCGTAACAAGGGCACGACAGGATTCGCGATCTCCACTGGTACAGAACGTGCTGTCGTGTGTCGTCGCGCCAAATCGCTGCTGGTTGGGAAGGTATCGACGATGCGTTATCGAGTTTTCGCTTTCATCTGTGTCGTTGCCGCTCTGTTGGGCGTCAAGCCCGGACTCGCCGAGAACCGGCTGAGGATCGAAGTGTGGCCCCATGTCAGCACGGCGCCAGCCAATGTCCGCGTCCGCGCCATCGTGGAACCGAACCTCGAGAATCGCGCGCTTCAGGTATCGGCTGACTCGGGACAGTTCTTCCGCAGCAGCTACGTGCCGCTCTCCGGCATCGACGCGGCGACGGTGACCGAGACGACGTTGAAGAACCTGCCGGGTGGCGCGTACGAAATCGCCGTGGCACTCGTCGATGCGCAGGGCCATCAGATCGTCGCGCGCGCCACTGTCATGGTGACGTCGAGCCGCTGATCGTGAGGCGGGTCCATAGACCCGCTGGCACGAACTCGAGTCGGGCGGCGCCATCCCGTGACTATCTCCGCTAGGATAGGCACGTGGCATTGCCGCACCTCATCGGCACGAGTCCCGCGTTCGCCGCGATTCGCGACGAACTCTCGCGTCTCTTCTCTCGACCGACCGCCATACCGAAGCGATTGCCGCCCGTCTTGATCCAGGGCGAAACCGGCACCGGGAAGGGACTGGTTGCGCACCTGATTCACCAGATTGGCCCGCGCGCCGACGCGTCGTTCGTCGATGTCAATTGCGCCGCGATCCCAGAGACGCTGCTCGAGGCCGAGATCTTCGGCTTCGAGCGCGGCGCGTTCACCGATGCGAAGCAGGCCAAGGCCGGTCTGCTGCAGCTCGCGCACCGCGGCACGATCTTCCTCGACGAAATCGGTCTCATGCCGGAGGCGTTTCAGGCGAAGCTGCTCAAGGCGCTCGAAGAGCGCACGGTCCGTCGGCTCGGCGGCACACGACCCGAACCGGCCGACGCGTGGGTGTTGTCGGCGACGAGCGAAGACTTGACGACGGCGATGCGCACGCGCCGCTTCCGCGAGGATCTCTACCATCGCCTCGCCGTGGTGACGGTGCAGTTGCCACCACTGCGCGAACGCGGTGACGACGTCTTGCTGTTGTCGCGTCACTATCTGGAGCGCGCGTGCAGCGAATACGGGCTGGCGCCGAAATCGCTGACCGCAGATGCGGAAGCAGCGCTGATGGCCTACCCCTGGCCAGGCAACGTGCGCGAGCTGGCCAACGTGATGGAGCGCGTGGCCCTGTTGTCCGAGGCCGACGCGGTGTCCGCGGCCGCGTTGCGGTTGCCGCGCGTACCCCGCGTGGCCGTCACTGCGCCTCGATCGGGCACCAGCGTCGACGAGCAGACCGCCTCGCTCGAGCGCGCCCACATCGAGGACGCGCTGCGCGCGGAAGGCTGGAACATCTCGCGCGCGGCGGCACGTCTGGGCCTGGCGCGGAACACGCTGCGGTATCGCATGGAGCGCCACGGCTTGCTCGAGCCCTCCGAAGGACGCCGCCCGCGTGCCGAATCGCCTGGCGCCGCCGCGACACACGAGCCTGTGGTGGCGGGCCGCATCGAACCGACCGAGACCGTCAGATGGCAGCCGATGCGGATCACGCTTCTCGAAATGCGGCTGATTGACGCCGAGGCGCTGGCCGAGCACGAACGCGCGCGGATTCTCGAGAAGAGCGCCGCCAAAGCCAGCGGATTCGGCGGACGCATCGTCGACATGTCACCGCGATCGGTCAAGGCGGCCTTTGGCTTCGATCGGGTCGAGGACGCCGCCTGCCACGCGGCCCACAGCGCCTTTGCCGTGCAGAGGGCGATGCGCGCGGCGCGGCCGGGATCCTCGGTCCAGCTCGGGCTCGCCCTGCACACGGAGGAGATGCGTGTCGGGCGGCTCGGCGATCGCGTCGAAATCGACGCCGATGCGCGTCGCGCGGCGGACAAGGTGCTCGACGATCTGCTCGCGGTCTCGCCCGGCGACACGATCGTGGCCTCCGAATCGGCGAAGGCGTTTCTCGAACGCCGATTCACCGTCGAAGCCGTTGCCGCCGCTCATGAGACGGTGCGGCCGTGGCACGTCGTCGGACTGGCAGACTCGAATCAGTACGCGATCCCGTTCGTGTCGCGGACGCGCGAGCTCGCGGTGATGGAGGATCTGCTCGCGCAGGCGGAAGAGGGACGCGGCCAGGCGGTGCTGATTGCGGGCGACCCCGGGATTGGCAAGACCCGTCTGCTGCACGAGCTGCGGCGGCGAACGGCCGCGCGGGCGGCCTGGCTGCAGGGGTCGGCGGTGTCGTTCGGCGGATCGCTGCCGTTTCATCCGCTGATCGATCTGCTCAGGAACGCCTTCTCACTTCAGCCGGGCGATGCCGACGACGTGGTCGGCGATCGTATCGAACGCGCGACGGCCGTATTCGGCGATGCGTACAAACCGTCCGTGCCGTTCTTGCGGTCGCTGCTCTCGGCCGACTCGGGCGACGCGGCGCAGACGCGGCTCGACCCGAAGCTTCGGCGCGCAGGCATCTTCGAGGCGATCGGTCGCTTGCTTCACGCCATCGCCGACACGCGTCCGCTGATCGTCATCCTCGAGGATCTCCACTGGATGGACCAGGCGACCGGGGAGTTCCTGTCGTTGATGAGCGAGCACTTGCTGTCGGGGCGCATTCTGCTGTGCCTCACCGTTCGCACGGGCTACGCGCTGCCGTTCGCGCAGGGCGCGTTCGGCACCCAGCTGACGCTCTCTCGCGTCTCACAGGCCGACACGATGACGATCGCCCGGGCACGCCTGGGCGCGGCGCGCCTGTCGCCCGACCTGCATCAACTGGTCGACCGCAAGACCGAAGGGAACCCGTTCTTCGTTGAAGAAGTGCTGCGCTCGCTCGAGGAGCGCGGTCTACTCGAACGCGGCGACGACGGAGTCGGGCTGGCGCAGCCGACCGCGACGTTCGACGTGCCCGATCGCGTGCAGGACGTGCTGCGCAGCCGCCTCGAGCGGCTCGACCCCGCGTCGCGCGATCTGCTGTTGATCGCCGCGGTCATCGGCCGCGAGTTCCCGCGGCGCGTGCTCGAGCAGGTGGTGCCACCGGCGTCGCCGCCGCTCGACGATCGGCTCGGGGCGCTGCGAACGGCCGAACTGATTCACAACGCTCGCGTCTGGCCGGAAGTCGTGTACGCGTTCAAGCACGCCTTGACGCACGAAGTGGCGTATCAAGCCCAGACGGAACCGGAGCGCCGCGCGCAGCACGCCAGGATCGGCGAGGCGATCGAGCAGGTGTACGCCGATCGCGTGTCGCACTTCGGCGTGCTGGCCCACCATTTCACGCAGGCGCGGCGCTGGGACAAGGCGCTGGCGTACTTGCAGGCGGCGGCGCAGCAGGCCGAACGCACGTTCGCGACGCGTGAGGCGCTCGCGCTGTATGACGAGGCGCTTCAAGCGGCGGCACGGCTCGGCGGCGGAGCCGGCGATCCGAACACGCTCATCGCGATTCACGAAGCCAAGGCGCGGTTGTACTTCGTCACGAGCGAGTTCGAGCAATCCGCGGCCGAAGGTGAACGGATCCTGCCGCTGGCGCGGCTGATTGGAAATCGCGGCAAGGAGGCCGAAGCGCTCGCGACGATCGCGTGGGCGTCGACGTGGAATCGGAACATCGACGCCGCGCTGCGGTTCGCCGGTGAGGCGCTCGCGGTGGCCGAGCCCGCCGGCGCGCTGGCGGTTCAGGGGCGCGCCAACCTCGTCATCGGATTCGTTCGCGGCGTGACCGGGGCGCTCGACCAGAGTCACGTCGCGCTCGACAAGGCGATGGCCATCAGCAAGTCGGCCGGCGACAGCGTGAATCACTCCCTGTCGCTGTCGATTGCGGGGCTGCTGAGGAATTGGAGCGGCGACTACGCCGAGGCCGACCGGCTCCAGAGCCAGGGGCTGATCATTGCGCGCGAGCGCGGCTTGCTGGTGCCGCTGCTTTTCAGCTGTTTCATGCGCGGCCTCACACTCACCGGCAAGGGCGACTACGACGAGGCGTTCGCCTCGTTCACCGAGGGGCTGTCGCTCGCCGAGCGGATCGGCGACGAGGCGATACATCACCGGCTGCTGAATTGCTTCGGGTGGCTGTACGCCGACCTCGGCGACCTCGATGGCGCGGAAGCGGTCAACGCCACGAGCGCGCAGATCGGACGACGCCGGCAAGACCCGGGGACCCAGCAAAATGCCGAGCTCAATCTCGCGGAGATCTTCGTCGCGCGCGGCGAGCTGGCGCGCGCGCAGGACCAGTATGACGGCGTGTTCAAGTATTTCCGCAATCCATCGGCCAGCGAATGGATGCGGTATCGCTACTCGATCCGCATGTTTGCCGGCATGGGCGAGCTCGCCGTGGCCCGAGGTGATCTGCCGGCGGCGAAGGCGCACGGCGCCGACTGTCTCACGTTGGCCACGCGCACGGGATCGAAGAAGAACCTCGTGAAGGCACGGCGCCTCGCCGGCGAGATCGCCATCGCCGCGAAGGAGCCTGACATCGCTGAAGGCCACTTCCGCGCCGCGCGCGAACTCGCCGTCGCGCTCGGAAATCCCGTTCAGCATTGGAAGTCAGAGCTCGCGTTCGGCCGCTTCCTGCAGCAGTCCGGACGCGTGGACGAGGCACAGCAGGCGTTTCAGCGCTGCCTGCACGTGCTCCAGCAGGTGAGGAGCCGCCTGCGCGAGGAGCGGCTCCGCGACGCCTTCGACAAGAACCCTGAACTTCGTGTGGTTCAGGCCCTGATCGCGACCGTGTGACATCCGAGGCGAGGGCGAGCCCTCGCCTCGGACTCCCCGGCGACGACAGGATGAGCGACTGTCGTCCTTGCGCGAAGCGCGTCGGACCCCTCTATCGATAGAAGTAGTAGTCGGCTTCGTACGACACGAGCTTCCTCGTCATGTTGACGATGGTGCAGTCGGCAGCAGACGGCTTCAGTCCGCCGCCGGTCGTCGCGACGCCGAGGTAATTCTGCGTCCCGACGGCGTGTCCGACGAGAAACGGCTCAAAAGCCGGGATCGACCTCGATTTTCGACGGCACCGACGGCCGCGCGATCCGCTCGGCGGCCTGCGTCGCGCCGCACACTGCCATCGTGAACACGAGAGCGAAAACGATCTTCATGACGATCTCCTTACTGCTGTGGGTTGAAGGAATCGCACGAGACGTTGTCGTGCCAGTTCACGAACGTGCCGCTCGGATTCTCTTTCCAGGCCCACACGTGCAGCGTGTAGAAGGCGGGAAGGCCGAATCGATTCGGGGCCTCGAAGTGATGAAAGAGCTGTCCCATCAGTTGCGGTGTGGTGCCGGGGTGCTTCGCTTCCCAGTCGCTCGCGAAGACGAGGAAGTCGGCGCCGGTGATTTGCAGTTTCCCGCTGGGCAGCTGCTCGTACAACATGATCTCGGGGCGAGTCGGATCGAGCTCGCCGTCCAGGACCAACGGCAGGTTCACGTAGTGGAGCCCCATCGCGCCGGCATCCGAGCCGCTCACGCACCCGAACATGAGGTGGTATTCGGCGAGCTCGGCGGCCGCCACATCCTTGTATTGAGCCGTCCATTCGCGCACGACTTGCACGAGCGCGTTGTGTCCCGATGCTCCCGGGTGCAAATGGCCTTGGGCAAACGCCACGGGTCCCAACGAGACGCTATAAGCGGCCAGCCCACACACGAACAACAGCATCTTGCGCATCGCAAACCTCCATTGATTGCGCGGGTTGCGGCAGGAGGTCGACGAGCCAACCGATGACGGCGATGCCGTCGATCCCTCGTCGGGCGAGGAAACCGCAGATGCGATCTGCCTGCGTCACCTGTTCTCCGTAGCCGCTGTTCGCCAGCCGCACAAGAACCAGAGCCAGCCATAAACCGAGCAGCCCCAGTGCGTGTTCGACATCAAAGTCGTGAAACAGATTCTTCATGTCGCCCTCCGCGACGATCCGCGTGCGGTGATGGGGCAACTGAGATGCCGGCGTCTGGCGGGCGCTAACTCACACTGTGGACGGGAGATCGATTGCGCCGGTGGTGACGGAAGCGGGTGTCGGGCGTCGAATTTTGGGCAGTTCGACAGTGCGCCTCGTCGCGCGGGGGCTTCAGCGCCCGCGTCTGTGCGCAGGCTGAAGTCTGCGCGCTATGGGACGCAGGTCAGCAGCAGCGCTGTCTGTTCGCCGATGCATTCGCCCGGACGGAAGAACGTGAGGAGACGGCCGCCGACGATGACGGCCATCCACGCGGTCAGCGAGATGGCGGCGATGACTTTTGCGTGCGTCGGTGCGTCGAGCGACGCGTTCGCGCTGAACACACGGCGGTACGAGGTCAGGTAGAACGTCGCGGCGTTGAGGCCGCCGATCGTCATGAACAGCAGCTTGAGATGGAACGACGGGTTGTAGATGTACTGATCCGGCTCTGTCAGCAGGAACATCGACCCGCTCGTGATGTTGATCGCGAAACCGAGCAGGCCCCAGGGAATCAATCGGTGCACGGCCGCGATCGGGACGCGACGGCCGAGCCCGAGCAACCGGAGATCGAACGTCCCGACGCAACCCACCAGCAGGCACAGCCCGAGGAAGTGAAAGCTCTCGGCGATCGGCCATGCCCAATGCGTGTGCATCAGGTCCGCGACCGGCGAATGCGCGTAGATTGATTTCACGAGCCAGACTTGAATCGCGTGCACGTCAGTATGTTTGTGATTGCGTCAGCCGAGTGTAGGTGTAGGCGAGGAAACGGCCCGCGAAAATGGCGCCGCTCCAGCACATGATCGACACGATCGCCAGACGCCGCAACCGGTGCGACGCCTCCGGCTCCAGCGTGTCCAGTTCGACGCCGTCGCGGAACACACGGCGGCTGATGCGCACGAACAACACCATGCCGACGGCGATCAACGCGAGCTTGAGATAGAACAGCGGGTTGGTCAGCGCCTTCGTCGGGTAGCCGATCAGCAGCAGCACGCCTGACACGGCGTTCAGCCAGAAGCCGAACCACAACACCGGCACGAAGCGGCGCATCTCACCCACCGGCACGCCGGGCGCGACACCAAGGATCCGAAGGTCGAGGGCGGCGTTGATGCCGACCGCGAACCCCATCCCGATCGCGTGCAGCGTCAGAATGCCGGGGAACGCCAACAACGAAGGGGACTCGACGATCCAGACACTCAGGGACGTCGACTCCAGCCACGCCAGAAAGGGATCGAGCACAGACGGTCCAGTGACAGTAGTGCCCGATTATTACCTGTGTGTTACCGCTGGCGCACGAATTGAAATAGAGCCGGGAAGCCTGCCACACTCCTCGTCGAGTGGCTCTCGAGTTCCGATCCCCGTCCGACCGGCTCGATCGCGGTGTCTGGCTGTTCGTGCTGCTCGTCGTGTTGACGCTGTTGCCGGCAGCGGGTGTCCTCTGGTTCATGAACGAGGCGATCACGACGCAGGCCGAATCGGGCCGGCAGCGGGTGATGGACGCCTACCGCGGACAGCTTCGCCTGGTGCGCTCGCGCATCGACGCGCACTGGCGCGATCACGCCGCCAGTCTCGATGGCAGCGGCAGCCCCGAACAGCGATTCCTTGCGCTGATCCAGGGCGGCATCGCGGAAGGCGCCGTGCTCCTCGGCGCCGACGGGCATGTCGAGTACCCGGACCGAAGCCGCCAGGGGTCGGTCGCGCACGACCTCGAGAGCGCCGTCGCGCTCGCCGAACACCAGAATCGCTCGGCGAGCGGCGCCACCGTGGAGCGGCTGGCGACGCGGTTGAACGACTATCACGAGACGCTCGCCGCGGCCGAACGTCTTCGACTGATGGAGCGGCTGCGCGCGCTCGCGCCGAACGTGTTCCTGCCGACGCAGGCGGCGCTTCGACTGTCGCTCGATCTGCTCGACGCCGAACGGCCCGCACCGGCATCCGACGCGTTTCGCGAAACGGCCCTCCGCGACGTCTGGGCGCTCACCTCGCGCGACGGACGGGCGATCGCGTTGTACCGGACGGGGCGACTCGAGGCGATGATGCACGACTTCCTGCACCAGGTGGCGCCTGCGGGCATCGTCTTCATTGCCACGCCACCTGACGTTCCCGCCAGTGGTGAGGCGATCGCGGCCGGCTCGTGGCTGCCAGGCTGGCAGGTGGCCTTCGAACCGGTGGAGCAGACGCCGTTCGACGATGCGGCGCGGCGGCAGCGGACGTTGTACATCGCGGTGGCGCTCGCGGGGATTGCGGTGATCACGCTGGCCGGCGTGACAGGAGGCAGTATGTTGCAGCGTCACCTGCGGCTGGCACGGGCCAAGACCGACCTTGTTGCTGCGGCGTCACACGAACTGCGCACGCCGCTGGCCTCGATGCGCCTCCTCGTCGACGGCCTGCTCGCCGATGCCGAGCTCGATCCGGTCAAGACGCGCCAGTACCTTGAGATGATGGCGTTGGAGAACGCGCGGCTGACGCGGCTGATCGAGAACTTTCTGACCTTCTCGCGTCTGGAGCGCGATCGCTATCACTTCGAGTTCACCTCGGTAGAACCGACCGCGATCGTGTCGGCGGCAGTTGCGGCCGTCCGCGATCGCGTGCCGCCGGGTTGCGATTTGCGCGTCGACGTTCCGCTGGAGTTGCCGCAGGTCAAGGCCGATGCTGAAGCGCTCTCCACCGTGCTCGTCAACCTGCTCGACAACGCGCTGAAATACACGCCGGCCGACAAGCGGATTGTCGTGAGCGCGCGTCGCGACGCCGACGGGTTCGTCGCGTTTGCCGTCGAGGACAACGGCATCGGTATTCCCCCGCGCGAGCAGGGGCGCATCTTCCGTCGCTTCTATCGCGTGGACCAGCGCCTGTCGCGCGAGACCAGCGGTGTTGGCCTCGGCCTCAGCATCGTCGAGCTGATCGTGCGGGCGCATGGCGGCAACGTTCGCGTCACGAGCACGCCTGGCGCCGGCAGCACGTTCGCCGTTCGACTGCCCGCGGCAGAGGGTGCGGTGGCATGAAGACGTCGGCGCGCGTGCTCCTGATCGAGGACGAGCCGGCGATCGTCCGCGGCTTGTCCGACACGCTGCGCGCCAACGGCTTCGATGTCAGCGTCGCCACCGACGGGGCAGCCGGACTCGATGCCGCCATGCGCGGCGATGCCGATCTGATCCTGCTCGACATCATGCTGCCGAAGGTGAATGGCTACGAAATCTGTCGGGCCGTTCGTGCACACCAGCTCGACATGCCGATCCTGATGCTCACCGCCAAGGGACGCGAACAGGACGTCATCCTGGGCCTCAACCTCGGCGCCGACGACTACATCGTGAAGCCGTTCCGGGTCGGCGAGCTGATCGCCCGTGCGCGCGCGTTCCTGCGCCGGCGGGGCCCGGCGCCGACGCTGTTCCGGTTCGGCGACTGCGAGGTCGATCTGCGGACGCGGCGCGTGAGGCGCGGCGGCGAGGCGGTGACCCTCACCGCGAAGGAGTTCGCGATGCTCGCGTACTTCTGCTCGCGGCCTGGGTGCGCACTGTCACGCGACGTCATCCTGAGCGCTGTCTGGGGAAACGCGGTGTTCGTCACGCCGCGCAGCATCGACCGGTGCATCGCGACGCTGCGGGGGAAGATCGAAGACGATCCGCATCGGCCGGCGTATATCCAGACGATTCGCGACATCGGCTATCGTTTCGAGCCGAATGGATCCTGACGGCTCGCTGTCGTTCAGAGTTCACAGTTCAGCGTTCAGGGTTCGCGGTTTGGTGTTCACAGTTCACGCGTTCACGGTTCTCGATGCGCGATTTGAAACGACTCGGGCAAACCGCGCATCGCGAACGACGAACCACGAACCCAGAACCGAGAACCCCGGAACAGTGAACTCTGAACCGTGAACGATGAACACCACGCCCAGTGCTGGGCTTCCTCAACCTTCCCGAAGCGCAGTGATTGGGCTGACGCCTGCCGCGCGCAGGGCCGGGAGGCACGCGGCCGCCAACGCGATCAGCACCATCGCCGCAGCGGCAGCGGCGTAACTCGCGGCATCGACGGCGCGTGTGTTGTAGAGCAGGCCTTGCACCAGGGCGGACGTCCAGACCGCGCCGACGAGACCGGCGGTCACGCCCGCCAGCGTCAGGCGAGTAGCGTGGGCGAGGATCATCGTCATGATCGACCGTCTGTCGGCGCCGAGCGCCGATCGAATGCCGATCTCTCGCGTCCGGATCGCGACTTGATACGCCAGCAGCGCATACAGCCCGGCCGCGGCGAGGAATAGCGCGATCGCGCCAAACGCTCCCAGCACCTGCGATTCGAACCGGCGACCGGAGAGACGCTCCGACAGCCGGGTGCCGACGGCCGAGATCTCTGTCAGCGGCACCGCCGGATCCAGCTCGCGCAGCTCACGACGCACCGCGGGGATCAGACGCTCCACTCCTCCCGACACCCGCACGGCCAGGTCGAAGGTTCGCAACCTCGCCGGAACGAACACCGTCAGGATGGGTGCCACGTCGAGCCCTTCGCGACGAACGTCGCGCACGACCCCGACGATGGTGTCCCAGGTCCCGTTCTTTCGCGGCGTTGCGCTGCCGACCATTCGCTTGCCGACCGGATTCTCAGCTGGCCAGAATCGACGCGCCACCGACTCGCTGATGACGACCACGGATGGCGAACCCGACGTCAGGTCGCGCTCCTCGAAGTCGCGGCCGGCGACGAGCTCGGCGCCGATCGCACGCAGGAAGCCGGGGGTGACCCCCTCGATCGTCAGACGCGGAAGCGGCTCGTCAGGCGGGATCACGCGGCCTTCAATCGTGATGCGCTGATCCCCGTTGCGGCGCATGAAGAAGTCCATCGTGCCGCCCGCGGCCACCACGCCCGGGAGCTGGCCGATCCGATCGCGCGCCTCTCGAAAGAACGTGTCGGTGGCCGTGCTGTCGGCGTACGTCCGCGGCAGATTGATTCGAACGATCATCAATTCGTCGGCCGCGTAACCGGGACTCTCGGCACGCGCCCTGGCAAAGCTTTGCGCGAAAAGTACCGCGCCCACCAGCAACACCACCGCACCGGCGATCTGGCCGGCGACAAGAAGGTCCTGGAGCCGCGGGCGAGTGAGACTCGATCCATCGCGTGTGGCTGATGTCACTCGAGTGGTTCGGGCGGCGACAATCGACGGCAACGTGCCGCACAGCGTGACGACGACGAAGGCGCCGAGCAATGCGAGCGTGACTGCCGTCGCGTCGAACGAGAGTTGTTCGATCCGTGGAATCGCTTGCGGCCCGTGCGACAGCAGCAGACGCATCACCCCGGCGGCGAACGACAGGCCGCCCAGACTCGCGATGAGCCAGAGACTGATGCTTTCGGCCAGCAGTTGACGAACGAGACGTCCACGCCCGGCGCCGAGCGCCGCGCGAATGGCGAACTCTTGTCGTCTACGGGCAGCCCGCACCGACAGCAGGCCACCCACGTTGGCGCAGGCAATCGCCAGCAGCGCCAATACGGCGGTGAATCCGAGCCACACGCCGCGCTGCGTCCGGCTGCCGACGACATGGTCGAACAACGACGTGACGCGCACGTCGACGTCTCGGTTCTCTGGGTAGATCTCGCGCAGCCGTGCCGCGATGCTCCGCAGTTCGGCCTGAGCCTCGTCGAGTTCGACACCCGGTGCGAGGCGCCCGATCACTTCCAGCGTGTCGCCATCGCGCCCGAGCGTGGGCAGCTTCAGACGATCCCAGAACGACAGCGTCGACAACGGTCGCCAGAACCGCACGTCGCGGGACGGCAGCTGGAACGCCCGCGGCATGACGCCCAGGATGGTGTGCGGTTCGCCGTCGATCACCATCGCCTGGCCGACAGCCGCCGGCGATCCCGCAAACTGCTCCTGCCACAGGCCCTCGCTCAGCACGACGACGCGATCGCGTCGATCGAACTCGGTCGGCGTCGGCGCTCGTCCGATCAATGGCGGTGTACCGAGCAGCGAGAAGAAGTCGGGACCGACCAGACCCTCGAGGCCGCGCTGTGGCGCATCGCGCCCGGCGAAGGTGACGGCGGACGCCGCGATGCGTCGATAGAACGTGATGCCGGCGAAACTGCGGCTCTGCGCTTGCCAGTCGAGGAGGTTCGGAAAGGAAGTGCCGTCGGCGCGGTTCTGCGCGATGAGGTGTGTGGTGACGAACGCCAGCTCGCCGGGCCGCGCATAGGGCAGCTCGCGCAGCACCACGGCACGCAGCACGCTGAACATCGCGACGCTCGCACCGATGCCGATGGTGAGAATGAGCATGACGGTCGCGGCGAAGAGCCGATCCCGCCGGAGTCCGCGGAACCCGACGCGCAGGTCGCGCAGCAGCTCGCCGAACCATCGATGCGGCCGAACGTCGCGGCAGTGCTCCTTCGCCTGATCGAGGCCGCCGAACTCCAGCCGCACCCGTCGCCGCGCCTCGGCCTCGCTCAGCCCGCGTGCGACGTAATCGGCGACCTGCCGCTCGATGTGATCGCGCAGCTCGAGATCGAGGCGGTCTTCGGCCGTTCGTCTCGCCCGTCTCATGGCGTGCTCCGCTCGGCGCTCTTGAAGATCAGCCCGATCGCGTCGGTCAGGCGCTGCCAGTTGCGGGTCTCGACGTCCATGTAGGCGCGGCCCTTGCGCGTCAGGCGATAGAACTTCGCGTCGCGCCCGGTGTCGCTCATCTTCCATTCCGCCTCGAGCAACTCGCGATGCTCGAGACGATGCAGGGCGGGGTAAAGGGTGCCCTGCGTCACCTGGACGACGTCGCGGGAGATCTGCTGCAGACGCTGCCCGATGGCGTAGCCGTGCAGCGGTCCCGGCGCGAGCACTTTCAGGATCAGGAGATCAAGTGTGCCTTGAGGCAGATCGGACTTCGGTGACACGGTTCACGCCTTGAGCTTCGACATATTACATAGGCACGTGTCGAAGGTCAAGGTGTGTGCGCGCATCGACGGTCCGGCTGAAGCCGACCCTACGGGCGGTCGCGTTTCAGCATTCGATTGGCCCACGGGATGAAGTGCTTCCAGTTGGGGCCGTCGGTGTGGCCGCCGTCGTGTTGCCGCCAGGCGAGCTGTCCGTCGAGCAGGCTGACGTTCACCGCCGGCATCTTCTCCGTGGTGTAGTCATCCGACCGGCCGAGATCCCTGGCGCCGAGCAGCCGGAAGACCGGCTGGGCGGCAATTGCGGCCATGAAGCTGCCTTGATGATCGAGCCAGCGCGCATCGCCCTTCTCGGGCACGCCATAGCTGATGAACACCGGCCGCGGCGCGCACAGCGCGATCAGCTGGTGCGCGTCGACCGGAATGTCGCCGGCGTTCCTGCTGCCGAAGTCCGCGTCGGCCGCGCCGTACTTCAGAAAGTTGCCGGCCATCCAATGGTATTCGTTCGCGGCGGTCAGGTTCTCGACCTGCTCGCCCCAATTCCGTCGATGGAGCTTGGCGCCGCCCTCGCCGGAGGATCCGACGAGCACCACGGCGAACCGCGGGTCGTACGCCATCGTCACAAGTGCCGCCTTGCCGTAGCGGGAGACACCTTCGATTCCGACACGTGTCGCATCGATCGTCTTGTCGGTGGCGAGGTAGTCGAGTGCACGCGACGCGCCCCAGGCCCAGGCGCGCAGCGAGCCCCAGTCGTCCGGCTTGCGCGGCTGTCCCTTGTTCACGAGGCCGATGATTCCGCGGGTGAGTCCGGCGCCGTTGTCGGCCTGAATGCTCGTCGGGCTGAGCGACGCGAATCCCCAGCCGGCGGCGATCAGTTGTTCGGTGGCCGGCGGATCGCTGCCGGGTGCAGGCGGCGGACCACCACGTCCCGGCGGTGGTGGCGGACCGCCAGCCGACTGTGGCAGCACGCCGCCGCCGAACATGATCATGACCGGCACCGCTGTCTTGGCGTCTGCGGGCGTCACGAGCGCCATCTGAATGTCGACGCCGATCGCCGGGAAGGCGGAGTTGTCGACATGACCGACGAGCTGCCTGCCGACGACCCGATGCGCGCCCATCGTGCCTTGCGTCGTGTTGACGACCGACCACCTCACCATCGGCACGGTGCGAGGCACGCGTCCAAGCACCTCGCGATCGAAGTCTTCGACGATCTCGGGACGACGCTGCTTCCACCACACGTCGGCGCTCGTGACCTTCTTGCCGTTCTTCAGGGTGAGCACCGCTGGCAGATGTGGAAACGGATTGGCGGTGGCCTCGTCGTAGTTGGCGTGGTTCGGCGCCGACTCGTTGCCATTAGGTCCCGGCCGCAGCGTGCGGATGCCGAGCTGCGCCATCATTTGCTGATGATCTTCGGCCGTCGTCCAGGTCTTGAGTTCCGGCGATGAAGGCTGCTGGCCGCGAAGTGGAGCAGCGGCCGCGAGGGCCACGAGGAGGACAGCGGCGAGCCGGTACGCGCGGCGTCGGGACATGCGTCGGTCTCCTGCGACGCAGTATACGCCGCCAGATCGCAGTGGAGGCCGAGAACGCAGAGAAGAGCATCACGCTTTTCCCTGCGATCTCCGCCCCCGCCGCGATCCCAAGATCAGAAATCGATCTGCATGTTCAGCCGCACGTACCGTGCCGGCAGAATCGACGTCGGCGTGAGCCAGACGCTGCCGGAGGTCGCCGTCGGCGCGATGTAGCCGTTGTTGTAGCCGGTGACGACATCGTTGTTGGTGAGGTTGTAGATGTCGACGCCGAACTGGGCGCGCGTCTGACCGAAGCGAATGATCTTCGCCACGCGCATGTCCAGGTTGTTCTGACGCGCGCCGTAGAGCGTTCCAGGCTCCACCAGGTTGACGGTGACGTTACCAGAGGAGAGATCGCGTCCCAGCGAGGGGCGGGCAATCGCGCTGGTCACGACGTAGTTCGCCGCCAAGTCCCCCCCCGGATCGCTGCGCCACGTCGCGCTGACGTTGACGTCGACCTTCGGCACGACGTAGGTGGCCAGACCGCGGAACGAGGTGAGGAACGGCTCCGAAACGCGGCAGTACGGGTTTGCCAGCGCGCCGGTGGATGTTGATACGCGAGTCGTCTGCACGGCTTGCGTGCTCGCCCAGCTGTAGGTCTCGGGCAACGCCGCGCGCACGGCGCAGTTGTCCATCAGCCGGCGGCCGGTGCTGGTGCCGCCCTGCACCGTCAGGCCGTTGCGCAGACGAGCATTGGCGCTGACATCGATGCCCTGCCAGTTCTCCTTCATCTCACCGAAGTTCGACGTGAGCTGCGAATAGAGATCCTCGGAGCCGACTTTGTCCAGCACGAGGTTGTATAACCCCGGCACCGTGCCGCCACCGCCACCGGGCAGTCGCGGGTCGGCCGGAATTGGAATGCTGAACGGCGTGTAGTCAGCTGTCGTCGTGAAGCGGTTGTTCGCGGTGTAGAAGTTGCCGAACCAGCGGCGGAAGTAGCCCACCGTGACACCCAGGCGAGGCAGGATCTCCTGCTGCACCGAGACGCCCATCTCCCAGTTGTAGGTCCGCTTGCCCCAGCCGTTGATCAAGTCGGGATCGAACGACTTCGTGAAGACTTCCTTACCGAAGTTCTGATTGTCCATGCGACCACATTCGGCGTTGGCCTGCGTGTCGAGCAGGTTGCAATCGGGGATGTAGTTGCCGTTGCGCGGGTCGCCGGCAGGGAATGTGAAGTCATTCCACGTCCGCGTCGTCTGCGGCGTCGCTCGGATCAGCGGATTGAGATCGAGATCGCTGTTGCTCGCGGTCAGCGCGGTGAGGAACTTGCCGACGTTCACCTTGACAGCGGTCCTGCCGTTGCCGAACAGGTCGTAGGACGCGCCGATCCGCGGCGTGATGTCCTTCCAATGGATCTCGTCGGTCGTCCCCGCCGCGTAGGAGATGCGAGTCGGCATCAGCAGATAGTCGGGGCCGCCCATGGCCGTGTCCGGATAGCTGGTGCCGATCCCGTCGTAGCGGATACCGCCCTGCAGCGTGAGGCGCGAGCGCGTGTAGGTGTCCTGGGCGTAGAACGACGTCATCAGGATGTTGCGCTGGAATTTCACCGTCCCCGGGTAGACCGTCGTCTGCGTCAACTGGTTGGGGATGCCGTTATTGAAGCGGTATTGAATGAACGGCGTGACGTTGAAGTAGGCCTGACTCGGGTGGCTGAGGTTGCCCTGATAGCCGAACTTCATGTTGTGCGCGCCGGGGATGTACGACGCTGACGCGCGCATCTGCGCCAGCGTGCCGATCTGATGGCGCTCGAATCCCTGCTGGAGCGGCTGGTTGAAGCGATAGATCAAGTTCGCGATGCCAGGGATCTCCGGATGGCCGGGGTAGCCGTTGTTGTTCGGACAGCCGCCGGAGCACTGTTCGACGACGGAGATCATCTGATCGTTGTGCGAGCCGTCAACGCGGGGAGCGAGGTTGGCGTAGCGCGAGAGGTAGTCGCCCCATCCGGCCTCGAACAGCAGCCGATTCGTGAACGGCGAGGACCAGGTCGCGTGCTGAATGTGCCCGGGTGTGTAGATCCGCATACCCTGCGCTTCGGGTGTCCGCGTCGCCGATCCACCGCCGGTCTTGTTCTGACGGTCGTACTGCTCGGAGTGGCTCATCGCGACTTTGTTGCGCGGCGATACCTGCCACGTCAGCCGCGCGATGGCGTTGCGAGTGACGCTGTCGACAAACGCCGGGCGGTTCGTGTCGAAGTCGACGAGCCACTTCGTCGGATCACCGGCGTTCTTGTTGAAGAACATGCCGGGCACCGTGTTCTCGGCCGTGACCTCGCGATACGTGAGATAGAACCACAACTTGTCGCGGACGATGCGGCCGCCACCCATCGGGTTGAAGTCGAACACCTTCTTGAGCTCCTGAGGCGAGCGTAGACCCGCGGTGCGAAGTGCCTCGGTGTAGTTGCTGCCCTGCATGGAGCTGTTAGCGCCCGACATGTACAGCGTCCCGCTGAAGCTGTTGCCGCCATCCCGCGGGATGATGTTGAGCGACACGCCGCCGGTTTCGGCCTCGCCGAGCCCGCCCGAGGTGGTGAGCGCCACTTCCTGCGCTCCGGCGACGTTGGAGACCGCCGCATTCGAGTTCGCGCCAGCCCATCCCGTATTGATGCCGTCGTGGAGCGTTCGTGAATCGGACGCGCGGGCCCCGTGGATGAAGCCGGCCATGCCACCGCTGCCGCCCGTGATGCCACCGGCGTCGCCATTGCTGCTCATGCCGGGAATGAGCGATTGAATACCCGTCGCCCCGCGCGACGAGGGGATCGCGGTCAGGGTGTCGCGGTCGATGATCGTCTGCACCCGCGTGCTCTGCACGTCGACGATCGGCGACTCGCCGGTTACCGTGATCGTCTCCTGCAGGGAGCCGACCTTCATCTCGGCATTGACCGTCGCGACGAAGTCGCCGCTGAGCTCGATGCCCTCGCGCTTGAACTGGTTGAACCCCGCGAGCGAGAACGTAACCACGTACGACCCGGGGCGCAGATCGACAATTCGATACTGCCCTGTGTCGTCACTGACGACGGAGCGGACTTTCTCAATCAGTACGGGGCTGGCCGCTTCAACGGTGACGCCTGGGAGGACCGCTCCGGACGCGTCCTTGACCACACCGGTGATCGCGCCTTGCGCCCAAGCTGTTGCAGGTACGAGGACGAGACATAACAGACATAACAACGCCGCCGTTGCCGACTTCCTCACGAAGGTTCGCATCGGGTTCCTCCTGACACGCTATGTAACCAAGGAAGAGTGGATAAGCCCCGCTAGGCATAAGTGCCGACCCTACATAAGAAACGAGGACCCCGATAAATGCGTTTATGGGCGGGAAGTATACACAAGTGTTCCGGGGCGGGGCGTTTGACAAGGCGGGTTGCTGCTTGTTCTAGTGTGTAGAACAAAGCCGCACAGCATTGCGGGTCAGGCGGCAAAACGGACCGCAGAGCCGGCGGAGATCGCCCCGCGATCTCTGCCAACTCCGCGATCGCGTCTCCAACATCAGAAATCGATTTGCATGTTCAGCCGCACATACCGCGCCGGCAGAATCGCGTTCGGTGTCAGCCAGATGCTGCCGCGATCGGCCTGGGGTGCCGAGTAGCCCGTGTTGTACGCGGTTACCACGTCAGTGTTCGTCAGGTTGTAGACGTCTACGCCGAATTGTGCACGCGTACCGCCGAAGCGAAGGATTTTCGCGACGCGCATGTCGAGGTTGTTCACCCGGGCGCCATAGAGAGTACCGGGCTCAATAAGATTGACCGTCACGTTGGCCACGCATGCGCCCGTGGGCGCGCACGCCGACAGGTTCCGGCCGAGCGACTGTGAAGCGATCGCGTTGCTCACGACATAGTTGGCGGAGAGGTCGTCTCCCGGATCGCTGCGCCACGTGAAGCTGACGTTGAGGTCCACCTTCGGCACGATGTAGGTCGCCAACCCGCGAAACGAGGTCAGCATCGGCTCGGCCACGCGGCAGTACGGATTGGTCAACGCGCCCGTCGACGTGCTGACTCTGGTGGTCTGAACGGCGGCCGTGCTCGCCCAGCTGTAGGTCTCGGGCAGCGCGGATCGCACGTCGCAATTGTCGCGGAACCGTCGACCCGTGCTGGTGCCGCCCTGTACGGTCAGACCGTTGCGCAGCCGCGCGTTGGCGCTGACGTCGATGCCGTGCCAGTTTTCCTTCATCTCGCCGAAGTTGGAGGAGAGCTGGGAATACAAATCCTCCAGACTCGACTTCTCGGGCACGACGTCATATAAGCCCGACACCCTTCCACCACCGCCACCAGGCAGTCGCGGGTCCGCCGGAATCGGGATGCTGAACGGCGTGTAGTCGGCCGTTGTCGTGTTGCGGTTGTTCGCAGTGTAGAAGTTGCCGAATGAGCGCCTGAAGTAACCCACGGTTACGCCGACGCGAGGCACGATTTCCTGCTGCACCGACACACCCATTTCCCAGTTGTACGTCCGCTTGCCCCAGCCGTGAATCAGATCGGAATCGAACGACTTGGTGAACACCTCTTTGCCGAAGTTCTGGTTCGCCATCTGGCCGCATTCGCCGTTCGCCAGCGGATTGAGGAGATCGCACTGCGGAATGTAATCCCCCGCGATGCCTCCATTGGCTCCCTCGGTCCAGGTGCGCGTCGTTTGCAGCGAAGTACGAATCAGTGGATTGAGGTCCAGGTCGCTGTTGCTCGCGGTGAGCGCGGTCAGGAATTTTCCAATGTTCACCTTCAGCGCCGTCCTCCCGTTGCCGAAGAGGTCGTACGACGCTCCGATGCGGGGCGTCACATCCTTCCAATGGATCTCGTCTGTCGTACCGGCCGGGTAGAAGATGCGCGTCGGCATGAGCTGATACTCAGGGCCGCCGGCACCGGTGTCCGGATAGCTCGTACCGATGCCGTCATAGCGGACGCCACCCTGGAGCGTGAGTCGGGCGCGCGTGTACGTGTCCTGCGCATAGAACGAGGTCATCACGATGTTGCGCTGGAACTTCACGGTGCCGGGATACACCGCCGTCTGCGTCAACTGGTTCGGGACACCCGAATTGAACCGGTACTGAATGAACGGTGTGATGTTGAAGTACGCCTGGCTCGGATGGCTGATGTTGCCCTGGTAACCGAATTTCATGTTGTGCGCGCCCGGGATATACGAAGCGGACGCGCGCATCTGGGCGATCGTGCCGATCTGATGACGCTCGAATCCCTGTTGGAGCGGCTGGTGCAGGCGGTACACGAGGTTCGGAATGCCGCCGAATTGCGGACAGAGGGCCGCGTTCGAACACTGCTCGACGACCGAAATCATCGCAGCGTTGTGCGTGCCGTCCTGACGCGGCGCCGAGTTCGCGTATCTCGCGAGGTAGTCGCCCCAGCCGGCCTCGAAGAGGAGGCGGTTTGTAAACGGCGACGCCCAGGAGACCGTCTGGATGTGGCCGGGAGTGTACAACGTCAAACCCACTGCCTCCGGCGTTCGAGTGGCTTGGCCCCCGCCCTCCGAGTTGCGCCTGCTGTACTGTTCGGAGTGGCTCAGGCTGACCTTGTTGCGCGGGGACACCTGCCAGGTCAGGCGCGCAACGGCGTTGCGATCGACGTTGTCGTTGTAGGCCGCCCGGCTCGTGTCGAAATCAACGACCCACTTCGTCGGGTCGCCCGCGTTCCGGTTGAAGAACATTCCGGGGACCGTGTTCTCGGCCGTGAGCTCCCGATAGGTCAGGTAGAACCAGAGCTTGTCGCGCACGAGGCGCCCGCCGCCCATCGGGTTGAACTCGAACACCTTTTTGAGCTCCTGCGGCGAGCGGAGGCCGGCGGTCTTCAGCGCATCGGTGTAATTGCTGCCTTGCATGGAACCGTTAGCGCCCGACATGTAGAACGTGCCGCTGAACGTGTTGCCACCATCACGGGGGATGACGTTGAGGACGACGCCGGCCGTCTCCGCTTCGCCCAAACCGCCGGAAGTAGTCAGCGCGACTTCCTGTGCCCCCGCGACGTTGGAGATGGCGGCGTTCGAGTTGGCCCCGGCCCAGCCCGTGTTGATGCCGTCATGAAGTGTGCGAGAGTCCGACGCGCGCGCCCCATGGATGGAGCCCGCCGTCCCTCCCGTGCCTCCCGTGATGCCTCCCGAGTCGCCATTGGAGCTCATCCCAGCGATCAGCGACTGGATGCCCGTGGCGTTCCGAGAAGAGGGGATGGCGGTCAGCACGTCGCGATCGATGATCGTCTGCACCTTGGTGCTCTGCACGTCGACAATCGGCGATTCGCCGGTGACGGTGATCGTTTCTTGAAGATTTCCGACCTTCAGCTCGGCGTTGACGGTCGCGACGAAGTCGCCCTTCAACTCGATGCCTTCGCGTTTGAACTGATTGAACCCGGTGAGCGAGAACGTAACGACGTACGTCCCCGGACGCAGATCGACGATGCGGTATTGCCCCGTATCGTCGCTGACGACGGAGCGGACCCGCTCAATCAGTACTGAGCTGGACGCCTCGACGGTAACGCCTGGAAGGACCGCTCCGGACGCGTCCTTGACCACACCGGTGATCGCGCCTTGCGCCCAAGCTGTCGCAGGTACGAGGACGAGACATAACAACGCCGCCGCGGCCGACTTTCTCGCGAAGGTACGCATCGGGTTCCTCCTTACACGCGGTGTAGCCAAGGAAGAGTGGGTAAGCCCCGCTAGGCATGAGTGCTGACCCGATGTAAAGGACGAGGACCCGAGGAAGCGTTTATGCGCCTTCGCGCGGGAAGTATACACAAGTGTCCGCGGGGGCGTTTGACAACGAGGCGGCTATTTGTTCTAGTGTGTAAAACAAAGCCGCACAGGGGTGCGGGTCAGGAGGCGGATGATGAAGGGGAATGGCGTCGTGGTGGCGTTGATGGCGGGCCTGGTGGCGGCGGGGGCGTCGGGAGTGATGCCGCCGGTCGACGCCCAGGGGACGACCGCGCCGACACTGGAGCAAATTGTGAAACTGGAACGGGCCGCGCTCGATCGCTGGGTCAGGCTCGACCCCCAGGGTTACCTCGATCTCTACTCG